>WNGF01000254.1_pt1 | contig 74216 bp, 75 predicted proteins | sample 5400641 | NCBI WGS metagenome assembly WNGF01 (sample SAMN13153371, study PRJNA577476) | soil metagenome | isolation source: 80 cm soil or saprolite under grassland replicate 2 | place: USA:California | collected 2016-06-15
GTAGAACCGCTTGGAGCGGGTCAGGTCCTGGACGCCGAGCATGATGGCGGTCACCTGCACGGGCACGGTTTTCTCCTTTCTACCCACCATCGTGGGCAACGAGTGCTCATCAAGGGGTGGACCGTCAGGGGAATCACGTCAGGTCGCTGCCTCGAGCGTGAGCTCCTCCCTGTCGGGGCGTTACCTTGGCTGAACCGGATGCTGAGCGCTTAGGTTTGCATCTGGCCTCCTTGTCGCAGCGGCTGGGTTCGTTCGACGCGCTGCCCCGCCGGTGAGCTGGCCGACGAGTCGCTGGGCGGCCGGGGCGATCAGGATCGCCGTCGGCGCTGCCACGACGACGCCGATGGCGAACGAGCCAAGCCAGGCCGACACCAGGTTGGCTGCGAACCCGAATCTGACGACCGTGTCCACCAGCGACATCACCAGCGACATGGCGGTGGCCATGATCGCGGGCAGCAAGAGTCTCGCGTACTTCGGGTCGATACGCCGGACGCCTCCCCTGGCTTCTCCTGGAAGAGTTGGGTTCATGAGCTCCACTCCCTTTGGGCTCTGGGTCTGTCTGGGCTCCGGGTCTGTCTGAACGTGCTGTTGCCGACCTCCGGTTATCGGCGGTCGGCGAGCGCTCGGAGCGTCTCCACGCGCCCACCCAGGGCGTGCTGCTCGTGCGTGTCGATCCAGCGCCGGTCAACGCCCAACTCGACCACGAACGCCGCCTGGCGGTGATCGTCGATCTCCTCGACGTCGATCGCGATCGCCGCGTAGTCCGGCGCTTCGTCCATCGGCTCTTCGACGATGTGCGCGGTGCCGCGTGCGGTGAACGCGATGTTGTCTGCTGTGAGGATGAGCAGCGCGACCGCAGGGCGGGTGCGCAGGCGGGCCAGCGAGCCGCGGCTGCGCTGCAAGCTGAGCAGGATCCGCCGGTCGTCTGCGCGGACCGGCGCCGAGACCGGGATCGCATGCGGAGCGGGATCGACGGTGACCAGCACGGCGATCGTCCTGGTCGGCCATTCCGGCAGCGTTTCGAGCTGCGGGTGCGCCAGTTGTGGCGAAGTGTTCATGTCGTTCGCACCTCTCAGATGGGTTCTCCACGGCCGTTGGCTTGTAGCTCGCGGCCACCCCTCATGTGAAGCATTCGGTGGTGTGGCTGGCCCCACATAGAGCAGCATGAATCTCCGCGTGTCAGTCACCTCGTCCGTGGATATCGCGTCCGAGCTCGTCGATCCGGGCCGGTTGGAGCAGCGGATGCTTAGTGATCGCCTGTGACGGCGGTACCCGCAGGATCCTGGCCAGGCCGGCGGGCAGGTACCAGTTCCAGGAGCCGAACAGCGATACCAGCGACGGCACCAGCAGCGCCCGCACGATGGTGGCGTCCAGCAGGATGCCCAACCCCAGCCCGGTGGCCATCACCTTCAGGTCGGTGCTCGGCCCGGATGCCAGCGCGGCGAACGCCAGGAACAGGATCAACGCGGCGCTGGTCACCAGCCGGCCGGTGCGTCCCATGCCGCCGATGACCGCGCGGTCGGTCGAGCCGCTGGCGTCGTACTCCTCGCGCATGCGGGCCAGGATGAACACCTCGTAGTCCATCGACAGCCCGAACAGGAACGCAAAGACCAGCAGCGGGACCCAGAAGGTGATCGCGCCGGTCTTGGCGATGCCGAACACCACGTTGGACCCCACCCCATCCTGCCAGAACAGCACGATGAGTCCATAGGTGGCGCCCAGCGACAGCAGGTTGCACAGCACCGCCTTCAGCGGCAGCAGCAACGACCGGAACGCCCGCACCAGCAGCACGTAGGTCAGCAGCGCGATCAGGGTGAGCAGCAGCGGGAAGTTGCCATAGACCGCGTGCAGGAAGTCGACCTGGGCCGCGCCGATGCCGGTGACGCCGATGACGCCGGGCAGCTGCTCCGACCGGTCCCGCACCCGCTTGACCACGTCGACGCTTTTGGAGTTGACCGTCTCGCGGTCGGGCACCAGCACTACCACGGACCTGCCGCCGCGGTTGCTGGCCTGGCCGCTTGGGACCAGGGCCCGCTGGATGCCGTCGACCTTGGCCAGCTCGGCGGCCGCCGCCCTGGCCTGGTCGGTCGACACCAGCACCTCGATCGGGGTCAGGGTGCCGGTCGTGACGCCGCCGCGCTTGAGCGTCTCCAGCGCCTGGTACGCTGGCCCGCTCTTGGCCAGCGATTCGGTGGACGACAGCCCGATCCTGATGCCAAGGAACGCCCCGACGAGCGCGACCAGGACCGCGATCGCCAGGCCGGCCGCCAGCCAGCGGGCCCGCACGACCCTGGTGGCCCAGCCGCTCCAGGCCCTGCTTGCGACCTGCTCGCGGCGGATCCTGGGCCAGTCGACCCGTGGCCCGATGCCACCCAGGATCGCCGGGGTCAGGCTCAGCGTGGCGGCGATGCTCGCCAGCGGGATCAGCGCGCCGCCGATGCCGACGCTGCGCAGGAACGGCACCGGCAGCACCACCAGCGCGAGCAAGCCGATCGCGACCGTCACGCCGCTGAACAGCACCGCGCGCCCGGCGGTCGCCATCGCCTCTACCACCGCGTCGTGGTTGTCGCGGCCACGATGGCGCTCTTCGCGCCAGCGGGTCACCATCAGCAGCGAGTAGTCGATGGCGACCCCCAACCCGACCAGGGCGATCAGGAACTGCACCAGGGCCGAGAACTCGCCTAGGTAGGTCAGCGGCAACAGCAGCAGGAAGGTGGCCATGATCGAGGCCGCCGCGACCACCAGCGGCAGCAACGCCAGCAGCGACGCGAACACCAACGCCAGCACCGCCAGCGCCCCGACCGCGCCGATCAGGGTCTCGGCGAGCACGCCTGGACCCTTCGAGGTGGAGCCGCTGGCCAGCACGTCCTCACCGGTGACGCCGACCGTGGTGGCGGCCGGCTTGGCTGCCTCCAGCGCCGCGCGGAGCTGCTGGGTCGGCAGCTGCGTCGGCGGCGTCGGGTTGAAGTGGTAGAACACCATCGCATACGCGCTGCGCCCGTCGCTGGTCCGGAAGGCGGGGTCGCCGGTGTTGGCCTCGTCCAGCACCCGCACCGACGGCACCTTGGTCGCAACGGCATCGAAGGCGGCGGCGACCTGTGCCTGGCGACCGGCGACGGTCTGCCCGTCGGGGTAGGTCACCGACACCAGGTACGGCGCGGTGTAGCCGCCGTTGCCGAACGTCTGCCGGATCTGCTGGGCGGTTTTGGTGCCGGGCTGGCCCGGCAGCGCGTAGTCGTAGGTCAGGCGCTTGGAGGCCTGGCCCGCCGCAGTCGCGCCGCCGACCGCGACCAGCAGCCAGAACAGCATGACCCACTTGCGATGGGCCAAGACGAACGCGGCCCACCGGCGCATGCCTGCATTCCGCGCTTGCGCGCGGTCCCTGACCGGGTGGATGACGGTTCGCAGCCCTGCAGTCATAGAGAACTCCTCCTCGTCGTGCTACTTCTTACTTTGGCGGTGGGTGGTTACCGCGATGACGGCTGGCGACCGAGGAAGGCAACGATGGCGGCTGGGAGCCGCTGGTCGGGGCCGCCGACGCTGCCACCGCCGGGCGGCGGCTGGAGGAACCGGACGGCTAGGCTCGCCACCGCGTGACCGAACGCCACCGCGGCGACCCTGCCGCGCCGGACTCGGCCGCCACGGCTGCGCGATCGGGCCAGGCGGGCCAGGCGCGCCTGGTCTGCCTGGCGCCGAAGCTCCTGCTGGTGGGCCGTGGCGGCCGCGTCCCAGAGGGTGGGCGGGGTAGGCGCGATCACTTGCTCGTCACCTCCTGATGAGGAGTCGCGGAACGGTGGCGGGTCTTGGCGCGAAGGATCGCCGGGTCTCGCGGGTTCAGCGGCAGGACCGCAAGCCACGGGCGCTCCCGCCGGACCTTCGGCCGTTGGATGCGGATGCGGTTCATCCCTGCTCCTCCCTTCAGGTCGTGCGCATCGCTCCTGGTGGATGGCATGGGCCAGTGTCGGGGGGCGACCGAGCGGCCGGTAGATGCCGCTGTCGTCAATGAGCGCTGATGTTTGTCATCGGCGGTGCCCGACAAGCGTCAGGTCGGCCGCTGGCGGTTCCCGCCGGCGGTTCCCCGTTGCCGGCCCGTGCGGCACGGGTGACGGCAGGCCGACGTTGGCGGTCCGGGCCGCTGGATCGGTGACGAACGTCATCTCCATCCGAGGACATCGGGATCTGTCGCTGCGGGCTGCCGCCGAGGCAGACTTGCCGCGTGGCACCCGCCGAGGCGGGCGACCGCGGTCGACCCGTCGGTTGTCAAGGAACCGGGATGATGCGCCATCAGGACTGCAGGACCGGTTGCCGGGTTAGTCCTGGTGTCCCGTGCGGGGACGCCGCGCAGGCGTGAAAATTGGGTCGGGTTGCCCGCCGACGCCGGCGCTTCCTTGGGCCGTGAGCCCGTGGGTTAGTCTGGCGCTGGGGCCTTGACCTTGACGGGTCCTGGCGTTCGACTTCCTGTTCCTGCCGCCCTACGGCACCCTCACCGTCCGCGACCGCCAGGACTACGTCTCGCTCGCGGTCTACCTGGGCATCGCCATGGTGATCAGCTACCTGGTCGGCGCCCTGGAGCAGCGCCGCCGGCAGGCCGAGCGGCGCGAGCAGGAGACCCGCCGGCTGTATGAGCTGTCCAGCAGCCTGGTCGCGCACGGCAGTCTGGAGGACACCCTGGCCAGCGTGGTCCGCACCGTGCGCTCGCTGTTCGACCTGGCCGGCTGCGCGATCGTGCTGCCCGAGGGCGACGACGGGAAGGTACGGGTCGCCGCCAGCGACGGCCAGGTCCCCCAGGCGCTGGCAGCCAACCTGACCGTGCAGGTCCACGGCGCCGGCACCGGGGAGCTGCAGCCGGGCCAGGCACTCACCGTTCCGCTGCGGGCCGGCGCCGAGCCGGTCGGCGCGCTGGTCGTGATCGCCGGCGGCCCCGGATCGCAGGTCTTCGGCGAGGCCGAGCGGCGCCTGCCGGCGACCTTCGCCAACCAGGCCGCGCTCGCGGTCGACCAGGGCCGCCAGGACGAGCAGCGCGCCAGGACCAGGGCGCTGGAGGAGATCGACCGGCTGCGCACCGCCCTGCTGAACTCGGTCTCCCACGACCTGCGCACCCCGCTGGCCTCCATCAAGGCGTCCGCATCGAGCCTGCTGGACCCCGAGGTGCGCTGGAGCGAGGAGCAGCGCCGCGAGTTCCTGACCACCATCGACCAGGAGGCCGACCGCCTCACCCGCCTGGTCCACAACCTGCTGGACATGTCGCGCATCGAGGCCGGCGCGCTCGACCTCCGCCTGCAGGAGACCTCGCTCGCCGAGGTCGCCGGCCCGGTCGTCCGGGGCGCATGGGCCTGGCCATCTGCCGCGGCATCGTCGCCGCCCTCGAGGGCAGCCTGCGGGTCGAGACCACCGCAGGCGGCGGCGCGACCTTCATCCTGTCCCTGCCGGCGACGCGCCGGCCCGTGGCGGAGAGGTCCAGGGCGTGAGCAAGGTCCTGGTGGTGGACGACGAGCCACCCATCGCCCGCACCGTCGCCGCCAACCTGCGCGTCCGCGGCCACGAGGCGATCATGGTCGGCTCGGGCGAGGCCGCGCTGACCGCGGTGGAGACGCTGGATCCCGACTGTGTGGTGCTCGACCTGGGCCTGCCCGGGGCTGGAGGTGCTGCGGCGGCTGCGGACCTGGACCGCCGTGCCGGTGGTGGTCCTCACCGCCCTGGACGCCGAGCGGGACAAGCTGGCCGCCTTCGAGCTCGGTGCGGACGACTACGTCACCAAGCCGTTCGGCATGGCCGAACTGCTGGCCCGCATCAGGGTCGCGCTGCGCCACCGCCAGCAGGCCCAGGGCGGCCAGCCGCGGGCGCCCGTAGTCGAGGCTGGCGACGTGCGCGTCGACCTCGACGCCAAGCTGGTGACACGGGCTGGCGAGCCGGTGCACCTGACGCGGGCCGGCTGTGCACGCACCGATTCCTGCTCGAGCGGGTGTGGGGGCGCGGTTACGAGCGCGAGTCCCACTACTTACGGGTGTACATGGCCAACCTGCGCAAGAAGCTCGACGACTCCTCGGCCCCGTCGATCATCGTGACCGAGCCCGGGATGGGCTATCGTTTCATCGCCAACGAGCCCGCCGAGCACCAGGAGACCGCGCGACCGTGAGAGTTGTCGTCGTCGGCTGCGGCCGGGTCGGCGCCGGGCTGGCGGGCGCGCTGGCCGAGCGCGGCGACACGGTGACGGTGGTGGACAAGGACCCCCGCGCGTTCGAGCGGCTGCTGGGCGAGCGCTTCCCCGGCCAGACGGTGGCGGGCATCGGCTTCGACCGCGACGTGCTCGAGCAGGCCGGGATCGCGCGGGCCGACGCCCTGGTCGCGGTGACCGGCGGGGACAACTCCAACGTGGTCACCGCCCGGGTCGCCCGCGAGACCTACAAGGTGCCCCGAGTCATCGCCCGCATCCAGGACCCCCGCCGCGCCACCATCTACGAGGAGCTCGGCGTGGTCACCGTCGCCACGGTCGACTGGGCACTCGCCAAGATCCGCGACTACCTCGAGCACCTGCCCCTGAAAGAGGAGGCCACCTTCGGCCGCGGAGAGGTCGCCCTGCTGCGCCTGGAGCTGCCACAGCACCTGGTCGACCGGCCCGTCGGCGAGATCGAGGCCGTCGGCGGCCTGCGGGTGGTCAGCATCACCCGCCGCGGCGGCGCGCTGGTCCCCCAGGCGGCGACCACCCTGGCCGAGGGCGACGTGGTCAGACTGGCGGTGCAGCACGACGCCCGGAACCGGCTCGACGCGCTCCTCACCGAGGAGGCGCGCCGGTGAGGGTGATGGTCGCCGGCGCCGGGGTCTGGGGCGCCTACATCGCCGACCACCTGGTCGAACAGGGCCACGAGGTGGTGGTCGTCGAGCAGCAGGCCGCCGTGGCCGCCCGGGAGCGCGAACGCGGCGGGCGGGTAGTGATCGCCGGCGACGCCTGCGAGCCGTCGGTGCTGGACCGCGCCGGCCTCCAGGCGGTCGACACGGTCGTGGCCGCCACCGGCGACGACGAGGACAACCTGGTGGTCAGCCTGCTCGCCAAGCGCAGCTACGGCGTGCCACGGGTGGTCGCGCGGGTCAACAACCCCAAGAACGCCTGGCTGTTCACCCAGGACTGGGGAGTGGACACGGCGGTGTCCGCGCCGGCCATCCTGACGCGGCTGCTCGACGCCGCCGCCGCCGGCAGCCGCGTGACAGACCTCGACCTGCCCCAACGGTCGGTCGTGGTCGCGGTCGTCCGCGGCGAGCAGGTGCTCCCCGGCGGGGGCAGCGACCCGCTCGAGCCCGGCGACGAGGTGCTCGCCGTCACCGCCCTCGACGCCGAGCCCGCCCTGCGCCAGGCCCTCGGCGGCCAGGCCGGCGGCAGCCACACACCAGGCAGCTGACCAGGCGCTGTCTTCTGCGATGCACCTCGCTATACGACGTACCTCGCTGTACGGCGTGCCAGGTTGACCCCGAGCTCCCGCGCCTCCTTTCAGGTGGCAACGACCGTACAGCCACCCGGGCGTCCGTGCCGATCTTGCCGGTATGGACGCCATCACGCCGCCCACCCGGGGCAGGCGGCCCGCGGCAGGGCCGTCGTGGCCGCTGCCACCGGGCGGCCTGCGGCCAATGCTCGCGGTTCCAGTCCCCGCGCTGCCGACCGAGCCGGGCTGGACGTTCGAGCCGAAATGGGACGGCTACCGCGGCATCGGCGCGCTGGGCCCCGGGGCGCTGCAGATCACCAGCCGCCGCGGCACCGACATGGCACCCTGGTTCCCAGAGCTCGCCGGGCTCCCCGCCGCGATCGGCGGCCACCGGGCACTGCTCGACGGCGAGCTGGTCGCCCTCGACAGCGCCGGCCGGCCCGACTTCGCCGCCCTGCAGCAGCGCATGCGCGGCCGCCAGCGCACCACCAGCCCCACCCGCCGCCACGCCACCCATCCTGCCGGGACGGTCCCGGTCGTGTACGTGATCTTCGACCTGCTGGGGCTGGACGGCCGGCTGCTGCTGGAGCGCCCGTGGGTCGAGCGGCGCGCCCGACTGGAAGCACTCGAGCTGGCCGGGCCGGCCTGGCAGACCACCCCCAGCTTCGTCGACCAGGGCCCGCTGGTATGGGCCGCCACCGACCAGCAGGGCTTGGAAGGCGTGGTCGCCAAGCGCCTCGCCGGGCCCTACCGGCCCGGACGGCGCCACCCCGACTGGCAGAAGCGCAGCCACGAGCAGCAGGGGGTGTTCCTGGTCGGCGGGTATGTGCCCGGCGCGGCCGGGATGGGGCGGCTGCTGGTCGGCGCCCGCCAGCCCGATGGGCGGCTGCGGCACGTGGCCACGGTGGAGGCCGGGCTGGTGCCCGCCACGCGTCGGCGGCTGGCTGGGCTGCTGGGCGGCCTGCACACCGGCACCAGCCCGTTTGCCGGGCCGGTCGGCGGTGGCCGCTGGGGTGGCCGGCCGGCCGGGGCGCCCCGGCCGGTGTGGGTGCGGCCGGAGCTGGCGGTGCTGATCGCCTACCGCGGCCTGGAGGGCGGCCAGTTGCGCCACGCCCGCTACGCTGGCCTGCCGACGGCGCCCCGGTAGGCACGACGGCGCCCCGCTCGGCGTTGCGAGCCGGCAGGCGGAAGCTGCCCCAGCAACGCCCAGGCGGGTCGTCTGCCGCGGGAGTACCCGCTCGCCGGCTGCTGCTCCAGCGGAGGTACAACAGACCGGGATCAGCCACGGCGGCGGGTGGCCAGGCGGGTGCCGCCGAGCCCACCGAGCAACGCCGCGAGGGCGACGACGACCAGCCAGGCCGGCGCGACCGAGGCCTCGATCGGCCTGCTCACGGTGGGCTCGGCCGGCCTGCTCGCCGCGCCGGCAGTGGGCTCTGACGCCGTCGCGGCCACGTCCGCGGTGGTGGCGCCACCCGAGCCGCGGCCGTCGCCAACCACCACCACGCCGACCATGCCCGGGTGCATGTAGCAGAAGAACGGGTAGACCCCGGAGGCCTCCAACCGGACCGCGGTGCGGCCGCGTGCGCTCCCGTCCCAGGACCACACCCCGCCGGGCCGTCCCAGCGGATGATCGAACTGGTCGCGGTTGACGATGGTCACCCTCGTGCCAGGGGCGACCCGCAGCACGGTCGGGCTGAAGCACAGCTCGGTCAACGTCAGCGTGTCGCCGCGGCCCTCGCTCGGCGGCCGGTGACAGCCGCCGCCGGCGGCGGCCGGCGGCGCGACCGCCAGTGCCACGGCGGCCAGGAGGACGAAGAGGACGAACAGGCGCAGCCGGCGTCTGGGCATGGTGACCTCCTGGGCGGGTAGGACCTGAACCCCGTACACCGGCGGAGCCGGGCTGGTTCCCACCTTCAGACGATCGCCGGAGCGGGGCGGTGAGGCACGGTCAGTGGACACGCGGGGCTGCGGCGGTGCTGGACAGCGGGGGAAAATACATGGGTCTACCGCAGTGTTGTCGTGGCCGAGACGCGGCCCACCAGCCAGCACGCCGAGGAGAGCGCCACCGTGACCGACAGCTCGTCCGCTCCTGACCAGCAGCCGCCGCCGATCGACACCAGCGTGCCGCAGTCGGCCCGGATCTGGAACTACTGGCTGGGCGGCAAGGACAACTTCCCCGTCGACCGCGCGGCCGGTGAACAGTACCGCGAGGTCTTCCCCGGCATCGTCGACGTCGCTCGCGCCTCCCGGCGGTTTCTCGTCCGTGCCGTCCAGTATCTGGCCGGTGAGGCGCGGATCCGCCAGTTCCTCGACATCGGCACCGGCCTGCCGACCGTCGACAACACCCACGAGGTCGCCCAGCGGGTGGCCCCGGCATGCCGCATCGTCTACGTCGACAACGACCCGCTGGTGCTGCTGCAGGCCCGCGCCCTGCTCACCAGCACGCCCGAGGGCGCCACCAGCTACATCGACGCCGACCTGTACCAGCCCGGCAAGATCCTGCAGGCCGCGACGACGACCCTGGACCTCACGCAGCCGATCGCGCTGATGCTGATGGGGATCCTGGGGCACGTCAGCGACTATGACGAGGCGCGGTCGATCGTGACGCGGCTGCTGGATGCCCTGCCGTCCGGCAGCTACCTGGCGCTCAACGACGGCACCAACGTCGTCAGCCAGGGATTCGAGGAGGCCCAGCAAGGCTACAACGAGAGCGGCGCGCTCCCGTACCAGCTCCGCAGCCCTGAGCAGATCGCCGGCTTCTTCGAGGGTCTGGAGCTGGTGGAGCCCGGTGTGGTGTCGTGTCCGCGGTGGCGACCCGTTCCCGCCGACGCCAGCGGCGGCCTTCCCGCCGAGGTGGATGCGTTCTGTGGGGTGGGACGAAAGCCGTAGCGCTCGCCTCGACCACCCCGCCGACGGGCGCGGCGTGGTGCGGGCAGGAGCGGTCCGGCGGTCAGACGCAGCGGGAGCAGAGGCCGCGGAGCTCGAGGCTGTGGCCGGTCGCCTTGAAGCCGCTGCGGTCGGCGATCGCCTTGATGGCGGCCTGGAGGCCGCCCTCGATGTCGGCGGACGCCTCGTAGTCCTCCATGCGGCCGCAGTTGACGCAGACCAGGTGGTGATGGTGGCCGACCAGCGCCTCGGACAGCTCGTAGCGGGCCACCCCGCCCGGGCCCGGGTGGCGGATCACGGCGCCGGCGCGCTCGAGCACGGCGAGGTTGCGGTAGGTGGAGCTCTGTGGCAGACCGGACGCGGCATCCAGAATCTCAGGGATCTCCAGCGGCCGCCCGGCCTGGTGCAGCAGGTCGACCAGGGCGCGGCGGCCGGCGGTGTAGCGCTGGCCCTGGTGGCCGAGCCGCCTGGCAACCTCGCCGTGGGGAGCGTCGGCGGCCCTGACGGGCGGGTGGCCGGTGGTTCTTCCCGCCCGCGCTCGTCTGGCGTCGGGTCCCGGCATGGTGACGAGTCCTCCTGCTGGCAGGGATCGCGCCACCAAGGATACGTCGGGCAGCGGAGTTGCCCCCACTCAGGCCGCCAAGCTGGCGCCGCGCCCGGCACGCCGGCGGACCAGCAGCTCGCGGACTGCTCCGTGGCGCGGCGCGACCACCACGGAGACGGCGAACATAGCGCTCGCGACCAGCACGATGGTGGCGCCGGCGGCGACGTTCCAGTGCCGCGACAGCGCCAGCCCGATGGCGCCGCTGGCCGCGCCGAGCACGGCGGCCAGCGCCATGGTCACGCCGAGCCGGTCGGTCCACAGGCGCGCGGTCGCCGCGGGCGCCGCGATCAGCGCCACCGACAGGATGGTCCCCACCGCGGGGACCGACGTGACCACCACCGCCTCGATCAGCAGCAGCATGACGAGGTCGAGGGCGACGCCCGGGTAGCCCAGCGCGGCGAGCCCGTCGCGGTCGAACGCCCCGAGCACCAGCTCCTTGTGCAGCAACGCGAGCGCGACGAGCACCACGACGCCGGTGACCGCGGTGATGTAGAGGTCGCCGAGCTGCACGGTGACGATCGAGCCGACCAGGTAGGCGCTCAGGTCCCTGGTGAATCCCGCCTGCGCTGACAGCAGCAGCACGCCGAGCGCGAAGGTACCCGCGAGGACCACCCCGATCGCGCTGGTCTCGTCGATGCGGTCGCCGGCGCCGAGCAGCGCCACGGCCACCACCACCAGCACGCCGAACACCCCGGCGCCCAGCAGCAGGTTCACGCCGGCCAAGGCGGCGAGCACCACGCCGGGGAAGGTTGCGTGCCCCAGGGCCAGGGTGAGGAACGGCAGGCGCCGCAGCAGCACGTGCACCCCGACGACGCCGCAGAGGACGCCGACCATGACCGCCTCGAGCAGGGCTCGCTGCGCGAACGAGCCGGAGAACGCGTCGGTCAGCCAGCTCACCGCGCACCTCCCCGCGGCGACCGGACGCCCACGCTGTCCCGCCGTCGTGCGAGCGCCCGGCGGGCGGGCCCTGTGGCCAGCGCGACCACGAAGAACCCGACCAGGATGACCACGATGGTGGCGCCGGACGCCAGCCGGACCCCGCGCTGGATCGAGACGTCGTAGCTGACGGCCAGGCCCAGCCAGCCGCCCAGCGCGCCGAGCCCGCAGGCGAGCGCCACCATGCTGGCGACCCGGTCGGTCAGCAGCCTGGCGGTGGCGGCGGGGACGACGATCAGCGCGATCACCAGCACGGTGCCGACCGCCTTGACCGCGGCCACGACCACCAGGGCGATCAGCACGTTGAGGACCAGGTCGAGCAGGTCGACGCGGTAGCCCATGGCGGCGGCGCCGTCGGGGTCGAAGGCGCGCAGCAGCAGCTCCTTGCGCAGGACCACCAGGGTGGCGAGCACCACCGCCGCCACCAGGCCGGTCTGTGCCAGCTCGGACGGATCGACCGCCAGGACCCGGCCGAACAGGAACGCGCTCAGGTCGGCGGTGTAGGACTGCAGGCGCGAGACGAGCACGACGCCGACCGCGAAGAACGAGGTCAGCAGGATCGCCAGGGCGGCGTCGGCGGTCACCCGCCGGTTGGCGGTCAGGACGGTGAGCAGCAGCGCCGACGCCAGCCCCGCCGCGAGCGCGCCGAGGAAGATCGACTGGCCCGCCAGGAAGGCGATGACCACGCCGGGGAACACCGTGTGGGTGAGCGCGTCGCCGACGAACGCCAGGCGCCGCAGCACCACGAAGACGCCGACCGCGCCGGCGAGCACCCCGAGGAGCAGCACGGCCAGCAGCGCACGCTGCATGAACCCCACCTGGAACGGCTCGATCAGCAGTCGGGTCACGGCTGCGCCAGGATCACGCTGTCACCACGGAGCTGCAGCGCGTGGCCGCCATAGGTGGCCCGCAGCAGCTCCGGGGTGAGGGTGGTCGCGACCGGCCCGAAGCCGAACTGGTGCCGGTTCAGCAGGCAGACCTCGTCGCAGAACAGGTGCGCGAGCGCGAGGTCGTGGGTGGAGACCACCACGGCGGCGCCAGTGCCACGCAGCCGGCGCAGGGCGGCCAGCAGCAGCTCCTCGGAGGCCGCGTCGATGCCGTTGAACGGCTCGTCGAGCAGCAGCAGCCGGGCCTGCTGCGCGATCGCGCGGGCGAGCAGCACGCGCTGGCGCTGCCCGCCCGACAGGGTCCCGAAGCGCTCGCGGGCGTGGTCGGCCAGGCCGACCTCCTCCAGTGCCGCGGCCGCGGCGAGCCGGTCGGCGCGGCCGGGCCGCCGCACCCAGCCCACGTGCGGATAGCGGCCCATCAGCGCGACCTGGCCGGCGGTCACCGGGAACTCGGCGTCGAGGGTGTCAGCCTGGGGCACGTAGGCGACCTGGCGGCGGGCGGCGGCCGGCGGGCCGCCGAGGACGGTGATCGACCCGCGCACCACCGGCACCAGTCCCAGGATCGCCTTGAGCAGGGTGGACTTGCCGGCTCCGTTGGGCCCGATCAGCGCGACCGACTCCCCCGCCTCGACCACCCCGTCGATGCCCTCGAGCACCGGCGTGCGGTCGTAGGCCACCGCCGCCTGCCGCAGCACCAGCGCCTGGGTCCCGGTCTCGCCCGCCGTCTCGGTCATGTCGAGGCGAGGTTGGCGACGATGGTCCTGGTGTTGTGCTGCATCATCTGCAGGTAGGTCGCGCCGTCGGAGCCGGCCGGACCGAGCGCGTCGCCGTACAGCGCGTCCTCCCCCTCGACGACCTTGACATTGGCCTCCTTGGCGATGGTCTCGGCGGTCCTCGGCGGCAGCGAGCTCTCCGAGAAGATCGCCTTGACCCCGGTGGCCCTGATCTTGGCGACCAGGTCGGTGATGTCCTTGGCCGACAGCTCGGCGGAGGTGTCGAAGCTGGGGATGATCGAGCCGATGAAGTCGAGGTGGTAGCGAGCGACGTAGTAGGCGAAGGCGTCGTGGTTGGTGACCAGCTTCTTGTTGCTCAGGGTGTTGATCTGGCGGGCGATGTCGGTGTCAAGGGTAGCCAGCTTGGCCGTGTAGGCGTCCAGGTTCGCCTTGAAGTAGGCGGCGTCGGCCGAGTCGGCGGTGCTGAGCGCCTGCTGGATGTTGGCGACCATGAGCTTGGCGTTCTCGGGGCTCTGCCAGATGTGCGGGTCGCCGGCCGGCTCCTTGGGGTCGTCACCCCTGATGACCTGCACGCCCTTGCTGGCGTCCACGGTGGTGCCGTGGAAGCCGGCGCTCTTCACCGTCTCGTCGAGCCACTTCTCGAGGCCGACGCCGTTGACGACCAGCACGTCGGCCTTGGCGATGGCGTCGACGTCGGCTGGTGAGGGCTCGAAGTCGTGGGCGTCGACGTTCGGCTTGAGGATGCCGCTGAGCTTGATCCTGTCGCCGCCGATGACGCGGGTGAAGTCCTGGACCTGGGTGGTGGTGGCGACCACGTTGAGAGACTTGCCGGCGGAGCCGCCGGTGGACCCGCCGCTGCTCGACGAGCCGCCGCAGCCGGCCAGCAGGACCGCCGCTGCGGCGGCGGCGAGGGCCACGAGGTGTCTGTGCACGTCAACTCCTAGCGCCTGAGGAGAATGGTAAACGGAATGACAATCGTTCTCAGTAGAAAAGTCAAGCGGAACTCCTCCAGATCCGCAACCACCGGGCGCGCCTGAGGTCTCAGCGCATATGCTCTGGGCCATGCGCCTCGGCTGCTTCCTCCTCGCCGCGCAGCACCCTGGCATGTCCCACGCGGACGCGCTGGAGACTGCCCTCGAGGCGGCCGTCGCCGCCGAGCAGGCGGGACTGGACAGCGCCTGGATCGCCGAGCACCACTTCATCTCCTACGGCGTCTGCCCCTCAGCGGCCACCTTCGCCGCCAACCTGCTCGGCCGCACCCGCCGGCTGGTCGTCGGCACCGCCGTGGCGGTCCTGTCCAACCAGCACCCGATCGCGCTGGCGGAGCAGACCGCGCTGCTCGACCACCTGTCCGGTGGGCGCTTCCACCTGGGTGTCGGCCGTGGCGGGCCGTACGTGGACCTGGAGGTGTTCGACACCGGCGTGGAGCGCTACCAGCACGGCTTCGCGGAGGCGCTGGACCTGCTGCTGCGCTGGCTGGAGCAGGACCGTGTCCGCGGCGACGGGCAGCGCTTCAGCTTCCGCGAGGTGACGGTGGTGCCCCGGCCGGTCACCAGGCCACGCCCGCCGGTGACGGTCGCGTGCACCTCGGACGCCACCATCGAGCTGGCCGCCAGCCGTGGCCTGCCGATGCTGCTTGGCATGCACGTCGGCGACGAGGCCAAGGCCGCCGCCGTGGCGCGCTACGCCGAGGTCGCCGAGCGGCACGGCCACGACCCCGGGCGCGTCGAGCACATGGCGGCCGCGCTCGCGCTGGTCGCCGACAGCCGCGCCGAGGCAGGCGCCGCCCTGCGCGCGGCGCTGCCCCGCTGGCTCGAGCGGGGGCTCGGCGACTACACCTACCTGGTCGCGCCGCGCTCCCGCCGCGACCCGCGCGACTATGCCGAGCACCTGCTCGCGATCCATCCGGTCGGCACCGCCGAGGACTGCGCCGAGCGCCTGGCCGCCAGCGCGGAGCGCACCGGCATCCGCCACTTCCTGCTCATGGTCGAGGGCTGTGGCGAGCGGCACCGCGTGCTGGACACCATCGCCCGGGTCGGGGCCGAGGTGCGACCGCGCCTCCTCGGCCACGGTCTGGAACGATAATCGTTGTCGTTGCGCATCTTCGCCCTTGAATGGGTGAGAATGCGGCGATGCGGTCTGAGATGCAGCCTGAGCGGTCACGATGGGACAGCCATGCGGCGATGCTGGTGGGTGTCGGCCTGCTCGTCGTCGCCGTGGCGGTCGGCGCCTTCTCGCTGTGGCCGCGCCACCACCGCGCCGCGGCGGTCAGCCCCGGGCGGCAGGACTCCACCAGGATCGTCGACGCCGTGGTGACCAGGGTCACGCCCAGGCCGTGCGCCAGGGACGAGCAGCAGCAGGCCCTGCCGGGGACGACGTGCTCGAAGGTGGTGGCGCGGCGGGCCGACAACCAGCGCACGGTGACCTTCGACTTCACCGATCAGAGCGGCGGCATCGTCACGGCCGGCCGGCGGGTGAAGCTGTCCGTCATCGAGCAGCAGGGCCAGCCACCCTTCTACAACATCGTCGACCTCGAGCGCGGGCGCCCGATGCTGCTGCTCACGCTCGTCTTCGTGGCGGCCGTGGTCGGGTTCGGGCGCTGGCAGGGCATACGGTCGCTGATCGGCCTGGTCGGCTCGTTCGTGGTCATCGTCGGGTTCATCGTCCCCGCCATCCTGGACGGCCGCAGCCCGGTCGCCGTGGCGCTGGTCGGCTCGCTGGCGATCATGATCGTCTCGCTGTACCTGTCCCACGGCCTCGCGCGCAAGAGCACCGCCGCGGTGGTGGGGACCGCCCTGGCGCTGGGGCTCACCGGGGCCCTGGCCGTGGTCTTCGTGCGGGCCGCCTCGCTCACCGGCCTGGCCAGCGAGGAGGCGCTCAACGCCAACTTCCAGGTCGGCGGGCTCTCGCTGCGCGGGCTGCTGCTGGCCGGCATCATCATCGGCGGCCTCGGTGTCCTGGACGACGTGACCATGTCGCAGGCGTCGCTGGTCTTCGCGCTGCGCCGCGCCAACCCGGCGGCACCCCTGAGCAGCCTGATCGGCGCCTCCCTGACGGTCGGCCGCGACCACATCGCCGCCACCGTGAACACCCTCTTCCTGGCCTATGCGGGCGCGTCGCTGCCGCTGTTGATCCTGTTCGCCACCAGCGGCGATCCGCTCGGCAGCGTCGCCACCTCCGAGGTGGTCGCGGTCGAGATCATCAGGACCCTGTGCGGCTCGGTCGGCCTCATCGCCGCGGTCCCCCTGACCACGGTGCTGGCGGCGCTCCTCGCCGGCGACGAGCCGGCAGGCGACGAGCCGGCGAGCGACGAGCCGGCGAGCGACGAGCCGGCGAGCGACGAGCCGGCGAGCGACGAGCCGGCCCGGCCCCAGGACGCCCAAGCCGAGCCGGCCCTCGAGGCGGCCCGCGACCTCGGCGGGGAAGCCGCGCCGGTCGCGGACCGGCGCGAGGGCCGGCTGCGGTACGTGGCAGCCCGCGAGCTGAGCGGGGAGGGCATCCGGCGCCTGTGGGTGCTGGCGCTCGAGGTGCTCAGGCCCTCGCTGTCCCACGCGACCGCACGCCCCGCCGGCTCGAGCGAGACGCATCGCCTGGACCTCCTCTCCCAGCCGCAGCGGCTCGAGACACTCCAGCGCCACGGGTCCTCGGCCCACACCGCGGTCTACCTGCGCGGTGAACCCGAGCCCGTCCTGGAGGTGACGCTGGACCAGGTCGAGCAGCGGCCTCGGCTCACGCTGCGGCTGAGCCCCGACGAGTTCGATCAGGTCGCGCTGGCCCTGCGCCACTGGGGCCTGCCGATCTCGGCGGTGCTGCCCAAGAGCGCCGAGGAACGGCTGGCGCGCCGCGGCACCCCCAGGTGAGCTCCGCTCCTTCGGAGTCCCTCCTTACCGGCGTCCAACGGTTCGAGGACCGGTACGGCCGGCGGGGTCGTCGCCATGGGGGGACGAGACGGCGCCGGCCTCGACGACCGTCCCGGCTCCAGACCGCCCGGCGGGTGGCGGCGCCGCCACCACCTCGATCACCAGCCGTCGCAGGCGTCGCAGCAGCCCGGCGGCGCCACCCGGCGCCAGGTACATGACGGCGATGAGGGTCGCGCCGTAGATCACCCCGACGAGCGCCTGGTTGACGTCCTCCGCGTACTGCGGCACGAGCCTGATGAACAGCGCGCCGAGCAGCGGGCCCACGACCGTGCCGAGCCCGCCGATGACGACCGCCGCCAGGAAGTTGAACGACAGCAGCAGCGTGAACGACTCGGGCGCGACGAAGCCGAGGGCGAAGGTGAACAGCGCGCCGGCCACGCCGGCGAAGGCCGCGCTGCAGGCGAACATCCGCGTCTTCACGCGGGCGCTGTCCACGCCCATGGTGGTGGCGGCGCGCTCGTGGTCGCGGATGGAGATCAGCGCCCTGCCGAGCCCGCCACGGGTCAGGTTGGCGGCGAGCAGGAACATCACCGCGGCGACCAGCAGCACCAGCAGGTACAGGAACTGGTCGGGGTCCAGCGGCAGCCAGCCGGGCGCCGACGGCTGGTGCACGCTCATGCCCTGCACCCCGCCGGTGAGCCCGTCGAAGCGCTTGATCAGCGGCGGGGTCGCCACTCCCAGCGCCAGCGTCACCAGCGCCAGGTACAGGCCGCGCAACCGCAGCGCCGGCACGCCGAACGCGAAGCCGACCACGAAGGTGACCAGCGCCACGGCGGGCAGGCTCAGCAGGTATTGCAGGTGCAGGTGCGCGATGAGGATCGCAGCGGTGTAGGCGCCGATCGCGAAGAACGCGCCGTGACCGAGCGAGATCTGCCCGCTGTAGCCGACCAGCAGGTTCAGCCCGAGCACGGCGACCGCGTACACCAGCACCAGCGTCAGCTCGCCGTTGACCACCGTGCTGGAGTCGAACGGCAGGCCCACCGCCACCAGCACCACCCCCGCGAGCACCACTGCGCGCAGCACCTGGTGGGGCCGGCCGCCCGCCTGGATCCTGAGCAGGCTCACGCGCGCGTCACCTCCGGCGAGCCGAACAGCCCGGAGGGGCGCACCAGCAGCACCACGAAGATGATCCCCAGTGGCACCAGCACCTTGAGATCCGCGCCGATGGCATTGACGTAGGTGCCGGCGAGGTTCTCGCTGACACCGATGATCCAGCTCCCCACGACCGCGCCCAGCGGCGAGTCGAAGCCACCGAGGGCGGCCCCGGCGAAGGCGTACACCAGCACGCCGCCCATCAGGTTCACGTCCAGGAACAGCCGCGGCGCGACCAGCACGCCGGCGAGCGCGCCCAGCAGCGCCGCCAGCCCCCAGCCGAGCATCAGCATCCTGCCGACGCGGATGCCGACCAGGCGGCTGGAGTCGGGGTTCTGCGCCGCCGCGCGCATCGCCAGGCCGATCTTGGTGTGCTGGAACAGCAGCCACAGCAGGCCGATCACCGCCAGCAGCACCGCGATGATGCCGAGCGACTCGAGCGACAGCGCGACCCCACCAAGGCGCGCGGTGCCGCTGGGGAAGATCCGCGGGAAGCCGCGGTTGGCGAAGCCCCAGATCCAGCCGGCCGCCGAGTTGACCAGGACGAACAGCCCGAGCGTAACGATCACCAGGGTGAGCGGCCGGCCCCCCTCGACCGGGCGGATCAGGATCCGCTCGATCGCCATGCCGCCCACGAACGAGATCGCGAACGCCCCCACCAGCGCGAGCCACAGCGGCTGGCCACCGTGCTGCAGCCCCCAGGCGATGAAGGTCGAGAACATCGCCATCTCACCCTGGGCGAAGTTGACGATCCCGGTCGAGCGGAAGATCAGCACCAGCGCCAGGGCGAGCGTCGCGTAGATCGAGCCGTCGGCGATCCCGTCGACCACCACCTGCAGCAACCGTCCCATCGCCGCTCCTTGCTCCGCTACGCTTCTCCGCCCCTACAGGCCCAGGTAGGCGCGCCGCACGTGCTCGTCGGTCCTGATGTCCGCCGCCGGGCCGGCCAGCACGGTGCGGCCCGCCTCCAGCACATAGGCATGGTCGGCCAGCTCGAGCGCGAGGTTGGCGTTCTGCTCGACCAGCAGCATGGTGGTGCCATGCTCCCGCTTGACCTGGCCGAGTACCGCGAACAGCTCCCGGGTGACCAGCGGCGCAAGTCCCAGCGACGGCTCGTCGAGCAGCAGGAGCCGCGGGCGCAGCAGCAGCGCGCGGGCGATCGCGAGCATCTGCTGCTCGCCGCCCGACAGGTTGGCCGCCTGCTGCCTGCGCCGCTCCCCCAGCCGCGGGAACACCTCGTACCAGCGGTCGAGGTCGGCGCGCACGGCGGCGTCGCGACGGGTGTACGCCCCGAGCCGCAGGTTCTCCTCCACCGTCAGCGCCGGGAAGGTGCCGCGCCCCTCCGGCACGTGCGCCACGCCGAGCCGCACGATCCGCTCGGTCGCCATGCCCGCCAGACTGCGCCCGTCGAAGACGATCCGCCCGCTGGTGCGCACCATGCCGCAGAGAGCGCGCAGGGCGGTGGTCTTCCCGGCGCCGTTGGGACCGAGGATCGCGACCACGCCGCCCTCCTCGACGGTGACGTCCACGCCATGCAGCGCCCGCACCGGCCCGTAGCTGGCGTGCAGCTTCTCGATCTCGAGGAGGGCGGTCACGCTGGCACCCCCAGGTACGCCTGGATCACCGCGGGGTCCTCGCTCACCGCGGCGGGGGTGCCCTCGGCGATCTTGCAGCCGAAGTCGAGCACCACCACCTTGTGGGACATGCGCATGACCATGCCCATGTGGTGCTCGACCAGCAGCACGGTCAGGCCCCCGTCGCCCCGGACGGCGCCGATCACCTCGGCGAGCTCGTCGACCTCCCCGTGGGACAGGCCGCTGGCGGGCTCGTCGAGCAGCAGCAGCTTTGGCGCGGCGCCGAGGGCGCGGGCCAGCTCGATCCGCTTGAGCGTGCCGTAGGGCAGGCCGGCGGCGGGCCGCGCGGCCAGGTGCGCCAGGCCGAGGCGCTCGAGCACCTCATCGGCGCGGCGGCGCAGGGCGCGCTCCTCGCGGCGCACCGACGGCAGGCGCAGCGCCGCCGCGACGAACCCGGCCCGGCAGGCGTGGTGACCGCCGAGCATGACGTTCTCGCGCACGCTCAGCGAGCCGAACAGCCCGAGGTGCTGGAAGGTGCGGGCGAGGCCGAGCGCCGCGACCTGGTACGGCTCGAGCGCGAGCAGGTCGTGCCCCTCGAGCTCGATGCGCCCCAGCTGCGGCCGGGTCAGCCGGCTGACGCAGTCGAACAGCGTCGTCTTGCCGGCGCCGTTGGGGCCGATGAGCCCGCACACCTGACCGGCCTCGACCTCGAACGACACTCCGTCAAGGGCGGTCACCCCGCCGAACCGGACGCTGAGCCGCTCGACGCGCAGCAACGGCGCGGCCGGGGTGCCAGCGAGGTTCACCCCGCCAACGCTACCTGCGGCAGTGCTCGCTGTCGTCGGCCACAGCCACCAAGTTCCGTGGTCGGCGCTTGTGCGCTGCATCCAAATCACGCGGGGCGCTGGGCGGTTGACACCCCCACCGGGGGGTGGCCACGATTTGGAGATGTTCACCGGGTTTGTGGCGGCCGTTGCCGGCGCGGAGGCGGTGCGGGCGGAGCGCACGCGCATCCTGGCGGCCCTGCTCGGGAACGTGGACGACCTGGTCGAGCGGGCGATCGCGGCGATGCGCGCCGAGATCCCGGCCTACGCCATCCGGGAGGAGCGCTTCGACGCCGACGTTCGCGACCAGGTGAGCAGGCACTACCGCACCAAGCTGGGCTCCCTGCTGGAGGAACGCGTCGTGACGCTCGAGGACATCGCGTTCGTCCGCGGGGCCGCGATGCGCCGCGCCCGTGCCGGGTTCGCTCTCGAGGACTACATCAACGCCTTCCGCGTCGGCCAGCAGGTCTTCTGGGAGGCGGTGGTCGCGCGGGCAGGCGAGACGTCCACCGGTCGGGAGGCTGCGCTGACGCTGGCCACGCCGCTGATGCGCTACTGCGACTTCGCCAGCACGCACGCCGGGCACGCCTACGTCGAGTGCCAGCAGTACCTGGTGGCCGACGCCGACCGCGAGCGCCGTGACCTGCTCGAGCACCTCCTCGCCGGCGAGATGCCGACGCGCGGTCCACTGCTCGCCGCCGCCCAGGCGTACGGCCTCGGGGCCGAGACGCTCATGCTGGTGGCCGCGGCCGTGCCGGTCGGCCCCCACGTGGACGCCGACGTCTCCCATGCCGCCAGCGCCGCGGTCATGCTGGCCGGGCTGCACGAGGCGACCACGCTGGTGGTCGTGCGGCAGGCGGAGATCGTCGCGGTGCCGGCCATGCCCGTCGGCGGCGGTCCGGCGGGCGTGTGCGACCGCCTCCAGGCCGTGCAGGAGCGCCTGCGCGGGCAGGGCATGCCGCTCGCCATGGGCATCAGCACGGTCGCGGCCGGCGTCGGCGAGCTGCCGCGCGCCTACCTCGAGGCACGCGCGGCCCTGGAGAGCGTTGCCGACGACGGCGGTGTGGTGGCGCTGCCGCGGCTGTCGCCGTTCGAGTACCTGTCGCGGCGCGCCGACGATACCGCGCGCCGGCTGGTCGACCCGCGGCTGCGCCTGTTCCTGGATGACGACCGCGCCCGCGGCGGCGTGCTGACCGCCACGATCCGGGCCTTCGCCGACGCCGACCTGAACCTGCGGGTGGCCGCCGAGCGCCTGCAGGTGCACACCAACACGGCCCGGTACCGCCTGCGTCGCATCGAGGAGCGCACCGGGCGAAACCCGCGGCGGATCGGCGACCTGCTCGACCTGCTCGTCGCGATCACGCTGGACGACCGCATCGCCTCCGCCGCTCGGGCAGCCGTCAGTGCCAGCGGCGGCGCAGCCCGAGCAGCTCCTGGCCGTAGCCGGCGACCGAGACGGGCGACATGAGCATCTGGTACAGCAGAACGAACGCGAAGAAGCCCAGCAGGTTCCGGCGGACCCGCAGCCCGAGCATGTCGAAGACCCGGCGCCGCTGGTACTGGTACAGGATCGCATTGACCACGAGGGTCAACGGCAGCACCGCCAGCGTGTACGGCCCGACGATCCAGAACCGCCCGGTCAGTGCCAGGGCCAGGCCGGGGATCCACACGGCGGCGTAGGTCACGTCCAGGAAGGAGCGTCGGTGAAGGCCACCGCGGAGGGCTCATAGTAGACGCGAGCGCCCTGACGCATCATGTTCCAGGTGAGGACGATGTCCTCGCCGATGGCGTCCGGCCATCCCCCAGCCGCCTTCACCGCCTCGGCGCGGTACAGGCTGAATGCCCCCTGAGCCACCAGCGTCCCCTGGTACAGGCCCTGCATCCGCTTCACCGAGGCGATCCCGAGGAAGTAGTCCCACTCCTGCATCCGCGTCCAGACGGTGTCGCGGCTGTTGCGGACGAGCACGGATCCGGCAACGGCAGCAACGTCGTCCGGCGCGCTCAGCAGGCGGGCCACCAGGTGGCGGATCGCCCTGGGGTGCAGGAGGGTGTCGGCATCGAGGGTGATCACGAGATCGGTCCGCACCGCCGCCAGCCCGGTGTTGAGCGCGTGGCTCTTGCCCGGACGGAGCTCGCCGATGCAGCGGACGTTCAGGCCGGTCGTGGCGCCGAACGCCTCGACGACCAGGCCGGTCCCATCGCTGGAGGCGTTGTCGACGACCAGGATCTCCACCGGGCCGCGGTAATCCTGGTGGGCGACGTAGGCGATCGTCTCCTCGATCCGCTCGGCTTCGTTGCGGGCCGCGATGAGCACCGTGACCGGCTCTGTCGGGTGGTGCAGGCGCAGTGGAGGCTGGCGGTCGAACAGGAGGCTGACCGCAAGGAACGCCACGACCCACCCGGGGACGTACGCGATGAATGCGATCACCAGAACGGCCGGGACGATCGTGATGGCCGCGGCCAGATCCTGCAGCCACGGCAGCGCTGCTCGGGTGCCGGCGTTGCCGGTCGCCTTCAGCCCTCTTCACGGTTCGACGCACGGTTGGCCTCTCCGCCTGGTCATGACCACTCTCGTGACGGCACGGAGCTGGGAGCGGTCCGCTGGAACCGCCGGAGCCAGCGCTCCAGGTCGTCGGGTGGCATGGGCCGGCACAGGTGATAGCCCTGAGCGGTGTCGCAGCCGAGCGCCGTGAGCTGCTCCTGGGCGGCCCGGGTCTCGACCCCCTCGGCCACCACCCGCAGGCCGAGGTTGTGGCCGAGGTCGATGGTCGAGTGGACGATCACGGCATCGCTGGGGTCGGTCGCCATCTGCATGACGAACGAGCGGTCGATCTTGAGCTCGTCGACCGGCAGGGCCTTCAGGTAGGCCATGGAGGAGTAGCCGGTGCCGAAATCGTCGATCGACAGGCCCACGCCGAGGTTGTGCAGGCGTTCGACAGGAGCAGGTCGTCGTGGTGCCACTGCGCGGCCTGGCGCAGTGCGGCGTCCAGGATGTGCTGGGTGAGCGGGTAGATGAGGCCGGTCCGCTCGGCCAGGCGGATGAACTCCTCTGGCCCGATGAGGCCGTGCTCGGGATGCTGCCAGCGCGCCAGCGCCTCCACCCCCGGGATCCGGCCTGAGCGAAGGTCGGCCTTCGGCTGGTAGTGCAGCACCAGCTCGTCGCGCTCCAGCGCCTGCCGCAGCCCGCCGAGCAGCGCGAGCCGTCGCGGGCTGTGCCGGTCGACGGACGGATCGTAGACCAGGAAGCCGGCGTGGGTGTGCTTGGCTCCGTACATCGCGACGTCGGCGTGCTGCAGCAGCTCGGCGGCGTCGTTGCCGTGGTCGGGGTAGACGGCGATCCCGATGACCTCGATCAGCAGCAGGTCGCCGTGGGGGTGCCCGAGGGTGTCGTTGACGTCCTTGAAGCGGTCGAGGTCGAGCAGCAACAGCGCGACCGAGCGCAACCCGCGGTCGGCCGTGCGGGTTGCCTGCCCGACGCGGTCGGCGAGCAGCTCGCGATTGGGCAGGCCGGTGAGCCTGTCGTGCAGCGCCTGGTGGCGGCTGCTGGCGGCCTGGCGGACGAGCATGCGCTCATAGCCGAGCAGCAGCAGCAGGAACACGACCAGCGAGATGATCCCGCCAACGGCGCCGAGCAGCCCGGTGAACCGGACCTCTCCGCGGGCCCGCTCCCAGGTGTTGTGCTGGACGGCGACGCGCTGAATCCGCCGGAGGGCATGGTCGGTGCCGACCAGGTACCACACGGCGGCCCCGGTCAGGCCGGCCAGCATGCCGGCCAGTCCGGCGGTCGCCGCCCGGACCATAAGGCGGGTTCGCGCGCTCACTTGCCCCCGATCCCCGTCATCAGTACAAAAGAACTATCGGGATGACCGTCGCCCGAGTTGACCGGCCCTCAGGCCGAGCGCCCGGATGCGTAGGCGTCGTCGCGCGCGATGTGCCGTCCGCTGCGCGTGGAATCCAGCGCTTGTACCCGACGATCCTATTTGCACTTCTATTACGTTTCAAGCATTACTGCGATTTTTGTAATAGTCGTGATGGGTGACAGGAACATCAGTATTTTGAGGTAGCTTTGCTTATATCCTCTTGGGTGGCTGGAGCAGTACGAGCACGATGTCCTGAGCACCCTCGCTGTGGGGTGCCCTCCAGCCTCACCTCACCGTCAGGAGGAGTCCCTGAAATGACGGATCAGCGTCGCACCCTCACCCTGCTCGCCGGGCTGCTGCTCGCCGGGCTGCTGGCCGCCGCGGCCGTGAGCGGTCCGCGGCCGGCGGCGCGCGCTCGCCCAGAAGCCGGCGCCGGCGGCCTCGTCGCCGTGATCGTGCAGCAGGCGGCGGGCGCCGGCCTCGGGCCGGTGCGCGCGCTGCACCGCCTCGGTGGGCGGGTCACGCGGCCGCTGCCGATCGTCGACGGGTTCGCGGCCGTGCTGCCCGCCGCCGCGGTCGGGCCGCTCGCCGCGGTACCGGGCGTGCGCGCCCTGTCCCTCAACCGGCCCGTGCGGTTCCAGCACCTGCCCGGCGCCTCCAGCGCCGGCAGCGGGAGCAGGCTGACCGGCTCGGTGTACCCGCAGGCGGTGCGCGCCGACGGCGCCTGGGCCGCCGGCGTGACCGGCCGCGGCATGACCGTCGCCCTGGTCGACACCGGCATCGACCAGACCGTGCCCGACCTCGCCGGCCGCGTGCTGCCCGTGCGCAACGACCCCACCGGCACGACCGCGCCGTGCGAGAACCTCTCCGGCGAGCCGAGCTGCACCGACGGCTACGGCCACGGCACCTTCATCGCCGGCATCATCGCCGGCAACGGCGCCAGCTCCGGCGGGACCCGCAAGGGCATCGCACCGGAGGCGAACCTGCTGTCGGTCAAGGTCGCCGGCCGCGACGGCTCCGCGGACGTGAGCCAGGTCCTGGCCGCGATCCAGTGGGTGGTGTCGTTCAAGGACCGCTATGGCATCAAGGTGATGAATCTCTCGCTCGGCACCGACTCGGCCCAGTCGTACACCGTCGACCCGCTCGACTACGCGGTCGAGCGCGCCTGGGAGGCCGGGATCACCGTGGTGGTCTCGGCCAGCAACCGCGGCCCCGGTCCGCGCACGATCTCCAAGCCCGGCGACGATCCCTTCGCGATCACCGTGGCCGCGCTCGACGACCGCGGCACCACCGGCGTCGGCGACGACCGGCTGCCCGACTTCTCCTCCCGCGGCCCCACCATGGCGGACGGGCTCAGCAAGCCGGACGTGGCCGCGCCCGGCGCGCACATCGTGTCGCTGCGCGCCGTGGGCAGCGAGATCGACACCCGCTTCCCCAACTACGTCGACGGGGCCTACCGGCAGGGCAGCGGCACCTCCATGGCGGCTGGCGTGGTCTCCGGCGCGGCGGCGCTGATGGCCCAGGCCAACCCGGGGATCGCGCCCGATCGCGTCAAGTACGCGCTGGCCGCGACCGCGCGTCCCGCCTCCTCCGACGACCCACTCGCGGTCGGCGCCGGCGAGATCGACGCGCAGGCCGCGGCGCTGCAACCCCCGCAGGGGCTCGCCAACCAGGGGCTCACCCGCTCCAACGGCCTCGGCACGCTCGGCGGCAGCCGCGGCAGCGTCAGCCTGCGAGTCAGCGACGCGAACGGGACCCTGCTGAGCGCCAGCCTCGGGACGACCCTCACCGCGCAGCTCCTGCTGTGGGACCCGCTCGGCTACACCACCGGCAGCTGGTCCAGCACCAGCTGGTACCTGACCCCGTTCTACCTGGCGCCCTGGTACCCGACCCAGTGGTGGGCCTACAGCTGGCACGGCGACGGCTGGTCCGGCTCGAGCTGGTACGGGCAGCGCCACCCCGACGATGCCTACGGCAGCCCATGGGACGGCGCCGCCTGGTACGGCGCCTGGGAATAGCCGTGCCCGGCCACGACCGCGCCGCCGCGGCGGGAGTGACCGCCGCGGCGGTGGCGCTCACCGCGCTGCTCGCGCTCGCCGCGACGGCCGGCGCGGTCGCCGCGACCCGCCTGGCCGGCCCCGCCGACGGCTTCTCCTGGGTTGCCGTTGCCGGCTTCTTCACGGTGCTGACCGTCGTCGGCCTCATCCACCTCCGCTTCCACTACGGAAGCGACGTCAGCGCGATCGACCTGTCGGAGGCGGTGCTGCTGCCGATGGTGCTCGTGCTGCCCGGCGCGGTGGCGGTCGCGCTGGTCGCCGGCGCCAAGGCGCTGGTGGAGGGGGTGCTGGGCATCCGCCCGGTCAAGGCGTGCTTCAACGTCGCCGCGTTCGCCGCGGCGACGGCCGCGAGCAGCGTGACATGGGCGGCGCTGCACGCCGGCGAGCGCGTCTCCGGGCACAACCTGCTCGCCCTGATGGCCACGCTGTGGGTCTTCATGCTGGTCAACGCGGCGTCACTGGTCGTCGTCCTGGGGCTCGCCCAGCGGCGACCGCCCCACCGGGTGGCCGGCGCGCTGCTGCCGATGATCCTGCCCGGCTCGGTTATCGGCAGCGTGGTGAACTTCGCCTTCGGCGTGCTGTTCCTGGCCGTCTACCCGACGACGCCGCTGGCCACCCCGCTGCTGCTGGTGCCGCTCGCCATGCTCCACTGGGCCAGCCGCGCGTACGCGGCGGTGCGCGCCGACCGGACCCGCCTTGCCGGCATGCAACGCGCCGTGTCCGCGCTCGCGGTCCCCGTCGACCCGCGCGAGGCGATCCCGCGGTTCCTCGCGGAGGTGCGCCGCTGCTTCGAGGCCGAGGCCGCCGACCTCGTGGTGCTGCACGGCGACACCCGCACGGTGCACCGCAGCGGCGGCGAGCCCGCGTCGTTCAGCCGCCACACCGAGTCAGCGGCCGACGACACCCTGGCCGCCGCGCTGCTGCGGCTCGACCAGCCGGTGCGGGTGACCGCGGGCACGCCCGACCCGGCGCTGACGGTGGCGCTCGCCCGCGAGGGCTGGCGCGACTGCCTGGCCGTTCCGCTGCACGATGGTGGCTCCACCATCGGCCTGCTGCGCACCTACAACCGGAACGGGCTCGAGGGCTTCGAGGACGGCGAGCTGGTCGTGCTCGAGGCGCTCGGCGGCGAGGTCGCCGCCGCGCTGCGCAAGGGCGAGCTGCTCGAGGAGGTGTTCCGGCAGCGCACCAGGCTGGAGGAGATCGTCACCCACACCTCCGACGGGATCGCCACGCTCGACCCGGACGGCACCATGATGAGCTGGAACCCGGCGTTCGAGCGGATGACCGGGTACGACGCGGCCGACGTGGTCGGCGGTCAGGGGCTCTCGCGCCTGCGGCCGCGCGCCCCGCAGGGCCCGGAGGCGCTGCTGCAGCGCTGGACCGACGAGCGCACCGTCCTGCCGGAGGTCCTCGAGGTGCTGACCCCGACAGGGCAGCCCTGCTGGCTCGCCTGCGCCTACACCAAGGTGCCCGCCGCCGGGCCGCCCGGGGACGCCTACCCCTACCACCGCCTGGTGATCACCTGCCACGACATCACCAGGGAGTTCGAGCTGCGCCGCGCCGCCAGGGATCTGCGCAGGTCCGAGGAGCGCTTCCGCGCGCTGGTGCGGAACTCCTCGCACCTGGTGGTCGTGCTCGACACCTGCGGCGGCGTCACCTACGCCAGCCCCGCGTTCCAGCGAGCGCTCGGCTACGCGGCGGAGGCCGGCACCATCTCGAACCTGTTCGACCTGGTGCACCCGGACGACCTCGAGCTGACGCGCCGGCGCTTCGGCGAGCTGCTCGCCGACGCGCGCGCCACCGGCACGTTCGCCTTCCGCATCCTCACCACCTCCGGCGCCTGGCTGCACCTGGAGGCGATCGGCAACAACCTGCTCGAGGACCCCCTGGTCGGCGGGATCGTGCTCAACGCCCGCGACGTGACCGAGCGGCGGCATGCCGAGGCGCTGCTCGGCGCGCAGGCGTACGTGCTCGACCGGATCACCCACGCCGCGCCGCTGGCCGAGACGCTGTCCGTGCTCGCCCACATGGTCGAGGACGAGGCGGACGGCGCTCGTTGCGCCGTGCTGCTGCTCGACGAGGACGGCGCAACGCTGTCGGTCGCGGCCGCCCCGAGCATGCGCGACCTCGGCCTGCACGAGGCGGGCCGGTTGCCCGTCGGAGCGGGCGCCGGACCGGCCGCGACCGCGGTGCGCCGGCGCGAGGCGGTGGTCGTCGCCGACGTCGCCGGCGACCCCCGGTGCGCCGGGACCAGGGGACTCGCGCTCGCGCTCGGCGAGGATCGGCTGCGCGCCGCCTGGGCGCAGCCGATCCTCGCCGAGGGCGACCGGCCGCGCGGCGTGATCGCCGTCTACTTCGACGAGCCGCGCCAGCCCGACCAGAGCGACCGGCAGCTGCTCGAGGTCACCGCGCGCCTGGCCGACATCGCGATCGAGCTGAGCGGCTCGTAGGTCCTGCCGCTCTACTCGGTTCCGCCCAGGCCCTTGTCGAGCCCCGCGCGCCGCAGCGCTTCGGCGAGCGCGGTGTCGGGCGGCGCACCGCGGCGCTGCTGCGGCTGCGACCTGCGCGGCGCTCGTGCCGCGCCGGAGCGCTCGCGGGCGCCGCCTCCCGGCCGCGGGCGCTGGTCGCCGCGGGCGCCGGGGTCGTCGTCGAGCCGCAGCGTGAGCGAGATGCGCTTGCGCGAGATGTCGACGTCGAGCACCTTCACGCGCACGACGTCGCCTGGCTTCACCACCTGGCGGGGGTCGCTGACGAAGGTCCGCGACATCGCCGAGACGTGCACCAGGCCGTCGTGGTGCACGCCCACGTCGACGAAGGCGCCGAAGGCGGCGACGTTGGTGACCACGCCCTCGAGCAGCATGCCGGGCGTCAGGTCCTCGAGGGTGTCCACGCCCTCGGTGAAGGTCGCGGTCGTGAACGCCGGGCGCGGGTCGCGACCCGGCTTCTCCAGCTCGGCGAGGATGTCGGTGACGGTCGGCAGCCCGAAGCTGTCGTCGACGAACCGCGCCGGCCTGAGCGTGCGCAGCACCCTGCTGTTGCCGATCAGCGCCTTGATGTCGCCGCCGGTCGCCTCGAGGATGCGGCGCACCACCGGATAGGCCTCCGGGTGCACGCTCGAGGCGTCCAGCGGGTCCTCGCCGCCGGGGATGCGCAGGAAGCCGGCGCACTGCTCGAACGCCTTCGGGCCGAGCCGGGGGACCTGCTTGAGCGCGCGGCGCGAGCCGAAGGGGCCGGTGACGTCCCGGTGCGCGACGATGTTCTCCGCCAGGACCCCGCCGATGCCCGACACGCGCGTCAGCAGCGGCGCCGAGGCGGTGTTGACGTCGACGCCGACCGCGTTCACGCAGTCCTCCACCACCGCGTCGAGCGAGCGCGACAGCTTGCCCTCGGACAGGTCGTGCTGGTACTGGCCGACGCCGATCGACTTGGGGTCGATCTTGACGAGCTCGGCAAGCGGATCCTGCAGCCGCCGCGCGATCGACACCGCGCCACGCAGCGACACGTCGAGCTCGGGCAGCTCCCTGGAGGCGTAGGCAGAGGCGGAGTACACCGAGGCGCCGGCCTCGGAGACCACGATCTTGGTGAGCTCGAGCCGCGGATGGAGCTTGATCAGATCACCCGCGAGCTTGTCGGTCTCGCGCGAGGCGGTGCCGTTGCCGATCGCGATCAGCTCGACGCGGTGGGCCCGCGCCAGCCGCTCGAGGACGGCGAGCGCCTCGTCCCAGCGCCGCTGCGGCTGGTGCGGGTAGATCGTCGCGGTCGCAACCACCTTGCCGGTCGCATCCACCACCGCGACCTTCACCCCGGTGCGGTAGCCGGGATCCAGGCCCATGGTCGCGCGCGCGCCGGCCGGGGCGGCGAGCAACAGATCGCGGAGGTTGGCGGCGAACACGCGCACCGCCTCGTCCTCCGCCAGCTGCCACAGGCGCGCGCGCAGGTCGATGCTCAGATGGATGAGGATGCGCGTGCGCCAGGCCCAGCGCACCGTGTCCAGCAGCCAGCGGTCGGCCGGCCGGCCGCGGTCGGCGATCGCGAAGCGCTGCGCCACCCGCAGCTCGTAGCCGCTCGGCCCGGCCGGCGGCGCCGCCGGCTCCGGCGCCTCCTCCGGCTCGAAGGTGAGGTCGAGGGCCTCCTCGTTCTCGCCGCGGAACATCGCCAGGATCCGGTGCGAGGGCAGCCTGGTGAAGGGCTCCGCGAAGTCGAAGTAGTCGGCGAACTTGGCGCCGGCCTCCTGCCTGCCGTCGCGCACGCGCGAGACCAGGCGGCCACGCGACCACATCCGCTCGCGCAGCTCGCCGATGAGGTCGGCGTCCTCGGCGAAGCGCTCGACCAGGATCGCGCGCGCGCCGTCCAGCGCGGCTGCGGCGTCGGCAACGCCCTTGCCGGCGTCGACGAAGGCGGCGGCGGCCGCCTGCGGGTCGCGCCTCGGGTCGGCCAGGAGCTGGTCGGCCAGCGGCTCCAGCCCCGCTTCCCTGGCGATCAGCGCCTTGGTGCGGCGCTTGGGCTTGTAGGGCAGGTAGATGTCCTCGAGCCGCGCCTTCGAATCGGCCGCCATGATCTGGGCCTCGAGCGCATCGTCGAGCTTGCCCTGGGCCCGGACGGACTCCAGGATCGCCGTGCGCCGCTCCTCCAGCTCGCGCAGGTAGCGCAGCCGCTCCTCGAGCGTGCGCAGCTGCGCGTCGTCGAGCGTCCCGGTCGCCTCCTTGCGGTAACGGGCGATAAAGGGCACGGTGGCCCCGCCGTCGAGCAGCTCGACGGCCGCGGTGACCTGCCGCTCCCCCACGCCGAGCTCGCCGGCGATCCGCTGATGTATTGACGCCGTCACGATCCTGATCCGCCTTCTCGTTCGAGGTTCCGGGGTGCATTGTGCAGGTGTCAGACCCCGGTTGTCGCGCCGCCGGCGGAGAGGTCGCTCAGCGGAGGGCGGGCCGCCAGGGTCCCTGTTCCGGTCTGGCCTCGCCGTCACCGGCAAGCGGCCAGGGCGGCATAGTGACGGCCACGATCTGCAGCGGCACGTCGCCCGCGGCCGACCGGAATTGGAACGCCGTGCCCAGCGGGATCGTCGGGCAGACCCCGGGACGCAGCGTGGAGGGCGGTGCGGGGGGATCCGGAGGGGCTGGCAGGTCGTGTGGCGCGGGGGGGCGCGCTCTGCTATCGTCAGTGATTCGACCTGAGGGCACAAAAGAAGGACGATAGGTCTATCGCCGGAGTTACGCTACACAAGGACCCCCACTTTGTCAAGACCCTTGTGCCCGGGTCGGGACCGCCGCTCAAGCTGCGCAACATCGCACACATGGGGATGGGGATGACCGACAAGCCTTCGCAGCAGCCCGCTCCCGGGGACGGGGTGGACCTGTCGGCCCGGCCGGACGGCCAACCGGCCGAGCTGGAGCGGGAGCAGGCGTACGTCTCGATGCTGTACGGCTGGCTCGACCGGTCCCGCGCCCGTGCCCGCGCGCGGCTGGAGCGGGCGCAGGGCGCGGAGGGCGGGTCGACCCCGCAGGCGCGGGTCGACAAGGACGCGGCGGTGGCCACGCACGCCAACCGGCTGGTCCAGCTCTCGGCGGTGGAGCACGGGCTCTGCCTGGGCCGGCTGGACCACCGTGACGGGAGTCGGCTGTACGTCGGGCGGCTGGGGCTCTTCGACGACGAGCACGAGCCGCTCCTGATCGACTGGCGCGCCCCCGCGGCGGAGCCGTTCTACCGCGCCACGCCGGCCGCGCGCGGCGAGGTCGTGCGCCGCCGCCATCTCCAGACCAGGGGACGGCTGGTCACCGGGTTCCACGACGACGTGCTCGACCTCGATGCCCTGGGCGAGGCCGAGCGCGGCAGCCTCAACGGCGACGCGGCGTTGCTCGCCTCGCTGAGCGCTCCCCGGACCGGCCGCATGACCGACATCGTCGCCACCATCCAGGCCGAGCAGGACCGCGTCATCCGGTCCGGCCTGCCAGGAATCCTGGTGATCGACGGCGGGCCCGGCACCGGCAAGACCGCCGTCGCGCTGCACCGGGCCGCTTACCTGCTCTACACGCACCGCGATCGGCTCGCCCGGCGGGGCGTGCTCGTCGTCGGGCCGAACCCGACCTTCCTGCGCTACATCCAGCAGGTCCTGCCATCGCTCGGCGAGACCGACGTGCTCATGTCGACCGTCGACCAGCTCTACCCGGGCGTGCGGGTGCGGGCCGGCGGCGAGCCGGTGGAGACCGCCACGCTCAAGGGCGATCGGCGCATGGTCGAGGTGCTCGCCGCCGCGGTCCGCGACCGCCAGCGGGTGCCAGCAGCCCCGCTCGAGTTCCGGCTCGGCGATCGCGACCTGGTCCTGCGCCTGGAGCCGGAGACCTGCGTGCGCGCCCGCGACCTGGCCCGCGCCTCCCGCGCGCCGCACAACCAGGCAAGAGACGTCTTCGTCGACGAGATCGTGACGGTCCTCCGCGAGGCTGTGACGGTCTTCGCGCGCCGGGAGGCCGACCGCCTGGAGGCGGAACAGCGCGCCATCGACGAGCTGGTCGACGACTCGATCTTCGGCGACGACGAGCGGCTCCTGGACAGCCCGTTGCTGACCGGGGAGCAGCTGGAGGACCTCCGCGCCGAGATGTGGTCCGCGGCCGCGCCCGCGGTCCACGCCGCGCTCGACCGGCTGTGGCCCAGGCTGACCCCGCAGCGGCTGCTGGCCGACCTGCTCACCTCGCCACAGCGGCTCGCGGCGGCCGCGGCCGGCCTGTCGCGGGACGAGCGGTCGCTGCTGCTCCGCGCCCCGCTGTCCGGCCAGGCGGCCAGGCGGGAGGCGGCGCTCGCGGACTCGTGGACGGCCGCGGAGGTGCCCCTGCTCGACGAGGCCGCCGAGCTGCTCGGTGAGGACGACAGGGCCGCGAGGAGAGCCGAGGCCCGCCAGGCCGCGTCGGGCAGGCGCGAGCGGGCCTATGCGCGCGGGGTCCTGGACATCGTCGGCATGGACGCCGGCGTCGTCGATCCGGAGCTGCTGGCCGGCCGTCACCGGTGGCGTGACGCGCTCGCCCCGCTCGCCGAGCGGGCACGGCAGGACCGCGGGTGGATCTTCGGGCACGTGATCGTCGACGAGGCGCAGGAGCTGTCGGCCATGGCGTGGCGGATGCTGATGCGGCGCTCGCCGAGCCGGTCGATGACGATCGTCGGGGACCTCGCGCAGACCAGCGCGCTCGGCGGCGCCAGGTCCTGGGCGGCCGCGCTCGACCCGCAAGCCGCCGGCCGCTGGCGCGAGGAGCGGCTGACCGTCAACTACCGCACCCCCGCCGAGATCATGGCGGTCGCCGCCGACGTGCTGGCCGAGGTCGCCCCGGGGCTGACACCGCCGACCTCGGTGCGCGACACCGGCGTCCAGCCGTGGCACCTGCAGGTGGACCGGGCCGACCTGGCCCCGCGGCTCGTCGAGCTGATCGCCGCCGAGGCCGCCGCGGCCGGCGGCGGCCGCCTCGCCGTGCTCGTCCCCGCCTCCCAGGCGCACGCCCTGGGCCAGCACGTCGCCACCGCCCTACCCGGGACGGCCGCGGTCGGCCCGGACGCGCTGGACGCCCCGGTCGCGGTCATGACCGTCCCCGAGGCCAAGGGCCTGGAGTTCGACGCGGTGATCGTCGTCGAGCCGGCGACCATCCTCGCCGAGTCCCGCCATGGCGCCAACAACCTCTACGTCGCCCTCACCCGCACCACCCAGCGCCTCGGCGTCGTGCACACCGGCGAGCTCCCGCCGGTGCTGTCCCGCCTCCGGCCAGTCCCTGGCTGAGCTACCACGGCGGCAGGTCGCGCAGAGCCTGCTCCAGGCCGGCGACGGTGCGGGCGGCGTAGGCCTCGTCGAGGCGCTGCAGCAGCTCGTCGTAGCTGAGACGTCCGACGCTGAAGTGATGGCGCAGCCAGAGGCTGGTACGGTCGCGGTCGGCGTCGGCGACCCGCAGCGCGAGCCGCTGGTGCTCCGGCGGCACGATCATCGGGCGCGGCCGCGGCTGCCACCGTGTGGCCGCCACCAGCCGTGGGCGGACTGTCGCCAGGTAGACCAGCGCCAGCACCAGGCCGAGCACACCGGTCACCAGCCAGCCCCCGACCAGCGCCATGACCCAGATCGGCCGGCTCTGGCCGCTGCGGCTCCAGGCGACCTCAGGGTGGTGGCAGGCGTCGACGATCACCCAGATGACGACGGCCAGGATGGGCAGCGTCACGACGCCGATGAACAGCAGGGCGAGCGGGCCACCGAACTGCCACACCGGGCGCTCCTCTCAAACAGCGCTCACGCAAGGAAGATGGTACCCCCGGTGTGCGCCCATCCAGCCCCGCGGGTATCCGCGTGTTTACAGCCGGTATAGAGTACGAAGATGTTTATGATCGCGGGTGGCGCCTCACGCCCGTGGCTCGACCATCTTGACGGCGTCCGGCACGCCGAACAGAGCAAGCTCGACGTACACCGCAATCGGCTCCAGCTGGTCCAGCTCGGCCAGCCGACCCTCGCTGATCCACCGCACCACCAGCTCGTCGACCGCGGCCACGGCTGCGCGGAAGACTTCGGCCGGCAGCTCGGGCAGGTCGGCGGTGCGCTCGCGGAAGCGGCCGTGGAGCTGCTGCAGCAGCTCGGCGTAACGGACGCGCAGCGCGGCCCGGATCGCGAGCGCACGCGGCCCGGCCGCCGCGACCTCGAGCAGGAAGGCCCGTGCGGAGGTCGGGTAGGCGACGAGCTCTCCCAGGTAGGCGCGAAGGTTGCGGCGCAACTGCTGCAACGGCTCGGTGGTCGTCTGCACCGCCTCGATCACCTTGCGGAACTGCGCGTCGGCGCCTTTCCGGTAGGCCACCAGGAAGCAGTCTTCCTTGTCCTTGAACTGCTGGTAGAAGGTCGTGCGCGAGACGCCGGCCCGGCCGATGACGTCGGCGACGGTGGTGGCCGCGTAGCCTTTCTCGGCCACCACCTCGATCAGCGCGCGCAGCATCCGCGTCCGCTGCGACCTCACCACCACGTCGCGGGGGAGGCTGTGCGGGCCTCGCGGCAGCGGCTCGGGCGGCTCCAGCGGCGCCGGCCACACGTCCAGGGCATGCGACTCCATGCCCATAGCCTACACATCCGATCTGGGGAGGTCTGGGGAGGTCCGCATGGCCGATACGCTCACGGTCGCCAGAGGGCGCAACCTGGCGCGGCTCGCCGAGCAGGCGCTGGAGCGCCTGGGCGAGAGCCGGGCTGGTCATCCATCACCGTGAGCACCGAGAACGACGAGGACCGTGCAACCTCGAAGGAGGGATTCCGATGACGGGAAGTGGGCGGGTGAGTGTCGGTGGGCGTGGTCGGCTGGTGGTGATGATGGTGGTGGTGGCGTTGCTGACGGTGGGTTGTGGCCGTGACAGCGGTGGCGGCGGCGGTGGCGGGGCTGGTGATCCGGGGATTGATGCCGGCTCGATCAAGCTGGGAGGGTCGTATCCGTTCAGTGGGCCGGCGTCGGCGTATGGCACGATCGGGAAGGGCGCGCAGGCGTATTTCAAGTATGTCAACGATCAGGGTGGGGTGGGTGGCCGGAAGATCGAATTTGTGACCTACGATGATGGGTATGAGCCGCAGCGGGCGTTGACCAATGCCAAGCGACTGGTGGAGCAGGATCGGGTGTTTGCGTTGTTCAACACGCTGGGGACGGCGAATAACCTGGCGATCTGGGATTATGCCAATCAGCAGCGGGTCCCGCAGGTGTTTGTGGCGACGGGGGCGTCCAACTGGGGCAAGGACATTGGTGGGCATCCGTGGACGATGGGGTGGCAGCCGAATTATGTGACCGAGGCGGGGGTGTATGCGCGGTACCTGAAGCAGAACCGGCCGGACGCGAAGGTGGCGGTGTTGTACCAGAATGATGCGTACGGCAAGGACCTGTTGGCGGGGTTTGTGGCTGGGGTGGCGGGGTCGGGGGTGCGGATTGTCGATCGGCAGAGCTATGAGGCGACCGATCCGTCGGTGGCGTCGCAGGTGAAGAAGCTGGCGGGGTCGGGTGCGGATGTGTTTTTGGATGTGACGACGCCGAAGTTCGGGGCGCAGGCGATCGCGACGGTGGCGCAGACGGCGTGGCGGCCACTGCATATCTTGAATAATGTGGCGGCGTCGAAGGCGCAGGTGCTGGTGCCGGTGGGGTTGCGGAACGCGCAGGGGATCGTGACCACGGCGTATTTTAAGGATCCGGAGGATCCGCGGTGGGCCGGGGATGCGGCGATGGTGGCGTATAAGGCGAATCTGGCCAAGTATGCGCCGGGTGCTGATCCCAACGATCCGTTCAATGTGTATGGGTGGGCGGTGGCCAATACGATGGTGGAGACCCTCAGGCGGATGCGGACGCCGACGCGGGCGGGGTTGATGGAGGCGGCGCGGCATCTGGATCTGGAGATCCCGTTGTTGCTGCCAGGGGTGGGGGTCAAGACCGATGGGGCTGGTGACGGCTATCCGATCGAGGCGATGCAGATCGAGCGGTTCCAGGGTGAGAACTTCCATCTGGTCGGCAACGTGATCCAAGCCTCACCGCAGTAGCCCGGGGCGGCAGCAGCGTCAGCAGGTCAGTCCGGCCCGGTGGGCCAGCAGGAGGCGGCAGATGGCAGCAACCCCAGCTCGCGTCGCGATCGTCACCGGTGCGGCGCGCGGCATCGGCGCGGCGACGGCGGAGCGGCTCGCCCGTGATGGCATGGCGGTCGCCGTGCTCGACCTGGACGAGACCACCTGCAAGGACACCGTGGAGCGCGTCAGCGCCGCTGGTGCCCGCGGGCTCGCCGTCGGCGCGGACGTGTCCGACCCCGATCAGGTCGAGGCCGCGGTCAACCGGGTCGCCGAGGAGCTGGGCCCGCCGAACGTGCTGGTCAACAACGCCGGCGTCATCCGCGACAATCTGCTGTTCAAGATGACCAAGGACGACTGGGACACGGTCCTGGCCGTGCACCTGGGCGGCGCGTTCCTGATGAGCCGCGCCGCCCAGGCGCACATGACCATGCAGCGCTGGGGCCGGATCGTGAGCCTGTCCAGCGTCTCGGCGCTTGGCAACCGTGGCCAGGCCAACTACGCCGCCGCCAAGGCCGGGCTGCAGGGCTTCACCAAGACGCTGGCGATCGAGCTCGGCCCGTTCGGGGTCACCGTCAACGCGGTCGCACCCGGCTTCATCGTCACCGACATGACCGCGGCGACCGCCGCCCGCGTGGGGGTCGACTTCGAGCAGATGCAACAGGCCGCCGCGAGCCAGATCCCGGTGCACCGGGTCGGGCGCCCCGAGGACGTCGCGAACGTCATCGCCTTCCTCGCCAGCGAGGACGCGTCGTTCGTCTCCGGCCAGGTCATCTACGTCGCCGGCGGCCCCCGTGCCTGAGGGCGTGGGGGTGGACGCGGCACAGCTGCGCACCCGCGTGCGGCAGCTCCTCGCCGGCAACGACCCCGCCGCCACCGAGCCGCTCGACTTCCTGCGCGCCCAGTTCGACGCTGGGCTCGCCTGGGTCCATTTCCCGCGGGGGCTCGGTGGCCTGGACGCGCCGCGGTCGCTGCAGGCCGCCGTCGACGCCGAGCTGGCCGCGGCCGGAGCGCCGGGCAACCAGCCCGATCGGATCGGCATCGGCCTGGGCATGGCCGCCCCCACGATCCTGCGCTGCGGCACCCCGGAGCAGCGCCAGCGCCTGCTGCGGCCGCTGTGGACCGGCGAGGAGGTCTGGTGCCAGCTGTTCAGCGAGCCTGGCGCCGGCTCGGACCTGGCGGCGCTGGGCACCCGCGCGGCGCGGGAGGGGGACGACTGGATCGTCAACGGCCAGAAGGTCTGGACGTCGATGGCGCATGAGGCCCGCTGGGGCCTGCTGCTCGCGCGCACCGACCCGGACGTGCCCAAGCATCGGGGCATCACCTATTTCATGCTGGACATGACCGTGCCGGGCGTCCAGGTGCGCCCGCTGCGCCAGCTCACCGGCGAGGCTGAGTTCAACGAGGTGTTCCTCGAGGACGTCCGGGTCCCGGACGCCGACCGGCTCGGCGAGGTCGGCGACGGCTGGCGGGTCGCCCGGGTCACGCTGATGAACGAGCGCGTGGCCATCGGCGGGGGTGTGCTGCCCCGCGAGGGCGGCATGATCGGGCTCCTGGCGGGGACCTGGCGGCGACACCCGGAGCTGCGCACGCCAGGAGCGCATGCCGAGCTGCTGCGGCTGTGGGTGGCGGCCGAGGCGGCGCGACTCGGCGGCGAGCGGCTGCGCCAGCGGCTGGCCGCCGGGCAGCCCGGCCCGGAGGGCTCCGCCCACAAGCTGGTCTTCGCCCGGCTCAACCAGGAGATCTCAGCGCTGGAGCTGGAGCTTGCCGGCGAGCAGGGGCTGCGCTACGACGACTGGAGCATGCGCCGCCCCACCCGGATCGTCTTCGCGGGCCGCTCGGCCGGCTATCGCTACCTGCGGACCAGAGGCAACTCGATCGAGGGCGGCACCTCGGAGATCCTGCGCAACATCATCGCCGAGCGCGTGCTCGGCCTGCCGCCGGAACCCAGGGTCGACAAGGACCTGGCCTGGAAGGACCTGCCCAGATGAGCGCGACCCAGGACCTGCTGTACAGCGAGATCGAGGACGACCTGCGCGCCGCCGTGCGGGCCATGCTGGTCGAGCGCTGCCCACCGGCCGCGATCCTGGAGCGCTGCGAGGGCGGCGAGCCGTACGACCTGAAGCTGTGGCGGACCCTCGCGGTCGAGCTGGGCTGCGCCGGGCTGGCGGTGCCGGAGGAGCACGGCGGCGCCGGCGCCAGCTTTCGGGAGGCCGCGGTGGTGCTGGAGGAGCTCGGCCGGGCCGTGGCGCCGGTGCCGTTCCTGGGCAGCGCGGTGGTCGCCACCAGCGCGCTGCTCGCCTGCGGCGAGCGCGAGCTGCTCGCTGAGCTGGCCAGTGGCGCGCGGACCGCCGCGCTGGCGCTGCCGTTCTCCACGGCACCCCGGGCGCCGGGCCCGCCGCCGGTCCGTGCCAGCGGCGACACCCTCAGCGGGACGGTGACCAGCGTCGCCGACGCGCTGCCGGCCGACGTCCTGCTGGTGCCCGTGCCCGGAGCGCTGTACGCGGTGCAGGCCCGCCAAGCGCGCGTCAGCCGCTCCCCCGTCGTCTCGCTCGACCTCACCCGCCAGCTCTGCGACCTGACCCTGGACGGCGCGCCGGGCCGGCCGCTGGCGACGGGCGACGCGGCGGACCGTGCCGTCTCCACCGCGCTGACCACCGGCGCCGCCCTGCTGGCCTCCGAGCAGCTCGGCGTCGCCGAGTGGTGCCTCGACGCCACCGTCGAGCACCTGAAGACCCGCTACCAGTTCGGCCGGCCGGTGGGGTCGTTCCAGGCCCTCAAGCATCGCCTGGCCGACCTGTGGGTCGAGGTCAGCCACGCCCGGGCGGTGGCGCGCTACGCAGCGGCCTGCGTCGCCTCCAGCGACCCGGACACCGCCATCGCCGCCGCCCTCGCCCAGGCGCACTGCTCGGCGGTGGCGGTGAGCGCGGCCCAGGAGTGCGTGCAGCTGCACGGCGGCATCGGCTTCACCTGGGAGCACGGGGCGCACCTGTACCTCAAGCGGGCCAAGAGCGCCGCGATCGCCTTCGGTACGCCCGACCAGCACCGTGCCGCCCTGGCCGTGCTGGTCGACCTCTGAGCGTCCGCGTGGACGCGGCTGCTGCCGGCGGGCGACCCGAGGGTCACATGGGTCGAAGACGCCCGTCCGTGCCTTACGGATCGAGGTGGAGCCGCCCGCCCGAGCGGGCCTCCAGTGCCCGCCGCAGCGCCGCTCGGGTGGTGAAGTCGAGGATGAGCGGCGCCTCGCCGCTGAGCTGGGCGCGGCTGGCGGCCGGCGCGGTCAGCCGGGTGCTGACGCAGCCGCCGGTGAAGACGTCGAACCGGGTGGCGGAGAACGTCGGCGCCAGCCGCTCGATCCGCTGGTAGCGCTGCACGTCGAACCGGTCGGCCGGCACCCGGGTCGCCCCGGCCAGGTCGCAGGCCGCGCTCAGCCGCACCACCATCGCGCCGCTGCCGGAGCGGTCGTTGCCGATGGTGATCACCGAGCGGCCGTCGTTGACGGCCACCGCCTCCAGCCTCCAGCCGGCCGGTAGGGAGGCCACGCAGGGCAGCAGCGAGGCCGATGGCACCGACTGGGCCTGCAGCCACATCGGCTCAAGGTTGCCGCAGGCCAGATTGCTGACGTTCAGCGGCGTCCTGGTCGCGATGTCGTTGTTGAACGAGCTCACCACGACCGCGCCGAGCACCGCCGTCAGCACCGCCATGAGGATCAGGAGCGCGACCCGGCGGGCGCTCCAGCGCTGGATCGAGATCGGGCGGGGTGGCGCCGGCAGCAGCCGCACGAACTCGCCGTGCAGGTCGCGGCCTTGCGAGCGCAGCATGCGGCGCAGCTGTGAGGGCAGCGCGAGCCCGCGCGCGGCCGCGAACCCCTCGGTGATCTCCTCCACGGTGAACTGGCGCAGGGCGCGCCGGTAGACCTGCTCGGCGCTGGAGCGCAGCGCCAGGCACAGCATCATGTTGGCCAGGTCGACCGCCTGGCGCCACGGGGTCGGGCGCAGCTCGGCGAAGGCCACGTCGATGAGCAGCACGCGCCCGTCCCGGACCAGCAGGTTGGCCGGCTTGACGTCACGGTGCGCCAGGCCCGCGTCCCACAGCTTGCGGATGATCCCCAGGCCGTCGTCGATGACCTGCTCGTCGACCTCGGCCTTGGTCTCGCCGAGCTCGCGCGCGCCGTCGAAGAACTCGGTGACCAGCAGGTACTCCCGGTCCGGGGTCAGCTCCACGAAGCCCTGCGGCGTGGGGCTGGGCAGGCCGGCGTCGCGCATGACGCGCAGCGCGTAGTCCTCCTGCTGCACCAGCCGCCGCACCGTGTTGTACGGCTTCTCGTCCTCGAGCCGGCCGTACAGCAGCTCGCGGCCGAGCTTGTACCAGCGGTCGGCGCGCAGGTGGCTGCGAGCGTAGAGCTTGGCGAACAGGTACGTGGGCGGCTCGCCCTTGAGCGTCATGCGCAGCGGCGTCGACCCGCCCGAGCCGGCCAGGCCGAACGGCTTGACCTCCTCGACGACCAGGCCGAGCTGGTCCTCCAGTCCCCGCCGGATCGCCACCCCGCGCGCGCCGGTGACGTCCAGGTGGGCGCTGCGGCCGCGCCGGTAGCCGATGGGGAAGACCTCGTTGGGGATGAACAGGCGGAAGGCGACCAGCGGCACGGCCACCCCGATGGCCGCGCCCACGAGCACGTCGGTCAGCGCATCCGCCCCAAGGGCGACACGGCCGAGCGCGGACAGCGTCACCAGCCCGGCGGCGGCCCACTTGCCCAGGTTGCGCCAGCGGCCCTCCGGCACCATCGTGTACAGGATCGCGACCAGTATGGTCGCGAGGAGGGTGATCTGCAGCGACGGCAGCGCCCAGCCGTTCCAGCTGGTCTGGATGACGACCCCGAACGGCCGTGGCCGCTTGGCGGTGGCACCGACCCAGGCCTCGGCGACCTGGGCCGCCAGATTGCTCACGATCAACAGGACGATCAGATGCCGGAACCGTCGCAGCACCAGCAGCGCCGCCGACAGCACGGCGTACAGCCCATTGAGGGCCCACCAGGAGCTGATGGCCGCCAGGCCGCGCATGAGCGCGACCTGCCCTGGGGCCTGGAACCCGGTCAGCCAGCGCACCAACGCGTCGCCGGCGACCGTGACGTCGACGGCCACGCCCCGCATCCCGCGGGCGAAGACCGCGACCGCCAGTCCCACCAGCACCAGGCTGGCGACCAGCCACCTGACCCCGCTGGTCTGCAGGTGGTGCGGCAATGGTGGTGGCTCGCCGGTGGGTCGCCGCCGCCGCGGCGAGCGGAGCGCCGCCGCGGGGACGGGCTGGACCCGCGCAGTGCTGGTGCGTGCCGACTGGCCCGCGGGCATGTCCATGGCACCCCCAACCCGGACGACCAGCCGCAACGGCTCCAGGTCGCACGACGGTGCGATGCAGCGTTGGTATCCTCAGCTTAGTTCTCCACTCCCGGAAACAGAAGCGTCGGCGCTATCGTGCCGGCATGCCGCAGCCATCGCGCAACCCCGAGTGGTACGACGCCTGGGGGACCAGCCGCCACTCCAGGCTGTTCCCTGGCCCCTGGCTGGTTCACGCCGACCTGCACAACCACACCTGGCTGTCGGACGGAGCGGGCGACCCGGCGCGTGCCTTCGCCTCCCTGCGGGCGGCCGGGCTGGACGTGGCCGCCATCACCGACCACAGCCGCTGGGCCTCGGCCTTCCTCGGCCTGGTCGCCGCGCCCGGCTGGACCGGCATCGACAGCCGCGCCTGGCGTCGCACCGCGTCCCTGGCCGACCAGGCCAACGCCGACGGGGAATTCGTCGCCCTGCGCGGGTTCGAGTGGTCGCACGCCATGTTCGGCCACATGAACGTCTACGGCAGCCGGCGCTTCACCGACCCACTGCGCACCGTGCCAACGATGGGCCGCTTCTGGCGCTGGCTGGAGACGCGCGGCGGCGACGGTCTGGTCGGGTTCAACCATCCTGGGACCGGGCGGCTGCGCTTCGCCGGCTTCAGGCACCGGCCAGCCATGGCTGAGCGCCTTGTCAGCCTGGAGATCTTCAACAAGACCGACGAGTACCTGTTCAAGGACGTCGACCGGGGCGGAGAGTCTCCCCTCAACCAGTGCCTGAACGCCGGCTGGCGGGTCGGCCTGCTCGGGGTCACCGACGAGCATGGTGCCGACTGGGGCTGCCCGGAAGGCAAGGGGCGGGCCGGGCTGTACGTGCGCGACCTCTCCCGCGGGGCGGTGCTGGAGGCGCTGGCCGCCCGCCGCTTCTTCGCCAGCCGCGTCAAGGGCCTGCGCGTCGACGCGGCGCTGACCTCCCTGACCTCGTCGGAGACCGGCTCGGGCCGGCGCCGCGCGCGGATGGGCACCACCATCGCCCACGGCCGGGGCGCCGCGCTCGTCCAGGTCGACCTGGACCGGGGCGAGGCGTGGTGGGGCCGGCGGCTGAACGTCCAGGTGCTGCGGCCCGGACCGGGGCGGCGCCTTCCGACCCTGGAGGCGGCGCACGAGGTGGACCTGCCCAGCCCGGATGAGCCGGTGATCGCCTTCGAGCTCGACCTGGACCCCGCCGACGGGGACTGGGTCGTGCTGCGGGTCAGCGACCCCAGCGAGCCGGCTGACCCGCGCGCCACCGCCGAGTACGCCCGGCTCGGCCGAGGGATCGCCTACACCAGCCCCTTCTGGCTTCGGCAACCCCGACCATGACCTGGAAGGCGAGGATCGCGGGCAGGTTCGACTTCACCCGCTGAGGGTCGTCATCCATGCTGGGCACCGTCTCGTCTCCACAGACCATGGGCTCCCAGCCCCGCTCAGTGCTGGCGGCTCGCGCAACGGCGGGAAGACCGAACGCGGGGCGTAGACTGGCTGGGAGCCGAGCGACCGTTGCTGGAATCTCCTCGGCCCCCACGGTCACTTGAGGCTCGATTCGAGCGTCACCGAGGAGTTGATCCAGAGCATGAGCTATCTCAACGGTACGCCGAGAATACTCCCCGATCAGCCGGTGCGAACCGTCGACCCCGAGGTTGAACGGCTCGCCCACCGGGTCGTCGACGGGTTGATCGCTCGCCTGGCCGCCGAGCCGGCCGTTCCCGCCACCAGCCTGCTCGACAACCTGGCCGATCAGCTCCAGCAGGCTGCCGCGCTCCGCCGCCTCGGCGTCGTCCGCCGCACCAGCGATCCCTCGCCAGCCGCCCCACTCGCCGCAACCCCTCGTCCGGCGGGTTCACAGCGCCCTTCGAGGAAGCAACCACAGCAGGGCGCCTAGCCGTCAGTCGACCAACCGTGCGAGGTGAGTCGTGGCCGAGCTACTGCTGTTGAACGGCCCGAACCTGGGCATGCTCGGACAGCGCCAGCCCGACGTGTACGGCACCGACACCCTGGCCGACATCGAGCAGGCCGTCGGGGAGGAGATCGCCGAGCGGGACTGGAAGGTCCGCGCCATCCAGCGCGACTCCGAGGGCGAGCTGATCCACGCGATCCAGGACAGCTACGACACCGTCGGCGCCATCGTCAATCCTGGCGCGCTCATGGTCGCCGGCTGGAGCCTGCGGGACGCCCTGGCCAACTATCCCCGGCCCTGGATCGAGGTGCACCTGTCGAACGTCTGGGCACGGGAGAAGTTCCGCCACGAGTCGGTGCTCTCGCCACTGGCCAGCGGCGTGATCGTCGGCCTCGGCGCGCTCGGCTACCGGCTCGCCGCCCGTGCGCTGCTGGCCAAGGTGCGCCACTGACCTCCACGCCCTGCCGCTCCAGGTCGCCGCTTCCGCCGCCTTCACCCGGGTGATAGAACGGGGGCACCGACTGTCGAGCGGTTCGGCGGTGCTGGCGAGAGGATGATGAGGCGATGGGTCGCAACCGGATACGGGTGCTTGTGGCCTTGTTGGCGGCGGCCTCGCTGGTGGCGGGCTCGCTGCTGTTCGTGGGCCGAGCCAGCGGCGCGGCGGTGGCCTGCGCGGCACCGGTGCCGAGCACGACCCAGCCGGGCTACACCGTGGCCGACCCGAACTGCGATCTCGGCACGGGGACGCCGTTCGTGCCGCTGACCGACGAGCAGGGTGAGGAGATCTCCACCGTCCACACCGGCATCGTCGACGGCTCGGCGTTCCGCATCGAGGTGCCGAGGAACTGGAACCACGAGCTGGTGCTGTTCGCGCACGGCTTCCGCGGCAACGGCACCACCGTGTGGGTGGACAGCCCAACCCTGCGCGAGTTCTACGTCAAGCTCGGCTTCGCCTGGGCGGCGTCCAGCTACCAGACCAACGGCTACGACGTCGGCCACGGCGTCACCGACACGCACGCGCTCATCGAACTGTTCCGCTCGGTCGTCGGCGACACGCCAGGGGCGCTGTACATGACCGGCCTGTCGATGGGCGGTCACATCGCCGCCGTCGAGATCGAGCACTACCGCGGCACGTTCGCCGGCGCGATGCCCTACTGCGGCGTGCTCGGCGACACCGCGCTGTTCGACCACTTCCTCGACGCGAACGTGACGGCCGCGGGGCTGACCGGGACAGCGATCCAGTTCCCGCCGACCCTCGACGCGGGCCAGGCGTATGCCCCCGTCTACGACCAGCAGGTCCTCTCCGAGCTGCCCCAGCTCGGCAGCGGCTTCAACACCCCGGGCGTGCAGCTCACCGAGCTGGGCCGCTCCTGGGAGGCCGCGGTCGAGCAGCGCAGCGGTGGCACGCGGCCGGGCTTCGACAGCGCGTTCGCGTTCTGGAACAGCTTCGGTTTCGCCCCGCTCACCAACGTGCCGTTCCTGTTCGGCCTGTACCCGGGCCTGTCGGGCGGCACCATCGGCATCGCCTCCGGCAACGTGACCAGCAACCAGGACACCGTCTACCAGCTCGACGGCAACCCGTCGCTGACGCCGGCGGAGCGCGAGCTCAACGACGAGGTCCTGCGGGTGGCGGCGACCGCGGGCGCGACGACCGACCTGACCGGCATCCCCGCGGTGCTCGGCGACCCGCGCATCCCGGTGCTGTCACTGCACGACATCGGCGACCTGTTCGTGCCGTTCTCGATGGAGCAGGTGTACGCGCAGCGTGCCGGCCAGAACCACCAGTCACGGCTGTTCGTCTCCCGCGCGATCCGCGGGAACGCCCACTGTGGCTTCACCCAGGCCGAGCTGCAGCAGGGCTTCGCCGACCTGGTCCAGTGGGTCCGCGACGGCCACCGACCCGCAGGCGACGACATCCTCGACCGGGGCGAGGTCGCCAGGCCGACGTTCGGCTGCCGCTTCACCGACGGCCCGCACCCGGAGTTCGCCGGAGTGGCCTGCCCCACCCGCGAGTGAGGATCAGAAGCCGGTCGTCGACCAGGGAAGCGGGTCGCTGGCCAGCAGGCGGTCGGCACGGGCTCCCGCTCCCCTGGTGCGTTCCAGGACTCGGCCGGAGCGGGCCAGGGTCGCCAGGCGGACGCCGCCGAGATAGGCCGCGCCGAGGTCGGCGACGTCGAGGATGAGGTCGGGGTCGGCACCGGTCGGGGTGCATTCGGCCGCGGTGGGGGTGGCGTCCAGGAGCCAGCGGCGGTTGTTCTCGGGGCGCATGGAGTCCCGCACCTCGAGGACGATCCGGTCGCTGGAGCTGTAGGCACGGGCCGCCATCGTGGCTGGCAGATCGAGGATCCTCAGCCACAGCATGTCGCCGGTGGCGGTGGTGCGCAGGCGGCGGTGGTCCGCCAGCAGCCAGCGCACCGGGTCGTCGAGGGGGCGGCGCTGGAGCTCGATGGTCGCCGCGAGGTCGAGGTCGAACAGGAAGCGGGCCAGGGCGGCCAACGCCGTCGGGGTCAGCGCGAACAACTGGCGGACCTGAATGACGTTGCCGGCCAGGCCGCCCTGCCAGTTGTCCTTGACGCGGTAGTCGGCGAAGCCGTCGAGCTCGCCAGGGGCGGACTCGTAGGCGAGCCAGAGGCGCGGAGCGCTGTCCTTGCGGAGGTACTCCGGGTCGTTGATGGCCTCCTCCCACCAGGTGAGCGGGCGGCTGAGCTCACCGGGCTGCGCGAGGCGGTGGCGCTCGTACACACCGGGGATCACCTTCAGGGCCTCGCTCCTGTCCAGCAGGCGCACCCGGCCGGTGACGTCGACGGGGCGCGCGAACGCGGTGTGCGGGCGGTCGATCTGGAGCTCCGCGCGGAAGGCGGCGGGACCGTAGCCGAAGCGGCCGTAGATGCTGGATTCCGACGCGTTCAGGATCGAGACCGGCTCGCCGCGTTCGAGCACGTCGTCGAAGTGGCGGCGGATCATGGAGCGCAGCACCCCACGGCGCCGGTGGGTGGGCAGGACAGAGATGGCCGTCAGCGCTCCGGTCGGGATCGTCCGGCCGCCAGGCAGGGTCATGTCCAGTGAGAAGGCGCCGCCGGTGCCCACGATCGCGCTGCCGTCGAGCGCTGCGATGCTGCGGTCGAACTCGAACATGCGCTTCCACTCGGCCAGCTCCTCCTCGGTGGCCTGGAAGCTCAGCCCGATCTGGACCGTATGGGCGTAGGCATCCCATTCATCCTGCTGTAGCTGCCTGATCTGAAGGTCCATGACGCAGTTCTACTTCCCCGGAGGATCAGTTGCACTGGAATATCGGCTCCTGATCGAGATGTCGGACGTTGCCGCCTGTCGGACTCCCGCTCAGGCGGTCGCGCGGCCGTGCGGCCCGCCCGGTCACGGCGTCACAGGCGCCCGGCGGCGATGATCCGCTTCAGGAACGCCTGCGTGCGCGGGTTGGTGGGCTCGCTGAAAATCTGCTCGGGCTCGCCCTGCTCGCAGATCACGCCGGCGTCCAGGAAGCAGACCCGGCTGGACACCTCCCGCGCGAACGACATCTCGTGGGTGGCCAGCAGCATGGTCATGCCCTCGTGGGCGAGCTCGCGCACGATGTTCAGCACCTCGGCCACCAGCTCCGGGTCGAGGGCGCTGGTGATCTCGTCCAGCAGCAGCAGGCGCGGCTGCATGGCCAGAGCGCGAACGATCGCGACGCGCTGCTGCTGGCCGCCGGAGAGGCTGTCGGGGTATTCCGTGCGCTTCTCGATCAGGCCGACCCGCTCCAGCAGCGCGTCGGCCCGCTGCTCGGCCTCCCTGCGTGACAGGCGGAGCACCTGGCGGGGCGCCAGGGTGACGTTTCGCAGCACCGTCATGTGCGGGAACAGGTTGAAGCTCTGGAAGACGATGCCGACGTCGCGCCGGTGCCGGTCGAGGTTCACCGCCGGGCCCGAGACCAGCCTGCCCTGCAGGGTGATCGTGCCCTCGTCGATCGGCTCCAGCGCGTTGACGCAGCGCAGCAGCGTCGACTTGCCCGAGCCGGAGGCGCCGATGAGGCTCACCACCTCGTGCTCGCCCAGGGTGAGGTCGATACCGCGCAGCACCAGATTGCCGCCGAAGCGCTTGGCGACCCCGCGCAGCTCCAGGAAAGCGGTTCCAGCCTCGGACGTCCCGCTCACCTCCTGCCGGCCGCTATGCGCTGCTGATCGCGCTTGAGCAGGTAGTCGGTGAAGCGGGTCATCGGGATGGTGATCACCACGAAGCACAGCGCCAGGCCGGTGAACGACGACAGGTTGAACTTCGTCCCCGCGTAGATCTGTGCCCGGCGGAAGCCGTCGAGCACCCCGATGATGCCGATGAAGGCGGTGTCCTTCTGCAGGCCGATGAAGTCGTTCAGCAGTGGGGGGACCACCCTGCGGACGGCCTGGGGCAGCACCACGAAGCGCATGGTCTTGCCCTGGGAGAGCCCCAGCGAGCGGGCGGCGGCGGTCTGGCTCCAGTGGACGCTCTCGATCCCCGCGCGGTACACCTCAGCCACGTACGCACCGTACACCAGGGTCAACGCGAGCACGGCGAGCTGGAACAGCGACCAGTCGCTGAGCCAGGGTACCCCGGCGATGGGCAGGCCGAAGCCCACCATGTAGATCACGATCAGCCCGGGGAGCGCCCGGAACAGGTCGATGTAGCCGATGGCCAGCCAGCGGGCGGGGGCGGTCGCCCTGCTCCGGCTGGAGCGGAGCAGGGCGAGCACCAGCCCCCAGACGAGCACGCACAGCTCGGCGATGATCATCAGCGACAGGTTCGTGGTGAACCCCTTCAGCACCTGGGGGAGGCTCTCGGTGAACCGATCCCAGTTCAGGAAGGTGTTGAAGAACTGCTCCACCGCCGCCGCCCGGCCTGGGTCAGGAGATGACCGGCACGTCTGCCGGGTCGCCGCCGAAGTACTTGTCGTAGAGCTGGCTGATGAAGCCCTCTGACTTGAGGGTCTTGATGACCTGGTTGAACGCCTCCAGGTTCGGAGAGTTCTTCTTGAGCACGCCGCCGTACTGCTCGCCGGTCTTGAACTGACCGACCACCTCCGCGTCACGGACCTGGTTGTTCTTGACCGCGCCGAGCAGGATGGGCGTGTCGAGCATCACCGCGCTGATCTGCCCGGCGTTGAACGCGGTGAACATGTCGACGGTCTTCTCGTACAGCTTCGCCTCGCTCGCCGGCTTGAGCGTGTCAGTGAGGTAGCCGGCCCCGGTCGTGTTGGCCTGCGCGCCCCAGCGCAGCTTCTTGGCGTCGTCCGCGCTGGCGACCGTGGTCCCCTTCTTCACCAGGACCCCCTGGTTGGCCTCGAAGTACGGCTCGGTGAAGTCAACCACCTTGGCCCGGTCGTCGGTGATGGTGACCTGGCTGAAGTTGATGTCGCAGCGGCACCTCTGCCCGGCGACCAGCCCGGTGAAGGGCATCTCGACGAACTTGACGTCCCCCAGGTTGAGGCGCTTGGCGATCTCCTTTGCGAGGTCGACCTCGAAGCCGCCGGTGAGGGAGTCGTAGTCGTTGCCGATCCAGAACGGCGGGGCCGGCAGCTCGGTCCCGACGGTCAGCTTGCCATCGGTGACGAGACCCTTGAGCGCGGGTCCCGCGGCCTGCTGGGTGTTCGCGCTGGTGCTCTCCTTCTTGTCGCCGCCACAGCCGGCGACGATCAGGACGACCGCTGCCACAACCGCCAGGAGCGCCCCATGACGTCGTTCAAATGCCCCCATACCCACCTCCACCGATATGCCACACCTTGGTGAGGGTGACAATAGCTCCTCGCCGGCACGCAAGGCGGCTCCTGTCATACCATTTGTTCCCTTTGCATGTTCTTGCCCGGTAACAACTGAGCGCTGGGTGAGAACCGCGGCAGCAGCATGTCAAACTATCGAGGCGCGGCACGAGGTTGCCGAGCGGCGCCGACGGGTAAGCGGCGCTCCTGATGCCAACATGGTATGGTCAGGGTGCTGAGGTTCATGTTTCGCTTTCGGAATATCCGCAGGTCGAGCTTGTCCCTTGCCGTCGGCACCAGACCGTGCCGGCGTTGACTGACACCTCCGAGCTGATGGAGGGAGGGACAAGTTTCATGGCTGTCGGAACCGTCAAGTGGTTCAACGCTGACAAGGGCTACGGCTTCATCGCACCCGAAACCGGCGAGGATGTCTTCGTGCATTTCAGCGCGATCCAGTCGACCGGCTACCGCTCGCTCGACGAGGGGCAGGCCGTCGAGTTCGACATCACCGACGGGCCCAAGGGCCCCCAGGCCGCCAACGTGCGACCGCTGGAGCGCCAGTAACCCGAGCGCAACCACGACGAGCCCGTCCGGCCAGTCGCCGGACGGGCTCGTCGCCGCTGTCTGCCACGGCGGGTCGTGGGACGGTGACGGTGGAGTATAGTCAGGTCACCGAGGACACCTCGAACGTCGACAGCCGCGTCGGCGCCGCCCTGGGCGCACCACGATGCCGGTTCCGCTGAGGACCGAGGCGGGAGTCACCCGCATGGCATTCGACCGCAAGGATCGCGTCGCCGCCGTCGCCGCCGCCGTCGCCCCCGCCCAACCGTCCCAGCCCTCCGCGACGCGCCTGTGCCTGCGGCCCTCCCCGCCCGGCGGCCGCGGCATCCTTGACGGTGGCTGGTGGCCACGCTCACGGGACCCGGCCAGCGAGCTGCGCATGCTCGTCGCGGGTCTCAACACCCACTTCGGGGCTCACTTCGGACAACTCGGGACCATCACCCGTGTGGCGCTCAACCTCACCGCCTGGGACCGCCCACTGTCCCGAGTCGCCATCGATGACCGTATCGTTCCGGTCGGCTGGCTTCGATCTCTCGACGTTCACACTGTCATCCTGACCACCGCCCAAGGCGAACGCGTCACGCTGCTGGTCGTCCCACTTGAGGCGACCGCCCAGCAGGGAGCGATCGCGCTGGCGATGGCCGCGCTCGACGACAACCGCGCCCAGCCGGCGGCGATCCTCGCAGCCAGCGGGATCACCGCCGCGGACTCCACCGCCGGGTCCAGGGCGCGCCACCCGTCGGTCTCCTCGGCCCGGCCGTCGACCACACCGCCCGCGGGCCGCGGGCTCACACCCGCGGCACGACTCCCACGGGATCCGCGGTAGCGCGGTGAGACCCGCCCGTCACACGCCGGCGGGGTCTCGATAGCATCCCGCCATGGAGATCGCTGAGGCACTGCGGGCGCGGCTGGCCGCCGCCGGGATGGAGCCGCCGGCCGACTCGCGGGAGCGGGACCGGATGGAACGCGAACTGGCCACCCACCTGGCCCGCGTGGCAGCGCTGGCGCAGACGGCGCCGCTGAGCCCAGACGACCCCCCTTACACCGACCCGACCGGCGCGGCAAGTTCCAGATGACGTCGAGCGCCGTGATGGTGGAGGAGGCGCTCGGGCGCATCGAGGCGCTCGACGGGCGGCTCGGTGCGTTCGTCACCGTGCTCGCCGACCAGGCGCGTGCCGAGGCCGCGGCCAGGGATGCCGAGCGGGCGGCCGGGCAGGTGCGGGGACCGCTGCATGGCGTCCCCGTGGCGGTCAAGGATCTGGTGGATGTGGCCGGTGTCGTCACTGGGGCAGGCTCTCCGAAGCTGGTGGCCAACCGTGCGGAGCGAGATGCGCCACTGGTGGCTCGGCTGCGGGCGGCCGGGGCGGTGGTGATCGGCAAGACCCGCACCCACGAGTTTGCCTACGGGGTGCTGACGCCAGGCACAGTGAATCCCTGGGACGAGACTCGCATTGCCGGTGGTTCCAGTGGTGGTTCGGCGGCGGCGGTGGCGGCCGGGCTGGTCCGGTTCGCAGTCGGTAGCGATACGGCCGGCTCGATCCGTATTCCTGCCGCATGTTGTGGCGTGGTGGGTTTCAAGCCGACGTACGGGGCAGTCTCTGCGAGCGGGGTGTTTCCGTTGTCTTGGTCATGCGACACCCTCGGCTCGATCGCCACTGGCGTGACCGAGGCCACCCAGCTCTTCGAGGTCCTGTCCGGCCTGCCTGCCCCAGGGCCTGAGGCGTCCGTTCTGGACCGGCCGCTGCGGCTTGGGCGCTTGGTCGGCGACGACCTGGCGTTGGTGGACCCGGCCGTGCGCGGAGAGCTGGACCGACTCTGCGGGTGGCTTGAGGAGCGCGGCGCCGAGATCGACGAGGTGACGTTGCCGCTAGCGGCGGCGCGGGCGGCGGTCGCGGCGATCGTGCTGCCAGAGCTGGCTGCCGCGCACGACCGTCTCATCGCCGAGAGCGGTGAGCAGGGCTACGGCCCGCGTGTGCTTGCCGGGATCCGGCTCGGGCAGAGCGCCCTGGCCACCGAATACCTAGCGGGCCTGCGCTACCGGGGCCGCTTCGTCGCGCAGGTCGAGAGGCTGCTTGAGGGTCGGGACGCCCTCGTACTACCGACCATTCCGGTGGTGGCGCCTGAGATCGGCGCCCGGGTGATCAGGCTTGGCGACGGCAGGGACGCAGGCATCCAGGAATCCCTGACCGCGCTGCCCGGCGCCTTCAACTGCTCCGGGTCGCCGGTGGTGTCGCTGCCGGTCGGCTTGGTCGACGGGCTACCGGTGGGAGCCTCGCTCGTGGGGCGGATCGATCGCGATCACGAACTGCTTCAGGTGGCGGCGGTAGTCGAAGGAGCCACTCGCTTCACTGGCCAACCGGTCGGTCATGCGTAGCCGGCCGCCCCTCCAGGCCAACCCGTAGCTTGCAGCGTAAGAAACAACGATGAGAGCCTGACCTCGGTGCTGGTCGTCCGGTTCTGGCGTGTCTGTGGGGGGCCGCGTAGCTTGCCGGTGCTTCGACGGCGCCTGATCTGAGGCGGACTCCCGGTGGCGACCCGTGACCTGTCCTCCGATGAGGAGCTGGAGCAGCTTCGTGGCTTCCCGGAGATCAACCGGGCGGAGCTGACCACGTCGGAGACCACCAGCACCAGGTCTGCGGCGGGGCAGGCGGCCAGCGCGGCGCGGGGGGCGGCTTCGGCGTCCAGCAGCCGCTGCCGCCCGGCGGTTGTCGCTGCCAAGGCCGCTGGCCAGGCTGGTGGCCAGGCTGGTGGCCAGCGGATGCAGCAGCCGCATGGTGGGGACCTGGGCGTCGGCCAGCAGCCACAGGCCGTCGCCGGTGTCGCTGCGGACCGTCAGCGACGGCGGGATGCGGGCGCTGGCCAGCGCGTCGTCCACCAGGGTGTGAAGTCGGTCGCGGAGCCGGGCCCGGATGGGGGTCTCGGGGCGTATGGTGGGTGGTGTGGGTTCCGGGGGCTGCCTTGCCGCGTGGGTGATCGTGCTCTGCCGCGCGCATGGGTCGTGCTCTGCCGCGTGGGTGCAGCTTTGCCGCGCCACTTGTCGCTCGGGCGCCTGGTTTGGGGGGTTCGTGGAGTGATCTGCGCGGCAGAGCACCACAATCGGCGCGGCAAAGGACCACCACCCACGCGGCAAGGCATCGGAATTCGCCAACAGCATCCGCCGCTCCCGTTTCGCGGGGCGTCCACGTATCCGGTGTGGGGCTTTCTCATCGCGATTGTCTGCGGGTCGTGCCCGATCGTGTGGAGTTACGGCAGACGTGCCCTCGCCCAACTCCCCGCTCGCCGGCCCCCATGCTGGAGGCGGTCGGTTACGGCGTCTGCGCGGTGGCACTCATCGTGGCACAAATGGTGGTCGGCGCGGTGTCCTTCAGTCATCTGCGTCCCGTTGAGACGCTGCCCTACCTTACGGAGCGCTTTGTGATCGTGTTCCTGGTGGTCGCTATCGCTGTCGCGCCTGGCATCATGGCGATGTCCCGGGTCGGGGTGCGAGCTTGCGTGGCAACGGGGGGGGCCGGCGGAACTGGTCGCCTGGCGTGCAATCCTGCAGTCCCAGCTCGCCGCGCTCGGGGCGGTGATCGCCCTTAGCACGTTGACTACCGCGGCGTTTCGCAATGCCATTCTCGCGGCCTTCCCGGACCGCGCCGGCGACTTCCCGGCCGAAGGTGTGCTGCTGTTCGGTGCGTGGTTGACGGTGATCCTCGCGCTGGTCTACGTCCCGCCCTCGGAGCGGCTGCGGCGGCAGGCACAGGCGCTGGTCGATGAGGCCTTCCCGATTCCCGACCAGTTCCATGGCGATTGGCAGCAGCAGCAGTTGCAGCGCCGCCGCGACCTGGCCACGCGACAGGTTCTTGGGATCTGGCTCACATTTCGTGAAGAGCCTGGCCACGACCCGGGCCTGCACCTATCGATTCCTCCTTCCCCGGCACCGCCATGACGCCGTGCCGCTCCCGCCCGATCATCCCGACAACCAACCGGCCCAGAAGGGGGACGCCCCCCACCCACGGGCCTGGGAGGCCTCCACGCCCGCGGTTCCTGTCCTCCGTCACAGGCCGACGCGCACACATTGTCGCGTGTGAACCCGGCCACGGACGGTGATCACTCGACGCCATCCCGAACCTATTGACAGCCATCTGACATCATGTCAGTATACTGACACTATGTTAGATGTCGACCGCCACACACCCGAGGGCGAGACGGCCACACGCATCATCCTGTCGACGTTCCGGGCCAACGGCCTGCTGCTCGCCGCGGGGGACCGCCTCACCGCCGACCAGCGCCTCACCGCCGCGCGCTGGCAGGTGCTCGGGGCGATCACGCTCGCACAACGGCCGCTCACCGTGCCCCAGATCGCCCGCCGCATGGGCCTGACGCGCCAAAGCGTGCATGCCACCGTGCAGCGACTCCTCCGCGACGGCCTGCTCGAACTCGTCCCCAACGCCGACCACCGCCGCTCGCCGCTGGTCCACCTGACCGAGCCCGGCGGGGCCAGCTACGCGGCGGCCGACCGGCGACAGGTGGTCTGGGCCAACCGGCTCGCCGCTGGGATCGGCCGTGCAGACCTCGAGACCACCGCACGAGTCCTGGACGAGCTGTGCCAAAGGCTGGAGGCCGACAGCGCCAGCAACAGCCAGGACGGCGAAGCAGAAGACCCTGCGGGCCCGACTGCGCCCGCGGAAGGCAGCGACCCGCCCGAAGGCGGAACAAGGAGGAGGCAGCGATGAGCCCATGGTGGACCGTGCCGATGCTGATCAGCGGTGGGCTGTTCGTCGGCGGGGTGCTGTGGATCGCCTGGGAGCGCGTTCCCGCCTGGCGGGCGGCCGACCTGGTGGCCTTCCGCACCGCGTTCGCGCACACGCTCCGGCGGGTGGACCGCCTCCAGCCGGCGCTGCTTGCCGCCTACCTGGTCGCCACCGTCGGCGTTGCCGTCAGCACCAGCGGCGCGGCGCGCACGCTCGCCGCCCTCGCCGCGGGCGGCGCGCTCATCGTCCTGGTCGGCTCGGCGGCCTGGCTGGTCCCGATCCAGCGGCGGCTGGTGGCGCCCGGCCCGCAGCCAGCGGCGGCAGACATAGAGCGGCTGCGTGCCCAGTGGCTCCGCGGGCACCTTGCTCGTACCGCCGTCGCGCTGGCCTTTCTGCTGCTTGCCGTCGCCGCCGTCGTCGTCTGACCACGCCCCAGGACGCCCGAGAGGACGCCCAGGAAAGCAGTCCGCGACCCGAACACCGGCCAGCAACCACCAAGCAGGAGGCTCCGAATGTCGCCAGCCCTTCGCCTCTGGATGCTCGTCATGCTCGGCGCCGGCAGCCTGTTCACCGGCGGTGTGGTCTGGTACGCGTGGGAGCGCGTGTGGATCTGGCGTCGGCTTCCCCTCACCGACTACGCCGCCAGTCCGTTCGCCGGCCGGTCTGGATCAGGATAACTATATGGTTTTCTGTCGGTTTGACCTCGATGCCGTCACGCTTCCCACCCGCGCCCCGTCATGCCGGCCAGGGACTCGACGAAGCGGGTCAGCAACCGGGCGAACGCCGCGCGGTCGGCGTCGGTCCAGTCGGACATGACCGTGGCGAAGATCGAGCGGCGGAACCGGTGCAGCTCCTCGGAGAGAGTATTGCCCCGCTCGGTCCGGACGAGGAGCGCACGGCGGCCGTTGGCCTGGTCGGCTTCCCGGCGCACCAGGCCCGCCTCGACGGCGGCGGCCACGAGCTTGCTCGCCCTTGGCTGGTCGACGTTGAGGGCGGCCGCGACGCCGGAGACGGTGGCCGGGGTGCCGGCCTGCTCCGCGGCCTCGATCGCGTCGAGAACGTCGACGGCCGAGCCGCCGACGACGCCGGAATCGTCGGCGTCGTCCCGCCCTTTCGCGAGGCGGGTAAGCGCACGCCGGGTCTGGCTCCTGCGAATCGCGACCATGGCGCGTTCCACGGCCTTGACGTGCTCATCCTCTTGGACCCGCTCGCCGCTGGGGCGCTTGCGCGGCACGATGCCTCCAATGCATAATCTTTGATATCTAGTTGCTAGATTACATGTGTTAGGAGGTCCGATGACGACCGAAGGATCCCCCGGATATTCGTTAGGAGGTCCGACGACTCAAGGACCCACCGGATATCCGATCGGATACTGGCTCAAGCGGTTGGACCGTGCGATCGAAGGCGCGTTGGACCCCACGCTCGCCGCCGAGGATCTCACGCGCCGGCACTGGCAGACGATGAACTTTCTCCACCAGGGGCCGAGCGACGCGCGTGCGCTGACCGAGGCGCTGCGGCCCTTCTGGGGTCAGGGTGCGATCACGCTGGATGAGGTCTTGAGCGACCTCGAGCGCCGGGCGCTGGTCGTCAACGACGGGGGGCGCTACGCGCTCACGGCCGCAGGGAAGGCCACTCGGGCCAAGATCGCCGAGCATGTTGCCGTCACCCGGCGCCGGCTCGTCGACGGCGTCGCCCGGGAGGAGTACCTCGCGACCGTGGAGGTGCTGCAGCGCATGACCACCAACCTGGAGGGCGCTCCTGCGGGCTGACCCGCCCGACGGCTTCGCATCGCCGTGCCCGGCGCCGGGCACGGCGTCAGCGCTGCTGGCCCGGGGCCCACGACCGGGGGCCGGGCCTCGACCCGAGCCGGGCGGCGTCGATCTGGCCCGCGATGAAGGTGCCGGTGGCGATGGCCCGCACGCGACCGCCCCGAGGATCACGCCGACCAGCAGCCGGCGAAGCGCGCCCGGTCGGACATCAAATCGGTTTCCTGTTCCATTCCTACCGGCACCCGCGACTCTCAGAGCGACAGGGGGCGACAGGGAAGCACCCATTCCCTGTCACATCACGGCTTGGCGGCACGTTCTGACCTCGGCTGTCGGTGCCGCGGTCTACAGACGTGACCAGCGGCCGACGGTGAGCGCCGCAATGCCGACCGGCCGCCCGGGGGCTACCGGATCACCCGGACCGACCCTGCCGTGGGGCGGCCGGCTGCGGCCCTACCGGCTCGCTGAGCCCGCCAGCTACGCCTGCTCGCGGTGCGGGACTGTCATGCGCTCCAGGCGCCTCACCGTCATCGACGGCGACTGGCTGCGGCTCCTGTGCCCGCCGTGCACGACGGTCCTGGCGCCAGCCTACGAACAGGCCAGCAAGCGCTGAACGTCGTCGGGTTCTGGCGCGGGGTCGTTGCGGGTAGCAGCACCCCGGGGCTCACGTCCGGGCTCGAGAGCTGGATTCCGCTCGGACGTTCTTCACCCGAATCCGCTCAGCGCTTAGCACTGGATCCTGTTCGGATGCTCCTCAAGGGCCTCTGATCATTTACCGGCAGGTGCGGAGCGTCGTGCGCAGGAGAGAGCAGACCTGCCTGGGAACGATCCGAGCAGCACTGATCAGTCGACGGGCTGCCGGTCGGGGCGTCGCTGGTGGGGCGGATCGGCGCTGACCACGAGCTGCTCCGGATGGCGCGGTAGTCGAGGAAGCCGCCCGCTTCACCGCGCGACCTGCCCTCCGTGCATAACGGTGCCGGGATCGTGGCCGGGCCCCTTGTCGCATCGTATGGCCAGGCGATGGCTCGACCTTGGAAAGGGTTGGGTATCACCGCGACATCCTCTACTGTGGAGGAAGCTGAGCATGCGGCACGGTTTGGAGGCAAGGCTGTGGCATCCGACGCTGGTCTCGACGTCGGCGGCGGGAATGGCGCCCCGCTGGCCGTGTCCCGCGGGGCGGAGCTCGAGGCAGCACTGGCCGCCCAGCCAGGCCGCGTATCCGGTCCGCTCGTCGACCAGGCGCCGGTGACCATTGTGCTCGACGCGGGGTCTGCCGGCTGTTGGACGGTGCAGGTCGGGCGCGACGGGCGCATGCTGCGCGCCCTGGGCAGGGCCAGCCACGCCCAGGCGACGATCCGCGCCGACGCCGACACCCTCGTCGCGCTGCTCTCCGGCCGGGAGAGCGGCGTCGGCGCCTTCATGGGCGGCCGGCTGACGGTCCGTGGGAGCCTGGGGCTGGCGCTGCTGCTGGAGGGAGAGCTGGCCCCGCGGGAGCTTCCCGCGCGCTTTCCCCGCACGGCGACGGTGGCGGCTCGCCGCATCCGCACGCCCTATCTGGAGGGTGGCCCGCTCGATGCGCCGGTCGTGGTCGCGCTGCACGGCCTCGGTGCGACCAACGCCTCCCTGCTCCCGACCGTGTGGGACCTGGCGACCGATTACCGGGTCATCGCCCCCGATCTGCCCGGGTTCGGCGTGGCTGACAAGCCGCTCGCGTCGTACAGCGCTGAATGGTTCGGGCGCTGGCTCGAGGAGTTCTGTGACGCGCTGGGGCTTGACCGGTTCTTTCTCCTGGGCAATTCCCTGGGCGGGCGCATCGCGATCGAGGGCGGCCTGATGATGCCCGACCGGGTCCGTGGGCTCCTGCTGCTGGCGCCGTCGCCAGCGTTCCGCAGGCTGCGGCAGTTCGTGCCGCTCGTCCGCCTGCTGCGACCAGAGCTCGCGGCCCTCCCCTTTCCGGTCGGGCATGCCGCGGCGGTCGCCGGCCTGCGACGGATGTTCGCCGTCCCCGATCGCCTGCGGCAGAGCTGGTACGACGCTGCCGTGGACGAGTTCCTGCGGGTGATGCACGACCGGCGGGGACGCATCGCGTTCTTCTCAGCGATACGTCAGATCTACCTGGAGGAGGCGTTCGGCGCCAGCGGGTTCTGGGAGCGGCTGCCTGGCCTGCGGCCTCCGGCGCTGTTTGTGTGGGGCGATTCTGACCGGCTCGTGCCGCACCGGTTCGAGCGGCACGTCGTGCGGGCCCTTCCGCGCTGCCACTCCGTGGTGCTGCGCGACTGCGGACACGTGCCGCAGTTCGAGCTGCCCGAAGAGACGCATCGGCTGATCCGCTCGTTCCTGGCGCTGTCGACGGCTGCTGGAGCGCGATAGCGCAAGCCTCTCGCGCTCGCGGGACGGGGCCGACCGGCCCTGCCAACGGGAGGCATAGCGCCCTTTCCAAGCTGCGATGGGCTCGACACCCTTGGTGGCGTCGGGGATGCGTTGTGGGAGGGTGGATCATGGAGCGAATGAGTCCGCTGGACGCGGGCTTTATTGATCTCGAGGACGAGGACCGCCACGCATCGCTGGCGATCGCCTCGATCGCCGTTCTCGAGGGGCCCGCACCCTCGTATGAGGAGTTCCTCACGGCGATCGCAGGGAGACTGCCGCTGGTGCCGCGCTACCGCCACAAGGCCCGGCATATCCCGTTCGACCTCGGCCGGCCGGTGTGGGTCGACGACCCGCACTTCGACCTGCGCTACCACATCCGGCAGACGGCGCTGCCCGCCCCCGGCCGGGACGAGCAGCTGCGCCGGCTGATGGAGCGGGTGATGGCGCAGCGGCTGGACCGCGAGCGGCCGCTGTGGGAGTGCTGGCTGGTCGAGGGGCTCGAGGGCGGGCGCTGGGCGGTGCTGACCAAGTTGCACCACTGCATGGTGGACGGCGTCTCCGCCACGGACCTGTTCCGCGTGTTCTTCGACGCCACGCCTGAGCCGTCCCCGGCGGTGGAGGACCGCTGGCAGCCGGCGCCGGAGCCGTCCACGCTGTGGCTGACCGCCGCGGCCGTCCGCGACCTGGCGCTCAACCCGCTCGAGCAGATCCAGGCCCTACCGGACGCCCTGCGGGCCCCTGGAACGCTCATCCGGCGCACGATCGGCATCGCTCGCGGCCTCGCCGCGCTGGCCGGCGCCTTGGTGGTGCCGGCGAACGCCTCGTCGCTGAGCGGCCCGATCGGCGGCCGCGCCGCTACCGCCTGGTCCGCTTCTCCCTCGCCGACGTCAAGCTGGTCCGCCGGCAGCTCGGCGGGACGGTCAACGACGTCGTCCTGACGGCGATCACCGGGGCCTTCCGCACGCTGTTGCTGGCCCGCGGTGAGCAGCCCGGCCCGCACACGATCCGATCGCTGGTGCCGGTGTCGGTGCGCGCGCCTGGCGACGAGGGGGTCTACGAGAACCGCGTCTCGCTGCTGCTGGCATCCCTGCCCGTGGACGTCGCCGACCCGGTCGAGCGGTTGGCGGCGGTGCGCACGCACCTCGAGGCGCTGAAGGCGAGCAGGGAGGCGGAGGCTGGCGAGGCGATGACCTCGATCGCCCGCTACGAGCCGTTCCCGCTGGTGTCCCTCGGCGTCCGGCTCGCCTTCAGAGCCCCGCAGCGAAGCGTCGTGACCGTGACCACGAACGTGCCAGGTCCGCAGGTACCGCTGTACGGGCTGGGTCGCCGGGTCGTGGAGATCCTCCCGTACGTACCTATCGCCACGACCGTGAGATTTGGGCTCGCGGTCTTCACATACTGCGGTCAGGTGACCATCGGCATCACCGGCGACCGCGCCAGCACGCCTGACATCGACGTGCTCGCCCATGGTATCGAGGACAGCCTGTCAGAGCTGATCGCCCGCTCCGGGCGGGCGCAGACCCGGCGGCACAGCCGGGCACGCCAACCTGCAGTCAGCGGGCGATGAGCGCGGCACCCGCGACGATCCCGGCGCTGGCCGAGACCAGCAGCACCCGGCGAGCGTCGCCGAAGCGGCCCTGCTCGTGGGCGGCGGCGAGCGCGACCAGTAGCCCGGCCGTGTGAACACGGTGGGCTCCAGGCACGGTGACGAGACGGTCGCCGTCCACGCCCAGGTGGGCCGGGAGGGCGTCGAGGAACGCCGCCGTCAGCGGGCTGGGAATAACCAGGTCGACGTCGTCTGGACCGACGCCGTGGTCGGCCAGCAGCGCGGCCGCCGCCTTTCCCGCCCACGCCGCGGCCCGCTCGCCGAAGGCGGGGTCCTCCTCGATGCGCAGGACGTTCCTGCCGCGCTCGAAGGCCACCCGTGCCCTGAGCAGGTCGCCGTCCCTGGGTGAGGTCTCCCATCGGAACCCCATCAGTCCCCCGCCGTCGTCGTCCCACCGGCACACGACCGCGGCGCCGCTCGCCGCGAACGGAAACCGTGGCGCCAACCCGCGACCGGGGTCGGCGTCGCTCGCCACGATCAGCGCGTGCTGGACGGTGCCCGCCCGCAGGAAGCCGTCAGCGATCTGCAGGGCCGTCAACGGCCCGCAGGTGCCGTTGGCGACGTCAAAGAGAACGTCCCGTGCCTGCCATCGTGGGGGTCTTCCGGGTTGGCGCCGACATCGGTCTGGATGAGCGCCGCCAGCGCCGGCTCGCGCGCGGCGAGCGGCCCCGGGTGCTCACCACCCTCGCCCGCCATCGCCGGCTGTTCCGGTGGTGGCTGCCGTTCGCCGGCAACCTGCTGCTGCGCACCGAGCTGCCGCGGACCGACGTCGAGCTGGTCGTGCTCCGCACCGCCTGCAACTGCCTGTCGTGGTACGAGTGGGCGCAGCACGTCCCCCTCGCCAGGCGTGCCGGCGTCTCCCGGGCGGCCATCGACGCCGTCCCGTGCTGGGCAGATCCCGCGGATCGCGACGTCTGGACGGCGCGCCAGCGCCTGCTTCTCCTGGCCACCGACGAGCTGCACGGGCAGCGGATGATCACGGACGCGACCTGGGCGTCGCTGGAGTCACAGCTCGGCGAGCGCGAGCTCATCGAGCTGTGCATGCTGGTGGGCCACTACGAGATGCTCGCCATGACCCTGAACAGCCTGGGCGTCGAGGCGGAGCCGGGCGCCCTCGGCGCCCTCGCCGCCGGCACCGCCGGCACCGCCGAGCGGCTGCACGCCGCGCTCGCCCGCTCATGGCGCTGAGCTGAGCCGGTGGGACGGCCGGTCATGCTCCCTGCCGGTCCGCGCGGTCGGCCGCCGCGGTGCTGTGGCGCCCGAAGGGCCGGCCGAGCCGGGCAACCTCGCGCTCCAGCTCTGGGACGAGCACGCGGGCATCGCGGCGGAGGACGGCGTCGACCGCCGGACCGGTGAACAGGGTCCGCATGGCCTGCACGCCGGCGAGTGCCCTGGGCACGTAGACCCGCCGGCGTCGGTGCTCGATGCCGTCGACGAACGCCTCGGCGCAGGCCGCCGAGGTGACGACGCCGCGCAGTGGCCAGGGCAGCCGGCGCAGCGTGCGGCGCAGCGCAGGCAGGTCGTCGCGCATGTCGCGGACCAGGTCGGTGTCGACCCAGCCCGGGTGGGCGGTGCCGACCGCCACGCCCTTGTGGGCCAGCTCGAGCCGCAGGGCGTTGCCGAACTGCTCGACCCCTGCCTTGGCGGCGCAGTAGCAGGCCATCCCCGGCAGCACCGTGAACGCCGCCGCCGAGGACACCAGCAGGTAGTACCCGCGGCCCCGGGTGACGTGCGGCAGCGTCGCGCTGACCGTGCGGACCACCCCGACCAGGTCGACCTCGATGGTGCGGACCAGCGCCGAGACCGGGTTGGCCGCGACCGTGCCGTTGTTGGCGACGCCGGCGTCGGCGACCACCACGTCGATGCCGCCGAGGGTCTCGGCCATGGCCGCCACCGCCCGCTCCAGGCCGGCCTGGTCGGTGACGTCGCACTCGTGCCAGGCGTGCCCGGGGCCGAGGGACGCGGCCAGGGCGCCCAGGCGCTCCGGCTCCAACCCGACCAGCGCGACGCGGGCCCCACGGGCGGCGGCCCGGGCCGTCCCGGCGCCGATGCCGCGGGCGGCCCCGGTCACCAGCACCACCCTGGCGGCCAGCGGCCACCTCATCGGGGGGTGGGCCGGGCCGCCGGCCGGCGCGGCGCGGTCAGGTGAAGGTCCGGGTCGAAGCGGCGCGTGCGGCGCCCGTACGCCCAGGTGAAGCTGGGCCAGAGGGTGGAGTTGCGCCCGGTCCGGTCCATGTACCAGCTCGCGCAGCCGCCGGCCGACCACACCGTCGGGCGCATCTGCGCGTCCACCTCGGCCAGGAACGCCTGCTGCGCCTCGGGCCGGGGCTCGACCGTGGCCACCCCGGCTGCCCGCATGAACTCGAGCGCTCGCAGGACGTACTCGACCTGCGCCTCGATCATCAGGACGACCGAGGTGCTGCCCAGGGCGGTGTTGGGGCCGAGCAGCAGGAACAGGTTGGGGAAGCCGGCGACGGTGACGCCGAGGTGCGCCTTGGGGCTGCCCTTCCAGACCTCGGCAAGCGTGCGCCCGTCCCGGCCCCTGACCTGATCCCCGAACGGCGGGTCGGTGACGTGGAATCCGGTGCCGAAGATGATGGTGTCGGCGGGGTGCTCCACGCCGTCGTCGGTGACGATGCCGTAGGGGCGCACCTCGCGGATGCCCGAGGTGATCACCTCCACGTTCTGGCTGGTGAGCGCCGGCAGGTAGTGGTTGGAGAGCAGCACGCGCTTGCAGCCGAGGGTGTAGTCGGGGGTGAGCCGGGCCCGCAGCTCGGGGTCGGCGACGGCGCCGCGGAGGTGGCGCAGGGCCAGCCGCTGCGGCAGGCGCATCAGGCGCGGGTGCACGAAGGTGGCCGTGAAGCCCTCGCGCGCCCAGTAGATCGCCGAGCGGGCCAGCCGCTGGGTGGCTGGCACCGCGCGGAACAGCCGCCGCTCAGCTCCGGACAGGGCGCGGTCGCGGCGCGGCAGCACCCAGGGGGCGGTGCGCTGGAAGACGCGCAGCCGGCCAACCTGGGGCTGGATCTCCGGGACGAACTGGATCGCCGACGCCCCAGTGCCGACGACGGCGACCTGGCGACCGGTCAGGTCGTGGTCGTGGTCCCACCTGGCCGAGTGGAAGGCGGCGCCCTCGAAGCTGCCCAGCCCTGGCAGGGCCGGGATCGACGGCTCGCTCAGCGGGCCGGCCGCCGCGACGAGAGCGTCGGCGGTCCAGGTGCCGCCGGAGGTCTCGATGCGCCAGCGCTGCCGCGGGTCGTCCCAGGCGGCCTCGCGCACCTCGTGGCCGAGGCGCAGGCGCGGCAGGATCCCGAAGCGCCGCGCGCACTGGTGCAGGTACGCCCAGATCTCCGGCTGGGACGAGAACGACCGACTCCACCCCGGGTTGGGCGCGAACGAGAACGAGTACAGGTGCGAGGGCACATCGCAGGTGCAGCCCGGGTAGGAGTTGTCCCGCCAGGTGCCGCCGAGGTCGCCCGCCCGCTCGAACACCAGGAAGTCGTCGATGCCCTCCTGCCTGAGCCGGATCGCGGCGCCGAGCCCGCCGAAGCCGCTGCCGACGATCGCGACGTGCAGGTGGGTCGAGTCGGTGCTCACCAGCCACCTCCTGCTGGTACCAGCCAGTACCATGTCGGGGGCTATGGTACCATCCGGTACCAAGATGCGAAGCCTGCTGACATCGCCTGGCGCCGGCACCCGCTCCGGCGATCCCCGCCTGCGCCTGATGGAGGGCATGGCGGCCGCGGTCAACGACAAGGGCTATGGCGCCACCACCATCGCCGACGTCGTGCGGCACTCGCGGGTCTCCAAGCGGACCTTCTACGAGCACTTCGCCGACCGCGAGGCATGCTTCCTGGCCTGCTACGAGTATGGCGGTGAGCTCGCCCTGCGGGCTGTCGCCGAGGCCGCCGGCCGCGGGGGCCCGTGGCCCGTGCGCGTCCGGGCGGCCACGCACGCCTATCTGACGGCTCTGCAGGCCCGTCCCGCGCTCACGCGCACCCTGCTGGTGGAGGTCCACGGGGCCGGTCCCAGAGCGCTGGCGCTGCGCCGCGCGGTCCTGCAGCGCTTCGCGCGGCTGCTCTGCGAGCTGGTCGAGACGGGCCGGCGCGACCATCCCGAGGTCCGCGAGCTGACCCTGGCCACGTCGACCGCGCTCGTCGGTGGCATCAACGAGCTGGTGCTCGCCACCGTCGAGCGGGGTGGCGCCGACCGCCTCGACCAGCTCGAGGAGACCATCGCCGGGCTCGTCCAGTCGGTCCTCCGCCCTCCCGATGCGGAATAAAGAAGCATGCGCGGGAGCGGGCACGAGACCACCGTGGTCGTCGCGACAGACCGGGTCGCGCTGGAAGGGACGCTGGCGATTCCGGCGGACGCGACCGGTGTGGTGCTGTTCGCGCACGGCAGCGGCAGCGGCCGCCACAGCCCGCGCAACCGTTTCGTCGCGGCCGAGCTGCGGCGGGCGAGGCTGGCGACGCTGCTGATCGACCTGCTCAGCGGAGAGGAGGAAGCGCTCGACGCGCGCACCGCCGTGCTGCGCTTCGACATCGGCCTGCTTGCCCGGCGGCTGGTTGCCGCGACCGATTGGCTCGGCGGGCACGAGCCGACCCGCGGCCTCCCGCTCGGCTACTTCGGTGCCTCGACCGGTGCCGCCGCCGCGCTCGTGGCCGCCGCCGAGCACCATGACGTGGTCGGCGCGGTCGTCTCACGTGGTGGGCGTCCCGACCTTGCCGGCCGGGCGCTCGGCCACGTGCGGGCACCGACCCTCCTGATCGTCGGCGCTGAGGACCACGCCGTCCTGCCGCTCAACCGCGACGCCCTGGCGCTGCTCCAGGTCGAGAAGGCGCTCGAGATCGTCCCCGGTGCCACGCATCTGTTCGAGGAACCGGGAGCGCTCGAACGGGTCGCCGAGCTCGCCCGCGACTGGCTCGCCAGGCATCTGCGGCGGGCTCAGGTGAGGCGGTGAGGTGCTCACCGCCTGCGTCGACGAGCTGGTGGGGGCGTGACCTACTGCGGATGGATCTCGCCGCTGCCGCGGGCGATCAGGCTGGTCTCGAGGACCACCACGCTCGGGGTGGGCCTCCCCTCGGCGGTGACCTCGGCGACGAGGGTGCGAGCCGCGGCAACCCCGATCTCCTGGGGTTGGTAGCTGAGCGTGGTCACCTCCAGCAGGTCGGAGGTGTCGAAGTCGTCGAACGACACCAATGCCAGCCGGCGATCGGTGCGGCGAATGGCCTCGATCGCCCCTCTCGCGATGACGTTGTTGCCGGCGATGAGCGCGGTCGGCGTCGTCCGGCTGAGGATGAGGTCGGCGACCGCCCGCCGCGCTTCGACGACGCTGGTGAGGTGGTCGACGATCAGCTCGGGCTCGACCGGCAGGCGAAGGTCGGCACGTGCCTCCACGAAACCGTCGATGCGCTCGCGTGCGGTCCAGATCTCGCGGGAGTCGGTGAGCAGCGCGATCCGTTGGTGCCCATGCTCGGCAAGGTGCTCCACGGCGCGCCGGATGCCGGTCCGGTTGTCGACGACGACGGACGAGGCGGCGAGCCCGACGGGCGGGCGGTCGACGAAGACCACATGCATGCCACGGCTGACGTCCGCCTCGAGGAAGGAGTAGTCGGGAGCGCTCGGCACGATGACGAGACCCCGGACCTGGCGGGACGCCATCGAGTCGATGAGCCGCCGCTCATGGGCGGCGTCGTCGCCGGAGGACGCGATGAGCAGCTCGAGCCCCGCATCGACGAGCACCGACTCGGCGCCGGCTGCGAGACGCGAGTAGAAGGGGTTACCGAGATTTCCGACGATGAGCCCGACGAGGGTGGACCGCGCCCCGGCACGCAGTTCCCGCGCGATGGTGTTCGGCACGTAGCCGAGCGTGTCAGCCGCATACCGGACCTGCTGGCGCACGCGGTCACTGACGTTCGGGTGGTCGTTGAAGACGCGAGACGCCGTCTTCAGGCTCACCCCGGCGAGGGCGGCGACGTCGCTCAGCGTGGCGCGCGGGGGGACCGGCACCAGTGATCTCCGCGGTGCCGGCTCGCTCCTGGTCATCGCATCCTCCCCGTCGCCCGTCGCCGCTTACCCTGCCGCGTCCTGTCCCGCGTTAGCAACCCTGCGCGTGCCGCTGTCGCTGCCGCGACCGCCCGAGCCCCGTCCGCCCGAGGCGCCTACCCTTTCACGCATGGGTGCGGACCATCGGATGGAACCGTCAGCGGTCCTCGAGCGCCGGTCGGGCCGGCGCTCCCGGCTGCTCCGGGTCGCCGTCGAGGGCGCGGCGATCGGAGCGGTCGTGTACTTCTTCGTCCGCGAGCGGGACCTGTTCAGGGGCTTCGGCTCGACCTTGTCGAGCCTGGAGTGGTCGTGGGTCGGGCTCGCCTTCGTCGCTGAGCTCGCCTCGGTCGCGCCGCTGGCCGAGGCGCAGCGCATCGTGCTGCGCGCCGGTGGCATCGAGGCCGACCGCCTGCGGATGAACCTGGTCACGCTGGCCAGCAACGCCATCGCCGTGTCGGTGCCTGGCGGCATGGCCGTGGCCGAAGGCTATTCCTTCACCAGGTACCGCCGCTTCGGGGCGGACACCGCGGTCGCGGCCTGGAGCGAGCTGGCGTCCGGGGCGATCGCGTTCTGCGCGCTGGCCAGCGTGGCGCTGGCGGGCGCTGTGATCGCCGGGGGCGGCGCCGAGCCCATCCTGCTGCCGATCCTGGCGGTGGTGGTCGCCGGCTCGGCAGGGGCGGCCGTCGTGTTCCGGCAACCGCTGCTCCTGGTCGGCGGGCTGGACTGGATGGAGACGCACCTGGGACGGGTCGGTGACCTGGTGGGCCGGCTGGCGAGGAGCTTTTGCGAGTCGGCCAGCTCGTTGACGCACGTGCGCCCGTCGGTGACGACGTGGGTGGTGGCGGGCGCCTTGTCGGCGGTCAACTGGCTGCTGGACGCTCTGTGCCTGGCGCTGGCCTTTGCGGCGGTCGACCGCCCGATCCCATGGGGCGCGGTGCTACTGGCGTTCGCCGGGTCGAAGGTCCTGAGCAGCATCGGCATCACGCCCGGCGGTCTTGGCATCGTCGAGGGCGGGCTGGTGGCGACCTTTGTCGCCTACGACGTGCCCGGGGCGGCCGCGGGCGCGGCCGTGCTGGTGTACCGGGCGCTCACGCTGATCGGGCTCGTCGGCATCGGCTGGCTGGTCGCGGGCCTGCTGGCGGTCGAGGACCGCCACGGCGCCGGGCCGCCCACGGGAAGAACGTCGTCGTGAGCGGCGCGGGCCGACGAGGCGCGCACCCCGTTTGGCGGTGGGACGGGCTCGTGGTCACCCCGGCAGGTCGAGGATCGGGTTACGGTCGAAGAAGCCGACCGGTCGCAGGACGAAGCCGCAGTGGGTGACGGGCATCACCGGCCAGTCCTCGGGCCGGGGGAAGTGGATCATCCCGAAGGTGTGCCACAGGACGATGTCGCAGCCGTCGATGTCGCGGTCGGCGGCGACGTAGGCGGGCAGCCCGGCTCCTCCGGGATGCTGGTTGGGCAGGTCGCCCGCTGCGTAGCGCTGCGCCGGGTCGTACCGCGTGACCCAGAGGTGCCTGGTGGCGAAGGCCGCGCGCCGGGCGATCGCCGCGTCGGCGGAGGCGGCGAGCAGCGGCGCGCCCTGCGGGTACAGCCCGTACGCGACCGGCTGGCCGAGCCGGTTGGTCTTGGTGGGGTTGACCACGTGCCAGGCCCGGCCGACGGACGCATCCGCCGTGCGCGCGCCCTCGGACTCGCGGGTCAGCCGCGTGACCCGCCTGGTGAAGGCGTTGCCGTGCGGGTTGTCCGGCCCCACCGGTGGACGCTCCAGTTGCACCTCGTCGACGGCGTTGTCGACGCCGTCGACCGTCATGTCAAGCCTGGCGCTGAACATGTGCTGGTGGTAGGGCGCCCCGAGGCCGGGGGCGACCTGGGTCGCCCAGCGGCTCCCCTCGACATAGGACGAGGTGAACACCACGCCGGTGGCTTTCACCTCCAGCTCGATCGTACCGTCGAGGTACAGGTACCAGGAGAAGCCGTAGTCGTAGTTGCCGATCGCGACGAACGTCGAGATGACCAGGCGCCGCTGGCGGCGGGTCTCGGCGGAGCCGGTGAACAGGTCGTTGTGCTTCCACGCCACGCCGACGTCCTCTTCGTGCATGCAGATGGCGTTGGCCACCTCGCGCGGCTCGCCGCCCTCGGTCGGCAGGGCCACGTCGAAGTAGTGGATCTCCCCCAGGCAGTCGCAGCCGATCATCAGGGGGTTGACCTGCTGGCCGAGCAGGTACTCGCCGGCGTCGAAGTAGTTCTGCCAGAACCTGGCCGGGCTCGGGTCGGCGTAGGGGACGACCATCTCGGCGATGGAGGCGCGGTAGACGACCGGCCGGTCCCACAGCGAGATCTGGTGCAGCGTCAGCCCTTCGCGAGCGTCGAACCCGATCCGCAGCCGCCAGCCCTCCCAGGCCACCTCGTCCCCGTCGACGGTGAAGCTCGGGCCCTCAGGCTGGGTGATCTGGATGGGCTTGAGCGAGGTCCGCGCCGGGCCGACGGCGGCTGGGTCGTCGAAGTTGCCCGCCTCCCGCGGGACGGGCAGCAGCGCCTCGTCGATCAGCTGGACCACGCGGCGCTCGATGAGGTCGACGTAGGCGACCAGGCCGTCGACCGGATGCGCCCATGGGTGGTCCTTCTCGTGGTCCTGCACGAAGGACAGCACCCGCAGCATGCGCCGGCCCTCCTCGCCCGGCACGCCGAACGACCCGGCCGACAGTGGGCACGGGCGGACCAGGTCGAGGTCGGTGATGCCGCGGCGTGCCATGGCCGCCAGCCAGCCGCTGTCGCCCTTGACGATCTCGTCGACCGCCTCCAGGTCCCCGAGCATGATCGGCGGCTGCCCGTCGCGCACGGCGTCGACCACGACGTGGGAGTCGACGGCTCCGCGGCTGAGCGATGCCACCACGTCGGTCGCAACTCCGGTGGCCGCGTCGAGCAGGATCGCGCGCACGCGCCGGTCTACCGGGTCCCCGGGCCGGAAGCCGAGCACCTCCAACTTCGGGGGCTCCTCGAGCCCGAGGTAGGTGAAGCGGGTGTGCTCGCCCACCAGCCCGTGCTCGGCGAGCACGGTCCTTGCCAGGCGAATCTCGTCGGTGCTGAGCCGCTGCAGAGGATGCACCGGCTCGGGCGCGGGGAGCCCGCCGTCAACCTGGGAAGCCGCTCGCACCGTCACACCGACGCTCCTCCGCGCCTCGATGACAGCAGACGGCCTATGGTGTGCCGGCCGCGATCCTGTTGTCCAGACCGCCGCTCACGGTCGTGCCCATGGCGTGGCCGCCGGACTGACGGTGTCGTCGTGCGCCCACGCCAGGCGGTCGATCGCGTCGACCACGCCGTCCAGCGCGCGCACGCGATCGACGATCTCCCGCACGCTGCTCCGCCACGGCACGCGACCCGACAGGGTGACCACTCCCTCCCGCACCTCGACCTGGACAGCGTCGGCGGGAAGGTTGAACGTCGCATGCAGCACCTTGGCGGTGATCTCGTGGCGGATGTCGTTTTCTGCCTGAAGGAATACGCTGAGCAGGTCCCGCCGCGCAATGATGCCGACCAGCCGGCCGTTGGGGTCGATCACGGGCAGGTGCCTGACGTTGCGCTCGTGCAGTAGACGGGCGGCCGCAGCGAGCGATGCCCCCGGCGGGATCGTGATTGCCGGCGTGGACATGAAATCAGCCGCGGTGGTCCCGAGCGTCCTGGCGGGCCGCCGGCGCGTGGCGAGGCCCGCGAGCAAGGGGGTCGGTTCCCGTGGCTGATGCTCCTCCTTGCGCACAAGGTCGGTCTCGGAAACGATCCCGAGCACGTGCCCGCCAGGATCGACCACCGGCAGGGCGCTGATCTGGTGCTCAGCGAGAAGCTGGATCATGCTCCTGAAGGACGTGCCCGGCTGCACGGTAACCACCGGGGCGGCCATCACGTCAGCGATCATCGGGTGCATGGCTGCTCTCTCCTCTCCATGACAAATCCGGTCAGGCGTGTCTTTTCCCTCTGCTGCGACGATAGGTGGCCACAGCGGTAGGCCCCAGAGGCGTGGGTCCCGTCGACCGCGGGCCCGTGACCTCCACCATGTCGGGCCGACCGGCCCTACGCGCGCCTTCGGGTGGACCATAGATTGACGTATGTCGATGTAATGGCCTATCCTCAGGTCGCCGTTGATCGAAAAACGTCAATGAAAGCGACGGTGAGATGACCGCCGGCCCTGGCGTACAGGTGACGGCGGCGTGCTGCGCGCCGCTGGTAGCGCCGAGTCTCTCGGCGCAGGAGGCCGCCGCCACGGCGGCGCTGTTCAAGGCGCTGGCGGACCCGCACCGGGTCCGGATCGTCAATCTGCTCGCCAACAGCCCCGAGCCGGTGTGCGTGTGCGAGCTGACCCCCATCCTCGGGCTGGCCCAGCCGACCGTCTCCCATCACCTGAAAAAGCTCACCGACGCCGGGCTGCTGCACCGCCAGCAGCGCGGCACCTGGGCCTACTACTCGCTGGACTCGACGGCGATGCGGCGCCTGGCCGCCGTCACCGCCCCACCCCGCACCGACGGAGGCACCCCATGAGCACTGGCCCCACCGCACCGGACCGCACCCAGGCCGAAGCCCTCCGCGAGCAGGTCCGCGACCGCTACGCCCAGGCGGCCACCCAGGTCGCCGCCGGCACCGCCGCCAGCGACCGCGGCCAGCCCGCCGGCTGCGACTGCTCGAGCTCCCGCAGCGGCGCGGACGAGGCGTCCGAGTTCGGCGCCGGCCTCTACACCCCCGGCGAGCAGGGCGAGCTGCCCTCCACGGCGCTGCTGGCCAGTCTCGGCTGCGGCAACCCCACCGCCGTCGCCGACCTGCACCCGGGTGAGGTCGTGCTCGACCTCGGCTCCGGCGGTGGCATCGACGTGCTGCTGAGCGCCAAGCGCGTCGGCCCCGGCGGCAAGGCCTACGGGCTGGACATGACCGAGGAGATGCTCGCCCTGGCGCGCCGCAACGCGGCCCAGGCAGGCGCCACCAATGTGGAGTTCCTCAAGGGCAACATCGAGCAGATCCCCCTGCCCGCCGCGACCGTCGACGTCATCATCTCCAACTGCGTGATCAACCTGTCGGTCGACAAGCCCGCCGTATTCGCCGAGATGCACCGCGTGCTCACCCCCGGCGGGCGCATCGGCATCTCCGACGTGGTCGCCGAAGACCATCTCAGCGCCGCTGACCGGGCCGAGCGTGGCAGCTACGTCGGCTGCATCGCCGGCGCGCTGTCCAGGCGCGAGTACGAGCACGGTCTGGCGGCAGCCGGCTTCCGACAGATCTCGATGACCTTCACCCACCAGGTCGCCGACGGGCTCCACAGCGCCATCGTCAAGGCAGCCAAGCCTAGCGCGGGCGCGCGCACCTCCGAGCCCGTCACCACGGCAGCGGCACCGGCCGGCAGCACCATGCTCCCCCTCATCGCCGACGAGCCCACATCCAGTTGCTGCTAGGGCCGCACCCGGAACCCGCCGCCGTTCAGGTGCGTTCGGGCTCTGTGGCTGCGTCGCGGACCGTCGACCAGTTCTGGTCGACCCAGACGACGTCGTCAGGCAGCCTCGGCGCGTAATCTCGATCGCGCGCCAGTCGGGCCTGCACGCTCTGGTGCACCTTCGCGCCGGGCGGGACCGGGCGCCGCCGGTAGGTGAGCATCGCCCACACCCAGCCCATACGGTGGACGGCGCCAAGGGCGTGGTCAGGCGCCAGCGCGCAGAGCCCCTCGTACGCGCCCGCGGTCAACCGGAGCCCGGCGTCGCGCGCCCCGTCCACCATCCACGCCAGCGCGATGGTGGCGAGGCGGGGGTCGTCCTCGAACGTCCCGCCGACGTCGGAGTGGACGCCCCCGAACCACACCTCGTCCACGTGCTGCCGGTCGCTCGCCGGGGTGATCAGGTACTCCCCGTAGGGCCGCCGCTTCTCGTGGATCGACACCGCGTGACGCACCGTCTCGACGGTCGGTAGCTTTCGGGTGAAGGGCCACTTGAGATTCCACCGCAGGATGCCGGCAGCCTTGACCGAGTCCCACGCGCCGACGAACGTGATCGGCACCGCCTGCTTGCCGCCGACCTCCTGTGAGAAGAGGTTGGCGAACTCGTACAGATATTTCCAGTCCTGGCGCTCGTAGGTCTTGCTGCGGGTGTAGACCGCGATCGCGTACGGCACCAGGTTCTCCGAGCCCGGACGCAGGATCCCCACGGTGGCGAGCATCCCGGCGAGCGCGCGGGCGGCGTACGCCCCGCGGCTGAACCCGAACAGGTAGATGCGGTCACCGGGCTGCCAATGCCGCATGAGGAAGATGTAGGCCTCGGCGAGGTTGGCGCGCAGCCCAGTCCCGAACGCAAGGCCGAACAGCCTCGAGATCCTCTTTCCCACCGGCGTCCACGCACCCGCGGCGCTGAACGTGCCGACGCCCGGGTCGTAGTACGCCACCTGGGTGCTCGGGTCGTCGAGGTCGAGCATGGAGAACAGCCGGACGACATTGGTGTCGGCCTTGGCCCGCATCTGGTTACCGGTGCCGTCGAGGCAGATGACAATGTTCTTTCCCATGCCTTCGACCTTCCCCCCGGGGCGGCAGGATGGTCAACGGGCGGGGGACATTTGCTGAGTGGGCACATCCTGTGGTAAACACTGTTCACCATCACGATGGACGTTCAGGAGCATGAACATGGGGCAGCGACCCCGGCGACCCGACACAGCCGCCGACCATCGGGAGCCGCACACGCTGTGGTTCACCCCGCCCACCGCCGACGAGGGGGACCGCCGCCCCCCACTCACCCGCCAGCGCGTGGTCGCCGAGGCACTCACCGTCATCGCCCAGGACGGCGTTGGGGTGCTCACCAT
>WNGF01001852.1_pt1 | contig 74144 bp, 74 predicted proteins | sample 5400641 | NCBI WGS metagenome assembly WNGF01 (sample SAMN13153371, study PRJNA577476) | soil metagenome | isolation source: 80 cm soil or saprolite under grassland replicate 2 | place: USA:California | collected 2016-06-15
TGCCATTCAGGCAAGCTGAGATGCTCGAACGACACCACGCTGTCGACGCCGGTGTTGTTCACCAGAACATCCAGGCCGCCGAGGGCCTCCCTCGCCGCGTCGACGAGCGATGCCACCTGGTCAGGGTCGGTGACGTCGGCCCGCACCACCTGGTGCTTGCCGCCGAGATCGGCTAGCTCGCGTGCGAGGCTGTCCGCCGCCGCGCTGTCGGTGTGGTAGCAGGTGACCACGCTCGCGCCGCTGCTGGCGAACGCGAGAACTGTCGCACGCCCGATGCCCTTGGTGCCTCCGGTCACGAGCACGCGCTTGCCGGCCAGCGTCTGGTCCGCCACGGCGGCCGCGTCCGCCGGGGTCGTCATGAAACGTTTCCCGTCGCGCGTGCGAGCGCGCCGGCCACGACGGCGTCGGCGTCTGGCACCTGCCCAGCCGAGCGCCACGCGACGAACGCGTCCGGGCGAACAAGCACCGCGCCGTCGGCGGTCACGCCGTAGGCGCTCGCCCAGTCCTGGCCCACCGGCACCAGATCGCCGTCAGCGGCCACCACGTGTACGCGCACGGGAGTGGAGTACTGCTTGGCAGCCCGCTCCGCGGCTTCGACCCAGCCGGCGTCCGCACGCCCGGCAAGCAGAACGAACTCGCGTGAGAACAAGTCGACGGTGGAGATCCGCTCGCCGTCGCGGTCCAGCCAGACGTGCGGCGCCCGGGTGCCCGGCTGACCGGTCAGCTCCAGGTGCGGTGAGAGCACCGGCGCGTCAACGTCGCCGCCGGTGATGGCCTCCGACTGGTAGCGGTAACCGAGCGTGATGATGATGTCGTCCACCATGGCCGCGCGGGTCTCGTCGTCGGCGTGGCCGTGGCGAACCCGGTTGCGCACCATGGCCTGGTGCGCCATTGCCGCGCCGACCCTGCGGCGCTCGGCGTCGTAGGTCTCCAGAAGCCGTTCCGACACCGTCCCGTTGAGCACGGCCGCGATCTTCCAGGCAAGGTTGTGCGCGTCGTGGATGCCGGTGTTGGCGCCGAAGCCGCCGGCCGGCGGATGCACGTGCGCCGCGTCGCCGGCCAGGAACACCCGGCCCGACTTGAACGTGTCTGCCACCAGTTGCGCGCCCTGCCAGGGCACCTTGTCCACGATCTCGACGGGCATGTCCGGCTTGCCTGCCGCGGTGCGGACGATGCTGATGCAGCGCTCGTCTGTGAAGTCTTCCGGCTTCTCGCCCCGCTCGGGGTAGTAGAGCGGCGCGGCCAGCCATGGATCGCAGCCGTGCAGCCGGGACAGGCCCATGAGCGTCCCGGGCGCCGCGGTTGCGTAGCACAAGATGAACTTCCGCCCCTTGAGCAGCGCCTCCAGCTCTGGGGCGCGGAAGTAGATGCTCAGCGCGTTGAACACGGTGCCACGCCCGGAGCGCTCCACGCCGAGCCGCTGCCGCACCCTGCTTCCCGCACCATCCGCGCCGATCATGTAATCGGCCCGCACGGTGGTCCGCTCACCCGTGTCGACGCTCTCCACGACCGCGGTGACGCCATCGTCGTCTTGTTCAAAGGAGACCAGCCGGGTGCGGAACCTGACCTCGCCGCCGCGTTGCCGCACCAGGTTCACCAGCACCTTTTCGTAACGGTCCTGGCCGCAGCCCATCACGCGCTCCGGGCTGATCCGCTCTCCGTCCAGGGACGGCGCCTCGAGGGTGATCGCGTCATCAATCTCGGCGAACGTTTTCACCTGGATGATGCCGCCCTCGAAGTACGGGTGCGAGTCGCCCATCTCAAGCGCACGTATCTCCGAATGCACACCGGCCGACCTGAACAGCTCCATGGTCCGCGCCTGCAAACCGGGCGCCCGTGGAAGCATGGACGTGGTATCCCGCTTCTCCACAAGGAGCGTCTTTACTCCCTGGTGACCCAGGAAGAGCGCGCTCGACAAGCCGACTGGCCCGCCGCCGATTACCAGCACGGGTACCCTCACGTCAGACATGACTGGTTCCTCTGCTCGAGACAAGAATTCGACGGCATGAGCCATCTGCCGGACTGAACCGTACGAAAAGGCGGTACGCGTTAGCCCATACACCAACAGAATTACGTGGCCGGCCTAGAGAACGTCTCGGGGTCGGCTCGGCAGCGGCGGCGAAGCGATTAACTGCGCCGATGCAGAAACCGATTAACCCCGCAGATACATAACGGCTGCCGCGTCCTGGCGCGCCCACCCGCGCGAGCGGCGCGCGAACCGACGTCGGCCGGATCAGTGGTGGCACCGCGCGGTCGCGTCGGTGTCGGCATAGACAGGCCGCCAGCTTCTGTGGGCGTTCGGCGCCTCGAAGCCCATCCGCAGGCACCCGCCGGCGGATGCCGCCTTCCGCAGTGCCTTGGCGATGCGGTGGATGACGATGTAGGTCAGCACAGCGCAGGTCACATGGGTCAGCAGTTCCCGTGTGAGCAGCAGGCACCCGGCCTCGCTCGCCGCACCGGAGACCACGGCGCTGGACACAGAACCGCCCCCTAGCCATGTGGCGAGGAACCGTGTCCTGCCGCGGTCGAGCACCACATCGCACGACAGCGGCGCCGCGCAGTGTACGGCGGCGGCCGTGGCCGCGGGCACGGGAGGATCGGATCCGCTGGCGAGCGTCTGCGACGAGCCGCAGCCACCGGTGGTGACCGCCATCACGGCGAAGACCGCGATCGCCACCGCGGCCACCCGCGTTCGCGAGACGCGCGCGACGACTGACATTGCCTCAACCTCCAAGCGGTGACGCTGCGCGCGGTGGGGCGCTGCGCGGTGGCGCCCGGCCCGCTGTGCGCTGGCGGCCGCGCCGCCAGCGCACAGCCGCCGGCGAGCCGGATCGGGATTGTCGAACAGGCGCTTGGAAGCGAGGACGACAGAAGTCGTCCTCGCTTCCAAGCCTTCCTAGGTCGTCAACACCGAATCAGCCTGTTCCTCGGCCGCGGGAGGCGTTGCGCCGGGCTGGCGGGCCAGCTTGCTCGGCCACCAAATCCAGTTGCCGATGTCGAGCGTGAGCGCGGTGACGAGCACCGAGCGGACGACGATCGTGTCGAGCAGCACGCCGAACGCGACCGCGAAACCGATCTCGGTGATGAACACCAGGGGCAGCGTGCCAAGCGCGCTGAAGGTGCCCGCGAGCACCGCGCCCGCCGAGGTGATCACCCCGCCCGTAGCGGCCAGCCCGATCAGCGCGCCTCGCCGGGTGCTGTGCCGCGTGCTTTCCTCATGCACCCGGGTCATCAGGAAGATGTTGTAGTCGATCCCGAGCGCCACTAGGAAGACGAACACCCAGAGCGGAAGCGAGGGGTCGGCCCCAGCGAAGTGGAACAGGTGGTTGAACACCAGCGCGCTCACGCCGAGCGTCGCGGCGAACGACAGAACCACGGTCGCGATCAGCAGCAGCGGCGCGACGAGCGCCCGCAACAGCAGCACGAGGATGAGGAACACCACGCCGAGCACAAGCGGGATGATCACCTGTCGATCGTGCCGTGACGCGTCGCTGATGTCCAGGTTGATGGCGGCAGTGCCGCCCACCTTGGCATCCGCGCCCGCGACCGCGTGCAGGTTGTCGCGTGCCTTGCTGACGATGCCGTAGCCGGCCACGCTGTCCGGCGCCTTGCTGAGCGTGCCCTCCAGATAGGCGTAGCCGTCCTTGACGAGTGGCGCGGTCACGCCGGACACGCCGGGGGTCTCGGCCAGCGCCGCGCGCATGGCGGTCGCCTGCGGCGCCTTGCCGATCACCTGGATCGGGCTGCCCGTGCCGGCCGGGAAGTGCGCGTCAAGCACGTTCTCACCGGTCACAGACTCGGTCTTGTGCCCCCAGAAGCCGTTCTTCTGCTGCAGCCCGGCGGCGTGCAGGCTGAACACCCCGGTCGCCATGGCGCCAAGCACGACCGCGGTCGCCAGCCAGACGGTCCGCGGCCGGTAGCTGAGCGCGCGCCCGGTCCGTGCCCACAGGCCGGCCGCGGTCGGCTCCGCGCTGCCGTGGCGCGGCTTGCGCGGCCAGAAGATCCACCGGCCAAAGATCGTGAGCAGCGCGGGCAGCAGGGTGAGCGCGGCGACGAGCCCGACGCCCACGCCGATCGCGCACACCGGGCCAAGGCCCTTGGTGGAGTTGAGCTCCGCGGTCAGCAGGCACAGCATGGCCAGCGCGACCGTGAGGCCGCTTGCGACGATGGCCGGACCTGCCCGGTGCAGTGCGACCGCCATCGCCTCGTGCCGGTCCTCGTGCCGGCGCAACTCCTCCCGGTACCTGGCGGTCAACAACAGCGAGTAGTCGGTCACCGCACCGACGACAAGCACGATCAGAATGAAGGTGCTCTGACCGTTCACGGTGAGGCCGGCGTTCTTGGCCAGCAGGTAGATCAGGCCTTGCGCGGTCGTCAGAGCGATGACCGAGGTCAGGATCGGAAGGATCCACAGCAGCGGGCTGCGGTAGGTGAGCAGCAAGATCACGATAACGATGAGCCCCGTGATGCCGAGCAGCTTCCCGCCCGATCCAAAGAGCTTGCTCTCGTCGGCCGCGTAACCGCCCGCGCCGGTGACGTGGATGCTGAGCCCGGCGTCGGCTCCGCCGCCGCCGGCCCCGGACTTGGTGATCGCGCGGAGCTTGTCGACGGCCTTGGGAAAGCCGTTCCAGCCGTCCTTGCCCAGCTTGAGGTTCACTATGGTCTGCAGCGCCCTGCCGTCCTTGGCCAAGATCGGGCCGAGGACCTTTCCTTCCGCGTCAGGCGTGCGTGCGAACCTCTGCGCGTCGGCGGCAGCCCTGCCCCTGTCCGCGGGGGTGATGCCGGTCGACCGCTCATAGACCACGATCGTCGGGAACGCGTTGGTCGGCTGAAACTTGCCGGTCAGGTTCAGCGCTTGGGTGGATTCAGCGTGCTTGGGCAGCCACGACGAGGCGTCGTTCTTTTCCGCGCCGGTCAGCTTTCCCGCGAGCGATCCAAGCACGAACACAATCAGGATCCAGAAGACCAGGACGAACCACTTCATCCAGCGCCGCCGTCGTCCACCAGCTCTGTGCGCCGTCGTCATCGGAGAACCTCCAGCTCTGATGCGTCATCAGGTCTCAAGGCCGGTCCATGGAGCCGCGCCGACACGCATCGGAGTCGATGCGTACCGCAGTGGATACACACCGCAGCGGCCGAACGGCAGCATGATGCGAATCCATGACTGGCAACGAAAAGCCTCGGGCCAATGGCACGCGGATGGCTGGAGACCGGCTCGAGAACGGCCCGCAGAAGGCCACCGGTGCCAGCGGGCCACCAGCGAACTACGAGTCGGCTGCGCTCTTGTGGCTCTCAACAAGGTGGCCGCCGCTGAGCCAACGCACGCGCGGCCACCCGCCAGAGCCAGGCATCCCGAGGGAGCACCGAACATGTCCAAGCAACAGCCCGTCTTTCGGGTCATGCTGCGTATGCAGATCCGCCCAGGCATGGAGCAGGAGTTTGAGCAGACCTGGTTCCAGGTCGGCAAGGCCGTGACGGATCACCCGGCCAACCTCGGTCAGTGGCTCGCCAAGAGCCAGGAGGAAGACAGCGTCTACTACATCGTCAGCGACTGGACCGACGAGCCTCGGTTCCGCGAGTTCGAGCACAGCGAGGGGCACCTTGCGCACCGCACAAAGCTGCACCCGTACCGCTCGGGCGGCTCGATGTCGACGATGAACGTCGTCTATGCGATGACCGGCGCCGGCACCTCCAACTGAAGGCGCCCGAAGAGCCCCGGGGGACGACCCCCCGGTAACCGCCCGCAGACCCCGATCGCCGTGCGCTCCGCGCAGCCGTTAAGGACGATTCTTGGTCTGCACCTTCGTGGGACGCGAGCGGGCCTCCAGCCCGCTGCGAGCGAACCGGATCATCTTCGTCAGGTATCTGCCCGAACCGGAGGTGAAGCGTGGACCTCGGACTTACAGGCAAACGAGTCCTGGTCACCGGTGGCACTCGCGGGATCGGCAGGGAAACAGCGCTCGCATTCGCGCGCGCCGGGTCCCATGTCGTGACCTGCCACCACAACCAGGGCGAGGCGGCTGACAGCCTCGCCCGCGAGCTGAAGGAACTTGGCGACAGCCACCGCGTCGTCCAGGCCGATGTCACCGACGAGGCGAGCGTTGCCGCGCTCGCGGAGACCTGCAGGGTCTCGCTCGGCGGCCTCGACGTGATCGTGAACAACGTCGGCGTGGACGGCCAGGTTCCGTTCGAGGCTCTCACCGACCAGGAGTGGCACCGGGTCATCGAGGCGAACCTCACCAGCTGCTTCCTCGTGACCAAGGCCGCGCTCGGCCTGCTCGCCGACGGCGGCTCAGTGATCAGCATCGGCGCTTCCGTTGGCCTGCGCGGGCGCGTGAACGGTGCGCACTACGGCACGTCCAAGGCGGCGCTGCTCGGGCTGACCCGGTCGCTGGCCAAGGAACTCGGCCGCCGCGGCGTTCGGGTCAACACGGTCGCGCCCGGCGTTATCGAAACCGAGCCCGGCGCCGGGCTGCCGCCGCCCGTCGTGGAGCGCATCAGCGCCATGACCGCGCTCGGTCGCCTCGGCACAAGCGCCGACGTGGCCGCTGCCGTGCTCTTCCTGGCCAGCGACGTATCCCGGTACATCACGGGCGTCACCATCAACGTGGACGGAGGCATGTGATGCCATTTGCGGCCATCACCTACCGTGTCAAACCAGGACACGAGGACAAGATCGCGGAAATCTTCGGCGGCTTCAAGCGCGTGGACTCCCCCGTCATGCGCGATTCGCACGGTGATCAGGCGGGCCACCTGCTTGGCACGGCCGTCTTCATCAAGGACGACGTGATGGTCCGCGTGATCCATTACGAGGGCGACTTCGGCGCGGTGGCCGAGCACATGGGCCGCCAGCGCGGCGTGCATCTCATCGAGCAGCAACTCGCGCCCTACCTCGCCGAGCAGCGCGACACCTCGACGCTGCCCGCGTTTGGGACCTACTTCGACAACTCCGTCATGCGCTGCATCTCTCAGCTGTCGGTGGACACCCATCCAGCCGGTCGCTGAGGACGTCGTCGTGGTGGTTGAGCTGCCGGCGCGGGCCGACAAGGGCGCCCAGCCGAGCTGACAATCGGAGGGTTGCATGGAGGTTGGGATCGGGCTGCCGACGATGATTCCCGGGATCAGCGGCGACGACCTGCTCAGCTGGGCCCGGCGGGCCGAGGATCTCGGATTTTCCTCGCTGGGGGTGCTCGACCGGCTGATGTACGACGGCTACGAGTCCCTGATCGCGCTCGCGGCCGCGGCAGGCGCGACAAGCCGGATCAGGCTGGCGACGACCATTCTGATCGCCGCGTACCGCGGCGACAAGGCGCTGCTCGCCAAGCAACTAGCGAGCCTGGACCGGATCTCGGGCGGGCGGCTTGTCGTCGGCGTCGCGGCCGGCGGACGGCCAGACGACTACGAGGCGTGCGGCACGCCCTATGCCGGGCGCGGCCACCGGCTCAACGAACTGCTGGGCGAGCTGCGGCGATTCTGGGACGGGACGGCCAGCGGGCCGGTGCCGGGCCCGCGCTGCGCCAATGGCGGGCCGCCGCTGCTCATCGGCGGCCACTCCCCCGCGGCCATGCAGCGCGCCGCCACGTTCGGCGACGGCTGGATCGCCGGCGGCAGCTCGGCCGCTGGCTACAGCGAGCTGGCTGACCGCGCCCGCGCCGCCTGGCGCGCGGCGGGCCGCGGTGAGGACCCGCGCTTGGTGGCGATCGCCTATGTAGCGCTCGGCCCTGGCGCGCGCGAGCAGGCCGAACGTTACCTGCTCGACTACTACTCCTTCATCGGCTGGAAGGCGGAGATGGCCGTGCGGAGCGTGCTCACCCAGGCCGGGCAGCTCCGCGATTTCGTGGCCGGGTACCGTGCGGCGGGCTGCGACGAACTGATCTTGTTTCCATGCGTCCAGGATCCGGGTCAGGCAGACCTGATCGCCGACGCCATCCGGGAGTGAACGATGATCCATCTGCTTGGCGTGCTTGTGCTGCTCGGCAGCGGCACGGTTGCCGGTGTGCTGTTCGCCGTGGCGCTCAGCACAGTGCCGGCGCTCGCCGCCATGACGCCGGACCGCTATGTCTACGCGCACACCCTGCTGGGCAAGAACTGGGATCCCACCATGCCGCTCATCGTGCTGAGCTCGACGGCGCTGGACGTGGCGCTCGCCGTGCTCGCGCACGGGCCCGCGGCCCAGTCCCTGATCATCGGTGCGGCCGTCTGCCTGTTCGGAGTCTCTGTGGTGTCGCACCTGTGCAACGTTCCGATCAACAAGCGGGTACACCGGACCGACCCGGACGCGATCCCGCCCGGATGGCAGGATCCACGACCGCTGTGGCGGCGCTTTCACCTGCTGCGCACCGCGCTCGCTATGGTCGCGCTCGTCGCCAACAGCCTCGCCGTTACGCTCCTGCACTAGCCGGGCTAGAAACCCCCTGAGATGGAGGCGGGTTTAAACGTGAAATACGTCTTCGCAGATATTTCGATATCCCCGCGTGACATCGCGGCGATGGCACCCGGCCTCGAGGCCGCCGGTTACGATGGGCTGCAGTCGGCAGAAACCAGTCACGATCCCTTCGTCAGCCTCGCCGCGGCGAGTCAGCGAACCACACGACTGGAATTGCGCACCGGCGTCGCGATCGCTCTTGCCCGCAATCCAATGAGCACCGCGATGACGGCCTATGACCTGCAGCTACTCTCCGAGGGGCGGTTCAGCCTGGCCCTTGGCACGCAGCTTAAGGCGCACATCACCCGGCGCTTTGGCATGCCATGGTCGGATCCGGTGCGCAGAATGCGGGAATACGTCCTGGCCGTTCGGGCGATCTGGCGAACCTTTGAGACCAGCGAGCGCCTCAGGTTTCGCGGTGAATTCTATCGGCACACTCTGATGGCGCCGTTCTTCAACCCGGGCCCGAACCCCTATGGCGACCCCGCGGTGTTGCTTGGCGGCGTGGGCGAGCAGATGACCGAGCTCGCGGGCGAGATCGGCGACGGGTTCATCGCGCACAACATCACCACCCGGCTGTTCTTCGACGAGGTGACCAGGCCGGCGCTGTCGCGCGGGCGCAGTAAGGCCGGCAAGCCCATGGCCGGATTCCAGCTTCATTTCTTTCCGATAGTCGCCACTGGGCGCAACGAGGCCGAGCTGAGTGCGGCGATCAGCAAGGCTCGCCAGCAAGTCGCCTTCTACACCGCGACCCCCACCTACGCGCGATTGCTCGAGCTGCACGGTTACGCCGAGCTGCGGGAGGAGCTGCAGAGGCTGTCCGCGCAGGGCCGCACCGACGAGATGGCTTCGGTGATCGACGACAAGGTGCTCGACACGTTCGCGATCGTCGGCGAGCCCAGGGAGGCCGCGGCCAAGATCAACGACAGGTTCGGCGACGTGGCCTCGAGCATCGCCTGCTATGAGCCCGGTGTCACCGACCCCGGCCGCTGGGTTGCCGTGTTCGACGCGCTCAGGGACCTCCGCGGCGCCGCCTGAGCAGCCGCTTGAGCGCTGAGCCCTGCGGGCCGGTCACCCGGGGTCCCGCAGGACGCGTTCGGAATCTCCCAGAACGCATTCCGAACAAGCGGCGCTTACAAGACGAGCCCGCCGTCGACGTGGATGACCTCGCCTGTGATGTAGTCGGACCGCTCGGAGACGAGGAATGACGTGACCTCGGCGATCGAGTCCACGCTGCCGAAGCGGCGCAGCCCGATCTGCTTGACCGCGTCCGCGCGCGCCTTCTCCGTCAGCCCCGCGGTCATGTCGGTCTCGATGAACCCCGGCGCGACGACGTTGACCCGGATGTTGTGCCGCCCGAGTTCCTTGGCCAGCGCCTTGCTCATGCCGATCACGCCCGCCTTGGCCGCCGCGTAGTTGGTCTGGCCCGCGTGACCGTGGACGCCCACCACGGACGACATGTTCACGATCACGCCTGCCTTGCGTTTCATGAGCCCGAACACCGTTGCGCGGCAGACGTTGAATGTGCCGGTCAGGTTGGTGTCGATGACGGCAGACCAGTCCGGCACCGGCATCAGCACCATCGGGTTGTCCCGCAGGATCCCGGCCGAGTTCACCAGCGCGTGTATGGGCCCCAGCTCGGCCTCCGCCTTCTCCACAAACGTCGTCACGGCGCCGAAGTCGGTCACGTCACACTGCTGGTGCAGGACGGCCGCGCCGTGTTCCGCCACCGCCCGTGCGGTCGCCTGCGCCGCTTGAGCGTCCGACTGGTAGCAGAAGGCGATGTCGAACCCGTCGTCGGCGAGCCGGATCGCGACAGCGCGGCCGATACCACGGGATCCACCGGTCACCAGGGCACAGGGGCGGACAGGCATCGTCAGGTCTCCAGGAGTGGATGTTGCGGAATGGGTGTCGGCGTCACGCTCACCCAGGCCTGCGCATGACCAGGCAACCGACGTTGCCGTCGTGCCCGATGGAAGTCACCAGGGCAAACGGCCCGATGGCCGGATCGGTTCGCCACGCCGCGAGCAGTCCGGCGATTTGCAGAGCGCCGCTGGCGCTGAAGCTCTCGCCCACAAGGCTCGCCGTTCTGATCTGGTGGGGTGGCACGTTACCAAGGGCGCTGCGCACTCCGTCCTCTTCCGCCGGTCCGAGGCCGCGCAGTCCAGTCGCGCTCAACGAGACCGCGCCGATCGCCTCGGCGGACACGCCGCTGCGCCGAAGGGCGCGCTCAATGCAGACGGCAAGGCCGCGGCGGGTGCCTGACGTGCCCGGCGTGCCGACCTCGCAGGCGAGCAGTTCGGCCAACGGCGCCCGCCCGGCCGCAGCGGCGCCGTCTGGTGTCTCCACGACAAACACGGCGGACCCCTCGCCAACGGCTGCCGTCGGCGCGAGCGCGCCGGACAGGTACCAGGCCCAGGCGGACTGAGCGCACAGTTCCTCCACCGCGCCGACGAGCGCGCAGTCGACATGCCCCTGTGCGATCGCGTTGCGGGCGTAGCGGACGGCCGCCAGGCCCGACACCCGGCCGCCGGCGATGGTCGCGTTCACACCGCGCAGCGAGTTCCAGATCGCGATCTGGCCCGCGCAGCAGTTCATCACCGAGTTGGGGAACAGGTTGGCAAGCACCAAATAGGGCTTCTCCTGCACCAGCGTGTCGCGGGAGAATTCGCTGGAACTGCGGATGCTGCCGGTGCTCGTCCCGATCACGACGCCGGTTCGTGCGCGGTCATGAGCGGCCAGTGGTCTGCCGAGGCCGGCCAGCGCGCGGTTACACGCCACCAAGGCGAGCCGCGTGGTTCGGTCCAGCGAGCGGACCCCCTTTTTGCCCAGGTATTCCTCCACCCGGAGGTCCGGTGTCGCGGCCAGCGGCATCGGCGGAAACTCCCCGCCGATCGTCTCCAGGTCGGGTTCCCCGATTTCGGCGCCGCTCGCGGCGGCGGCGAGCGCGGGCAGGCCGATGCCCGCCGGAGATACGACGCCGCACCCTGTGATCACGAGCGGAGCGACGGCCGTCATCGTCGTCATGTGGCTCTCCCGAGAATCGTGATCGCGTTATTGCCACCAAAGGCGAACCCGTGGTTCTGCACGATCCGCGGCGATGCGGTGCGTCCCGAACCCAGCACGCAATCCACGCCCGGGCCAAGCGCCGGGTCGACCTCTGTCACGTTCGCCGTCGGCGGCAGGAACCCGTCGTGCAGCGCCACGCAGCAGATCAGCGCACCGAAGCCGCTCGCCGCGCCCATGGTGTGACCGATCATGGATTTGATCGAGCTGATCGGCGGCAGGTTGTCGCCAAAGACCTCACGCACCGCCTTGACCTCGGTGGCGTCATTGGTCTGCGTCCCCGTGCCGTGCGCGCAGATGTAGTCGATGTCCTCCGGCCGCACGCCCGCATTGCGGTGCGCGGCGCGGATGCACTCCGCGATGCTGGTCGGGTCGGGCGAGACCGGGTGCGTCGCGTCGCAGTTGACGCCGTATCCAAGCACCTCGGCGTAGATGCGGGCGCCGCGGGCCACCGCGCCGTCGAGTGGCTCGAGGAACAGCGCCACTCCACCTTCCGCGGTCAGGATCCCTGAGCGGTGCTTGTCGAACGGCAGGCACACCGACTCCGCGAGCGCGCCGAGCCGGTAGAAGCCTGCGTGCGCCCAGCGGTGGACCGAGTCAGCCCCGCCGCTGATCATGAAGTCGGCCTCTCCGGTCCGGATCATGTCGTAGGCGTAGCCCAGCGCATAGTTGCTCGCCGAGCAGGCCGTCGCGATGGTCTGGGCCTCGCCGGCGAGCGCGAGCTCTGCGTTGACCGCCGTGGCGATCCGGTTGGCCGGGACCTGGCGCACCAGTGCCGGGTCAAGACCTTTCAGGCCCTCGTAAACCCACTGGCCGGTGAGCGCCTCGATGACTGCGGACTCGCCACTGGTCGTCCCCATCACCGAGCCAGCGCGGGCGGCGGAGACCTGGCTGGGATCGATGTCGGCGTCCGTCACCGCCAGGCGGGCGGCCGAGGCAGCGAAAAGACTGCTGCGGCCCCACTCCTCACTGTGCAGCCTGCGAAGCACACGATCGGGCTCGAAGTCATGCACCTCGCCCGCGAAGGTGTAGGGGAACCCGCTGGCGTCGAAGCTTTGGATGGGCGACACACCGCTGCGCCCCTCACGGATGGCCTCGGCGAAGGTACGGGCGCCGGTGCCGAGGCTGCTCACCGCCCCAAGCCCGGTCACCACGACGCGGCGCGACGCCCCTTCAGGCATGGACATCCTCCGATCGCGCGTAGCGCGTCACGATGCCAAGCACAGCGTTCAGGTTGGTCATCTCGGGTAGGGCCTCGTTTGGGACGTGCACGCCCATCTCGCGCTCGATGCGGGCGATGATGTCGATGGCAAGCAGCGAGTCCGCGTCGTGATCGTTCACGAAGTCGCTGGTGTCCGTCAGCTCACCCGGCTCAAGCTCGAGCACGTCGGTGATGATGTCGCGCAGCTGATGGAGCCGCTCGGACTGGGTCGTTGTCGCCTGGGGCATTGCGCTTCCTTTCGAGGATTGCGACTCAGATCTGACTCATGTCGTGTCGTCTGGGGCTTTCTTCACCGCGAGTGCGGCGCACTGGCCGCGGCGGCCGGCACCCCTTCCAGAGCCCGGTGGATCATCTGCGCGGCTTGCCGGTTGCCTTCGTCGTTGAGGTGCAGGTTGTCCGCAAAGGTGTAACCGGCAAACTGGTCCGCGGCCAGATTCAGAAAGGACACCCCAATGTCGGCGCAACCGCCGGCGAGCAGGTCGGCGTAGGTGCCCCAATATTCTTCACAGGCGTTGTGGAAGATGCCGAAGACTGGCGCGTCGAAATCGTAGTGCGCCCGCTCCTCGGCAGTGACATCACGTGTGCGAGGGGTGGCGAAGGGCTGGAGGCAGAGCAGAATCTGGGTCCGGTCACCCACCGCTCGGGCGAGGAACGCGAGGTCACGGAGCCGTCGGCGGGCAGCGATCTCGACGCGTGGCAGGGGGTCGGGGTTCGACTTTGTGCCTGCCCTGCGCGAGCGGCGACCGGTCCGGACCTCGGTGGCCTGGGACTTGCCCGAGGCGAGACCGGCGAGCTCAAACAGCGGGATCTGCGCCAGCTGTGCGAACGTGCGCTCGTAGGAAACAGGGCCGAACGCCGCGTGCGGAGTGCGGGCGCCCAGCATGTTGCCGAAGTCGGGTCCGCCGCCGATGATGACGACCGTGGACGCGGCGTGCAGGAACGGCACGGCGGCGATCAGCTCCTGGTGCGAGTTGGCCGCGCAGACGCCCAGGTTGAGCTGCCGACGTCCGGTGAGAAAAGCAAGGTGCGATGCGATGGTGCCGCGGTCGGAACTCGCCGCGAGGCCGACGGTTACCGAGTTGCCGAGCAGGATTCCGCCACCCCCGTTTGACAACCAGGTCGCGCTGTCAACCACGCCGAACGGCGAATCGGACAGGCGGAAGCCCTCGTCATCGGTGTTGATCACACCGGAACGGTGGCGCGGCGCAAGCGAGAACCCCAGATACGGGTGAAGAAAAAGGTCGATTCCGTACCTCTCAAGCAGCACTCCTCCGCGGTGCCGCTGCGCAAAGAACTCGGGATCGAGGTTGTGGGAGGAATCCATCGTGTTGCTCCCGTACCAGGGTTGATAGATGGTCTTTTTGTGCCATTCCATGTCTCGCCGGCCTCGCAGCCCGTCCTGGCCGGGGTCTTTCAGAGACTCGCATCAGGACTTTGAGAGCGGTTCGCAAACGGCTATAGCTGAACGGCAGCGCGCGTCGCGAGGCATTCGAACTCCGGCACAAGCTGGGCGGGCGGCGGCTGGCCCTCCATCTCGCGCCGCAATCTCCTCGCCGCGGCCCGGTAGGCGGGCGTGGCCAGCAGCTCTGTGAGCTGAGCGCGGATCATCGATGGCTCGTTCACGGGTGCCGCAAGCACGGCTGCTGCCCCTGTTTCCGCGAGCCGGCCAGCGTGCCGCACGTGGTCGGGCAGCCGTGGGATGAGCAACTGCGGCAGGCCGTTGGCGAGCGCTGTGAGCAGCGTGCCGGCGCCGCCGTGCGCCACGACCGCATCGCACTCGGGCAGCAGCAGGTGCAGTGGCGCGGATTCGACCACGGTCACCGCTGGCGGAAGCTCGCCAAGCAGCGCCCGCTGGCCTGAGGTGACCGCGATCACGACATCCACCTCGAGGTCGCTGATCGCCCGTGCCACGTCCCCGGCAAGGAATAGCTGCGGATCCAGCCGGCTCATGGTGGTGCCCCAGGTGACACACACCCGCGGGCGGCCGGATCGCGCCGGGAGCTCCGGCGGTAGCAGGCCCGGGCCGTTGTGCGCCATGTACCGCACCGGAAGCCGGCGGGAGGCCACGGGCACCTGCAGCCCGTCAGGGCATGGGTCCACGCTCGCCACACCGAACGGGTCGACGGCATCCAGGCCCCGCTTTTCGGCCAGCGGGCCGAGCGCGCCGGGCAGGAACCGGCCGACGACGCTCATTAGATCGGTGCCGTAGAGGTGCCGCACAGCAGGGATGCGGAGCGCGGCGGCCGCCAGCGGCCCCGCGAAGGCCGTCGGCTCAAACACGACGAGATCCGCGCGCCACCCCGCAGCGAGCTCAATGAGATCATCGGTCATTGCCTCAGCCAGCTGGACCAGCAGGTTGAGGACACGCGGGCCGCCGCCGCCCTGCGGTCGCTGCGCCGACGGCGACGCTAGCACGATGTCCCTGAAGATCGCCTCGGCGTCCACGTCACGGCCGACCGGCGCGGCAGGCAAGCCGGTAAGCGCGATCGCGTCGGTAAGCTCCGGCTGGCTCGCCACCAGCACCTCATGACCGCCAGCGCGGCACGCCCATGCGACGGGAACCATGGCATAAAGGTGTGACGGCCATGCCCAGGTAGTGAAGATTATGCGCATCTGCCCATGGCAGCACCTGCCGCTTGCCGACGCCTCCACCGCCGCTCAAGGCTCGGGCGCACTGGCGCAACCGCGGGTCCACCGGGACTCGAAACCGGTGCGAGATCGTGCCAGCACGCGCCGCGCAAGCGGGAGGAGGGCGAGCCGTGGCCGGGCACGCGGACAACGCCATAAGCATCAACGCGCCCATAGAACTTGTCTGGGACATCACCAATGACGTGGAGTCCTGGCCGCGGCTCTTCATGGAATATGCCTCGGTCGAGATCCTGGAACGCAATGCGAACACCGTAAGGTTCCGCCTGACCCTGCACCCCGACCGGGCAGGCAGGACCTGGAGCTGGGTCTGCGAACGCACCATGTTTCCGCAGACGCGGACCGTGCGGGCACATCACGTGGAGACCGGCGTCTTTGAGTACATGAATATTGTCTGGCAATACGAAACTCGCTCGGATGGCGTGCGTATGCGATGGGTGCAGGATTTCAAGATGAAACCCTGGGCAGCGGTCGATGACGCCGGAATGACCGAGCGCATCAACCGCAACACTGCGGTCCAAATGCAACGGATCAGGGACCTCGTGGAGAAGGCCGCCGCCGAGCTGGGCCGCACGAGCGCGCCGTCCAGGTAGCGCCCCGGGTGCAGGTGTTCACGAGATGACAGGAGCGGTAATGCGATGAGCGCGGCAGTACGCGTCTTGCTGTACGTGACGGACCCGAAGGACGCGCCCGGCTCGGTTGAGGCCGCCTATCACGCGGTCAGCCAGGCGCTCGATGGAACGCCTGGGCTGGTCGGCAACACCTTGCTCCGTTCGGTGGCCGACCCACGGGCCTTTGCCGTCCTGTCCGAGTGGACAGATCTCAGCGCGTTCCGCACCTGGGAGGAAGGATCGGAGCATCGCGGGACGACAGCCGCGCTGCGTCCGTTGCAGGACTCCACGCGCGCGGCAGCCTTCGGCATCTATGAGGTCGCGGCAGCCTACTGACCTCGCTCGCTGTCCAGGTCGACATTCAACTCGCCGTCGACGCTCGCTCTCCGCCCCGCCGCAGTTGACACCCATGATCCTTAACGGCTTGCGCGGGCGGGCGCCGGCTCGCGTGCGGGGTCTGTGGGCGGGGCGCGGGTGGGGTCAGGCGCGGCGGAAGCGGGCGGCGGCCAGGGCGGCGAAGACGACGGTGATGGCGGCGGTCCAGATCAGCGAGCGGGTGAGGTAGTAGCCGGCCGGGTGGCCGAGCAGGGCCTGGGCGTGCGGGCCGAGGGTCAGCGCGCGGACGGTGTCGGCCATCGGGGTGATGGGCTGGTTGTCGGCGAAGCCGCGCAGCCAGCCGGGCATCGAGCCGACCGGGACGTAGGCGCTGGAGCCGAAGGTCAGCGGGAACACCAGCAGGGCCATGCCCTGGGCGGCCTGGGGGTTGCCGGCCAGCAGGCCCAAGGTGATGAAGACCCAGCTGAAGGCCAGCCCGTAGACCAGGCACAGGCCGAACGCGGCCAGCGCGGCCAGCGCCGGGCCGTGCAGCCGGAACCCGATCGCGAACCCGACCAGGACCGCGATGGACAGGCTGAACGCCAGCACGGCGGCGTCGGCCAGCACCCGCCCGGCCAGCACCGCCGGCGCGGGGAACGGCAGCGACCGCAGCCGGTCGATGAACCCGCCCTGCAGGTCGCCGGCCATCGCGACCGCGGTGCCGATCAGCGTGAACGGCACCCCGGCGGCGATGAACCCGGGCACCGCGAAATCGACATAGGGCAGCCCCTGGCTGACCCCGAACGCGCCGCCGAACACATACCGGAACGTGACCAAAAACCCGACCAGCTGCACAACCCCGACCACCACCAGCTGCGGAGTCCGCAAAAAACTCAGCACCGCCCGCTTGGCCACCAAAACCGTCGCCACACCCAGCCCCGCCCGGCGCGGCGCCGGCCCACCCGCCACCGCCGCTGTCATCGCTGTCATCGTCAACCTCTCCTGTCCCGGTCCGCGGCCGTCTGTGCTGACGGCCGGCTCTCCTGCCCGGATGCCCATTTGTCCCTAGATGTTTTGTTGCCGGCTCTCGTGCGAGCCGGTGCGGGATCAGGCTGTCGCGCCGCTGGCACCGCCAGCCTCGCCGTCCGCTTCACCCGTTCTCGTGCGGCCAGCGTCGTGCTGACTCGCGGCCGGCTGGCCGGTCAGCGCGAGGAACACCTCGTCCAGGCTCGGCTCGCGGACGCTGATCCCGGCCAGCTCCACCCCGGCGTCCTCGATGGCCCGCAGCCCAGCGGTCAGCCACCCCGCGCCCGCGTCCCCGCCAGCGGCGACGCTGATACGCCTGGTCGCCTCATCGATCTGAGGCTGGGTGTGATCCTGGCGGGCCAGGATCGTGGCCGCCTTAGCGAGGTCGGCCCTGTCCCGGACCTGCACCTCAAGCACGTTGCCGCCGACCCGGCGCTTCAGCTCAGCGGGCGGCCCGGAGGCGACCACGCGCCCGTGATCGATGATCACGATGTGGCTGGCCAGGCGGTCCGCCTCGTCCAGGTACTGCGTGGTGAGCAGCACGTCGGTGCCGCGGCCCACCAGGTCGTCGATCGCGTCCCACAGGTCGAGCCGCGCCCGCGGGTCCAGCCCTGTCGTCGGCTCGTCGAGCAGCAGCAGCCGCGGCGCGCCCACCAGGCTCGCGCCCAGGTCCAGCTTGCGCCGCATCCCGCCCGAATACCCACGCACCAGCCGGTCCGCGTCGCCTGCCAGACCGAACTGGTCCAAGACCGCGGTGGCGCTAGCGCGGGCCGCCCGCGCGCGCTGGCCAAGCAACCGCGCGACCATCTCGAGGTTCTCGCGCCCCGTCATCGCCGGCTCCACCGCGGCGAACTGCCCAGCCAGCCCGATAACCCGGCGGACCTCCTCCGGGTCACGCCGCGTGTCATAGCCGGCCACCCGAAGAACCCCGCTGTCCAGCCGGAGCAACGTCGCCACCGTACGGACAAAGGTCGTCTTCCCGGCACCGTTCGGGCCGAGAACCGCCACGACCTGGCCCGGCTCCACCGCGACATCAAGACCATCCAGCGCCGTCGTCTTGCCGAAACGCTTAACCAGCCCTCGTGCCTCAATCGTCAATCCCACGACCGCCGTCTCCTCTCGAACAGCGTTCCAACATCGAACACCAGACTGCCAGGACCTGAGAAGCGTGTCAAGTAATATCTTGATTACGAACGGCGTTTCACTCAGGTACGCTGTTCAGTCATGGACTCTGCGCAGGACAGTCCACCTCCGGCCGCCTCGCAAAGCTTGATGGCCACGGACGGCATCCCCGAGCCCGCGTGGCGCGCAGGTGAGCGCGCGACGCACGCCCTTCGGGTTCCCCTCACCAGGCAAGCCATTACCGAGGCTGGCCTTCGCGTGCTGGACCGTGACGGCATCGATGGCCTGTCGATGCGCCGGGTCAGCGAGGAGCTCGGAACCGGCCCCGCCTCCATCTACTGGCACGTCCGCAACAAGGGTGAACTGCTCCAACTGCTGTATGAGCGGGTGATGGAGGAGGTGCGGCTGCCGGCGCCCGACCCGTCGCGATGGACCGAGCAACTCAGGGAACTGGCCAGGCAGGTGCGCGATATTATGCGCCGCCATCGCGACGTCGCCCGGATCTCGCTGGGCCGCATCCCATCCGGCCCGACAATCGCCGGCCTCACCGAATGGCTTTTCCAGCTCATGTCCCCGGCTGGCATTCCCGATCGCACGGTCGCGTACCTCACCGACTTGTTCGGCCTGTACGTGGGCGCCTACACCTTTGAGGAAAGCCTCGGCATGGCATCCCCCACCGGTGAAGACCTGCCGCCTGACCAGATCGTCACGATGCTCCGCGATTACATGGCCTCGCTGCCCGCAGACCGGTTTCCGCACATCCACCGCGCTCTCGATCACATTTTCGACCCCGACGCCGACGCGCGATTTGAATTCGGCATCGACGTCATCCTTCGTGGCCTGCTCACCTACGCCACGCCCGAGATGGCGCAGGACAACGTGACCCCCGCCGCCGCGCGTGACGCAGGGCAGAGCGGATAGCCTAATTCCGCTCATCCGCGAGCATCTCGTCCACGAGCGAGGTGACGTGCTCGCCCCGGCGAAAGAGGGGATTGCGGAGCACCTCGCGCAGAAAGCCGAGTGTCGTGCGCACGCCATACCCGATAACCCGGAACTCGCTCAGTGCCCTGTCCATTCGGCGGATCGCCTCGTCACGATCCGGCGCCCACACAAGCACCTTGGCGAGCAGCGAATCGTAGTACGGGGTAATGCGCATCCCGGGATACCCGGCTGTGTCAACCCGGGTAAATGGCCCGGTAGGTGGAGCAAATACATCCAGCACGCCCGGCGTGGGGAGGAAGGCCCGCTCCGGATCCTCGGTATTGACCCGGCATTCGATCGCCACGCCCTGGAACTGGACATCTTCCTGGCGCAGCGACAGGCGTTGGCCAGCAGCCGCCGCAAGCTGTTCACGCACGAGATCCACACTGGTGACCAGCTCCGTGACCGGATGCTCCACCTGAATCCTGCAGTTGACCTCCATGAAGTAGAAGTTGTGCTCGTCGTCCATGACGAATTCAAACGTCCCAGCGCCCACGTAACCCGCTTCCCTGGCGCAGTGCGCGGCCGCGGCGCTCATCCGGTCGAGCACCTCGGCAGGAATCCCGGGCGGCGGGCTCTCCTCGATCAGCTTCTGCCGCCTGCGCTGCACCGAGCAGTCACGGGTGCCTAGGTGGACCACGCTGCCATAGCGGTCGGCGATGATCTGGACCTCGACATGCCGTGCGGCGTCGAGGAACCGCTCCACGTACACCCGGGGATCGCCGAACACCGACTGAGCGACAGCCCTGGTCTCGGCATAGGCGCGCATGAAGTCACCGGGCTCGCGCACAACCATCATGCCCCTGCCGCCGCCGCCGGCGACGGCCTTGATGATGACCGGATAGCCGATCTTGTCGGCGACATCCTTCGCCTCGGCAGCCGAATCGAGCACGCCTCGGCTTCCCGGCAGCAGGGGTAGCCCGGCGCTCTCGGCGAACTGCCTCGCCAGCGACTTGTCGCCGAGCCGGGCAAGCACCCCGGGGGGCGGGCCGATGAACGTAAGGCCGTGCGACTCGCACGCGTCGGCGAAGTCCGGGTCCTCGGACAGGAAACCGTAGCCGGGATGGACCGCCTCAGCTCCGGTGTGCAGCGCGGCGCTGACAATCGCCGCCGCATTCAGGTAGCTGTGCCGTGCCGCCTCGGGGCCGATCTGTACCTTCTCGTCCACGTAGAAGGCCGCCGCCGACTCGTGATCGGCGGTCGAGTGAGCGAGTATCGTGCGTATGCCGAGGTCGCGGCACGTGCGGGCGATACGCAGGGCGATTTCCCCCCGGTTGGCGATGAGGACACTGCTGAACATCGGGCACTCACTTCCTGGCAACTGCTAGGCATCAGCTAGCCGCGTGCGCCTGCAACGGGATCGGCAGCGTTCCGTCGTGACGCGGGACCAAGCTGGGCACGGTGCCGAACCGGCGGAATCGCCGCCTGCGCGCCCGCACGAGACTCGCGGCATCCTGCCCGTCGAGGTCACCCAGCGCCGCCGCCACCGCGGCGCCGACCAGTTCGGCCGTCCGGGCCCGGTCGCCGTGCGCGCCCCCCTCTGGTTCGGGGATCACGCCGTCAACGATGCCGTGCCGCAGCAACTCCCTCGCGTCCAGCCGCAGCGCCGACGCCGCCTTCTCCGCCGCACCGGCGTCCCGCCAAAGGATGGCCGCGCACCCCTCGGGGCTGATGACCGAGTACACGGCGTTGCTCAGCGCGTACACGCGATCGGCGACGCCGAGCGCGAGGGCGCCGCCGCTGCCGCCCTCGCCGGTCACCACGGCAACCACGGGTACGCCAAGCCCGGACATCAACCGCAAGTTCTCCGCGATGGCTATGGACTGGCCCTGCTCTTCGGCCTCGACGCCCGGATAGGCGCCGGGCGTGTCGATGAACGTGACGACCGGAAGCCCGAGCTTCGCCGCGAGCCGCATCAGCCTGGCGGCCTTGCGGTACCCGGCGGGGGTGGCCATGCCGAAGTTGCGGGCCACCAGCTCGGTCGTCGTGTGTCCCTTTTGGTGGCCGATGAGCACGATCGGCCGGCCCGCCAGCCGGCCGACCCCGCCGACGATCGCCGGGCAATCCGCGGACATCCGGTCACCGTGCAACTGGTGGAAGTCCTCGAGAAGGTAACTGACATAGTCCAGCGTGGTCGGCCGGTCGAGATGACGCGCGAGCTGAACTGTCTGCCAGGGATCACACTTGGGCAGCTCAGCGGGCCGTCGGATGATTGTGCCCGGTGGCGCGTCACTGCTTGGCTCACCGCGCGGCGCGGCCACAAGCCCAACGCCGTGGCCGTGGCTGCCGTGGCCGTGGCTGTCCGCCAGCGCCTGGCTTGCCGGGCCCAGCGTGGCAAGCAGCCGGGCGAGGGTAGCCCGCAACGCGCTGCGCGGCTGGACATCGTCGATGAGCCCATGTGAGAGGAGGAACTCGGCCGTCTGGAACCCGTCAGGCAGCCGTTGCCTGATCGTCTGCTCGATCACGCGGGGACCGGCGAAGCCCATGCGGATTCCCGGCTCGGCAAGGATGATGTCGGCCAGGGTGGCATAGGAGGCCGCCACGCCGCCGTAGGTGGGATCGGTGAGCAGCGAGATGGTCAGGACGCCGGCCTCGTCGAGCTCGGCGAGCGCCTGGCTGGTCTTCACCATCTGCATGAGCGCGAGCGCGCCCTCCTGCATGCGGGCGCCACCGGACGCGGCGATCAGCAGCAGCGGTACATGGCTGTGCAGCGCTTCCTCGGCCGCCCGGGTGATCCGCTCGCCGACGCCGCTGCCGAGGCTGCCGCCAAGGAATTCGAACTCCATCGCGGCGGCGACGAGCGGGTGGCCGTGGATTGTGCCCGTGGCACAGGCGACGGCTTCGGGGAGCCCGGTCGCCGCCCGCGCTTGGCGGAGCCGCTCACGGTATGGCTGGCGATCGGTGAACCGCAGCGGATCCTCAATGGTGGAAGGCGCATCGATGGGGACAGAAGAGCCAGGGTCGAGCAACTGAGCCAGCCGCTGGAGTGCGGTCAGCCGACCATGGTGGCCGCACTGCCAGCACACACGACGATCCCGCTCGTAGCGCTTATCGAAGACGAGTGTGCCGCATCCGGGGCAGCACACCCACTCCGGCTCGCGCTCGAGTTCAGATTCTGCAGCCGCGGTCACTAGGCCTTCTCTCTCTGGTCGCACGGGAGCAGGAACGCGGCCAGCCCGACCTGGGCTTGCCCGCTCGCCGCATACCGCAGCACCGATCCGACGTCGCTGCCGGCAGGCAGGTACCGCAGCAGCGCTGAAAGTCCGGTCTGGCCCTCCCCGCGTGGTGGTTGTGGTTGCATCGACCTACTCCGTTGTGCCGACGTGCTCCAGGATGTGGATTCGGATCCACGGCCGGTGGCCGAGTTCGTCAGCTCACCAGCTTCGCCCGGGGCGCTTGACAGCCGGTCGCGCGGCGCTGATTCCTGCCCGCTCAGCCGCCTCATGGTCCAACCAGGATCTGGCTGTGGTCGCCAAGAATGAGCCGGTGCGCCCCCGACCCTGCCGAGGCCGGGTGGACCGAGGCGGCGCGCCCGATTACCGAGTCCCGCACCCGCCGCACGCCGTGCAGCGCGGCGCCTGCGAGCAGGATCGAGGACTCCACCTCGGCGCCGCTGATCACACAGTCGTGGCCGATGGAGGTGTATGGCCCGATAAGACTGTCCTCGACCACGGCGAAACTGCCGATGATTGCTGGGCCGGTAATCCGCGACCGCCGCACCTGCGCGCCGTCCTCCACGATGACGGCGCCGCTGAGCTCGGAGCGGCTGTCCACCGCACCGCGGACGGCCGGCTCGACCGCCTGCAGGATCGTGCGGTTGCAGGCGAGCAGGCCGTCGACCTCGCCGGTGTCGTGCCACGGGTCGGTGACCAGGTGACGGCCGACGACGTGGCCGTGCTCGGCGAGCCACCGCACCGCGGCCGTGATGTCCCTGGTGTTATCCCAGCGCGGCGGGGTGGCGAGGACGGCCTGGTGCACAGCGGGCCCGAACACATGCACGCCGACTTCGGCGCCGGACGCACCCACGAGGGACAACGCATCTGCCCGGGTCGCGCGGAAGTCAGCGACCAGGTCCGCGATCCCGCCGGGGATCACCAGCCCGCCCCGGTAGAGCACGAAGTCGTCGTCGCCAAGGAACTCTCTGCCGATCAGCACGCAATGCCCCAGGCCAAGCGGCGCGTCCTGGCGCAGATAGCTGATCTGCAGGCCCGAGTCGGAACCGTTGCCGATGGCGCGCTGCACGTCGCGGCGGTGCTCGCCGACAACCAGGCAGACCTCGGTGATTCCTGCCGCGCGAATCGTGTCCAGGCCGTAGCACAACACCTGCCGGTTGGCCACCGGCGCCAGCTCGGCTGGCGTGGTGTGGCTGAGTGGCCGCAGCTTGCGATTGCTGCCCGTCGCGACGAGCGCCTTCATGATCGTTGTCTGCGTTCACACGCCGACCGACGCCGCATGGCGCTGGCCGCTGCCTGCGGCAGGTGCATCAGGCACCTGCCGCTCGGCGCAGAAGGTCCGCCCGCGAAGTGTGCTCCCAGCTGTAATCGGGCAGGTCGTGGCCGAAGTGGCCATAGGCCGCGGTCTGCGCGTAGATCGGCCGGAGCAGATCCAGGTCTCGGATAATGGCCGCGGGCCGCAGGTCGAAGACCGCAAGGACCGCGTCCCTGATCGTGTACACCGGCACCTGCTCGGTGCCAAAGCACTCAACGAACAGGCCCACTGGGTGCGCCTTACCGATGGCATACGCCACCTGGCATTCACATCTGCGGGCCAGGCCTGCCGCCACCACGTTCTTGGCCACCCAGCGCATGGCATAGGCCGCCGAGCGGTCGACCTTGGACGGGTCCTTGCCGGAGAAGGCCCCGCCACCGTGCCTGGCCATGCCGCCGTATGTGTCGACAATGATCTTCCGGCCGGTCAGGCCCGCATCGGCCGCCGGGCCGCCGACCTCGAACCGCCCGGTCGGGTTGACCAGGAGCCTGAAGTCTGAGGCGTCGATGTCGGTGTCGGCCAGCTCTGGCGCGATGACGTGATCACGCACATCGGGGAACAGCATGGTGTCCAGCGCCACGCCGGGGGCGTGCTGCGTGGACACGACGATCGTGTCAAGCCGGATTGGCCGGTTCCCCTCATATTCCACGGTGACCTGCGTCTTGCCGTCCGGGCGCAGGTAGGGAACGGCGCCGTTCTTCCTGACCGCGGCGAGCCTGCGGGACAGCCGGTGCGCCAGGTTGATCGGCAAGGGCATCAGCGACGGCGTCTCGTCGCAGGCGAAACCGAACATCATGCCCTGGTCACCGGCGCCTTGCTGGTCAAGCGCGTCCGCTGGCCCGCCCTCACGCAATTCGTAGGCCAGATCCACCCCCTGGGCAATGTCAGGCGACTGCGTGCCGAGGGAAACCGTGACACCGCACGACGCCCCGTCGAAGCCCTTCTGCGAAGCGTCGTACCCGATCCCGAGAATCGTCTCCCTCGCGATGGCAGGAATGTCGGCCCATGCCTCGGTGGTTACCTCGCCCGCAATATGCACGAGCCCGGTGGTGATGAGTGTCTCCACGGCGACACGCGCACCGGGGTCCTCCTTGAGCAGCGCATCAAGTACCGCATCGCTAATCTGATCTGCGATCTTGTCGGGGTGGCCTTCGGTGACGGACTCTGAAGTGAAGAGATTTCGTCGTCCGTCGCTCGAGCCGCTGGTCATTATGTCGCTCCTCCGGGCAGCGGATACTTGGAGCCCGGCCCGCTGCGGTGCAACCGGGCGCGCCACAAATGGCCGCAGACGTGATAGTGCCGCGCCAAGCTGGAATTCCGCTCGTGCCTTGGTTGCCGCCTTCCTATGGCGGCCTAGCTGTCGAGCGACCCTCGATCCGCGCGCGATCCGGCGGCAGCATATTTTGCTTGTGACGACCGTAGCGGCCGACTCTGCCTCCATGCGCAGGGCACCAACCAAAGGAAAGCGACTGGCCGCGTGAGCCGTTAGGGATAAATAACACGGCCGCGGCAGGAGCGCGTATGGAGTTTCGGGTCCTCGGGCCGCTTGAACTCGTCAAGGATACGCGCGAGATTACGCCGACCGCGCCGAGGCTCCGCCAGGTCATCGCATTTCTCGCTGTGCGCCGCAACCAGAACGTTCAGACCGGCGAGCTGATCCGCGAGATCTGGGGCGAGGAGCCGCCGCCGAGCGCTTTGTCGACCCTGCAGACGTATATAAGCAAGACCCGCCGAATCCTGAACGGTGACCTCGCGAAATTCACGGCCCTGCAGACCAAACGTCACGGGTATCTCCTCAAGATCGCCGACGAGGAAATCGACCTGTTCGCCTACGAGCGGCTCGCGGAGGCGGGGCGGGCGGCCCTGGCGGGCGGCGACAGCCAGCGCGCCGCGGACACGCTGGCCGAAGCGCTGGCGCTGTGGCGCGGGCCCGCCCTGCACGATGTGCCCGCAGGAATGTTGCTGCACGCCCACGTCACACGGCTGGAGGCGGACCGGCTGCTCACCCTCGAGCTACGGGTCGAGGCGGATCTCCAGCTAGGCCGTCACCGCCAGCTCATCAGTGAGCTGAAGGGATATACCGAGCTACATCCTCTGCACGAGGGCTTCCACGGCAAGCTCATGGCGGCTCTGCACCGATCGGGGCGGCGGATTGAAGCGGTCGGCCTTTACCCACGGCTGCGCGCCGCGATCATGGTGGAACTCGGCACCGAGCCGTCCAGCGAGCTTCGGCGGCAGCACCAGTCGCTGCTGGCTGCCGCGGACGAGCCGCCCGACCGGCCCTCGCCCGGCCGCGAGGTGAGGCTCGCGGCACCGGCGCGTCCGGGCGAAGCCGTTTGGCCGGCCGACGGCGCGCCGCTGACTGCCGACGGACGGATAGCAGGTGGGCCGCAGGTAACCGCCCGGCTGGCCGCGCGCGGGCCGTTGGCACCTGCCCAGCAGGCCGACAGCGCTCGGCTTGTCCCCGCCCGGCCGACGGAGTGCGGGCCCGTGGTCACCGGCCGGCCGGCCGAGTGCGGGCCGCTCGCCGCGGCCCAGCCGGCCGAGGGAGGGCTGTCGCGTGGGCTGCGCTTGGTCGCGGCCACCCCCGCGCAGTTGCCGACCTGCCCGCCCGGATTTGTCGGCCGGGAGGCCGCGCTCGCGCTCATCGAGCGACGCCTCGGCGCGAAGGCGCCACAGGGCGCGGTGCCGATCGTTGTGATCACTGGCGCACCTGGAAGCGGGAAGACAGCGCTGGCAATCTGCGCCGCCGAGCGTGTCAGCGCCGCGTACACCGCGGGCCAGTTGTTCGCGGAGCTTGGCGGCTCCTCGTCCAGCCCGGCCCGCCGCCCGCACGGTGTCCTCGACGGGTTCTTGCGCGCGCTTGGCGTTCCGCGAGCGCAGATCCCTCCCGAGCCCGCCGAACGCAGCAAGCTCTTCCGTAGCTGGAGCGCGGGCCGCGACCTGCTTGTGCTGCTCGACGACGCGGCATCTGCCGATCAAGTCGCCGCGCTGCTACCGGGATTCGAGGGGTGCGCAGTCATCGTCACCAGCCGTTCGTCGGGCATCCCGTTCGGCCAGGCAGTGCCGCTCGGTCCGCTGAGCCTTGGCGAGGGGATCGAACTGCTCGCTCGCGTCGCAGGCCAGGACCGTGTCAGCACCGAGCGCGGGGCGGCGGAAAGCATCGTCCGGTCATGCGACCGGCTGCCGCTGGCGATCCACGCAGCGGGCGTGCGCCTGGCCACCGAACCAGGTCGGCCCTTGTGGCATCTCGCTAGGCGGCTAGCGGAAGTAACGCACCGGCTCGCCGAACTGGAGGTCGATGGCTTCAGCGTCCAGACCGCGTTGCACGCGAGCTTTGGCGCGCTTGGAGAGCACGAGCACGCCGTGGCGCGCGCGCTCAGCGCGGTGCCCGGTGGCGCGTTCACTTCGGCCGAGGCGGCGGCGTTGCTTGGCTGCGGCGTCGGTACGGCTGACGCTGTGCTCGCACGTTTGGTCGCAGGCCATGTCCTCGAGGTGGCGCGGGACGACGGCGACGGCCCCGCTCGTTACGCGTTCCTTGCGCTCGCCCATGCCCATGCCCACGCCCTCGCCAGCCAGCCACCCGGCCTGGCCCTCGCGACCGGAACCGACGCTTAGGACCGGCACCGACGCTTGAGAGGCGTCAGCTGGGCGGCACGGTCGAATGCTGCAATTTGGTCGTGCCGCGCTGGAGCCCGCTCCGTCGTGGGCCGCAGCGTCGGCCGCACCCGCCGACGACGCTCTACCGGCGCTCGATGCCGCTGTTACCGGCGACGGAGATGATCGGCCCAACCCGCACTGTGGGTTCTCGGCGCGACCCATGCCGTGGGTTGTCCACCGCAATCGCGCCGTGGGTCGCCGGCCGGACCCGCACGGGATTGTTCGGCCGGACCCGCATCGTGGGTCGTCGGCGGGAAGGAGCACGAGGTTGGCTGAGGCGCAACGGGCTACCCTGTGGCGGCGAACACTGCGCCGCATGGCACGGGGACTCGCGGCGGTGGGGCGGCATGTTCTGTTGGGGCTGAGCATGCAGAGCTACTCAATGTTCTTTGACGTGCGCGTGATGACGCTGACGCGTGACAAGCTGAGGCGCGAGGATCTAAGGCGCGCGGAGCTGAGGCGCGCGGAGCTGAGGCGCGCGGAGCGGGGCGAGCAGGGCTGGCCTCCGCAAGAACCTGAGGACCTCGGTCAACCGCTTACTCCGCGTGGGCACCCCGAGCGTGTCATCCCCAGCGTCCCGCTGACTCCCAATGAGCGAGAGCTGTGGGCGGACCTGCTGGATGCCCGCTGATTGCGCTCAGCGGTCGTCGGCAGTGGCGCTCCGTCTCAGCATTCGGACGCCGCTGCCAACTTTGTACTCGGTAGTGTTGCTAACCGAGCCCGAAAGGTGGCCTCTAGCAACACTCCGGAGTACAAAGTGGCCACTGGCTGGGCAACACTCCGGAGTACAAAGTGGCCACTGGCAACACTCCGGAGTACAAAGTAGGAGGCCTACGGGATTGGTTCCAGTGCCGTGAGAGCGATGAGCGGCGCGTCGAATTCCACCGGCGTCGCGTTCTCGACGAGAAACTCCGCCACACGGCCAGCGCGGTCGGCGGCGACCGGCAGCATCATCTTCATCGCCTCCAAGATCCCGAGTTGCTGTCCCGGCCGCACCTCGTCGCCTTCGGCGACAAATGGCCTGGCGCCGGGTTCAGGCGCGCGGTAGAACGTCCCAACGGTCGAGGCGCGGATGTAGAAGAAGCCATTCTCACCTTCGCGGCCGATCGGCTCGGGCGCCGACGCGGCTGGGCGCGCCGCCTCAGGTGCGGCTGACGAAGGCACAGACACGGGCTGCTCAACAGCGGTCACGGCCGTGTCCGGCCATTCAAGCTCCACCGCGATCGTGCCTGCCCGCACCGACACCCGGCGTGGCGGCGCAGGCGCCGCGGCCAGCAGCGAGGTGACGCTGCGGCAGACCGCCTGGAGAAGACTGTCGGCGTTCGTCGGCGTGGGATCGTCCACGGGCTCCTCCCGATCAGGATCGCGCGACGTGGTCACTGTGGCACGCTCTCGGTAACCGCCGGGCCCGCGATCGGGCGCGCGCGTTCGGCACCGGCGAGCGCGTTGAGCCAACCAACCGCAGCTCCGCGCGCTTGGCGCCGGGTCGGGCCGATGAGCACCGCACGCTGATCGTAGGCCATGCCATGAACCACCTTTTCTCCCTGCCGGGCTGTCCCCCCGACGGCAGCTCTTGCGAGCCCGTCGCGCGAAATGAGCCGGCATGCTCGCACATCTTGGGTGCGCAAGCTCGAGGCCTGCTGGACTGACGCTGAAACAGCCAAGCACGCGCCCGTCATGCCGATCTCGGACCATCCCCGCCCCCTGGTGGTCGGCGACCGCGCTTCAGCACATCCGGGACCATCGTCAGGCTCGCCGGGCCATCGTGACAAGGAACCGCATTTCTCCTGACTGATCGAGAACAGACCTCTCGGCCAGCCGCTCGATATGCCGGTCGTACTCGGCGGCGTCCATCCCGCACGCGTCGACCAGCAGGCGCCTTCCAGCGTCGATGACGCACATGATGTGACCGTAACCTCACTCTTCGGGTTAGATCACGCATGCCGACTGTCGTCGGTGTGAGTTTGGTGTGGCCATTCGGCAAGACGACGACGCTATCATCGCGGCCGTGGAGCGGGTCGAGGTCGCGGTTGTCGGGTCCGGTGTGATCGGATCGGCGGCGGCACGGTCCCTCGGCGCGCGCGGCGTGCCTGCGGTGCTACTTGAGCAGTTCGATCTCGGCCACACCCGCGGTTCCTCGCACGGGGCGACGCGCATCTTCCGCTACTCCTATCCTGACCCCGACTACGTCACGATGGCTATTCGTGCGCGCGACGCCTGGGCGCGTCTGCAGGACGATGCGGGCGAAGAACTGCTGGTAACGACAGGTGGCTTGGACGCCGGTCCCGGCGCGGCGCAATGCGCCGCGGCGCTGAAGGCCTGCGGGGTGGAACACGCCTGGCTCGCGGCGCCGGAGATCCGCTCGCGTTTCCCCGGGATCGCGGTGCAGGCGGGCGAACGGATGCTGTTCCAACCTGGCACCGGCGTATGCCTGGCCGGACGCGCGGTCGCCGCACAGCACCGGCTGGCCCGGCGTGATGGTGTCGAGACGCGGATCGGAATCCGTGTGCTGGCCATCGAGCCCCGAGGTGACCGGGCCGTGCTGCGCACCTCGGCGGGTGAGATATCGGCCCGTGTGGCGATCATCGCTGCGGGCGCGTGGAGCGAGGGGCTGCTCGCCGGCGCGCTCAGGCGCGTCCCGCGGCTGACCGCGACCGTGCAGCAGGTGCGCTATTTCAAGCCTCGTGATCGGGACGGCGCGCGATGGCCCACTCTGGTCGAGTGGCCGACCAGGGGCCCGCACTGGTACGCCGTGCCGATGCTCGGCGACGCGCCGGGAGTGAAGGTGGCGGTTCATGTGCCAGGCCCGGCGATCGACCCACGGGACGGGCCATTCGACGAGATCGACCCCATGCTGGAGGAGCAGGCCGCCGGCTATGTGCGGTCGCGTCTGCCAGGGCTCGAGGCGGCGAGGCGGCGGGGATTGCGGCTGAGACGTGCCTGTACACGATGACCTCGGATGAGGACTTCGTTCTCGACCGCGAGGGGCCGCTGGTCATCGGCTGCGGCTGTTCAGGTCACGCGTTCAAGTTCGGGCCGCTGCTCGGCGAGGTGCTTGCTGACCTGGCGCTCGGCGAGGACACGTGCATCCCTCGCGACCGCTTCTCGCTATCGCGACGGGCGCTGGCGACCGCCCCGCAGGTGTAACGGCGCCGGCGGCGCAGACCAGGCGCAGGCGCAGACCAGGCGCAGGTGTGTCATGCGGCGGTTGTGTGGCGGTAGCGGGTGACGGCGGCGGGGACGGTGACCGCGAGGAGCCCGGTGAGCCAGGCCAGCGCTTGGGCCACGGGCGCCGCGGTCGGCCCGCCGAGACACAGCGCGCGCAGCGCGCCAACCACGACCGTGATCGGGTTGACCTTGGCGAATGCCTGAAGCCAGCCGGGCATGGTAGCCACCGGTACCAGCGTCGAGCTTGTGAACGTGAGGATGATGACGGGGAACAGGCCGACCAAACCGGCTGACTCCGAGTCGCGCACTTGGAGTCCAAGCAGCGCGTTGAGCCAGGAGAACGCGACCCCGACCGCCACCGCAAGCGCTACGGCTGCCAGGGCTGCGACCGGCCCCGCATGAAAGCGGAAACCGATGGCGGATCCAACGCCGATCATCAGCGCCACGACGAACAGGTTGCGGACGGCGTCGGCGGCAACCCTTCCGGCAAGCACGGCCGCGCTGGCGATGGGCAGCGCGCGGAACCGGTCGATCATGCCGCTGGACAGGTCTTCTGCGATAGCGACGCCCGTCTGCGAGGCGCCGAACCCGATCGCGAGCACGAGGAGACCCGGAAGCAGGTAGTCGATGTAAGCCGCATTGCCCGGCACGTGCACGGCACCACCGAATGCGTAGGTGAACAACGCCACCAGCAGGACCGGCTGCACTGTGGCAAGGGCGATAAGCGTTGGAACTCGCGCGAGCCGCCGCAGGTTTCTTCCGGTGATGACACCGACATTGGACAGCATCGAGGCCGGGGCGAGCTGGTCCGTCGTGTCCAGGTCAACGGCGCTCATCGGTGTCTCCCTGTCGCTTGCCCGCAAGTCCACGGTCAGCAAATGGATCGTCCTCATGTGCGGCGCGGGTGCCTGGGTGGCCGGTGAGGGTAAGGAACACGTCGTCGAGGGTGGGCCGACGGAGCGCGAGGTCAGCGACCCGAAGCCCGGATCCGGCCAGTCGTGCGGCGAGATCAGGAAGGATGCGAGGTCCGTCGTCCACTGGCAGGACGACTCTGCCCGCCATCGCGTTAACGACGAGCGGCCCGGCGCCGAGCCCAGCCAAGGCCTGGGCCAGCCGCCTCGGGTCGTCGCCGGGCATGGTCTTCAGCTCAAGGCGGCCGCCGCCGACGTGGGCCTTGAGCTCATCCGGGCTTCCCGTGGCGATGACTCGGCCGCTGTCGATGACGGCGATGCTGTCGGCGAGGCGGTCGGCTTCCTCCATGTACTGCGTGGTGAGCAGCAAGCTGGCGCCGCGGGCGGTCAGTTCGCCGAGCAGCTGCCACACGCCGAGTCGCCCGCGGGGATCAAGCCCAGTCGTGGGCTCGTCCAGGAACAACACCGGGGCCTCTGCGACGAGGCTGGCCGCGATGTCAAGACGGCGGCGCATCCCGCCGGAGTAGGTGCGTGCGAGGCGCGCGGCAACGCCAGCGAGGTCGAAACGGTCGAGCAGTTCATCGGCCCGGCGGGTGGCGCCGCGACGACCGAGTCCGTAGAGCCGGCCGATCATCCGCAGGTTCTCCCGGCCGGTCAAATAGCCGTCCACGGCCGCATACTGGCCGGACAGACCGATCAGCCGCCGGACCGCACGCGGCTGTTTAACGACGTCGAACCCCGCGACACGCGCCCACCCACCATCAGGACGGAGCAGGGTGCTGAGAATCCTTACCATCGTTGTCTTGCCCGCGCCGTTGGGGCCGAGTAGGCCGAGCACACTCCCGGCGGGAAGCTCGAGGCTGACGCCCTGCAGCGCCTCAACCGTGCGGAAGCGCTTCATCAGCCCTTCGGCGGCAATCGCAAGCTGGGCTCCCACTTTACGGCCTCCTAACTAAGCCTGCCGCGCGCCTTTTTGTTCGGTCGAGGCCGACCGGTCGAGGAGCGCGTCACCCTTGGGTGACTGGTCACCCATCTGGAAGGCCAAGGCGAAGGCGAAGGCGAAGCGCCATCCCATCCTGGGTGACTGGTCACCCAAATTGATCGGCAGGGCACCATTGTAACTGGGTGACCAGTCACCCGCTATAGTTGGAGAACGATGACGCGAGTCTCAGCCCGCACAAGGCAGACGACACGGGCGCGGCTGCTCGCCGCGGCAGCGCAGGAGTTCGGCCGCGCCGGATTCGAGCGCGCCAACGTCGATGCGATCTCGCTCGCCGCTGGCTACGCGAAGGGAACGATCTACAACTACTTCCCCGCCAAGGAGGAACTGTTCTTGGCGGTGGTAGCGGAGGCGTCGGCGCGGGCCACCGAGTCGAGCGCGGCACCAGACGAGGCCACGGCCAGGCGCAAGCTCGACACGATCCTCGCGGGCTTTTGCGCTTGGGCGTCCCGCAATGACGCCTTCGCCCGGGTCCTTGTGCGGGAATGCCTGATGGGCACGCCAGGGCTGTACGCGCAGGTGATCGGCTCGGAGGCGCCGCTGGTTGGCAAGCTGGCGGAGGCAGTGCGGGAAGGCGCGAGTCGCGGCGAGCTACGTGCCGATCTGTCGCCGGAGCTTCTCGCTCTGGCGATCGCCGGGCTCTGCGACCTCGCCCTAGCGCAGCATTGGGCGTCGGATGGCACGAGCCCGGGGATCGATGAGATCCCCGGGCTCGTGCTCAGTCTGCTATTCGGCCCCGATCCCAGCGAAACCGAGGCCACGAAAGCCGAGACCCTCGAAACCGAGGCCGGCTGAACAGGCAAGCTCAGCGGGCTGAACAGGCTAGCTCGTCAGCCTGGTGAGCAACGCGGCGCCGTTCGGCGAGCCAAGGCCCGTGCAGGCGTCCCACCCGGCGGCAGCGCTGTAGCCGTTGTTGTGGCCGCTGATGATGTCACGGAACCCGGCCGTGGTCGCACCCGGGCTGATCCCGGCGTACAAGTTCAGCTGAAGCGTCCCGAACCGCTTGCCCACGCCCTGCGCCAGCCTGCACACCAGCGCCGCCCACAACGGGGCCACGGCGCTCGTGCCGCCCATGACCGTCGGGACGCCGTTCACCCGGGTCTGGTACCCGGTCGCGGGGTCCGCGTTCCCCGCGACGTCGGGGATGCCACGCGAGGCGCCGAACAGGCCAACCGGCACGCCCGCGTTCGTCTGATAGTCCGGGATCGCGTAGACGTCGCTGATCCCGCCGCCCGTGGCGCCCATGCTGTCGTTCCAGACGCGCTCCGAGGTAATAGCGCCCGTCGAGGTGTCGCCGAGCAGGCTCGTGCCGCCGCAGGCAAGGACGTACGGCTCCGACGCGGGGAAGTCGCAGTGCAGCGCGCCATCGGCCACACCGTCGGTGGCGCCGTTGTCGCCGGTGGCCGCGCACACCGTGATCCCGAGCGCGGCAGCGTCAGAGAAGATCTCATCCATCGCGTCCGTGGTCTGGCCCGGCCACCTATCCTCGGACGCGCCCCAACTCGTGCTGATCGCGGTCGGCGTCGGGTTCGCGTGGACCGCTGTGGAGAACGCGTCAATCTGGCCCTGCGCCGTGTTGGGCGCGAAATACACCACGAGCGTGGCGTTGGGCGCGAGCGCGCCTGCCACCTCGACGTCGAGCATGACCTCGCTATCGGCTTTGTGATCCGTGCCCGGGTTGTTCGTGGCGCTGTCCACGCCGACCGCGGTGATCGACGGCGCGGTGATCCCCAGGCCGGAGAAGTAGGTGTTCAGGTCCGTCTGTACGAAACCCCCGCCGAACTCCGTGATCGCCAGCGCCTGCCCCGTCCCGTCGGTCCCGCTGGGGAACCCATAGAACGTGCCGACCTGAACCGGCGTATAGGAGGTGCCGACGCTGCTTGTGGCCGCCGGTTGCAGGTGTGGGCGGACCTGCGGGCGGTCGTCGAACCCGATGACCGCGGTCACGATGCCGTCGAGTTCGGCGGGAAGCTGCAGGCCGCCGACCCGGTAGCGATGCGTCACCGGGGCACCTCCGGTGGGGTTCGGGCTGGTGGCGCGGCGAAGCGAGGCGCCAAACACCTCGCTGAGCGCCGAGACCGTCGCCGCCACCTTGACCCGTCGCGATCCCTGGTCCGCCTCGGTGATCTCCAGGCCGTAGCTAGCTAAGACGCTGCGCACCCGTGCCAGGTCGGCCGGGTCCGCGCCGTGCCGTTCCGCCAGGTCCTCCCGGGTCATCGTCGCGGGCCCGTCCACGTACTCGCGCGGTAGCGCCGCCCGGCGGCGGGTGACTAAGGTCACCTCGATCCGTTCCGAGCCCTCGACCGGCCCTTCGTCCTTGGCGTTCGGCAGCGCACGGCGCTCGCTGCGAGCAAGTCGCACGAAACCGTCGCCTGTGTTGTCCGTCATGGCTCCCCATTCCCCTAAAAATGCCCCACCACGGACATGATCCCAGCCCGCGGCAGCGGGATAGCTACCCGCGGGGTTAGGAAATGCATTGGCCGCCGCCGAAAGAGCGCCACCCACCGGACCGGCCGATCCGCGGCGCAGCCGTTCGGGATCAAAAGCGGCCGCACGGAGCCGGGGCCGGCGGCTCACTGCGGCGAGTGGGGCAGCGGCGCCGTGATTTGTCCCGAACGGCTGCGCGGCGCGAACCAATCGCGGGCCCGCGGGGAGATCCCCGGGGGGCCGTCCCCCCGGGGCCAGCACAAGCCAGGCCGTCTCGGGTAGCCTCCGGACGTGACCGAGCGAGCAACCGAGCAACGATGCGAACCGGCCTGATCACCCGTCCGGAGAAGGTGCTCTTCGCCGAGCGCGGCGAAACCAAGGGTGACCTGGCCGAGCACTACCTGCGGGTGAGCGAGCCGCTCATGCGGACGATGGGCGGGCGCCCCGTGCTGCTGCAGCGCTTCCCTGAAGGCGCGGGCGGGCCATCCTTCTTCCAGAAACGGGTGCCCAAGAACATCCCAGACTGGCTGCGGACCACCACCGTGGCCACGCCCAACGGCACCACGTCGCGGGCGCTGGTCGCGGCGGACACCGACCATGTGCTGTGGGCGGTGAACCTGGGATGCCTGGGTTTCCACGTCTGGCCCTACCTGGCCGACGACCCGGACCACACCGACGAACTGCGGGTCGACCTCGACCCGACCCCCGGCGTCGGTTTCACCCACATCCGCCAAGCCGCCAGCGAGCTGCACCGCCTGTTCACCGAGCTTGGCATCGTGGGCTACCCGAAGACGACAGGCAACCGCGGCCTGCACATCTATGTACGCCTTCAGCCGCGCTGGGATTCCTACCAGGTCCGTGCCGCGGCCGTGGCCCTAGCGCGTGAGCTTGAACGCCGCCGGCCCGATCTCATCACCGCGGCATGGTGGAAGGAGGAACGCGGTGAACGGGTGTTCGTGGACTACAACCAGAACGCGCCGCACAAGACGGTCTTCGGCGCCTGGTCGGTGCGCGCCCGCGCAGGAGCGCAGGTGTCGACCCCCGTCACCTGGGAAGAGATCGACCAGATCCACCCCGACCAGTTCACAATCGCCTCGCTTCAAGCCAGGCTCGACACGGTCGGCGACCCGTGGGAGCACATGAATGACGACCCGCAGTCTCTGGAGCGGTTGCTGGCGATGAACGCGCGTGACAGGGCCAGCGGGCTGCTTGACGCGCCGTGGCCGCCCGTGTACCCGAAACAACCGGATGAGCCGCCCCGCGTCGCTCCAAGCCGCGCGAAGCGGCGCTGACCGCGGGGCCGCGAAGGTCGTCGGGCCATTCTGGCAGCTTTCAACCCCCTAGATCATGTCTTGCGGCGGTACACGCGAACCGCGATCGGCGCGAAGATCACCACGATCCCGAGCGCCCACAGCGCCGACTTCGCCGCGGCGCCGGCCACTGGCCCGCCGGTCATCAGCCCCCGCGTCGCGCTGGCCAGATCCGACATCGGGTTGATCCGCACGAACGCCTGCAGCCAGCCGGGCATGGTGCGGGTCGGCACGAAAAGGTTGCTCGCGAAAACGATCGGGAACATCACGGTGAACCCGAAGATCTGCACACCCTGCGCTGTTCTCGCCAGCAAGCCGATCAGCGCGGAGATCCAGCACATCGCCAGCGCGAAGCCCAGCACCAGGGCGCAGCCAGCCGCGGCGGCAAGCGGGCTGGTGCCGATGCGGAACCCCAGCACCATGCCGAACCCGAGCATGACGGCCACCGAGATCATGTACCGAACCATGTCGCCGAGCACCGCACCTGCCAGCGGCGCCCACCGGGCGATGGGAAGGCTGCGGAACCGGTCGAAAACGCCGCCCGTGATGTCGGCGTTGAGCATGAGCCCGGTGCCGAGGGTGGCGAACAGCACGCTTTGGACAAGCAAACCCGGCAACGCGTACTGCAGGTAGCTGCGCGTGTCGCCGGATATGGCGCCGCCGAACACGTATGTGAACAGCACAAGGAACATGACCGGCTGCAGGCTCAGGCCAATGAGATCCTCGCTGTTCGTTTTGATCTTCAGCAGGCTTCGCCAGGTCAGCGTCGCCGTGTGCCGGGCGCCCGCGAGCGGGCTGAGATGGCGTGCCGGGCCGGGCGCAAGCGGCCCAGCCGACGGCGAGGCAGTGACGGCACTCATGTGCGGTTCCTTCCTGCTTGACTGACAACGTCCAGCCGGGGCGCTTCCGCGCCCACTATCGGGCGCCCGCGCCTGCCACGTCCGCGTGTGGCCGCAGGTCGGCGCCGTCTTGGTCCTCGGCCCCCTCCGGGCTTTCCTCGGCCCGGTGGCCGGTCAATGCCAGGAAGACCTCGTCCAGGCTGGCCTTGCGGAGCGCGAAGCCGGCCAGGACCACCCCTGCGGCGTCTAGCCGCCGCACGATCTCGGGCAGCGCGGCGCCGTCCGTCACCGGCACGGTCACCCGCCCGGCGACCACGTCGCTGTCGGCGGCGGTCCCTGTCAGGCTCATCAGGAGTCCAGCGACCTCGCCAAGCCGCGCTCTGTCATCCGGCAAGACCTCTAGAACCTGCCCGCCGGTCCTCGCCTTGAGTTCGTCGGGGGTCCCGATCGCGATCACCCGGCCGTGGTCGATGACCGCGATGTCATGGGCAAGATGGTCGGCCTCTTCCAGGTACTGGGTGGTCAGCAGCACGGTCACCCCATCGGCCACCAGGCGGCGGATCATTGCCCACACCTCGCTGCGGCTGTTCGGGTCGAGTCCGGTGGTGGGCTCGTCGAGGAACAGCACTTGCGGGCGGCCGACCAAGCTCGCGGCCAGATCAAGGCGGCGGCGCATGCCGCCCGAGTAGGTCTTGGCGGGCCTGTCCGCCGAGTCGGAAAGCTCGAACTTGATCAGCAACTCGTTCGCCCTGGCGCGGGCCTCGCGCCGTGGCAGGCCAAGCAGCCTGCCGATCATGATCAGGTTGTTGGACCCGGTCAGCCCGTCGTCCACTGACGCGTACTGCCCCGTGAGGCCGATGAGTTGGCGCACCTGGTGCGCGTCCTTCGACACGTCGTAGCCGCCTACGCTTGCGTGCCCACCGTCCGGGCGCAGCAGGGTGGCCAGTATCCGCACCGCGGTCGTCTTGCCGGCGCCGTTCGGGCCGAGCAGCCCGAATACAGTCCCGTAACGAGCGGCGAAGTCCGCGCCCGCCAGAGCTGTGGTCTTGCCGAAACGCTTGACGAGGCCTTGCGCCTCGATGCTGTAGGACATAGCGCAGCCCCTTCATCAGCTTGCCGACCCGCCTCCCACTGTGCCCGGTGGGACCGACAGAACGCCACGGTTTGTCCTTCACACCGCGGCAGGGCCGAATATCACGGCCGGGGCGAAGTGCCCGACGGGCTGGTCACCGCGGCTGGAACGGGCCGGGGCGTGCGCGCTCAATCGCTTCTAGCTGGATGGGAGCCAAGTGCCCACGATGTTGGCGACAGGTATGACAAGCGGTGAGCCAGCTCAGCCGTTGCCCGTCAAGCCGCCGGTGGGATGTTGACGGCAGGCCGCCGTTCCCAATAGCTTCAGCAAGCCGTCAGGTTTGGGGTCACTTGACAACGTTTTTGCCAACAAGAGCGGGGGCGTCTTGAGACGCCGACCAAAAGAGAGGGAGCTTCATGAGACGCTTGACGGTTTTTTTGTCCGCGACCGCCGTAGTGGCGCTGGCGGTCCTCGCCTCGACGGCTGCGCCCGCTGGCGCGTACGGAGGCGGCGCGGCGCATGACATGTGGCAGGTAGGGCTATCAGGGAACTGCAACAATCCCAGCATCTGCGGCTCGGATCTCGGTGGGTTCTGGGGATGGGTCGAGTTCGACCGGTCGGCGGACGGCACCCAGACTTGGGGTGACGCGGAGCTAACTGGCTGCAGCCACGTCGTGGGCGGCGGCGGCCCGGACTTGTCCGGCGCCGGACATTCCAGACTCGAGATCGAAAGCTGGACGATCGCCCCGGGGTCCGCAGGGCCGCAAACCTTCTTCGCCAGCGGCGAGGAAACGGATTTCGCCCGAGGGACCACGACAACCTTCGACGTCAGCAACGTCGATACCGGGATTCCCGCGACCCCTGGGCACTACAGCACAAGCGACATCCTCGGCTTCACCGCGCCCGGTGTGGCCTTCCAGTTCCAGGTAGCTTTCCGGTCCGCTAAGTAGCGCGGACACTCGACCGCCTCTCCCCCGCCCCGACCGCGCCGTGCGCGGTCGGGGCGGGGGAGAGTTCGCTTCGGGCGCGGTGACGTCTAATACGTAGAGTCATTCTTTCTTACGTAGAGTTAATGCAATGTGGCCTGACGCGATCACACCAGACCCGATCATGAGAGGTATCCTCAACTGGCATCGCCATTGCGGTCGCTACACCGAACGCGAGCTCCTTCGGCGCTACGACGCCGCTGGCGGCGCGGTGCCCGGGCGGGCTACTGACGGCGCGGCGGCGGGACGGGCTACTGACGGCCCGGCTGCCAGGACCGTGTCCGGCGGCCCGGCAGGACTGGGCGCAGGCGCGAGTTCAGCTATCCTTCGCACATTAGAGCGCTTGCGGTAATCGGGAGGGCGCCGAAGGATGCTAGCCGGTAAGAATCGCGCAACCCCTACGGCGAGCCGCCTTGCAAATCTCAAGGAGTTCGCCGAACGCATTCGTGTGTGGGCGGTTTATGCTGCGTTAATTCTGATCCTTATAACCCTCTATTTTGGCGGATTCCTCGGCCCTGCCAAGACGTACCTGCTTCCCGCGAGTCTCGTCCTCGTCGCCGCTTTCGTGATCCAATCCATCCAAGCGATCGAAAAAAGTCTGGCGGCCGATGAAAAGCCGGATAGCTATCCAGACATGATGGCGGCGGTGTCCGCTCTTGAAGATCTCATCGCCGCCGACCGCGACGTCACAGACCTCAAGATCATAGCTGCGACGGGCGGTACCTCAGTCAACCTCGTGCTGCCCCGGTTGTGCAAAAAGACAACAGCCAAGCACATGCGTATCAATATTCACATCATCGACACAGGCGGGCCATTCAGCGATGCCTACCCCGGTCATTGGAAGCATGAAGCCGCCGCGACGCTCGACAGGATACGAGAGCAGTACGTTGATCCGCGCTTTGAAGTCAAAGTCAGCACATACAGGCACCTCCCCGCGCTCCACGGTATCCTGGTGAATGACAAGAGCCTGCTTCTTGGTTTCTTTGGCTGGGACACGTCTGGCCGCACGCCCCAACTGACTGGTGCCGAGCGGCAGCACCGGCTATACCGCCGCGACGATGCCGCATCGTCTCAGCTTTTCGAGATATTCGAGGAGTGGTTCAGGAACGCACCACAAAAGACAATACTGGAGCTGCCGATAGGAGCGCCAATTACCGCCACCTCAGCCGATTAGGCCGACCCAACCGAGCCCAGCCGCCTGGGCCCAATCCGGTCAACCTTACGAGCCGAACCGAGCAGGCCGAACCCGCAGATCATTTCGCTCGGCGCGGGAGCTGTTCACGCAGCGCGATCGCACGGCGCGGCCGGTCGGTGACGAGGACGTCGACGCGGGAGTCTGCGAGCCAGCGGGCAATCATCGTGTCGCTGTTGACTGTCCAGATCATTGTTCTGATGCCATGGCGGTGGCACTGCCGCAGCGCGCCGAGCAGCGCAATACGGCGGTTGATCGCCGCCCAGTCCGCGCCGCACGCATGGATGCGGCTCAGCGGATAAAGCTCGCCACGGCGCGAGGAGAGCCGGGTTCGCCACGATTCTTGGCCGACATCGCGGCCGAGGGACAGGGCCACGGGCACGGCGGGAAAGCGGGCCTTGATCGCGGCGACCGACACGTCTTCAAGCGTCGTGGCGACGAAGTTGCCTGCGCCAAGGATCTCAAGCGCGAGTTCGATGACCACATGTTCATCGCCGATCTCCTTGAGATCGAGGTGCCCGATGGCCTTGCCCGCGATGAGCCGCATGACATCTTGAACCCGCGGCACGTTGTAGCCCGCCAGTTCGCTCAGCGTCGCATAGCTGATGTCGGTGAGCGCCTTGTCCCCATCGACGGCCGCCGCGTGATACACAACCAGCTCGTCATCGGCGGTTCGTCGAATGTCGAATTCGATGTACTCCGCGCCGGTCCGTGCCGCCGCCTGGTACGCCTCATACGTTCCCTCGGGAGCATCCTCGATGCCACCCCGATGGGCGGAAATCGCGGCGGCCGGTCCTGATCGCACAGGCAGTGAGCCAGTCAAGGCTTGCTCACTCCCTCCCGAATTTGGCCGCGCATCGACGAATGATAGCGGCACCGACTCCTAACCCGCCGCCCGCCGACGCTGCCGGACAGGCCGGACACCTCAAGGCGGCATCGACGCTTGCTCAGCAGGTGGCCTGAACGACAGGCTCCGAGAGCGCTAGATCGAACGCTGCCTGCTGGTAGGCCGGCGGGAGGATGCCGCGGATCATCGCACCGGCGCTCACCGCGGCCTCGACCGCGCCGGATGCGCCCAGCATGTGACGGGTCAGGCCGTTGGCCGAACTCAGTGGCGGGCGGCCGGACGCTGGCACGGCGCCGCCCCGCGCGCCACACTGGAGCGGTGACCAGGCGTGTCCGGACCGCGGTCCGGGTGGAGGGGATCGTCCAGGGCGTCGGCTTCCGCCCGTTCGTGTTCGCGCTGGCGCGGCGGCTTGGCCTCGGCGGGCTGGTCGGCAACGACGTTGACGGTGTGTTCGCCGAGGTTGAAGGGCTGCCCGAGGCCATTGAGGAGTTCCTCCTAACGCTACGAACCGACGCGCCGCCGCTGGCCAGGGTCGAGCGAATAATCACCAAACCCATGAAGCCGAACGGCTGCGCTTCGTTCTCGATCGCGCAAAGCGGATTCGCCGGCCAGCGGCACGCCCTGGTCTCCGCCGACAGCGCGACGTGCCTCGATTGCCTGGCCGAACTCGCCGACCGCCGCAATAGGCGGTTCGGCTACCCGTTTATCAACTGCACCAATTGCGGGCCCAGGTTCACGATCGTGCGCGACGTGCCCTATGACAGGGCGCGCACCACCATGGCCAGCTTCGCGATGTGCGACCTGTGCGCCGCGGAGTACCACGATCCGGCGGACCGCAGGTTCCACGCGCAGCCGACATGCTGCCCCGCCTGCGGCCCACGGCTGTCGCTGCTCGACCCGGCCAGCCGACAGCTGTCAGGCGAGCCGCTTGAGAGCGCGGCCACGATGCTGCGCGCAGGGCAGGTGCTCGCGGTCAAAGGGCTCGGCGGCTACCACCTGGCGGTCGACGCGGCCAACGAGCGGGCGGCCGACCGGCTCAGGCAGCGCAAGCACCGCGAGGACAAGCCGTTCGCCGTCATGGTGGCCGACGCCGCGGCTGCCCGTCGGCTGTGCCAGGTGGACGAGGCTGCGGAAGGGCTGCTTGTCAGCGGCCGTCGGCCGATCGTGCTGATGCCCAGGCTGCCGCTCGCCGCGCTCGCCGCGGCCGTCGCGCCGGGAAACCGCGATCTTGGGATCATGCTTCCCTACACGCCGCTGCACCACCTGCTGCTCCAGGAGGTCGGCCGCCCGATCGTGCTGACCAGCGGGAACGTTTCCGATGAGCCGATCGCATACCGCGACGACGACGCGCTTGAGCGGCTGGCGCGGATCGCGGACGCGTTCCTCACCCACGACCGGGCGATCCAGATCAGGACCGATGACTCGGTCGTGCGGCCGTTGCGCGGACGACCGATGCCGATCCGGCGGTCCCGCGGATACGCGCCAGAGCCGATCCGGGTTTCCACCCCGTTCCCCCGGCCGGTCCTGGCCTGCGGCGCTGAACTGAAGAGCACGTTCTGCCTGGCGAAGTGGGATCATGCCTTCGTCTCACAGCACATCGGTGATCTGCAGAACGCCGAGACCCTGCGCTCGTTCACCGAGGGGATCGAGCACTTCGGGCGGCTCTTCGACATCAGGCCGCAGGTGGTCGCGCACGATCTGCACCCGGAGTACCTGTCCACCAAGCACGCGGTGCAACTCGCCGACGCGGGGCACGTGTCGGCGCAGGGCGTGCAGCATCACCACGCGCACGTCGCCTCCTGCCTGGCCGACAACGGCGCCGACGGCCCGGTGATCGGCGTAGCCTTCGACGGCACCGGCTACGGTGCGGACGCTACCATCTGGGGTGGCGAATTTCTGATCGCGGACCTGGCGAGCTTTCAGCGGGCCGGACATCTGCGCCCGGTGCCGATGCCCGGGGGCGAGGCCGCGATCAGGCAACCGTGGCGGATGGCGGCGGCCTACCTGGACGCCGCGTATTCAGGGGCGCCGCCAGCCGGTCTGGGCATCGCGCGGCGGCACGAGCGGCTGTGGGAGGGCGTCACGGCGCTCGCGCGCAAGGGCGTCAACGCGCCGCTCACCTCGAGCGCCGGCCGGCTTTTCGACGCGGTCGCCGCCGTGCTCGGTGTGCGGGACGCGATCAACTACGAAGGCCAGGCCGCCATTGAACTCGAGCAGCTGGCCGACACGGCGGAAACCGTCTGCTACCGCTGCGGGATCGAGCAGGCTGAGCCGTTTCGCGTCCTCGGCGTTGACCTGGTGCGTGCGGCGACCGACGACCTTGCGGCCGGGACCAGCCGGGCGATCATCGCAGCCCGCTTCCACAACGGCGTCGCCGCGGTGATCGAGCAAGGCTGCCTGCTGCTTCGCGAGCGCTATGGCCTGCAAACCGTGGCGCTGTCCGGCGGGGTTTTCCAGAACCTGTTGCTGCTGCGCCGGACGCTGCGCAGGCTCACCGAACGCGGGTTCGGCGTCCTCGTGCACTCGCGCGTGCCGTGCAACGACGGCGGGATCAGTCTCGGTCAGGCCGTCGTGGCGGCGGCGCGGGACCGCTCGTCCGTGGGCTGATGGCGGCGGCCGTCACCCCGGCGCCCCTGGCCTCACGGCGCCGCGGCCCAGCCAGTCATACCACTGCGGCATTCCGTCGCCGGTGGTGGCCGACAACTGCAGCATCGTCGCGCCAGGGCTCACCCGGCTGACATCGGTCCTGTACCGTCCAAGGTCGAAGTCGACATAGGGCAGCAGGTCGGTCTTGTTGACGAGCACGAGGTCGGCGCGGCGGAACATCTGCGGGTATTTCAGTGGCTTGTCGCCGCCCTCGGCGACCGAGGCGATCACCACGCGGGCCGCCTCGCCTAGGTCGAACAGCGCCGGGCAGACCAGGTTGCCGACGTTTTCGATCACAACGACGGACCCGCTGGGCGGATCGAGCGCCTGCAGGCCACGCGCCACCATGGCTGCGTCCAGATGGCAGCCAGAACCCGTGTTGACCTGGACCACGCGGCATCCTGCGGAGCGGATCCGCTGTGCGTCGAGCGCGGTCTCCTGATCTCCCTCGATCACCGACATGACAAGCTGGTCCGCCAGTTCCCGCGCGGTTCGTTCGAGCAGCGTCGTCTTTCCTGCGCCGGGCGAGCTCATGAGGTTGACCGCGACGATACCGCGCCGCCGCAGCCAGTCCCGGTTGCGCTCGGCGAGCGCGTCGTTCTTCGCGAGCACCTTGTGCCGCAAGATGACGGCGCGGCTGCCGCCGTCATTGCCGTGCCCGTGGCGCTCGTGGCCGTCGCCGCCGCGCCCGTGGCGCTCGTGGCCGTCGCCGCCGTGCGGGTCGTGCTCGTGGCCGTCATCGTCGCGCGCCTCGTGCCGCCGGTCGACGATGTCGGCGGATGGTTCTGCGTGCAGCCGGACTTCAGCCTCGGCCCCGCAGCCGCACGTCCCGCACATATCATCCCACCTGAACCGAAGTGATCTTGAGTTCCTGTCCTGACAACACCGTCACATCCGCGCTTCCACACGGGCAGATCGCGATGGGCGCGACCGGCTCGAAGTCGGCGCCGCACGCCGCGCAGTGACACCGCGCCGGAGGCTCGGTGATCTCCAGCCGGGCGCCCTGCAAGTTGGTTCCCTCGGTGACCAGGTCGAAGCAGAACCTCACCGAGTCGGCCACCACGCCGGACAGCGCGCCGAGCTCAAGCCGCACGCACTCGATCCGTGCGTCGGGAAGGCGCGTGCTCACCGCGTCAACGATGCTCTCGGTGATCGCAAGCTCGTGCATTCGGCCGCCGCCTCCGCCAGCGCCTGCTGTGCGGTCTGCTCAGCAGATCCGCGGCAGCGGATCGCCGACCAGCAGGTCGACGATCCTGGTGCCGCCAAACGAGGTCTTGAGCTGCACAATGCCCGCCGGGCCCGCGGTCACCTGGCCGATGATCGCGGCTCGATCGCCGAGCGGATCAGCGCGCAGCGCGGCGAGCGCGCGGTCGGCATGCTCGCCGTCCACAACGGCGACCATGCGGCCCTCGCACGCCACGTACATGGGATCGATGCCGAGCAACTCCGCGGCGCCGCGGACCTCGGTGCGCACGGGAATGTCGTCCTCGCTGACAAGCACTCCAACGTCGGCTGACCTCGCGATCTCGTTGAGTATGGTGGCGACGCCGCCTCGCGTGGCGTCGCGTAGCGCGCGCACGCGCGGGGTCGCGTCGAGCAGGTGCGCCACAAGCCCGTTAAGTGGCGCGGTGTCAGACCGCACGTCCGCTTCGATGTCCAGCTCGCCGCGCGCCAGCATGATGGTCATGCCGTGGTCGCCGATTGGCCCGGAGACGATGATGGCGTCTCCGGGCCGAGCTTGGTCCACGCCGAGGGAGATGTCGCGCTCGATGATGCCGACCCCTGCCGTGTTGATGTAACAGCCGTCGGCCTTGCCCCTCTCGACAACCTTCGTGTCGCCCGCGACGACCTGCACGCCTGCCGAGGTCGCCGCGTCGCGCATGGACTCGGTGATCCTGGTCAGATCGGCGATGGGGAAGCCTTCCTCAAGGATGAATCCGGCTGACAGGTAACGGGGGACGGCGCCGGCCATGGACAGGTCGTTGACGGTGCCGTTGACGGCGAGGTCGCCGATGTCGCCGCCGGGGAAGAACAGCGGCGAGACTACGTAGGAGTCGGTGGTGAACGCCACCCGCGCCCCGCTGATCCGCAGCCGCGCGGAGTCCTCGAGTGGCTCGAGCAGCGGGTTGCGGAACGCGTCGAGAAACACTGCCTCGATAAGGGTGTGGGTCGCCTTGCCACCCGACCCGTGCGACATCGTGACGCGTGTTTCCCTGACCCTGGGACGGCGCCGACGGGCGCGGTCGATGCGGTCGAGCACCTGCTGCTCGCGATCGGCCACCGTCATCCCTTGCCGCTGCGAGTCTGTCCGGCCTGCGGTCATGAGCTGTTCACCTCGGCCACCCGATGACGGTTCACGGTCATGACCTGCTCACCTCGGCCACCCGATGACGGTTGACCCGGCCGTAGTTGTAATAAGCGGCGCACGCGCCCTCCGGGGACACCATGCACGTGCCGATCGGCGTCTCCGGCGTGCACGCGGTTCCGAACACCTTGCACTCCCATGGCTTGAGCACGCCCTTGAGCACCTCGCCGCACTGGCACGCCTTGGGGTCGGCGACGCGCACGCCTGGCACGTCGAAGAGCCGCTCGGCGTCGAACGCCGCGTAGGCGTCGCGCACCCGCAGCGCGGAGTGCGAGATGAAGCCGAGACCCCGCCATTCGAAGTAGGGCCTCAGCTCCATCGTCTCGCCGATGGCCTTGAGGGCGACGAGGTTTCCGTCCCACGGCACCACGCGGGCGTACTGGTTCTCCACCGTTGACTGGCCCTGCGCAAGCTGCAGCATCAGCATGTAGATCGACTGCAGTATGTCGAGCGGCTCGAAGCCGGCCACGACCACCGGCTTGCCATAGGACTGCGCGATGAACTCATACGGCCGACAGCCGATGACCGTTGACACATGACCTGGCCCGATGAAGCCATCGAGCCGTAGGTCGGGCGAGTCGAGGATCGCCTTGATCGCCGGGATGATCGTGACGTGGTTGCAGAAGATCGAGAAGTTCTCGATTCCCTCGCCAGCCGCCCTGAGCATGGTCATCGCCGTTGACGGCGCGGTGGTCTCGAAGCCGATGGCCATGAAAACGACCCGCTTGTCAGGGTTCTTGCGGGCGATCTTCAATGAGTCGAGCGGCGAATACACCATGCGGATGTCGGTGCCACGGGCCTTGGCGTCGAAGAAAGACCCGTCGCTGCCGGGCACCCGCATCATGTCGCCGAACGAGGTCATGATGACGTCCGGCTCGGATGCCAGGTGGATGGCGTCGTCTACCCGCCCCATCGGGATCACGCACACGGGGCAACCCGGACCGTGTACAAGCGTGATGGCTTCTGGCAGGTAATCCTCGAGGCCGTGCTTGTAGATCGTATGAGTGTGCCCGCCGCACACCTCCATGAGCTTGTATTGGCGCCCAGGCTCGCACAGTGCTGCGATCTTTGCAGCGAGGGCGTGGGCCTTATCCGCGTCACGGAATTCATCGACGAACCGCATTGCAGCCACGCTCCCTACTCGATCCGCGATTCCTGCAGCGCAGCGAGTTCGTCCTCGTAGGCCTGGCCTATCCCCTCAAGGAACTCCAGGGCCGCGGCGGCCTCGCTTTCGTCGATCTTCGACAGGGCGAAGCCGACATGGATCAGGACCCACTCACCAGGCTGGGGCGGCTCGTCGCAGAGCAGGCCAACGTTGATCACCCGCCGGACACCGCTCACGTCCACCTTGGCAAGGTCGGGTTGTCCGGGGACGAACTCGATCACCTCACCAGGAATGCCAAGACACATCACGCGCCCCTTCAGCTCGCATCAGTTATCGTCCGGCGTCGGCGTGATCAGGTCCAAGATGACCCGCACGGCCTCGCCCACCGCGGCGGCGACCGGCGGGCTGAGCCCAATCCCGTAGTCCACGCTGGCAGGTTCGCAGCTGACAACCAGGATCCGAGGTATATCCGCGCCGAGCATGCTCAGCATGCCGAGCACCACGTCGGGCTGCATGCCGTGCCCGTCGAACAGCCGGCCCGCCTCAAGTGGCACGCCAACATGGGCCAGCCGCCGCTGCTCCTCGTCCACTTCCATCACGGTCACCGTGCCGGGCTCGCCGCCCCGCGGCGCGGCGTCGATGAGGATCGTCGTCGCATACCCGTCGGCCAAATCGTAGGCCAAGTGAATGCCGCTGGTGCCGTAGTCGGCGACCCGGACCCAGTCCGGCAGGTCCAGCGTCGCCAGGCGCCTTGCGACCTCGACACCGAACCCGTCGTCGCCAAGAAAGATGTTGCCGACACCCGCGACGAGCACACGGTCTTTCACCTTGCCACCAGCTCGCACCCGAGCGCGGCGAGGGTGAGCTCCCACAGCACGTGGTAGATGGTGGTCTGAGCCTCCTGGATCCGGTGGACCGAGGAGGACGGGGCGACGAACAGGTAATCGATGCTGTCGAGGTCGGCCATCCGCCCGCCCTCGTAGCCGGCCAGGCCAATGGTGAGCATCCCCAGCCGGCTCGCCGCCTCGAATCCGCGGAGAAGGTTCTCCGAGTTGCCGCTTGTTGACAGCCCAACGGCGATGTCCTGCTTCCTGCCGAACGCGGCAAGCTGCCGGGCGAACACGACCTCCACACCGATGTCGTTGCAGAGCGCGGTTACCACCGAGGTGTCATTGGCCAGTGCGAACGCGGGCAGCGCGACCGCATCGGCGCCCGGATTCAGCAACAGCGTGGCGAGTTGCTGCGCGTCGGTGGCACTACCGCCGTTTCCGAAGGTGAACGCCCGCCCGCCGGAACGGAATCTCGCTGCCGCATCCTCAGCGCAGCGGACGAGCTTGGCCGCGTCGCGCGTGCCGATGACCCTGCGCAGCTCAATGATCTCTTCGGCCTTGGCCACCGTGGAGCGGCGCACCTCCTCAAGCACCGCCGACTCCTCGGCCGTGCCTGAGTAGAGGAACGGATAAAGGGACTCCACCGCGGCCGAGCGGCCCTGGCTCTCCTGTCCCATCGCTGCGTCACCCCCTGACGACTGCGATCGCTTCCCTGGCATGCACCAGGACGGTGTCACCGACCCTGGCCGTCACCAGGGCGACGCTGACCTCCTCCGCACCCTGGCCCGTGTCCACGACGGCGAGCCCGTCGTCGAGCAGCCGCAAGACGGTCACTTCCACGGCCGTGTCCGAGCAGGTGATGCAGACATCGTGGGGGCAGTCGGCGGCCGCGGGCCGCGATCGGCGCGTGCCGTCGCCGGACGCAAGCGGCGGGGTCGGCGTCATGCGACCACCCCGGGACCGAGCACGCCTGGTTGCTCGAAGAACACATGTACGAGCTCCCAGAGCACGTGGTAGGTGGTAACTTGCAGCTCCTTAACCACGCGGGGGTCGGACGACCCGGCTGTCAGCAGGTGATCGACGGCCGGGCTTGCCGCGATTGCGCCGCCCCGCCCGCCGACGAGCGCGATCGTCAGCAGACCTTTGTCCTTGGCCGCGATGAGCCCGCCGAGCACGCTCGAACCGTTCCCGTCAGCCGAGATCCCCAGCGCGATGTCGGTCGGCGTCGCCAGGATGCCGATCTGGTAAGCGAAAATGTTGGCCATTCCGTCGCGTTCCGCGACCCCGGTCACGGTGGCCACGTCGGTCGTCAGCGAGATGGCGGGAAACGCGCGCTTGCCGACGATGACGGGGTGGACGAATTCCACGGCGACGTGCTGCGCGTCCGTGCTCGGCCCGCCGCTTCCGAAGACCACCAGCTTGCCGCCCTGCTGGAACCGAACCGCCATGGCGTGACAGGCCGCAGCGACCGCGCCTGCCTGCCCGGCCAGCTCGCGCGCCGGCCCGGTCCTGCGCGCGAACAGTTGGACGGCATCCTCGTCGCGCAGGCTACGCACTGGCCTTTGCTGCTCTGCCCGGCCGGTCACGACCGCGCCCCCGGCGGGGCTTCCAGCTCTGACAGGTCGATGTCGATCTCGACATCGACTGCGTCGCGCAATCTGAGCGCGCCCAGGAACGCGGTGTACGGCTTGATCCCGAACTCGGACTGAACAACCGACGCGGTCGCGTGATAGCGACCGGCTGCGGTCTCAACCACCTGCAGCTTGACTGGCCGTGTCGCACCGTGCAGGGTCAGCGTCCCGCTGACCGCGCCGCCGCCGCCCGAGGGCTCGAACGTGGCCGCGGCGAACGTCGCCTCGGCGTGGCGGTCGGCTGCGAGCACCTTCCGCGCGGTGACGGCGATCTCGCAGCGGTCCCGGTCGGTGAGCGGCTTGAGCCCACCGGTGCCCTTCCGCACGATCAGCGACCCGAGGTCGATGCGGATCTCGACGTCTGCCGGGGTGAGGTCGTCATTGACGGTCAGCTCACCAGACCAGCGGTCCACCTCGATGGTCAAGTCATGGCCGGCCTGGGCAGCCAGGCCATTGCGGAACGTGTGCAAGATGATCCTGCCGCGGTCCCTGCCAAGCCGGTGGCGCCCTGGGCGAACCGCCATGACAGCAAAGGTAGGACACATGCGGGGGGACGTCCAGTGGAGTGCCAAGGCACGTCTGGCCGGACAATGGCGCGGGCGTCCTCGGGCGCCCGCGACTCTTTGTACGCCAGGATGTCGTTGCGAGCCCGGTATTTCGGGTGCCGGAACAACACTCTGGGTTACAAAGACGTCGTAGCGGGGTGACCGCGTTCAGATTCCCCGCGTCCGCCGTTGTCCGCTGGCCGCGCTTCCCGCTTTCGCATGCCGTGGCTCGTGGACATGTCTCGCCTCACGCTTGGGCGTAGCGATGGAGAGGAAGATTAGGAACACAATTATCAAAACCGCCGTCGCTAGAAACAGCGCAGGCCACGGAAGCAAATGGAACGTGTCATAAGACAGCGCCTGATTTCCCTCCAGGGGCGAGGAAGACACCATGACGCCCCTCCCTCCCGCTCGGCGTCCAGGGCTCACCGTCTGGGCTCTGCAGGACTGTCCCGTCTCGGCCATCAGCGCACAGGCGTATAAGCATCCCCAGATCATTTTATGAGTTCGTGGGTGTGATTGCTTGTGGACGGTTTTGGCTTTTTACCGTACACAGGGTGTGGACAGTGTCAGCCCAGCTAACAGCAGCTAGCTCGGGCGGGCTGCGCGATAAAATCACGGCTTGTCCCCACCGTTGCGCACAGGTATGTGAGGTTATTGCACAAGTCATCCACAGGTCCGTCCACACACCGAAGCGGCGGGTTCGGTGGGCGTGACAGCAAGCGGTAGCCGTTCGGGATCAATAGCGGTGACCGCGACGTGCGGCCCGATCCGGGACCGCCGGTGCCCAGCGCGTGGGATGGCGCCGGTCCGCCGCTCAGCGGGGCGACCCGGGCGTCAGGGCTTCCTGCCCATCCCGGCGTAAGCGGGGATGGTGTGCGCCGGGTCGGCCTTGGCCCGCCACTCGGGCAGCGGCACCACACCGGGCTCGACGAGCTGCAGGCCGTCGAAGAACCGGGTGAACTCGGCCCGGGAGCGCAACGTCAACTGGGTGGGCCCCATCCGCTCGTTGAGCCGCGCCGTGCCCTCGGTGACGCGCTCGGGGTCGATGTCGCTCGTCGTGTCCGAGACGGTCAGGTAGCTGCCCGACGGCACGGCGTCAAGCATCCGCGCCACGATCCCGTGCGGGTCCTCGGAATCGCGGACGTACTGCAAGATCATCAACGCCATGACCGCCACAGGCTTGCTGAAGTCCAGTGTCGCCGCGGCGCCGGCGAGGACTCTCTCGGTGTCCCGCACGTCGCCCTGCACATAGGCGGTGGTGCCGCGCTGCGCGCTGGTGAGCAGCGCCCGGGCATGCGCGAGCACAATCGGGTCGTTGTCCACATACACGATCCGGCACTCCGGCGCGATCGCCTGCGCCACCTCGTGTGTGTTCTCGACGGTCGGTAATCCCGTGCCCAGGTCGAGGAACTGCCGGAGGCCGGCCTCGGCCGCGAGGAACCGCACCGCCCGGCCGAGAAACGCCCGGTTCGCGCGCACACCGGGCAGGACGTTCGGGTTGGCAGTGATCACCTGCTCCGCGGCTTCCCGGTCGGCGGCGAAATTGTCCTTCCCGCCCAGCCAGTAGTCATACACCCGCGCCGGGTGCGCCACGCCGGTGTCCAACTTGGCTACCGTCGCCTGGCGCTCGTTCGACGGGACAGGACGAAACCAGTCATCGGTCACGACGTGCCCTTTCTCATCCGTGCCGCCGGCCCCGCGCGGAACAACCCCTGCTGAACTGTCTCGGTCCCTAGCGTAACGGTTTGCGGCTGCCATCGACGTCGAGCAGGCAGCCGGCCCCACTGGTGACGTGCCGTGGTCGTCGGGCTGGTCGGCCGGCCGCGGCAGATGCGGTTGGCCGGTGGATGGTATCGGTGATGACCCGGGCGAGGTCGGCCAGCTCGACGGGTTTGGTGAGAAAGCCGTTCATGCCCGCGTGCAGGCAGGACTCGCGGGTTCCCGGCGTGACGTTCCCGGTGACGGCGACGATGGGGGGGCGCTGCCCGGGCCGCAGCGAGCGCGCCTTGCGGGCGGCGCCGATTCCGTCGAGACCGGGCAGCAGCACGTCCATGAAGACCAGGTCGTAGTCGCCAGCGATGATGGCGGTCACGGCTTGTTCGCCGTCGCCGACCACGTCGGCCTGGTGGCCGAGGCGGCCCAGCAGGAGGGTGAGCGCGCGCTGGTTGGCGCGGTCGTCCTCGGCGATGAGCACGCGCAAGGCGTCGGGCTGCCGGAACCTGGGGCGCGGGGGTGCCGCGCGGCGGGCCTGACCCGTCCGGCCAAGCGCGTCCAGTACGGCTTCGCGCAGCCGGGCGCGGCGGATCGGTGTCGCGGTCACTGTCCGCGCGGCGGGATGCTGGTCCGCTGGTGGGCGAGGACGCGTGAGCGGCGTCACCGCAACGACGGGCAGCGGCCTATCGCTTCGGGCCGCGGTGAGGGTCCGGATCGCGTCGCCGAGGTCGCCTGGCGCGTGACCGGCGCTCACCACGGCCAGGGCGGCGTCTGCCCACCCGCTGGCGTGGCCCGCGGCCTCGGTGGCGGAGGCGGCGATGACGGTTTGGGCGCCCCAGCTTGCCAGGTGTCGGCGAATGGCCTCGGCCACCGCCGGCTGTGGGTGTACCACCAGAACCGTCGCGCCGGACAGCGGCCGGTCGGGCCGGCCGGCGTGGCGGGCTGGTTCACCGCACCGGGCTGGTTCACCGCGCCAGGCTGGTTTACCGCGCCGCAGGATGACGGCCGCGGTGAAGGTGGAGCCTTCCCCGAGGGCCGACTGGACAGTGATCCCGCCGCCCATTTGTTCAGCGAGTTGCCGTGCGATGGAAAGCCCGAGCCCGGTGCCGCCGTAGCGGCGGGTTGTAGAGCTGTCGGCTTGGGTGAACGGATCAAATAGCCGGTCCGCGGCATCGGGGAGGATTCCGGGGCCGGTGTCGTGGACATCGAAGACAAGCCGGCAGCGCTGCCCGTCGGCGGGCAGCGCTGCCGCCTCGATGGTGATCTCACCCCGGGCGGTGAATTTCACCGCGTTGGAGAGCAGATTCACCAGGATCTGCCGCAGCCGCACAGGGTCGCCCACGACGGTCCCGGGGATGCCTGGCGCGAAGAGCGCGGCGACGGCGAGATCCTTTTCCTCGGCGTGCGGCGCCACGATCCCGGCGGCGTCCTCGACACAGGTGAAAAGGTCGAACGGGATTTCTTCCAGGTCGAGACGACCTGACTCGATCTTTGACAGGTCGAGGATGTCGTCCACCAGGCCATAGAGGTGGCCGACGGCGGTCATGAGGGTTTCCGCGTACTCGGCCTGTTCTGTGCTGAGCGGAGTTTGCTTCAGCAGGCTCGTGAAGCCGATCACCGCGTTGAGCGGAGACCGGATCTCGTGGCTCATATTGGCCAGGAAAGCGGCTATGGCGTGGCTGGTTTGCACGGCGGCCGAGCGTGCTTGCTCCAGCTCTTCCCGCTGCGCGGACAATTCGGCGCGCAGGGCGAGCAGAGCCTGGTTGGTGACGTCAAGCTCGGCTCGCAGCTCCTCGCCCGCGGTCTCGCCAGCCATCGCCCACCCCTGGAAGCTATAACAATATGTAACTAACAAACTACAATACGTAAGGCGCAGATGGTGTCGCGGCTGGCCAGCGCTGGACACGGCGGGCGCTCTGTTCGTCCTCGACGTCGGCGTGTTGCTGGCACGGCCGAACCCGTCCTCGGTGGCACTCGGGCACCGCAACCGAGGCTGGCGACAGTGACCGCGGCCCCGCCGCCACCCAGCCTGCATGTCGGGCTACGCCCCGAGCTTGCTCGCAAATCGAGGCATGCTCGACCCATCCGTCACATTGCTGAGCAAACCTTTCACAGACGCGGCCCTCCTGGACAAGATCCAGCGGGCGCTTCGCCAGACCGCCAGCAGCACGCGGACGCCTGCCCCCAGCAAGGTTCCGGACATGCCCAGCGCGTTCTAGCTTTAGCCGTTCTCAGCGCATCCCGGCACTTCACGGCGGACGCCTGCACAGATCGGAAGGGAGCCTCAAATCGCGGACCTTAATGGAGTCGACTTGCCCGCTTCTGTCCCGCCACCTGGCAGATTAGCTGTTGTCACCTGCATGGACCCCCGGGTCCGGCTGGCCAAGGCCCTGCGCGACGAGGCAGAAGACGCCTTCGTGATCAGGAACGGCGGCGGCCGGGTGACAGACGACGTCGTACGAAGCATCGTCCTATGCACCGGCCTGCTGCAGGTAACGGAGGTCGCGGTGCTCCATCACACCGACTGCCGCTTGCAAGCCTTCACGAATGATGAAATAGCGCTGAGAACTGGCGTCAACATCGACTTTCTGGCTTTCTCCGATCCGGTTGCCAGCGTGCTAGCCGATGTCAGCCGCCTGAAGGGTTGTGGCCTTTTACCCCCCGAGGTCAACATTTGGGGTGGCCTCTATTCTGTCGAGAGCCACACCGTGTCCGTCGTCGTGGCTCCAGCGCGTCGGAGCGCCGCCTAAAACGGCGATCCCTGCGCGACGGGCCGCTGTGTGCCGCGTAGAAAGTCGATGAGGCCCGCGAAGTAGGTCTGCTGGTCGTCGTACATGGCCAGGTGGCTGCCGTTCGGGCAGTGCAGGTAACGCCCGGCTGGCAGGCGGCCGGCCATCATCTGCATGTGCGCCGGGTCCATCGTGTCGTGGCGCGCGCCGATGACCAGCGTCGGCACCTCGATCGAGGCAAGCTCGCCGGCGCGGTCCCAGTGCGCGAGCTTGGCATCGGCGGCGATGCCTAGCTCGCTCGGTCCCTGCATCGGCACATAGATCGCCGGGTTGATATGGGCGAAGCCGCGCTGCACCGGTTCTGGCCATTCCCCGGCCGGCATCCGCAGCACGTGATGAACGTAGTGCTGCTCGATCAGCAACTCCATGTACCGTGGGTCCTCGATCTCCCCCCGCGCCTCAAGCGCCTTGATCTCTGCCAACGCCTCCTGATCCATCTGCGGCATCAGCGCGCGCTCGGCGTAGGCGTTGTAGGCAGGGACGCTCGCCATCATGTTGGAGATAACCAGCCCGCGCAGATGCTGCTGGTGGGCAAGGGCGTACTCGATGGCCAGGATCCCGCCCCACGAGTGGCCGTAGAGGACGAAGTTGTCCCGATCCAGCCCGAGCGCACGGCGGACCTGCTCCACCTCATCGACGAAACGACCGAGCTCCCACAGGGACGGCTCGCTGGGCTGATCGCTGAAACCCGAGCCAAGCTGGTCGTAGTAGTAGTACTCGACGCCAGCCGCAGGCAGGTAGCTGTCGCACGCCTCCAGATACTCATGCGTGGCTCCCGGCCCACCGTGCAGCAACAGCAGCCCAAGGCCGGGATTGTTGCCGACCCGCTTCACCCACACCCGGTAACGGCCTGCCGGGGTGTCCACCGGGATCATCCGCGCGCCCCCGCTCAGCACGTCTTCCCTGCTGGAATAGTTCAGATAACCGCTGACCGGCTGCACGTGCTTCCTCACCTTCCCCAGGCGCTCAGCGCCCCCTGAGGTCCTCGGCAGCTCAGGCGACCCGGGCCAACTGTGAGATGGGTGCCAATCCTAATCAGTGAGCATGCGGAACGCGGTGTGGCGGCCAAGGTGGCGACCCATGACCAGAGCGAACCAGAGCCGAGCCACCCCGTCGACCGTCTCCACGGCCTCACCACCGCCGACCCAGACCGGGCGCAGCCCAACGGCGTTCACGAGCTGTTCGACATGCTCACGGGACGCACCGTCGGGACCCGCATAAAACAGATCGGCGCGCTCGCCGCTTGGAAAGGTGGGGGTGGCGAAGCTCTCCCAGCCGAGGGTGTTGAAGGCCCGGTAGTAGATGGCCTGCGGGGCGGCCTCGGCCACCACGGCGCTGGCGTTCAGCGGGCCGTTCCCACCGACGTTGTTGGTCGCGTCGATGACGATGGACGCACCGAGCGCGGGCGCGATCGCGGCGACGGCGTCACGTACCGCGGCACCGGGCACGGCCAGCAGGACCGCGTCTGCTGCCTGCGCGGTCGCCGCCTCGGTGACGGCGAAAGCGGCGGCCGCCTCGGCGACGGTGGTCACCGTGGCACCTGCGGCTGCGAGTTCGGCATGCTTGCCCGGGCTTGACACACCGAAGTGAACGTCGTGGCCGGCGGTGAGCCAGGCCCGCCCAATGGTGCCGCCGATGTGGCCTGCGCCGATGACCGCCAACCGCATGTGCCGCCTCCTCGCCGCGACGCCTGGCACGACTAACGTCGAAGCCTGTCTGCCGACGTCTGCAACCGACGTAACGGAGTCTACGGTCGGGCGGCCTCACGATGTCGCGGCGCCACGGCGTCACTCGTGGGCGGCCCCCGCGGCGTCACTCGTGGGCGGCCCCGCGGCGTCACTCGTGGGCGGAGTCACGGGCGCCGCGCACCGTGATGACCGCGGCGCCCGCGGCGAACACCAGGGCGGCGCAGAGCGCCGCGCCGCGGTCGTGCGGGGGCCGGTCGGGCCAGGCCCAGGGCGTTGTCCAGCCCTGACCGATGGCGAACGTGGCCAGCAGCCAAAACGTGAGCGGCCCGATCCAGGACAGGCCGCCGCCCGCCAGCGCGGCCGCCAGAAGCGCGATGCCGGTCATCCCGGCGAGGTCGCGCAGCTGACCGAGGTAGCCGTAGTCCAGATGCGCGGCCGCCGACCCGGCGGCGAGGGCGCCGAACGCGGCGGCGGTCAGCGCCATGGCCACACCGAGCCGCAAGACCGGCAGCCACCGTCCGGTGGCGCGCTCTGGCTCGCCGAACGGGCTGCGGCTGACCACGCCGATCACCGCAGCGGCGCCGGCGTCGATGAGCAGCGGGAGCTGCCGGGCGCCCGCGCCGCTCGCCGGGAGCCAGTGCAGGGCGATCCGCAGGGTGACTCCGCACCCCGCCAGCGCGAGAAGGCAGGCCGGGACGCCGCGGCTGGACAGGTGCAGCCGGATCAGGCGCGCGGGAGGGGCGGCGAGCACGGTCGCGCCTGCGGAGTTCACGGAATCTCCGCGAGGGTGATCCGGCCTGCTCGCAGCGCGCCCAGGTGGGCAGCCAGCCAGGCGCGGCGGGCGCCCGCCGGGAGCGCGGCGAACCGGCGTGCCGCGGCCGACACCCCGCTGCCGGCCTGCCGCACTCCGGGACCAGCCGGGACCCGCGCGCCGCTGAGCCTGATCAGGGCTGCCGCGATTGCCTGCTGCGCCGGGCTCGGGACGGGCCGGGCTGGAGTTGGCCTTCCATAGATCACGGTGTGGATGATCGTGACCGCGGCGTCCTGCCCCAGCCCGTGGGTGAAATCGGCGATGGTGAAACAGTCGGTCTTCGGGCAGGTTTCAAGGCCCAGCAGCAGGGTCGGGCTCAGGTAGAGGACGGGCGGGCTGCCGCCGATCGTCACGCCGTGGCCGCCGACAGTCACGGCGTTGCCGCCCACAACCTGGCCGCTGACTTGTTGCGCGCTCGCCTGCCCGAGCTTGACCCGGACCGGCGCCCCAGGCAGGCCCGAGACCTGGCTGAGCACTGGGTCGAGCGCGGCTTCCAGCGCCGGAAGCGTGGCACGGTAGGCCGGGTGCAGGCAGACCGGGACCGCGGAGCTGTTGTCGCAGGCCGGCGAGTAGGTGATCAGGGTGTCGCTGGCCGCGGTGTGCAGCGCGGGAACGATGATTGCCGGCCAGCGCCACTCCCGTGCATGCCGCGGCCAGTCCGGCGAGCGCGATCATCGCGCCGGCCCGGCGAAGCCACAGCCCACCTGCGGCGGCCGGAACCGCGAGGATGCCGAGCGCAACGGCGGTCAGCCCGGCGAGGAACGTGATCTGCACGATCGACAGGCCGGCGTGGAACGGGAAGAAGATCCCGGTGCCGGGCACGGTGGCATCCTCAGCCGGGCTGACCAGCCCCCACGACTGGTGACGCTGCAGCGCGAGCACGCCGACCTGCGGCGCGAGCACCGCGCCTGCCACGACCAGCGGCGCGGTGAACCGGCCAGGGAAGAAGGCGCCGAACGCGAAGCCGACAGCGCTGAACGCCACGATCGCGGCTGCGCCGACGCCGGGCAGCCACCAGATCGGGCCGCCCCAGGTGGCCTGCCGGGATGTCACCACGAAAACCGCGGCCACCGACGCCGCGTACAGCAGGATCGCCCAGGCGGTGACGGCGGCCAAGCTGGCCAGCTGACGGGCCCACCGCGGCCGGGCCGTGGCGGTCACCAGGTCGGTGAGGTCACGGCGGCGATCGCGTCCGGCCGTCCAGGCCGCGACGCCTGCCACGACCGCACCGATCAGCTCCATCTGGTACTGCACGACCGTGCTCCGTACCGGCCACAGGGGCGCGTGCCCGAGGTCGTTGCGCAGCTCAGTGGCCGCGAGAAGCACGCCAAGCAGCGGCAGTATCCGCAGCATCGTGGCACGCCGCAATTCCAACCGCAGCAGCCGCCACGCCGCTGGCCGGGGCCTGCGGCCCGCCCGCAGCGGCCCGGACGGCGCCGAGGCGGCGGTCATGACCGCGCCTGCGCGAGCACTGCGCTGTAGCCGCGTTCGAGCGGAGCGTCGCCCGACGCGGCTGTTCCGTCGGCGCGAGCGGCCAGCTCGGCCGGGGTGCCGTGGAAGACGATCCGCCCCTCGTCCATCAGCGCCACCTCGCCGCACGCGGCGCCGACATCCTCGACCAGGTGGGTGCTGACGATCACGGTGGCGCGCCGGCCGAGCTCACGAAGCAGCGCGCGGAACTGCACCCGCTGCTCGGGGTCGAGCCCGGCGGTCGGCTCGTCAAGAAGCAGCAGCTCCGGCTCGTTCACGATCGCCTGCGCGATACCGACCCGCCGCAGCATCCCCCCCGACAAGGTGCGTAGCTTGGCGCGGGCCCTGTTCCCCAGGCTGACCCGCTCGATCGCCGCAGCCACAGCGCCAGGCACCCGCTCCGACGGCATGTCCTTCAGCAGGGCGAAGTACTCGACGAACTCCGCCACCGTGAACCCGGGGTAGTACCCAAGCACCTGCGGCAGATAGCCAAGCCTGCGCCGGATCTGTTTCCGCGGCCCGTAGCCGCCGGGATCTCGGCCGAGCAGCCGCAGCGTCCCCGAGTTCGGCTGGATGACGGTGGCCATCATCCGCAGCAGCGTCGTCTTGCCTGCGCCGTTCGGGCCCAGCAGCCCGAACACCCCGGGCCCGGTCTCCAAGGTCACCCCCGCCACCGCCTGGGTCCGGCCGAACCGCCGGGTCAGATCCGCGATCTCGACGTTCATGATGATCCTCTCCCGGGACGGCTCGCATAGACGGCGATCGCGGCGCAGCAGGCCGCGAACGCCAGATAAGGAAGCACAAGGAAGGAGTCGCTGACCGCGGCGGTGAACTGCCCGGCGCCAACCTGCCAGGACAAGACCATGATCACCCAGCCGGCCAGCCCTGCCGCCACGCCCACATTCGCCGACCTCGACAGCGTTGCGGCGGCAAGCGCCAGCGCCGAGACCGCGGTCATCGGCACCAGCCAGCCGAACGTGATCCCGACCGCCACTCCCGAAGCCGCCGATGCGACCAGCCCGAGCGCGGCGTCGACGGCGAAGACCCCGAGCGCGCGGACGAGTAGCACCATCCGGTCGCCGACAGCCATGCTCCGCGACAGCTCGAAGGCGGGGTCGATCCCGGGCCCGTACGCGTACGCGATGCCCGCGGCGGCGACGGCCGGGGCCAGCAGCGCCACCAGCGGTTTACCTGTGCTCAGCGTCGCGGCGGCGCCCGCCGCGAGCACCACGACGCTGGCGATCAACCACGGCACCAGCAGCGAGGGAGTGGTCAGCAGCGCCCTGGCCAGGCCAGGCGAGCGAAGCAGCCGCCCGGCAAGCCGCTCCAGTCGCCCAGGCCGCCGTTGCCACACCGCGGCGGCCACGCCGAGCCACACCCGGTCCAGGTCAACGTCACCAGGCACGGCCACGGCCCGGTCAGGCAGATCGCCGAATGCGCCGGTCATCTCGCGCCTCCCTGCCGGGCAGGCTCAGTTCCGAGCGCCGCGCGCAGCAGTCGCCGCGCCCGGTGCGCGCGGCTCTTCACCGTGCCCGCCGACACACCCATCAGCTCCGCCACCTCCGTGACCGGGCGGTCCTCCACGTACAGCAGCCGCCACAGCTCGCGTTCCGGGCCGCCGACCGGCCCGAGCGCCTCGACGGCAGCGGCCAGATCCGCCCGCCACGACGCCGCGTCGGCTGGATCTCCCGCAGCGGCGAACTCCGTCTGCGCAAGCACACGGACCAGGCAGACGGCGCGGCCGCGCCGGCGCAGCCACAGCGCGGCCTGCCGGCGGGCGATGCCCCAGATCCAGCCACCGCCGGCGCCCTGCGGGCGGTACCGGGCAGCGCCCCGCCAGACAGCCAGGAACGTCTCCTGCAGCACGTCCTCCACCTCGGAAGCTGGCAGCGCCGCGCGCAGCCGCGCGGCGAGCCACGGCGCATGCCGGCTAAACAGCTCGCGCAGCGCCGCGTCGTCGCCGTCTGCCACGCGGGCTATCAGCTCGTCGTCCATCGCCTCTCTATTGCGCACAGGACGGCAACAGGTTCACGCATAACAGCGAAATTTTCCCGGCGAGCCCTGCGGTGGAGCGCGTGTCACTCCGCGCGGCCGTTCAGAAAAATTGTCCCGAACGGCTGCCGCAAGCTGTCAGCGGGCCCGCTAGCTGGCACAAATCTGTGCGGCAACCGACGCCGGGCGGACGCCGTCGTCATCCACCTGATCCTGCCGGGAGTCGCACATCATGTAGGCACCCCATGGACGGCCGCCCGGATCACCCGCTGGCGTGGCCGGCGAGGAGGCAGGACATCATGAGGCTCACCCAGCGCGCTGTCATCGCGGCCACCGCCGCGGTCGGCCTGCTCGTTCCCGCGGCGGCCGCCAGGGCGAGCGAGCCGTCAGCGTCCCCGGCGATCGGCTCGGCGGTCACAATCGGTGTGGGCACCCGACCGCTCGCGGTCGCTGCCAACCCGCGCGCCAACACCATCTGCGTGGCCAACACACTCAGCGACACGGTCTCGGTGATCAACGGCGGGACAAACAGCGTCGCTGCCACCATCGGTGTCGGCTTGCTTCCGCAAGGGGTCGCCGCCAACCCGCGTACCGACACCATTTACGTGACCAACACCAACGACAACACGGTCTCGGTCATCAACGGGCGGACGAACACCGTCGCGGCCACGATTCCCGTCGGCGTTGGGCCGGCCGGGGTCGCGGCCAACCCGCGTACCGACACGATCTACGTGGCCAACGAGATCAGCGGAACCGTCTCGGTGATCAACGGGCGCACGAACACCGTCGCGGCCACCGTGCCGGTTGGCCTTTTCCCGCAAGGGGTCGCCACCAACCCGCGGTCCGACACGATCTACGTGGCCAACGAGATCAGCGGAACCGTCTCGGTGATCAACGGGCGCACGAACGCCGTCGCGGCCACGGTGCCGGTTGGCCTGCTGCCGGTCGGGATTGCGGTCAACCCGCGCACCAGGGCCATCTACGTGACGTCCGATCTGCCCGAAACGGTCTCGGTGATCAATGGCAGGACGAACACCGTCGCGGCCACGATCCCGGTGGGTCTCGCGCCGCAAGGGGTCGCGGTCAACCCGCGGGCCAACACCGTTTACGTGGCCAACGAGAACAGCGACACGGTCTCGGTGATCAGCGGGCGGACGAACACGGTTGTGGCGACGATCAGCGGGGTTCCCACACCGGTCGGGGTCGCCGTCAACCTGCGGACCGAAACGGTCTACGTCACCAACGCCTTCGAGGACACGGTGTCGGCCCTGTCGTTCAGGAGGTAGCCGTGCCCGCCAGTCCGGCAGTAGTCGGGCCCGTCAGTCCGGCAGTAGCGGCACGGACGGGCCGTGGCGGCGGCCGAGCAGCACGGCGCGGGTGACGGCCGAGGAACCGAACCGTGTCCGCACGGCGTCAAGCGCCGCGTCGAGGTCGCCGCCGCTCTGCCGGTCGAACGGCAGCGCCAGTTGCCCGGTTCCGTCGGAAAGGTTGGCGACCGCGACCCCGATCAGGGTGATGCCGCGATGGGAGATCATCGGCATCGCCGCCGCCAGCAGGCCTCGGGCGGCGTCGAGGATGGTGCGGGTGTGCGCGGTGGCCTGGGGTAGTGTGTGCGACCGGGTGGCACGCGAGAAGTCGGCGAAGCGCAGCCGCAGCACAACGGTGCGGCCAGCCCGCCCGGCAGCGCGCATCCGCCTGCTGACCCGGTCGACCAGGCCGGCGAGGACGGCGTCGATGTCGCCCGGCGAGCGCGGCGAGCGGCCCAGGGCCTGTTGCGCCCCCATGGACCGGCGGCGGCGGCCGGGCCGCACGGGCCGGGGGTCCTCGTTGTGGGCCAGCGCGTGCAGATGGCGCCCGGCCGCCGCGCCGAGCATCGAAACCAGGGCCGGCTCGCCAAGCCGGGCGAGTTCGCCGACGGTGGTGATGCGCCGGTCCTTGAGTCTGCTCGCGGTGACCCGCCCGACCCCCCAGAGCAGTTCGACCGGCAGCCGGTGCAGGAACGCCAGCTCGTGGTCGGGCTGCACGACGAGCAACCCGTCCGGCTTGGCCACGCAGCTGGCGACTTTGGCGAGGAACTTCGTCCGTGCGACCCCGACCGTGATCGGCAGGCCGACGCGTTCGCGGACCTCGCGGCGCAACCGCGCGGCGATCTCGGCGGGCACGCCGCAGATCCGGCGCAGGCCGCCGACGTCGAGGAATGCCTCGTCGATCGACAGGCCCTCGACAACCGGCGTGGTCTGGTTGAACAGCTCAAACACCGCCCGGCTCGCGGCGGCATAGGCCGACATCCGGGGCTCGGCCACGACCACGTTCGGGCACAGCAGCCGGGCCTGACCGAGGCCCATGGCCGTCCGCACGCCGTACGCCTTGGCCTCGTAGCTGGCCGCGAGCACCACCCCGGCCCCCACGATCACCGGACGGCCAAGCAACCGGGGGTCGTCGCGTTGCTCGACCGACGCGTAGAACGCGTCGAGGTCGGCGTGCAGGATGGTCGCGCTGACCGGCACCGGTCCATATTCGCACATACGTTCACATCGCGTCAGTAGCCTGCGGCCTCAGTGGTCGCTTACTAACGGCCTGCGCGCGCCTTTGGGCCCGCCAGGTCAGCCCGCGGCCACAACGTCGGCGGGCTCCTCGCCGAGCTCGCCGGGCGTCGAATCGCGTTTGTGCGCCAGCCTGCTCGGCCACCACATCCACCGGCCGAGGTCCAGGTTCAGCGCGGTCACAAGCACGGACCGCACCACGATCGTGTCGAGCAGAACGCCGAACGCGATCGCGAAGCCGAGCTCGGTCAAGAACGTCGAGGGAATGGTCGCGAGTACCGCGAACGTGCCAGCGAGCACGAGGCCGGCTGAGGTGATCACCCCGCCTGTCGCGGCGAGCCCGACGAGCGCGCCGCGCCGGGCGTCGCGCCTGATCGCCTCCTCCCGGACCCGGGTCATCAGGAAGATGTTGTAGTCGATGCCGAGCGCGACGAGGAACACGAACACGAACAGCGGGAACGACGTATCGGCTCCGCCGAACCCGAACACGTGGTTGAAGGCGAAGGCGCTGACGCCGAGGGCCGCGCCGAACGAGAGCACCACCGTCGCGATGAGGATCAATGGCGCTACCAGCGCCCGCAACAGCAACCCGAGGATGATGAACACCACGACCAGGATGAACGGGATTATGACGTTACGGTCGTGCGCGGATGCGCGCGACACGTCCAGGTTGATCGCTGTGTTGCCACCGACGATGGCGCCGCCGCCTGCGACGGCGTGTGTGGCCGACCGCACCCGGTCGATCGTGGTGTAGGCGGCCTGGCTGTCCGGCGGAGCAGTCAGCGTCCCCTCGAGGTAGGCATGGCCCGCCCGAGCGGCCGGCGGCGTCACGGCGGCGATTCCCGGTGTGGCGGCGAACGCCGTCCGCAGGGAGGCCGCCGCGCCCTGGTTGCCGATGACGATGACGGGCTGGCCAGCGCCGGCGGGGAAATGCCCGGCGAGCACGTTTTGACCGATGACGGAATCGGGATGGCCGCGGAAGGATTGCGCGTTGGTCAGACCATTGGCCTTCAGCCCGGTCATGCCGAGCGCCATGACGCCGAGAACCACCGCGGTCGTGATCCACACCATCCGCGGCCTGGGCGCGATCCTCCAACCGACCCGCGCCCACAGCCCCCGCGCCGTCGGCTCGGCCGAGCCATAGGTCGGCCGATACGGCCAGAAGACGCCACGAGGGCAGGTCACCAGCAGGGCGGGAAGCAGGGTGATCATGGCGAACATGCCGACCGCCACGCCGATCGCGAGCACCGGCCCCAGGCCCTTCGTTGAGTTCAGTTCCGCGGCGAACAGTGTCAGCAGCGCCGCTATGACGGTAGAGCCGCTCGCGATTATCGCCGGGCCCGCGCGCCGAAGGGCCTCCGCCATCGCCGGGTGGCGGCGGTCGTGGCGGCGCAGTTCCTCGCGGTAGCGCGCGACGATCAGCAGCGCGTAATCAGTGCCCGCGCCAAAGACCAGCACATACAGGATGCCGGCGCTCTGCGCGTTGACCGTGAGGCCAGCGTGCGCCGCGAGCAGGTAGATCACCGCTTCGGCCGTTGTCAGCGCGACGCCGGCCGAGATCACCGGCAGCAGCCACAGCAGCGGGCTTCTGTAGCTGATCAGCAAGATCAGGATGACGACCGCGAGGGTCGAGTACAAAAGCGTGCTGTCGATGCCGTTGAAGACCTTGCTGTTGTCGGCGGCGTATCCCAGCGGACCGGTGAGGTGGGAAGTCAGGCCGTTCGCGTTCGACTGAGTGATCGCGCGGATCGAGTCCGCCGCCTTCGCCGCACGATTCCACCCCTCCTTACCCAGATTGACCTGGAGGATGATCTGCAAGGCCTTGCCGTCGGCCGCCGCAATCGGGCCCACCACGTGGCCGGGACTCGCGCCGACGCCGGGGACCCCGGCGAAGCTCCTGGCGTCGGCGGCCGCCTTGGCGCGGTCGGCGGCGGTCAGACCAGAGGCGCGCTCGTAGACGACGACCGCGGGGAAAATGTTCGGCGACTGGAAGTGCGACTGCACGTCAAGGGCCTTGGTCGACTCAGCGTTAGCGGGCAGCCAGGCCTTCGCGTCGTTCTTCTCCGCGCCCATGAGCTTTCCCGCCAGCGGGAAGGCGGCAACGACCACGACCACCCAGAAACCCACAACAAGCCATTTGGTCCAGCTCCCGGCCGGGATCGCCGCGATTTTCTGTGCCCTGCTCATGGATTCCCCTAATCCCGCGGTCTCCCCGGTCTCTCCGGTCCCGGCCGCCGCGTGCCTGATCGTCCACATATACGCAACCATGTGTGCCAGACACCGCGCAAGAGTGGGCAACATCACCCATGCGGTGGGGCGGGCTTCCTGCGCGAGGCATGACCGGCCCGGCCGGTCTGCGCGCCCAACGCCCGCCATTCGCCAGCCCCGACGATCCGGGTACCCAACGCCCGCCATTCGCCGGCCCGGACGGCGCTAGTTTTGAAAGATGGACGAGAACCGGGCGCGGTCGGTCGTCGATGCGCTGCGCGACCGCGGCATCGACGGCCACCTGGCGAAAGTCGGCGTGGGCCAGTTCGGAGTGCGGGTGTCGCTGCACGATGGCCGCGAAGCGGAGTGGGACACAGACGGCGCGGCTGGGCTTGAGGCTCAAGTGATGCAGGACGGCGTGCTCGTTGGCTACGTTCCAAAGATCGAAGGATCAGAAGACTTTGATGATCAGCAGATCATCGACGCCATCGCGCGGACCGACTACAACCAGCCTGTCGCACGCCAGCGACGGGTCGCGCCCCCGCCCGCGCCCGCGCTGCCTCGTGAGGGCGGCGTCTTCCGCCGTTTTCTCGACGGCTTCCGTTACCGGTAACGACCACGTTCGGCGACGAGCCCGGGTCAGGGTCCCGGCGCCAGCCTGGGTCAGGTCCCGGTGCCAGCCCGCGTCAAGGCTCCGGCACGAACCCGGGTCAAGGCTCCGGCACGAGCCTGGGTCAGGCTGAAGTTATTTGCCTATGGCTTGTTGCTTAGCGCTTGTGGCGCAGTTACCTGGTTGTGACAGATGATCCCCCAGTGATACTTGGGAATCACAGGTGTGGTTGTGGTTGTTCCGGCCGCGTCAAGGTCGCCGGTCCGGCGGCCCCGAGGCCCGCCACGGCCGCTTTGTACTCCACAGTGTTGTTCAGACCCCCGAAATACCCGCCAGTAACAACATCCTGGAGTACAAAGCGGCTGCAGCTAGCCCGACGCCGCGGGTGTTGTGCCCGGCGGTGCTCCTCAAGATCGCTTCTCCTCGGCGGCGGAGCGGACTAGGAAGCGGAGCGGGCCTCGGGGGCGGAGCGGGCGGCGGCCGCGGCGGCGGTGATGTTGGCTTCGGCCGCCGCCTTGTCAACGCCGAGGCCAGCGAGGACGCCCGTGCCATCGTCGAGTTCGAGCAGCGCGAGCAGGATGTGCTCGGTCCCGATGAAGTTGTGGCCCATTCGCAGCGCCTCGCGGAACGTGAGCTCCAGCGCCTTTCGCGCCCGCGAGTCGTACGGGATGAGTGCGGGCACCTGGCCGACCGCTGACGGAAGCGCCGCGGTCAGTGTCTGCCTGACTGTTTCCAGCGGCACGCCTTGCGCGACAATCGCTCGAGCAGCGAGTGCGTCCGGTTCGCTGAGCAACCCGAGCGCCAGGTGTTCGGGGCGGATCTCGTCGTTGCCTGCCGCGCGGGCTTCGTTCTGCGCCGCCATCACGGCGTTCCTCGCCCTCATGGTGAATCGGCCGAATCCCTGGCTTGGATCGAGATCCGACTGGTCGCCGGGGCCCTTGGGAACGAAACGCTTCTGAGCCGCTTGCTTGGTGACGCCCATGCTCCTGCCGATATCGGACCAGGACGCGCCCGAGCGTCGTGCCTGGTCGACGAAGTGACCGATGAGATGATCAGCCACCTCGCCGAGGTGGTCCGCGGCGATGACAGCGGCGGAAAGCTGTTCCAAAGGACCTGAGCTCGCCTTCTTGATGGCCTCGATCAGATCGTCGAGCCGGACTGGATTCGTCATGCGGACGGGTTTCGCCATACGTCAACCATAAGTTGACGTATGAAGTGTCGTCAACCAACGGTTGACGACACGCCCGGAGCCGCCCCGGCGCCGCCCCGGAGCGGCGTTGGATCACTGCGCGCCGGCCAGCGCTCGAGCAAGCGCCCTGACCGCTTGGATCGTCGTGCGCCGCAAGCTCGGGCTCTCGGGCACCGGCCAGGTCGACAGCTTGACGATCACGGTTTGTGACGGCATATGTACGAAAACGTTCTGGCCGTTGATCCCGGACGCATAGTAGAACGGCAGGTCCGGCTCGGGCACCCACCAGCAGTCCCGGCCAGGCTGCAGGTAGAGCTGACCGAACCTGGCTAGATCCCGCAGCGTGGCGCAGATGCCGCCATCGGCCATGGGATTGCCGTGCGCGTCGACGGTGACCTCGGCGTCGAACTCGGCGCCCATTGGCTGCCACAGCTCCCGGGCGACGACCTCATGGAACCGGGCGCCAGCCGCCTTCTCGACGACCCACGCCAGCACGTCGGTGAGGATCGAACGGTACCGCAACGGGCCACCATGCTGCCCGTCATTGCGCAGCTCCGCGAAATAGGTGAGCGCATCATCCGGCAGGTCACGTGCGCCACGTGGCCGCCACAGGTAGATCGGCTCGCTGGCGCGCACATCGGCCTCTGGGTCGTCGTAGTCCTCGTTGAACCGCGTGCCCGCCCGCATGTCGAGCAGGTGTTGCACCGTCGCGCCCTCGAAGGACGTGCCACCCAGCTCGGGCACGATGTCGGTGACATGGGAGGAGGTGTCGAGCATGCCCCGGCCCCACAGAGCGCCCGCGACCGCCGAAGTGACCGATTTGGACACCGACATGAGCAGATGCGTGGTGTCAGGTGCCATGCCGTTGAAGTACAGCTCGGCGACGATCCGGCCGTGGTGCACGACGAGAAACCCGTCGGTGTAGGTCTCCGCCAGCATCTGAGCGATCGTCATCTCGCGCTGGCCCGACCGGAACGTGACGCGGCCGATGTCACGCCCGTCTTGGCGGAGCCGCCACACCGGCCCGCCGCCCCGGGCGATCCTCGCGGTCGGGATCAGCTCCCTCACGTGCTGAAATGCCCACCTATTAAAGGGCGGATCCTGCCAGTTGGCCAGCACCACACGCGACCCGGGCCTGAACGGCGGCGCTCCCGCCATCATCGGCGGGGATGCGCCGTGCTTCGCGTTCGGGCTCATTGCTCCTACTCACGGTCCGGCGACGCCCGGGCGCTCCGCCTGGGCACTTCGTCCCGGTCCCGCCGGTCGCCTGCGACATTCAAGATCATGTCAAGCACCGCGGCGATTGCCACGCCGATCGCTGCGCCGCCGACCACGTCCAACGGGTTGTGCGCCCCCAGGTACACCCGCGCCAAACCGTTGCACGCTGCCAGCACGAAGGCGACGACCCCGAAGCGCCGCGGCAGCACGAGCACGAGCAGCCCGGCGATCGCGAAGGTGATGATGGCGTGCCCGGAGGTGAAGCTCAGCCCGTGGTGCGGCACACCGCGCAGGATCGCGTCGGGCACCGTCGTCCCCGGCCGCTGCCGGTGCGCAAGCTGCTTGGCGACCCGCTCAAGGACGAGCTTCAACGGCACCACGAGCACCAGCGCGGCTGCCAGCCGCCAGCGCCGCCACGCCAGCGCGCCGACGGCGACCACCAGCGGCATTGCCAGCACCCCCAGGTACTGTGCGACGAGCATCGGCCGGTACAGCCAACCGGGCAGCCCGTTGATGGCGTGGAAGACGGCGCGCTCGGCCGGCCCGACCCGTCCATTGGCTGCGATCACCGCACAGCCCCCGAACACCGCCAGGCTGGCCACCGCCACGATGAGGTCCCGCCGGACACGCCGCACCGCGGTCGGCCCGCTTACGCCGCCCGCGCTCATGATCCCCGCAGGCCAAAAGCCTGGCGGCCGGTCCGCAAGGCGCTCATCGTCCCGCCACGTGGCCTGGCACGCTCAACCCGGCGATCCGCCACCGAACGCCTCGGCGGCCAGGCGTTCGACCTCCTCGTGCGACACGTCACGAATGTGCTGGTCGAGCGCCCAGCGGTGGCCAAACGGGTCGATGAACTGACCGGTCCGGTCGCCCCAGAACGCCTCATGCAAGGGCTCGAACACGGTCGCGCCGGCCTCCAGCGCCCGCTGCCACACCGTGTCTGCTTCGTCGACGGCCAGGTGCAGCGCTCCGTAGGTCCCGCCGAGGGTCAGCGGTGAGACAACTCCCATGTCGGGAAACTCATCCGCGATCGCGAGCAGGCTGTCGCCGAAGCGCAGCTCGATCGTCAGCACCTGCCCCCCGGGCAGGGTTATCCGGCTGGTCTCCTCGGCGCCCAGAACGGCTTGGTACCAAGCAGCGGCCGCGCCAGCGTCGCGGGTCACCAAGTGACAGGTCAACGTGCTCACGCCCGGTACCATATCCGGCCGCAACCTCGGCTACGTCCCACTATCATCTGAACTGGATCGGACCGGGGGCCCGCAAGGCGAGCCGTGGCAGCGAAAGTGATCTCTCCGAATGCCCTGTTGCGATCATCGGCCGCGTGCGCCGACAGCGATGAGCCAGCCCCCGGGCTTCCGACGGGCCCTTGACACGTTCCGGCGCGCCGCGCTCGAAGTTCCGGCGTATGCGGATTTCCTGCGAAGCAACGCAGTCGCGGCAGAACTCGTCCAGACACCGCACGACTTCGCCGGCGTTCCGCCCGTCACCAAGGCCAACTACTTACATCACTACCCGCTTAACATGCTGGCCTGGCGAGGCGACATCACGGAGGCTGGCACGTGGTCGACGAGTTCCGGCTCCTCTGGCAAGCCGACCTACTGGCCGCGCGGCCCGCTGTCAGCTGAGCAGAGCATCGACCTCTACGACAAGATCTTCCGGCAGAGTTTCCAGTCCAACGAGCGCTCGACACTGGCAGTGATCGGGTTCGCCATGGGCAACTGGATCGGCGGTACCTACACTTTCACCGGAATCCAGCATCTGCGCGCCCGCGGGCACAAAGTGTCGGTGATCACACCAGGCATCAATGTTGCGACGATACTTGAGAACATCGCCGATCTCGGTCCCTACTACGAGCAAGTTGTGCTGGTGGGCTACCCGCCATTTGTTAAGGACGTGCTTGACCAGGCACCGTCCTCGGTGGTCAGTAAGGATCTCCGGATCCTGATGGCCGGAGAGAACATCACCGAGTCGTGGCGTGATTACATTCTCAAGCGCATCGGCAAGGAGGGCAAGGCGGAGCATACATGCCTGATCTATGGTACTGCTGACGCAGGCATCATGGGCCACGAGACCCCGACCACGATCGCCGCTCGCCGGCTGGCTCGCGACGATCACCATCTTGACGTCGCACTTTTCGGTGATGACGAGGTGCAGCCTACGTTTGTCGAATACCAGCCCAACCTACGATTCACAGAGACAGACCCGGATGGCTATCTTCTCTTCACAGTTGATACCGCATTTCCGCTGATTCGTTACCGCATCAACGACTGCGGGAGCGTGGTCACCGCGCCCGAGCTTATGCGCCTGCTTGATCAGTTCGGGCACAAGCTGGCGGTGCGGACCTCGACGGAGGAAGCGGGTTTCATCGCGCTCGGCCGACGCACCGACATTGCGGCGACATTCTACGCGCTCAAGATTTTTCCCGAGAGCGTCCGCGCCGCCTTGGAAAACAGCGAGGTTGCCGGGATCGTTAGCGGAAAGTTCCATCTGATGACCCAAAGCAGCGAGGCGTGCGGGCAAAGCCTGGCGCTGTGCATCGAGTTGCGGGCTAACGCCCGGGTCGATGAGGGCCTCGTACCGCGACTCCACAAACTCGTCGTCGATTCTCTGCTGCGCACCAACAGCGAGTACAGGCAACTGCACCAGACCCTTGGTCAGCGCGCGGAACCGACGATCAGCCTGCACGGATTCGGAACAGACGGCTTCGCTTACAGCGTCAAGCACCGCTGGACCGGCGAGGCCTCATGACCATGATCGAGGTGCTTGATCCCGCTACCGACGGGGCTCGAATCCGCGCCCTGCTCGATCCAGCCACCGGGATCACGTTTGTCGACGCATGGGAAGCCGCCCTGCCAGAGTTGGCGAGCCTCGACCTTCCGCACCTGAGTCCTGGGACGGCAGACGCGAAGGCGAGCCTCGACGAATACCTCGGCGCCGTCTGGACTGAAGCAGATATTGAGGCGTCAAGCAGGTACGTGTTGTTCCCGTGGCGCAACACGATCGTCCGGCTCCCTAACGCTGACCTGTTCTGGAGACTCCGAACAGCGCGCAACCGGTATTTGATCGATGAGAGCGAGCAACGCGCGTGGTCGGCAGCGCTCATTGGAATCGCGGGTCTGAGCGTGGGCGCTTCTGTCCTGGCGGCGAGCGTACTTACTGGCGCCCGGCGTTTTCGGCTGGCCGAAGCTGACGCCCTCGGTCCAACGAACCTCAACCGGCTCGCAGGGTCGGTCTGCGACTTCGGGGCGCCCAAGGTGACATTGGCCATGCGCCGGACGCTCGAGGCCGATCCCTACAGCGATCTCGAGGCGTTTCCGGCTGGTTACGGACCCGAGGTTGCCGACGCCTTCATTGGTTCGGGCGACAAAGAACGGCTCACCGTCCTTGTCGAGGAAATGGATGACCTCGCCTTGAAGGTGGACATTCGCTTCAAGGCGCAAGCGGCGCGCGTGCCGGTCGTGATGGTCACCGACAACGGCGACAACGCCATCCTCGACATTGAACGGTTCGACCTCGACTCCGGCTATCCACTATTTCATGGGCTTGCGGGTGATCTCGCGACGAGCACCGCCGACCTCAACGATCCCATCCAGCGAGTGAGCGTCGCGAGCGCGATTGTCGGTCGCCAGGTTACGCCCCGAACACGCTTCTCCTTGACTCAGGTGGGCAGGACCCTGCCTACCTGGCCACAACTCGGCACAGCGGCTACGGTCGGTGGCGCGCTTGGAACTCTCGCCGCCCGATACATCGCGTGTGGGGGCCTGCTGCCGTCGGGGCGGTACCGAGCTGATCTTGACGAAATTCTTCTCGGCGCCAAGGCGCGCGACGCCAGCCGCTGGAATGAACTCGACGAGACCGAGTTTCTGGCCGGCCTTAAGGCGGTGTACGGCGCGTGATCAATCGTGCGCTGATCACCTCGTGGTTAGAAGTCGGCTGTTTGGCGCCGTCGCCGCACAATAATCAGCCTTGGAAGGCAAGAATTAGCTCTGCTGGCGTGAGCCTCTGGCTTGATCACGAACTGGTCCCCTTGCTCGGGCCATACCGCCTGCAATTTATCGCGCTCGGCGCCTTTATCGAAAACATGAGTTATGCCGCGGCTGTTGACGGATACGAGCTAACGGTTGACGAGCCGTCTGTCGTGCCCCGCCGCGCGGCGGAGATAACGGTGCGGTTCCACGCCCGTGCCACGCACAGCGCCAACGCCGCGATCGCGCTGGCCGGGACCAAGCGACGGCGGACGAACCGCGGACCGTACGAGCCGGTCCTTCCGTCCGGCGCCACTGAGCAATTGCGGGCTACTCCGTGCGAGCCTGCCACGAGCCTTGCGCTCATATGTGACGCGGCCAATCGATCCGTCGCAGCCGATCTTGCGGCCCGCGCCATGCGCGTCGTCTTTAGTGTTCCCGAATTGCGCCGGGATCTCGCTCGGTTTGTGTTCACTGGCGCTGACGGGCCGCGAAGAATCGGGATGCCGCTTGCGTCAATGAGCCCCGCGGCGCCGGCTAACGTGCCAGGACGCCAATGGGTGCTGGAGCTGGCCACCGCGGATGAGGAGGCCGAAGCCGCGCGGGCCCGATTTGAGCGCGCCCCGTTGCATTTTGTGATTACGAGCCGCACTGACACGCTTCCCAGCTGGATAGCCGGCGGCCGCACGCTGCAACGGGTGCTCGTGAGGGCAACTGTCCTCGGGCTGAGTCATTGCTTGGCCGCAGGCCCATCCGAGATCCCCACCCTCTTGCCGACGCTGCGCCGGCTCGTGGATGGCACCGAAGGCCGGCCGTTGATCCTTGGCCGCCTCGGTGTGCCCACGTTGCCGAGCCTCGGCGTTGCCTCACCACGCCGAGCCGTCGCCGACGTTCTGATCGGATGAACGGGTTCGACCCTGGTCGGGGCCAGGGACACCGCAGCGCTGCGAGTCCGCCCGCACTGACCCAACGGGATTGGTTTTATGGAGCCAAACGGCTGCCGCTGGCAACGCCCGCGCACCCGCGCGACTTGAGGCAGCCAAGGCGAGCATCGCAAGGCCTGAGAGCCGTGGGCTTGTGGAACCGGTATGAAATCCTGGGCGCGGAAGCGCGGCCGCGGGCAGCCGGTCGCGGCGGCCGTCGCCGTCACGGCTTGGGCACCTAATGGCAACCCCAAAGCCGCAGAACTCCCAGAAACGAGCACCAGGTGAGATGAGCGCACCGCCGCCCGCGCTGCACCGGGCGATCATCTGCGTCGATGTCGAGGGGTTCGGGGACCGGCGCCGGACTCGCCCGGACCAGCTCGCGGTCCGCGCTGGCATGTACCAGAGCCTGCGTGCGGCGTTCGACGGGTCGGGGGTGTCCTGGCAGCACTGCTATCACGAGGACCGCGGCGACGGGGTACTGATCTTGGTGCCGTCTGAGGTGCCCAAGCACGTCCTCGTAACGGGCGTCCCCCAACGGCTCGCCGCGGCTCTGGTCGAGCATAACCAGGCACATCGCCGGGAG
>WNGF01000261.1_pt1 | contig 73844 bp, 69 predicted proteins | sample 5400641 | NCBI WGS metagenome assembly WNGF01 (sample SAMN13153371, study PRJNA577476) | soil metagenome | isolation source: 80 cm soil or saprolite under grassland replicate 2 | place: USA:California | collected 2016-06-15
ACACGATCAACACGATGGTGGACCAGTTGAGCTCGTTCGCGGCAGAGGTCACCCGAGTGGCCCGCGAGGTCGGCACGGAGGGCAGGCTTGGCGGGCAGGCCGACGTGAAGGGGGTCGCGGGCACGTGGAAGGATCTCACGGACAGCGTCAACTTCATGGCGAGCAACCTCACGAACCAGGTCCGCAACATCGCGGAGGTCACCACGGCCGTCGCGCGCGGCGACCTGTCGAAGCAGATCACGGTCGACGTGAAAGGCGAGATCCTCGAGCTCAAAGACACCGTGAATACCATGGTGGACCAGCTGAGCTCGTTCGCGGCCGAGGTGACGCGTGTCGCCCGCGAGGTGGGGACGGAAGGGCGGCTGGGCGGCCAGGCCGAGGTCAAGGGAGTCGCCGGGACCTGGAAGGACCTCACGGACAGCGTCAACTTCATGGCGAGCAACCTCACGGGTCAGGTCCGGAACATCGCCGACGTCACGACGGCCGTGGCGAACGGGGACCTCTCCCGGAAGATCACCGTGGACGTCCGCGGCGAGATCCTGGAGCTCAAGAACACGATCAACACGATGGTGGACCAGTTGAGCTCGTTCGCGGCAGAGGTCACCCGAGTGGCCCGCGAGGTCGGCACGGAGGGCAGGCTTGGCGGGCAGGCCGACGTGAAGGGGGTCGCGGGCACGTGGAAGGATCTCACCAACCAGGTGCGGAATATCGCCGACGTCACGAAGGCGGTCGCGGCCGGTGACCTGTCCAAGCAGATCACGGTCGAGGTGAAAGGCGAGATCCTCGAGCTGAAAAATACCGTGAATACCATGGTGGACCAGCTGAGCTCGTTCGCGGCCGAGGTGACGCGTGTCGCCCGCGAGGTGGGCACCGAAGGCAAGCTCGGCGGTCAGGCGCAGGTGCAGGGCGTCTCCGGCACGTGGCGCGGCCTCACGGAAAACGTGAACTTCATGGCCGCCAACCTCACGAGCCAGGTTCGCGGCATCGCCAAGGTCGTGACTGCCGTCGCGAACGGCGACCTCAGGTTGAAGCTGACGGTCGAGGCCAAAGGCGAGATCGCCGAGCTCGCCGACACGATCAACAGCATGATCGATACGCTGGCGACGTTCGCCGATCAGGTGACGACGGTGGCCCGCGAGGTCGGCGTGGACGGCAAGCTGGGCGGCCAGGCGCGAGTGCCGGGAGCCGCCGGAACCTGGAAAGATCTGACGGACAACGTAAACCAGCTTGCCGCGAACCTGACCACCCAGGTCCGTGCGATCGCCGAGGTGGCGACCGCGGTGACGAAGGGCGAGCTCACCCAGTCGATCAAGGTCGAGGCGCAGGGAGAGGTGGCGGCCCTCAAGGACAACATCAACGAGATGATCCGGAACCTCAAGGACACGACGCTGAAGAACAGCGAGCAGGACTGGTTGAAGACCAACCTCGCGAAGTTCAGCCGGATGCTCCAGGGCCAGAAGGATCTGCTCACGGTGGCTCAACTCATTCTCTCCGAGCTGGCTCCCGTCGTAAAGGCCCAGCACGGCGTCTTCTACGTACTCAAGGCGGCCCAGGAGCCCGCCAAGCTGACGCTGCTGGCGGCGTACGCCCATGAGCGCCCGGGAAAGGTGGCCGAGGAGTTCTACCTCGGGGAGGGGCTCGTGGGGCAATGTGCCCTCGAGCGCCAGAAGATCATGCTCACCAACGTGCCGCCGGAGTACATCCGGATCTCATCCGGGCTCGGTCACTCCGCTCCAGTGAACATCATCGTGCTTCCGATTGTGTTCGAAGGCCAGGTGAAGGCGGTTCTGGAGCTGGCCTCGTTCGACCATTTCAACGCGAGCGATCATGCGTTGCTGGATCAGCTGACCGAGAGCATCGGGATCGTGATCAACACGATCGAGGCGAACATGCGGACGGAAGACCTGCTGACCCAGTCTCAGTCGCTCGCGGCCGAGCTGCAGAGCCGGCAGGAGGAACTTCAGAACACGAACCAGGAGCTGCAGGAGAAGGCGAGACTTCTCGCCCACCAGAACGTCGAGGTCGAGCGTAAGAATCAGGAGGTGGAACAGGCCCGGAAAGCGCTCGAAGAAAAGGCCGAGCAGCTTGCGCTGACCTCGAAGTACAAGTCCGAGTTTCTGGCGAACATGTCTCACGAGCTCAGGACGCCGCTCAACAGTCTCCTCATCCTGTCCGATCAGCTCTCCAAGAACCCGGATGGCAACCTCACGGGCAAGCAGACGGAGTTCGCGAAGACCATTCACTCGTCGGGGACGGATCTTCTGATGCTGATCAATGACATCCTCGACCTGTCGAAAATCGAATCGGGCACGGTCGCCGTGGATGTGAGCGAGCTCCGGCTCGCCGACCTGCGCAACTACGTCGAGCGCACCTTCCGTCACGTCGCCGAGTCGAAGAATCTGGAGTTTACGGTGTACCTGGATTCGACTCTACCCAAGGTCATGCTGACCGATGCTAAACGCCTGCAACAGGTGATCAAGAATCTGCTGTCGAACGCCTTCAAGTTCACGCGTCTCGGGCAGGTATCGCTGACGGTCACACAGCCGACACGTGACTCGTATGCGGACAGCGAGAGTCTCCGGGACGCCGCCTCGGTGATCGCCTTCGCGGTGTCGGATACCGGGATCGGGATTCCCAGCGACAAGCAGCAGATCATCTTCGAGGCGTTCCAGCAGGCCGATGGCAGCACGAGCCGCAAGTACGGAGGGACAGGTCTGGGCCTCGCCATTAGCCGTGAGATCGCGCGGCTGCTTGGCGGCGAGATCCATCTGGCGAGCGCTCCGGGACAAGGAAGCGTCTTCACGCTGTATCTTCCGCAGGCGTACTCGTCGCAAGGCCCTGTCTCCCGCGTTGGAGTCCTGCGTCCGCAGACGCCGAGCTGGCCTGCGGTAGAGCCACGGGCGGATGAACCGGAGCGGGTCATGGTGAACGAGACGGGAGACGATCGTGACCTGATCCAGCCGGGCGATCGAACGCTGCTCATCGTGGAGAACGATCTGGCCTTTGCCAGGCTTCTCGTCGACGTCGCTCACGAGGCGGGCTTCAAGACGCTGGTGACGGCGTTCGGAGCGACCGCGCTCACGCTGACCCGGCAGTATCAGCCGGCGGCGATCACGCTCGATATCTCGCTGCCCGACATCGAGGGCTGGCGGGTGCTGGAACGCTTGAAGAGTGATTTCGAGACGCGCCACATACCTGTGAAGGTCATCACGACGGGGGAGGACCTCGTGCGCGGGCGTGCCCTCGGGGCGCTGTCGGTGCTCGCAAAGCCCGTCAGGACCCGTGAGGGGTTGCTGAAGGTGATCGAGGGGTTGGGGCAGTATCTGGACCGGCCGCGGAAGAATCTCATCATCGTGCACCCGGAGACCGCGACGCGGGAGGAGCTTGTCGCGATGCTGGCCTCGGACGACGTCGATATCGTCGCGGCCGCGGATGTGGTGGACATTGGCGACAGGGTGGCCGCGGACCGCATAGATTGCCTGGTCGTGAGCGCCGCGTGTCAGGATGGGCTCCTGGAGGTCTTTGGCGAGGGAGGGGTGGAGATCAGGCCTGACCTGCCCGTCATCGTGTACGGGAGCGCGGAGGCGAGCGAGAAGATCGAGGCAATGCTGAGGTCTCGGGAAGGCGAGGCGACCGTCGTATCCGTGGCCTCTCCGGAGCGCGTCCTGGACCAGTGCATGCTTCGGCTCCACCGGCCGGTAGGGAAGATGTCGGAGCGTCAGCGCCAGATCCTCGACGGCATTCATCACAGCAGCCTGGTGCTTGCGGAGCGGAAGGTGCTGATCGTCGATGACGATATCCGCAATATCTTCGCGCTCACGAGCATTCTGGAGCGCCAGGACATGAGCATTCTATCCGCCGAAACGGGGCGCGATGCGATCGATATCCTCGAGAAGTGGCAGGACATCGAGGTCGTGCTGATGGACATCATGATGCCCGAGATGGACGGATTCGAGACGACGCGAGCCATCCGGCAAAATCCGCGGTTCAAGAGTCTGCCAATCATCGCCGTAACGGCCAAGGCCATGAAAGGCGACCGCGAGAAGTGTTTGGAGGCGGGCGCGTCGGATTATCTGGCGAAGCCAGTCGATCCCGAGGAGCTCGTCGCGAAACTCCGCGACTGGCTTCTCCGGTAGCCAGCGCAATGACGTCGTCGTCTCCCTCGAAACCTGGTCGGGCCAACATCCTCATTGTCGACGATCGGCCGTCGAAGCTGATCGCTATGGAGGCGCTGTTCGCGGATTTCGATGAGAACGTGATCTGCGTGTCGTCGGGCGCCGCGGCGCTGCGGCAGCTGCTCGAGCGTGATTTCGCCGTGGTCCTGCTCGACGTCAACATGCCCGACATGGACGGGTTCGAAACAGCCGCCCTGATCCGTCAGCGGCCCCGGCTCCAGCACGTTCCGATCATATTCATGACGGCCGGGAGCGACGATACGCACGCCCTCCAGGGCTACTCCCTGGGCGCCGTGGACTACATCCTCACGCCGGTCGTGCCGGAGGTGTTGCGCACGAAAGTGAAGGTATTCGTCGAGCTCTTCAAGATGACGGAGCAACTGAAACGCCAGGCGGAGGAGCGCGTGGCCCTCGCGGAGGAGCGGGCGGGCCGGGCGGCCGCCGAGGCCGCCGGCCGGCGGGCGGCCTTCCTTGCCGATGCCGGGAAGAGCATGGTTCGGTCGCTCGACCTCGAGACGACCGCCGATACGATCCTCACGCTGGTGGTGCCCGAGCTCGGGGACTTCGCGGTGCTGCGGCTCAGCGCCCCGGGAGGTGACATGGTCCTCGCGCGCCACAAGGACCCGAGCGGCGTCGCCGCCGACCTGGAGGCGATGCTGTCGGACCGGATGGATCGGGCGATCCAGTCGCTGGGGAGCCAGACGGTCACCGCGCCGTGGAGGGAAGGGCGGACAATCCGGGGTGTCGCATGCCCGTTGCTCGCGCGCGGGACGACGCTGGGCGCTCTCGCGGTGGCGGTCGAGCAGTGGGGCGAGTCGTATGACCCGGGACGGATCGTCGTCGTCGAGGATCTATGTGCGCGGGCGGCCGTCGCCATCGACAACTGTCTCCTCTATCGGGAGATCCAGCAACGCGACGTGCGAAGAGAGCAATTCATCGCCATGCTGGCACACGAGCTCCGGAACCCGCTCGGAGCGATCAGCTCGGCCATCGGGATCCTGGAGCGGGTGGGCGGGGACCCGGCCGATCGTGCGCGGGGCGTCATCAGGCGGCAGCTACAGAACCTGGCGCACCTCGTGGACGACCTGCTGGACGTGGCCCGGATCGCGACCGGGAAGATCAGCCTGAGCCGCTCGAGCGTGAACCTCGCGGAAAGCGTCGAGCGCTGCCTCAAGACGCTCGAGGCCGCCGAGCGGACCGGGCGACACGTCATCAGCCTGCAGAGCGAGGAGACCTGGATCGAGGCGGATCCGGTCCGGATCGATCAGATCCTCATGAACCTGATCGGAAACGCCTTGAAGTACACTCCCGTGGGAGGGAGGATCAGTATCCGGCTCCAGCCGCTGGCTGACGACTGCGTGTGCGAGATCGCGGACACCGGCGTGGGGATGTCGAAGGATGCCCTTGCCCATGCCTTTGACCTCTTCTTTCAGGGGGCCAGCACGCCCGATCGAGACCAGGGCGGTCTGGGGATCGGACTGTCACTGGCCCGCCAACTGGTCGAGCTCCACGGTGGAAGCGTGGAGGCGGCGAGCGATGGAGAGGGACGAGGCAGCCGGTTCACGGTCCGGTTTCCGCGTGGGGCGCCACCGAGCGCCGAGGAGGTCGTCACCATCAGGGAGACAGAATCGAGCCGGACCCGGATTCTTCTCGTGGAGGACAATGAAGACGCCCGCGAGATGCTGCGGATGTTGCTCACGCTGGCGGGCCATGAGGTCTACGTGGCTGGTGACGGGCCGAGCGGCATAGACATGGCCGAGACGGTGGGTCCCAACGTCGTCGTGATCGATCTGGGACTGCCGGGAGTGGATGGGTACGAGGTGGCGCGCCGGCTGCGGGCCCGGCAGGGGAAGGACGTGGACCTGATTGCCTTGAGCGGATACGGCCATTCCGAGGATCGCCGGAGGGCGCTCGAGGCCGGCTTCGATATGCACATCGTGAAGCCGGTGGACCCGGACCATCTCACCGCCGTCATCGCGTCGCTGCAGCGACGCCGACAAGAGGAGCCTGGCCGAGCGGATCTGTGATTGAATGTGAGCCGGCCAGCCCTCTGTCGAGGGCGCGTCCAGCCGGGGAGCGGCCAGCGCGCAGATCCAGGAGGCCAGAGCCGTCATGCCAAAGCCAGAGCTGGAGTTCTTCAAGCCGGATCATATCGCCTGGGAGCCTGTCGTGGCGTCAGCCACCGGAGGCGCGGGTGGCGCCGGCGTGAGGCAGAAGATCCTGAGCCGCAGCGAGGACGGCGACGTGACACGACTGCTCCAGTTCGACGCGGGCGTCCAGACGACCGAGACGATCAGCCATGACTTCTGGGAGGAGGTTTGGATCCTCGAAGGCGAGTTGACCGATCTCGGCAAGAAGCAGACGTTCACGGCGGGCATGTACGCCTGCCGGCCGCCCGGCATGGTCCACGGCCCCTACCGGGTGGGGAAGGGCTGCGTGACGCTCGAGATGCGCTACTTCAAGCGCTGATGATCAGGCGGGACCGAACCCCACCGCAATCTCCGTACCTCTGATGATGGGCCGGAATCGCACTGGGACCCCCGCGTGCAGCGACGCGAGCGGGATATCCACGATGCGTCCGAGCAGCGACACGCCCTCTCCGAGCTTCACGACTGCCACCGCGTAGGGTGCCTCGCCGGCGCGGCCGCGCGGTGCCACCCGGATGATGGTGAAGGACGTGATGGCCCCCATGCCATCCAGCGACACGGGCGTCCAGCTCCGGTCGTGGCACGCCGGGCAGAACTCCTTCGGGGGCATCGCGAGCTCGCCGCACTTGCCGCAGCGGATGCCGGTCAAGCGGCCGGCCCTCGCCTCGTCGAAGAAGTGCTTCAGCGTGATCACGCGGTCAGCCACGGCCGAAGAGGCTCACGAGGACGGTGGCGGTATTGCCGCCGAGTGTGTGCGTCAGCCCGGTGCGCGCACCCTCGACCTGGCGCGCGCCGGCCTCGCCCCTGAGCTGCGTGACGATCTCGGCGATCTGGGCGGCGCCGGTGGCGCCGATAGGATGGCCCTTGGCCTTGAGTCCGCCCGACGGGTTGACCGGGATCTTGCCGCCGAGGCTCGTCCAGCCCTTCTCGGCCGCGGTGCCTCCCCCGCCCGGCTCGAAGAATCCCAGGCCTTCGGTCGCGACGATCTCGGCGATCGTGAAGCAGTCGTGTAGCTCGACGACATCGACGTCGGTCGGCGTCTTGCCGGCCTGCCGGTAGACTGCGGCTGCGGCCCGCTCGGTCGCGGTCACGCGGGAGAGGTCGCGCTTCTCGTGCATGAACATGGTGTCCGAGGCCGCCTGGCTGCCGAGCACCCAGACGGCGCGTGGCCGCTTGCGGCCGATCTCCTCGGCGGCCAGGATGACGGCGGCGCCGCCATCGGTGAAGGGGCAGCAGTCGAAGAGCTTGAGCGGGTCGGCGACGTAGGCGCTCTTGAGGACCGTGTCGAGCGTGATCTCCTTCTGGAACTGCGCCTTGGGATTGAGGACGCCGTGGCGGTGGTTCTTCACGGCCACGTGGGCCATCTGCTCCTCGGTCGTCCCGTGCTTGTCCATGTGGGCGCGGGCGATCAGGGCGAAGACGCCGGGAAACGTCAGCCCGACGGTCTGCTCGAAGGAGGCGTCGGAGCAGTAGGCGAAGTACTCGGTCGCCGCGTCCGTCGGGATACTGAGTACGCGCTCGGCGCCGCCGACCAGGACGATGTCCGAGACGCCGGCGGCGATCTCCATCAGGGCGTGGCGGAAGGCGGCATGGCTGGTGGCGCAGGCGTTCTCGAAACGGGTGGTGGGGATGGTCGGAAGGCCCAGGAGCGTGGCGGCCAGTGGCCCCATGTGCAGCTGCTTCTCGCCGGGGCCGCCGGTGACATTGCCGTAGTAGAGAGCCTGGATGGCCGAGGGGGCGATATCAGCGTCACGAATGGCCTCCGCCGCGGCCTCGGTGAACAGCTCGGCGCTGGTGCGGTCGTGCTTCCCGAACTTCGTCACCCCGACTCCGATCACGGCAACGCGACGCATCGAATCTCCTTTGGAATGTGGACGGGTTGTTGCCGCCATCATCGTCCCCTCGGAGAACCAGAGTCAAGTGGTTCTGGCCGGCTTCATGGCTGCCGTGATACCGTTTTCGAGTCATGGAGGACCCGCGCGGATGACGCTCGAAGAAGGCCTCGTGGCGGTCCTGGCGCTCGTGGCGGGCACACTCCTTTTCCTTGGCCTTGCCCAGGCGCTCGAAGGGCGGCCGTCCCGGCCGCGCCCCCGGCGCCGCTCGGTCATTCCTCGGTTGACCACGCTTCCTCCCGCACCGCCCGAGCTTCCGCCGCGGCCCCGCTACACCGGTCCCGAGCGTCGGCGCTCCGCGCGCGGCCGGCGGCCAGCTCCGTCCAGTCCGGCGGCGGCTGTCATGCCGGCGGAGCCTGCGCCGGCTCATCCTGTCCCGCCGGCCGAAACGCCCGTCGGCGGCGCGGCGCCTCGGGAGGTCCGGCCCGACCTGCCGGTCGCGCGCGTTCCCGAACCGGATTCGGCGGAGGATCCCGCCGTCGAGGCTGTGGACAGATGTCTCGAGCTCCACCAACGGGGTCAGCACGCGGCCGTTGTCGACGCGGCCGGCCCATATCTCGGCGAGCCCGGACCGGGCGAGGCGCGAGACGAGCCCTCGTTTGCGCGGGCCGCTCTCTGGACCGTGGTGGGACTGTCCAGACACGCCGTCGCCGATGCCGAGGGCGTGAAGTTGGCCTTCGACAGCGCCGTGCGCGAGGCGCCGGACGGCGCTGCCGAGGGGTGCCAACAGCGGATCGCCATCCTCGCCGCGCCTGTCGCACGGCTTCTGCTCGCCGCGGCCGACTCGATGGAGCCGGGCGAGGCCGGACGGCTCGCCGTGCTGCGCATGGCGGTGTGCTGGCTCGAGTGGCGCATCGTCGCGGCGCCGGCCACCGAGGACGTGTCGGAGCTCCTGGATCGCGCGCGCGAATCGCTCTGGGACGGCTATGGTGTCGTGGCCCGCGCCATGGTGCGAGGGAAGCGCTTCGCGCCGGCCCGCGCGCTCGTGCGCCAGGCCCTCGACTCGGAGGACCTGCCTGCGGGGCGGCGCGGACCGCTCGGGGAGCTCGCATCCCTGAGCCTCGTGCGCGAGGTGGGCCGCCTCGTCGCGCGCGCGCGTGGGACGGCGACGCCTGAAGCCCAGGCGCTGGAGTCTCTGGAGCGCGGGCGCGAGCTCCTGGCTGGCGCGCCGCCGGATACTATCGGTCCAGCGCAGTGGCACGCCGCGAACCGCCGCATCTGGCGGGGGTACATGCGGCTCGCCCAGCGGCACATCGAGGCCTTCGAGCTCGAGGCGGCGCTGCCACCGCTCTTCTACGCTCTCCACCTGCGAGACCTCGATCTGGGTCTGGACCGTCACACGCGAGAGCTTCTGGCGCGCACGGTCGAGCGCCTCGCCGACAAGGCCGGCGAGGCTGTCGGGCGCCTCCTCAAGGACGGCGACCGGCAGGGGGCCATGGAGCGCTGGCAGGACGTCCGGGCCATCATCCAGAAGGCGCGCGACCAGGGGCTCTCGCACGAGCAGCTGGCGGTGGCCTTCGCGCGGGCGCGGCAGATGCTGGAGCAGATCGAGGAGATCCAGGCATGACGGCCGACCTCGGCCCCGCGCTCACGCTGGGGCAGCTGCTCGATCGGCCGGCCGTGAGCCACCCGTCGCAGGAGGCGGTCGTCTTCAAGGGTCTACGCGTGACCTACGGCGAGCTGAAGGCGCGCGCCGACGAGTTCGCGCTCGGCCTGCTCGACCTGGGCATAGGTCCGCGCGACCATGTGGTTCTCTGGATGCCGAACCGCGTCGAATGGAACGTGGCCCAGCTCGGCATCGCCAAGGTCGGCGCGGTGACCGTGACCTGCAACAGCCGCTACAAGGCCCTCGAGGTCGACTATGTCCTGCGCCAGTCGGACGCGCGGGCGCTCATCCTCGTGGACCGCTTCGACGGGGCCGGCATCGACTACCTCGAGATCCTCCGGGAGATCCGCCCGGAGATCGACCGGGCCGGCCCGTTCCGGAGCGCGCGGCTGCCGGAGCTTCGCCACGTCATCGTGCTGGGCGCCAGGGTGCCAGCGGGCGGTCGCGCCTGGGACGAGGTGATGCAATCGGGACGAGCCGCGGAGCCTGCGGCCCTGTCGCGCATCGACATCAGCCCTGGCGACCCGGCCGCGATGCTGTACACCTCGGGCACCACCGGCGAGCCCAAGGGGTGCCTTCTCTCACATGGGAACATCTACTACAAGTGCCGCGTCTACGTGGACCTTCACGGCTGGACCGCGTCCGACCGATACCTTGTCCCCGTGCCCTACTTTCACATCTTCGGCTCCATGGGCGGCGTCGCGGCCAACTGTTTGGCCGGCTCGACCCAGGTGGTCATGGACGTCTTCGACCCCGGCGAGGCGATGCGCCTCATCGAGCGCGAGCGGGTCACGATCTTCTCGGGCGTGCCGACCATGTTCATCACCATCCTCGGGCACCCGGCCTTCGGGCAGCACGATCTCTCGTCGCTCCGCACCGGGTCCATCGGTGCGGCGCCCGTGCCCGTCGAGATCATGCGGAGGATTCTCGACCGCGAGCGCGGGTTGGGCATGGACGCCCTCGTCGTCTACGGCCTGACGGAAGCGACCGGCGGCACTCACTGGACGCGCACCGGCGACCCCATCGACAAGCGCGTCTCCACGGTCGGTCTCAAGACGCCCGAGATCGAGGACCGCATCGTGGACACTGTCACGGGCGAGGAGCTCGGACCGGGTCAGGAGGGCGAGGTCTGCATCAAAGGACCAACCCTGATGATCGGCTACTACAAGAAGCCGGGGGCGACGGCCGACAAGATCCGCAGCGGGTGGCTTCACACCGGCGACATGGGCGTCAAGGACGCCGACGGCTACTTGCGCATCACGGGACGGCTCACGGACATGATCATCGTAGGTGGGTTCAACACGTACCCGGCGGAGATCGAGAACTTTTACCTCCGGCACCCCAAGGTGCTCGACGTCTCCGTCGTCGGCGTGCCCGACGCAGTCATGGGCGAGGCCGTCATGGCCTTCGTCATCCCGAAGGCCGGCCTGCGTGTCACACCCGAGGAGATCGTGGAGTTCGCCCGCGGCAAGATCGCCAACTTCAAGGTGCCGAAGTACGTCGAGATCGTGGAGGGCTTCCCGCTCACGGGCTCGGGCAAGGTGCAGAAGTTCAAGCAGAGGGCCTACGCCGTGGACAAATACGACCTGAAGGAGCCGGCCTAGGCCTCGTCAGCGCCAGCGAGTCACTGGGCCCTTCGGCGTCTGCGCCCAGTCGATCGAGCCGCTACGGATCGTCTCGAGCAGCTCGAGGGGAACCTTGAGAAAAGTCCTCACGACCCTCGGGTCGAAATGCGTGCCCGCGCTGCGCTCGATCTCCTTCCGCGCCGCGTCGAAGGAGATGGCGACCGAGTAGGGCCGGTCGAAGGTCATTGCGTCGAAGGCGTCGGCGACGGCAAAGATCCTCGCCCCCAGCGGGATCATCTCCCCCCGGAGCCCCAAGGGATAGCCCGTCCCGTCCCAGCGCTCATGGTGATGGTAGACGATGGGTACGGCGCCCCGGAGGAAGGGAATTCGCTCGACGAGCCGGCGGCCGACATCCGGGTGAGTCCGCATGATCTTCCACTCCTCGGCGGACAGCGGTCCGGGCTTGAGCAAGATCCCGTCCGGGATGCCGATCTTGCCGATATCGTGGAGCAGGACGCCGTGCTCGACGTTGCGAAGCTGGCTCTCGGGCAGACCGTGTGCTCGCGCCAAGGCCAGCGAATAGCCGACCACTCGACGGGAATGCGCGTGCGTGCCGACGTCCCGCGTGTCGAGGGCCGACCCAAGGGCTTCGAGTGTGGTGCGATACGTCGCCTCGAGCTCATTGAGGGCGGAAGCCAGGTCTCGCGTCGCCTCGGCGACGCGCCGCTCGAGCAGGGCGTGATACTCGCGGCGCTCCGTCAGGAGCTGGTGGCGCTCCAGGGCGCGCTCGGCGGCGATCAGCACCTCCTCCAGGTTGACGGGCTTGACGATGAAGTCGTAGGCGCCGCACTTGAGGCTTTCGATGGCGGTTTTCACGTCGCCCACGCCCGTGATCACGATGATGGCGGCCTCGGGGTCCACGGCGTGCGCCCGCCGCAGAAACTCAAGACCGTCCATGACGGGCATCTTGATGTCGGTCAGGGTCAGCGGCGGCCGCTCACGCTGGAAGGCCTCGAGCCCCTCCCGCCCGTTGCTCGCCACCTGACACTGGTAGCCGTCGGCGACGAAGACCTCGCGGAGCGCGGACCGCACCTTGGCGTCGTCCTCGACGATCAGGATCTCTTTGCGGACCGCGGGGGCGCTCATTCGGCCTTGACGTCCGAGCCGGTCGGCTGGGCCACCCCGATGTCCTCGTGGACGGAAACCCGGTTCTTTCCGGCGCGCTTGGCCGCGTAGAGGGCCTCGTCGGCGGCCCGGATCAGGTCCTCGGCCGTGGGTGCCACGTCCTCGGGCAGGGAGGCGATGCCGAAGCTCGCGGTGACCCGGCGTTTGTGGGCGAATTGATAGGACGACAGGACATACCGGATGCGGTCGGCGTACAGGCGCGCGCCCGCCTTGGACGTCTCGACGAGAAGGACGGCGAACTCGTCACCACCATAGCGGCAGATGACGTTGATACCGCGCGAGTGGCGCAGCAGGATCTCGGCCATCCCTCGGAGAGTCTCGTCGCCCGCGGCATGGCCGAGGTCGTCATTCACCGACTTGAAGCCGTCGAGGTCGAGCAGGACCACCGAGACGGCGTGGTTGAAGCGGCGATAGCGCGAGACCTCCTCCTCGAGCCGGATCGAGAAGAAGCGGCGGTTGTACAGCCCCGTCACCTCGTCCTTGAAGGAAAACTCCTTGAGCCTGGCATTGGTGGACTCGAGCTCCTTGTAGGCCGTGTCGAGCCGGATCGCATAGCGGTCGATGGCGGAGGACTGCTGCTCGATCGGCGCGAGCATCCGGGAGAAGGAATGCAGGAGGCTGTCCACGTCCTCGTCGGCGGCGACGGAGGTAGGCGTGCCCGGCGCCACGGGCTCGGGAAGCGAGGTGCGCTCTGCGCGCCGGCCGAGGGCCCTGGTCAGGTCCCAGATCAGGAGCCCGCCGACGACCATCAGGAGCCCGGTAAAGACCAGCAGGGCCTGTAGCCAGGGCATGTCCCGTACCCGCCGCGTGTGATCCAGCAGGGGCAGGAGGTAGGCATACATGCTGTAGCCAACCACGATCAGCGGGATGAAGGAGGTCAGCATCAGCGCCAGCATGATCGTGCGGCGGGCCCCGCCGGGGACCAACGTGGGCTCATCAGGGTTGGTCTGCGGTGCACGCCGAGCCTGGGCCATCTTGTGATTATCGGGCGCCGCCGGCTGGAGTGTCAAGGTTTGGCAGTGCGGTCCTTGACGACGCCTCGAACCGTAGGCTACCGTATCAAGACATGACCTCCGAGCAGAAACTTCTCATTCCCGACAGGCAGATCGACTGCATCGGCCTCTTCTGCCCCATGCCGATCGTCAAGACCCGCGAGGTCATGCGGGACCTGAACCCGGGCGGTCTTCTGGCCATGACCTCCGACGACCCGGCCTCCGACGCGGACATGCGGACATGGTGCCAGATCACCGGCAACGAGCTGGTGGAGGTCTCCCGGGAGGCCGGCGTCTACCGCTTCCTCGTCAGGAAAACGCGATAGGCGTGGAACGCGGGGGCGCCGCTCCCGAACGCGTCTATCTCGACTACGCGGGCTTCGCGCCCGTGGACCCGCGCGTCCTTGCTGTCATGCGTCCCTTTCTCGAGGCCGGCATCGGGAATCCCTCGGCGCCCCACTCGCTGGGTGCCGCGGCCCAGGAGTCGCTCGAGGCGGCGCGCGCCAAGGTCGCGAGGCTGGTGGGCGGTCCGCCTTCCGGTGTCATCTTCACGTCCGGCGCGACCGAGGCCAATAACCTGGCGATACGCGGCACGGCGCTCCGGTCGGCCAGGAGCGCCCCCCACGTCATCTCCTCGTCCGTGGAGCACCTCTCGGTCCTCAATGCCTGCCGTGAGCTCGAGAAAGCAGGTGCTTCCGTCACCTTCCTGCCTGTGGACACCGAGGGGCGCGTGGATCCGGACAGCCTTCGCGCCGCCATCCGGCCGGAAACCGTCCTGGTCTCGATCGGCGCCGCCTGCGCCGAGGTGGGAACGCTGCAGCCGCTTGCCGAGCTCGCTCGGATAACCAGGACAGCCGGGGTGCCGTTCCACGTCGACGCGGTCGGAGCCCTCGGTCGCGTGCTTCTACCGGCCGACAGCCTTGGGCTCGATCTCGTCACGGCCGCGAGCAATGACATCTACGGGCCGCCCGGGGTGGGCGCACTATGGGTGCGGCCCGGCGTGCGTCTCACGCCGCTCCTCCTGGGTGGCGGTCAGGAGGGCGGGTATCGCTCGGGCACTGAGAACCTGCCGGCGGTCGTGGGCATGGGCGTGGCGGCCGAGCTCATCCGGAGCGAGGCGGCCCACGATGAGAAGGTGCGGCTCCAGGCACTGCGGGACCGGCTCGTGGACGGCCTCCTCGTTTCGATCCCCGGATGTCGTCTCACAGGCTCGCGCGCCGCCCGCCTTCCGCACCACGCCAGCTTCGTCCTGCGTGCGGTCAAGGCCGACAGCGTGCTACTGGATCTCGACCTGGCAGGCGTGGCGGCCACGTCCGGGTCGGCCTGCGCCCAGCGGACAGGCATCCCTTCCGCGGTGCTGCGCGCAATCGGCTGCACGCGGGAGGAGATGGAAGGCTCTCTCTGTTTCACCTTCGGTCGCTGGAGCGCGGCCGCCGAGGTGGACGCGGTGGTCGAGCGGCTGCCGCCCATCGTCGCGCGGCTCCGGGCGCTCGCGCTCCCAGCGCCGCGCTGAGAGGCCGCATGCGACTCATCCTCTTCGACGTCGACGGCACCCTCCTCTTGGCGCGCGGCGCCGGCCGCCGCGCCCTGGCGGCGGCCCTCCACGGCGTGTATGGGACGGCGGGGGACATCGAGCGCTACGACCTGCGCGGGCAGACCGACCAGCGCATCGTCTTCGACGTGATGGAAGGGGCGGGGCTCGACCGTGAGGTGATCCGGCAGCGGCTGGGGGATTGTTTCGAAGCTTATGCGCGCGGGCTTCTCGCCGAGATTGGAGACGGCCGGGGCGTGGTCACGCTGCCCGGCATCGCCGACCTGGTCAGGCGGCTGGCCGCGGAGGCGGACTCGCTGATGGGGCTCCTCACGGGCAACATCGAGGCTGGCGCGCGCATCAAGCTCACGCCTACGGGCCTCTGGCCTTATTTCCGCCTGGGCGCCTACGGGTCCGATCACCTCGATCGCCGGCAGCTGCCCTCGCTCGCGGCACAGCGCGCGCAGGCGCTCGTGGGGCACGGGTTCAGGCCGGAAGAGGTGCTGGTGATCGGGGACACGCCGCGAGACATCGAATGCGCCCGTCACTTCGGCGCCGTCGCGGTCGCAGTGGCGACTGGCCAGCACTCGAGCGAGGAGCTCGAGGCCGCGCGGCCGGATCTCCTCTTCGCCGACTTCTCGGATGTCGACGCCGCGGTGTCGAAATTCCTGTCGCGCTGACGCGCGACACGGGGCGGCCGCCGACGGGAGATGCGGGCGATGCCCGGACCCGCCCGGCTGTGGCGCTACGTGAGCGGCTTCACGCCCAGTGAAGCGGCGATCTCGTTGCACTGGGTGACGAGCGCGGGCGCGATGGGGATGCCGGTCTTGCGCCGGATCCGCTCGGTCTCGGCTTCGGGCTGGCCCGCGGTGTAGACGCGTTCCTGGCCGTCGGCCGTCGGCATGTCCTGGAGCGCGCCAAGCATGTCGTCCATGTCTGACGTGAAGTCCTCGAGCCGACGGAAGCGCCGGATGTCGATAGCGGCAAAGCAGTGACCCGTGTTCGTGAGCTTCTGGTCGCGCAGGCCCTTGCGATCGATCACGTCGCCGTAGACGGCGCCGCCGAGGACCCCTGAGAGGATGTCCACGAGTACGCCCAGCCCGTAGCCCTTGTGGCTGCCGAGCTCGCGGCTGCCTCCGAGCGGGGAGAGGAGACGCGAGGCCAGCACCTTCCGTGGGTCCGAGGTGGGGCGAGCGTGCTCATCGAGCCCCCAGCCCTCGGGGATCGGCTTGTTCCATCGCGAGGCGATATTGAGCTTGCCCACGGCCACGGTCGTCGTGGCCATGTCGAGCACGTAGGGCTCCCGGCCGCCGGCCGGCGCCGCCACGCTGATCGGGTTGGTGCCCATCATGGGCCTGCGCCCGAAGGTGGGCACCATGGCGACGAAGGGCGAGTTGGTGACGGCGAGACCGATCATGCCCCGCTCGAGCGCCATCATGGAGTAGTTCGCGCAGGCGCCGAAGTGATTCGAGTTTCGCACGGCGACGATGGCGATGCCATAGGTCGCGGCCTTGTCGATGGCCAGATTCATGGCCTTGACGCTCGCGGGATGGCCGAGGCCCTTCTGCCCGTCCACGAGGGCCGTCGCCAGATCGTCGCGCGCGACCGTCGGCTCGGCCCAGGGATGGATGAACCCGATGCGTGTCCATTCGACGTAGCGGGGCAGCATACCGATGCCGTGGGAGTCCACGCCCCTGAGGTCGGTGCGGACCATGAGGTCCGCCGTCAGCCGCGCATTGCTGGACGACATGCGAATGGCCTCGAGCACGGCGACGATGAAGTCGGTCAGGCGCGGGTGCGCGATGACGATGGGCTCTTCGGCCATGCGGAAATCCCCCCGCCGGCCGCCCGATCAGGGCAGGCCGGTGATCTTGATGCCGCTGCCCTTGAGCTTGTAGCGGCGATTGATGGTGGCGAGGATCGCGGTGATCCCTTCCAGCGGTCCCGCGTTGGTGAGAGGCCCCACGTCCACGGCGCGGAGCGCCATCGAGGCGGCCAGCTCGGCGACGGTCTTCTTCGCCTCGGCGTCGCCGCCGCACAGCAGGAGGTCACTGGCTATGGCGTGGTCCGTCGAGGCCAGCTCGTGGGCGGCGATGTGATGAAAGGCCGCAACCACCCTGGCCTCGGAGCCGAGCAGCTCCTGGACCTCCTCGGCCGAGGATCCCTGGGGCGGGGGTGTGAAAAGCCGGCCGCCGCCGAAAGTCAGTGGCACCACGGTGCTGATGACCACCTTGCCGCGGCAGGCCTCCCTGAGGTCCCCGAGCGTCGCGGCGAGCCCTGAGGCCGGGAGCGTCAGGACGACCACTGCCGCCGTGGCGGCGGCCTCGCGGTTCGAGGCGCCCGAGATCGATACCTGCGCCCGGTCGCCGAGCTCGGCCGCCTTTGCGCGCGCGCGCTCGGCGTCGCGCGATCCGATGACGATCTCGTGGCCCGATTGCGCCCAGCGGAGCGCGAGCCCGGCACCTTCCTTGCCCGTGCCGCCAACAATCCCTATGAGCATGGCGTCCTTTCTAGCGGAAGAGATCGCGCGCGGGGTCGCGCAGGAGGCCGCGACTCCCGCCCTCGCCACGGGGCCAGTCGAGCCCGCGGATGATGGCGACGGGAATGCGGTCCAGCTTGCCCATGACCGGCTCGGCCGCCCCGGCCAGCTCGTCGGCGAGAGCCAGGATGGTGGCCTGCAGCACGTGGCCGGCCGGATCCTTCTCGCCGAGATAGCTGCGGAGCGGATCGAGGCCCGCCACGCCGATGGCGACATTGGTCAGCCCCTCGCGCCACGGCCGGCCGAAAGTGTCGGCGACGATAATGCCGAGGTCATGCCCGGTGAGCCTACGGAGGCGCTGCCTTAGGCGCCCCGCCGAGCGGTCGGAATCCTCGGGCAGGAGACACGCGGTGTCGGCGTCCACGTTGGATTGGTCCACGCCCGCATTGGCGCAGATCCAGCCGTGATGGGTCTCGACGATGAGGACGCCCTTGTCGCGCCGGACGACGCGGCGGCTTTCGCGGAGTATGATCTCGACGAGCCGCGGATCGCGTCCGAGCTCCGCGGCCATCTCGGCGGCCAGGGGCGAGGGGTTGATGTCTCCGAGCTTCACGACGCGCCCCTCGGACTTCGAGACGATCTTCTGGCTGATCACGAGTAGGTCGGCGGCTTCGAGCGGCGTCTGCTGGGCGCGAGCGGCCTCTGCGATGAGGCTCGCCAGGTCGTCGTCGCGCTTGATCTCGGGCAGGCCTTCGACGCCCAGGATCTCGTAGCGGGGCGGCACGGTCAGAGCGTTTCGGCGCGTGACCGGAGGCGCGCGGGCACTCGCAGTCGCACGAGCAGCGCGGCGCTCCGCGTTGAGGCTCCGCGCTCGAGGAGCAGCGACAGGTCCTCGGGCGCGTCGATGTCGAGGCCCATGCCCGGCAGGGTCAGCACGACGGGCTGGAGGCCGACGGCGCGCGCCGCGATCAGGTGGTTCTCGAAGGAGGGCTCGCCGAACTTGAGGCCCATGACACCGGGCGGTGCCAGCAGCGCGGCATTGGTCCCGAAGCCTGAGAGCGACGGGACGAGAGCCACTCCGCCTCCATCGGGGAGCGACGCATCGAGGGCGGCGAGCTCCCGGGGAGTGGTGCAGGGGAGATCGCCGGGGACGGTGAGGAACCGCCGCGCCCCGCGGGCCGCCGCCGCGCGCTGGGCCTGGGCGACGGCTTCTGTATGGCCCCGATTGACCTGCTCGCGGAGGATCTCCGCGCCATGCTGGAGCGCGAGGGCTTCCACCCCGGGATCCCGCGTGACCACGGCGACGGGACCGAGCCGGGCCTGTGCCAGAGCGGCGAGGACGTCCTCGAGCATGGCGCGGGCGAGGTCGCTCCGCTCGGGGCCCGAGAGGAGCGGCATCAGCCGTTGCTTGGCGTTGACGAGGTCTTTGACCGGCACGGCGACGAGCGTGCTCATCGAAGCGCCTCGAGGACTCGACGCGCCAGGGCGGATTCTTCGCGGCGGCCGCTCATCAGTGTGTCGGTGACCACGGCGCCCGCTCCGGCTGCCTCGATGCGTGAACTGTCGCGCGCGTCCTGGCTGTCCACGACGAGAAGGTCGAGCCACGGCGCATAGGCTTGGGCCACGCCGAAGGCGGAGACCTCGAGTCCGCGCGCGGCCATCAGGCGGCCAGCTGGACCTGAAACGGCCCGGCCTGCCACGATGGGGCTGACCGCGATAACCTGTCCGCGCGCCGCCCGGAGCGCCTCAGTGATGCCGGGCACAGCCAGGATGGGGCCGATGGAGGTGATGGGATTGGAGGGGCAGACGAGGACGGCATCCGCGGCCGCGATGGACTCGAGCACGCCGGACGCGGGCGCCGCCGCCGTAGCGCCCGCATATTCCACGGCGCGGACCTCGACCTGCGTCTTTTCCCTGACGAAGTATTCCTGGAAGGCGAGCCAGCCATCCGGCCCGAGAACGCGGGTGCGCACGGGCTGGTCGGACATGGGCAACACGGCGTGCCTGACACCCAGGTCGGCGGCGATCTTTGCCGTGATGTCGGAGAGGCTTTGGCCCTCTCGCAGCAAGCGCGTGCGGTGCAGGTGGATGGCCAGATCGCGATCGCCCAGGTTGAACCACGTGGGCTCGCCGAAGCGCACTATCTCGCCGAGCGTCCGGAAGCTCTCCTCGCGGAGACCCCAGCCGCGGACCTCGTCGATCAGACCTGCCAGTGTGTAGCAGACCGTGTCGAGGTCGGGAGAGACGTGGAGGCCCCAGATCTCGGCATCGTCGCCCGTATTGCCGATGACGGTGATGGCGCCCGGCGGCAGCTGGGCATCGAGGCCCCGGAGGAGCTTGGCGGCCCCGGTCCCGCCCGCTAAGGCCACGAGCCGCATGGAGCGCTCAGCGGAAGGCGGGAGAGGCGCGCCGGTCGCGGCCGCGCGCGGCCGCGCTCCAGAGAGCGCTACCGCCGCGCCACCCGAAGAGGCCGATGCCGGGCCGGCCCCGAAAGGGTTCCGGCAGCTCGGCCTCCGGCACCGGGATGAAGCCCGATCGCACCCACACGCGGTCGAGACCCTGCGGCCGGACGTAGAGCGTGTCGATCTTCGCGGTCTGCGCGTGCTCGAGGGCCTGGTTCACAAGCCCGGCCGCGGCGTCGAGCGCGGACTCGGCGTCGGTCCCGGCGGGCACGGCGACGGCCGGCCCGTGGAGCATGGCCGTCCCGTCCGCCCGCTCGAGGAGCAGCGCGCCGACGAGCTCCTGGCCGACCCAGGCCTCCCAGCCCTGGCCGGCTGTCTCCGGCGGCTCACCCGCCCCGACGAAGCCGAAGAGCTCGCGAGCCACGGCGACGCCCGGCGCCTCGAGCGGCCGGAAGGCGAGGCCCTCCCAGGCTTTACTTCTTGCCAAGCACCGCGTCCTTCAGGCTCTTGGCCAGCCGGAACTTCACGACGCGCTTGGCCGGGATCTTGATCGGCTCGCCGGTCTGCGGGTTGCGGCCCATGCGCGCCTTGCGGTTGGCCAGCACCAGCCGCCCGAATTGCGGCAGCACGAAGATGTTCTTGGCTTCCTTCACGGCGAGGCCTTCCAGCTGTTCGAAGAAGTCGACGACCTGCTTCTTCGCGAGGCCGGTCTTCTCGGAGAGGTGGGCGATGATGGCGGACTTGGTCATGGATTTTGCCATGCGGTGTTCCTCCGTTTCAGGGGGTTGAGGTGGTCGACTCGGCCGGTGCGGGCGCCGACCGTGTCGAGCCAGAGCCGGATTGTACCCGAGCGGGCCTGGCTGGTAAACACGGACATTCGGCCCCGGTTCAGCGGCTCGGCGTTTCCGTTCGCTCCGGGTGCTGGAAGCGGAATTCACCGGACGACGCGAGCCGGCGGTACGAGCCGAAGCGCGTCTCGGCGTCCGACACGTGGTCGAGCGGCGAGTCATCCTCGTCCGACGCGGCATCATAGACCTTGACGAGGTCGTACAGCGTGCCGCGGCGGGCGGGCACCCGTCCTGCCTCGCGCACGAGCCGGCGCAGCTCGCGCGGCGGCACGAGCTGTCCATAGCCCGCTCCCGCCGAGGTCGAGATGCTCTCGTTGATGAGCGTGCCGCCGAGGTCGTTTGCGCCGGCGGCCAGGAGGTACTGCGCCATTTTCGGCCCCTCCTTGACCCAGGATGCCTGGATGTTCCGGAAAGACGGCCCCAGCATGAGACGCGCGAGCGCATGCATCTTCACCACCTCGACGCCCGTCGCGCCCTCGCGGACGCCAGGCACGAGCCCACGGCGGTACATCGGCGCCTCGTGATGGATAAGCGAGAGCGGCACGAACTCCGTGAAGCCGCCCGTCCGGCGCTGCACGCCGCGCAGGAGATCCATGTGCCGGATCCAGTGCGCGGGCGTCTCCACGTGGCCGTACATGATGGTCGAAGTGGTGCGGATGCCGAGAGCGTGAGCCGAGGTGATGACCTCGAGCCACTGGTCCACCGTGATGCGCCCGCGCGCGATCCGGTCCCGGACCTCCTGGTCCAGGATCTCGGCCGATGTGCCCGGCAGCGTGCCGAGCCCCGCCTCGCGCAGGGTCTTCAGGAACTCCGGGATGGGCAGGCCGGAGCGGAGGCTGCCGTACAGCACCTCCTCGGGGGAGAAGGCGTGCAGATGCATCTCGGGCACGGCCGCCTTGATCGCGCGGCAGAGATCGACATAGTACGAGCCGTCGAGCTTGGGCGGCAGGCCCGCCTGGATGCAGACCTCCGTTGCTCCCATCTCCCATGCCTCGACGGCGCGGCGGACCACCTCCTCGAGCGGCAGGAAGTAGCCCTCCTCTTCCCGGTGGTCGCGGCTGAAGGCGCAGAAGGTGCAGTGCTTGATGCAGACATTGGTGAAGTTGATGTTGCGGTTGACGACGTACGTGACGACGTCGCCGGCCTGGCGGCGGCGCATCTCGTCGGCCACGAGCGTGAGAGCGTGCAGCTCCCGGCCGCCCACCTCGGTCAGGCGGATGCCTTCCTCCACCGTGAGCTCCTCGCCGCCGAGCGCGCGGTCGAGGATGCGGGCCACGCCGCGATCGATCCAGTCGAGGGGAATGCCGGGGGTCGGGATGCCGCCGTTCAGTTCCACGCTCTCCACCTTTCGAGATCGCGTCTCACGAGGCCTTCGTCGTCGACGAGCGCCGCGACGCGTGACCGGAGCGCTTCATGGAGGAATTCCGGGCGCGCCGCGTACTCTGGGTAGATGGCCAGACGCTCGCGTAGCTCGAGGCCGGCGCCCTCGGTGGCGTGTCGCAGAGCGATCAGGCTCGGCCAGGGCCTTTCCGGGTTGATGTGATCAGGCGTCAGGGGTGAGATGCCGCCCCAGTCGTTGATCCCGGCAGCCGGGAGCCGGTCGAAGTCGGCCGCCGACAGATTGGGCGGGGCCTGGATGTTGATGGCTGGGCCCAGCAGGAGACGCGCCACGGCGAGCGTGCGCAAGAGGTCTTCCATGCCGGGCTCCGGGTGGTCGCGCATCGGGATGGTCGGCTTGCTCCTGAAATTCTGGACGATGACTTCCTGGATGTGTCCGTAGCGGTCATGAAGATCGCGGATGGCGACGAGGGCCTCGACCCGCTCGGCGTGGGTCTCTCCGATGCCGATCAGGATACCGGTGGTGAAGGGAATGGCAAGCTTGCCGGCCAGCGCGATGGTGCGAAGCCGTCGCGCCGGCACCTTGTCGGGCGCGCGGTCATGGGCGAGCCCGCGGCCGAGCAGCCGCTCCGAGAGCGTCTCGAGCATGATGCCCATGCTCACGTTGACCTCGCGCAGCGCCACCAGATCGCGTTCGACCATCACGCCCGGATTGGCGTGAGGCAGAAGCCCGGTCTCCCTGCCGACGAGCTCGCATATCTCGCGCAGATAGCCGAGCGTGGTCCGGTGGCCCATGCGGCGAAGAAAATCGCGGTGCTCGGCGAAGAGCGCTTCTGGCTTGTCCCCGAGCGAGAAGAGCGCCTCCTTGGCGCCGAGCCTGTCCCCCGCGCGCGCGAGGGCCAGCACCTGATCCGGCGTCAGGGTGAATCCGCCCGGCTCGCCAGGGTCGCGCCGGAAGGTGCAGTAGCCGCAGTAGTCCCGGCAGAGGGTGGTCAGCGGCACGAATACCTTGGCCGAGAAGGTCATGTGTCGTCCGCGGCCTCGGTCTCTCGACGTCGCGGCGGCCGCCATGAGGTCGGACAGTCGCTCCCGCGGCGTGTCGAGGAGGGCGACGGCCTCCTCGACCGTGGGAGGGCAGCCGCCCAGCGCCCGTTCGAGAGCCTCTAGCTCGCGTACTGCCACTGGAGCACTTTCTGGGGCGTGATCCGGATCATGGTGCCGCGCTCGCGCGAGAGGCCCATGGCGCGGTACTGCGGGTACTTGGCCACGAGCAGGTCCACGGCCTCGGCGAAGTCGCGCCCGCCCGTGAGCAGGTCGGCCAGTCCCTGGATCACCACGTAGCGGAGCCGGGTCCAATCCTCCTCGTAGTGGTCGATCGCCACGGACACCTTCGGGTTCTCTCGAATGTTGCGGACGCGCACGAGCTCCCGCGACGGCTGCCGCTTGGGCTTCGCGTCGATCGCGGAGAAGAGCCTCTGGCCGTCGAAGGCGTAGCAGATGGGCACCACGAGCGGCTGGCCCGAGCCGCCCGCCGTCGCGAGCCTGCCGACGCGAGAGGCCACGATGAAGTCGCTCACCGTCGCTGGGATCGTGCTCATGAACGGAGGCCCGGGCTTCAGGATCTTGGCTTCCGACTCGAATTGGCGGATGAGCGCGTGACCTTGCCTCTGACGTCCTCGGCGAACCGCTCCATCATGGCCAGCTGGCCCCTGACGTCCTGGGGCACGAGATCGAAGACGAAATGAGAGACGCCAAGCGCGGCATAGGTCTTGACGTCGTCGATGACCTGCGCCGCCGTACCCCGGAAGAGCGGGCGCTCGCCGCCCGTCGGCCTGGCGCGCTTGGGCAGGATCTCGAGAGGGCATCGGAAGCTGAGCGTGATGGCCCTGGGATCCCGTCCGGCCTTGCGCGCCCAGTCGTGAACGATGGCCACCTTGTCCCGGTACTCCTCGGGCAGCAGCATCGCGGGCGGCCGGAGCCCGATGGGGTGCCAGCCATCGGAGAGCTCGCCCGCGCGGCGGAGCGCGACGTCGGTATGGCCTCCCGTCCACACGGGGATGCCGCCCGGCTGGCGGGGCTTGGGCATGGCGCTCACGGCCTCCATCTTGTATGAACCGCCCTGCCAGCTGACCGGCTCGCGGGTCCAGCACTCGCGCATCAGCCGCAGGTACTCATCCGTGACGGGTCCGCGGCGCTCGAACGGCTCGGCGCGGAGCGCCTCGAATTCCTCCTTGAACCATCCCACGCCAGCCCCGAGAATGACGCGCCCCCCCGACAGCACGTCGAGCGTGGCCAGCATCTTCGCCGTGACGATCGGATTGCGATACGGGATCACGAGGACGCTCGTGCCCAGACGCACGCGCGAGGTCTCGCCGCAGAGGAAGCTCATCAGGGTGAGTGGCTCGAGGTAGCCGTTGATCCAGTCCCCGCCGAATCTGCCCGTCGGTGAATACGGGTAGGCCGAGGCATTCGACACTGGGATCACGACATGGTCGGTGACGAAGATGGAGGAGTAACGGAGGGCATCAGCCTTGTGGGCCAGCTTGACGAGCGCTTCGGGCGTGGCGAGTGGTCCGCGACCGGGAAGAGCGAAGCCGAAGTCCATGGCGGAGCCATATTGCGCGTCGGTCTGGGACGTGTCAAGGCAGGGGACCGCTCGGTAATTTGGCGTCAGCGAGGTCGCCCAGCAGGCACCTTCACCTTAAGATCGGGGTAAGAAGGCTACCAACCAAGTGAACCTATATCATTGATTAGAAAGAGAACTTGACGGTAACGGATTCCCGGTGTCAACCTGGTGACACTTTCAGGACTGCTGTGCTAGTTTGGAACTATCATGCGCCTGTCGTACAAGGTCTTCCTGACCTCGGCCCTCATCATCGTGGCCCTGCTCGGCGTGGCTAGCTGGAGCCTGCTCGCCATCAACCGGCTGGTCGAGGTGAACCGCGGCATTGCCACCCAGGCCCTGCCGGCGCTTCGGATGGGAACCGCGCTGCGCGAGCAAATGGGGGTACTGACTCGACTGGAGCCCCAGATGGCCGCGTCCGGTGGGGAAGCGGCGCGGAAGGCGTGGGACGACAGGGCGGCGCGCGTGGGAAAGGACTTCGACCTGCTCCGTGCTTTTCTCAGCAGCGAGGACGAGCGCCGGCACCACCAGGAGGCCATGATTGCGTTCGCCGCATACCGACGGCTCGCTGTGACGGCCGGAGGGCTCGAGCGCGAGACCCGTGCGGCGGCCGACCGCGCCGCCGCCTCGATCGACCGCATGATGGGCGCCACCTATGCCGAGCTCGAGGAGGCGCAGGTGGAAGCCCGCCAGCTCGAAGGCCACACGTGGAATACCGTGTACTGGTCCATGCTGGCGACCCTCGCAGCGGTCCTGGCCGCCACGGGGATCCTCACGGCGCACATGACTCGTGCCCTCCGTGGGCTCTCCGCCGCAACGGCCCAGCTGGCCGAGGGCGCCTTCCCCGAGCCCCTGCCAGTCACGAGTCGTGACGAGATCGGCGAGCTCGCCCGCTCCTTCAACCGCATGGCCGAGCGCCTCCGCGAGGTGGACCAGCTCAAGGAGGAGTTCTTCTCGCACATCTCCCATGAGCTCCGGACCCCGCTGACCTCGGTGAAGGAAGCAACCCATCTCCTGCTCGAGCGCGTGCCGGGCCAGCTCACGCCCAAGCAGGCGAGACTCGTCCAGATCATCCAGGGGAGCTCGGACCGGCTGCTGCGCCTGGTGAGTCAGGTTCTCGAGCTGGGCCGACTGCGCGCCCGCGTGCTGCCGCTGGAGCGGCGGCGTGTGGACATGGAGAAGATCGTGGTCCGGGCGCTCGAGGAGCTGCGCCCGCAGGCGGAGGAGCGCGGCCTAGTGATTGGACGGGCGACCAGCGGCGTGGACTTCGGTATCCAGGGCGACGAGGACCGGCTGCTTCGCGTCGTGGTCAATCTCGTGGGCAATGCCATCAAGTTCACCCCGCACGGCGGCTCGGTGACCGTCGGGCTGGCGGATCTTGGGAACGGACTTGAGTTCTCGGTCGAGGATACGGGCGTGGGAATTCCGGCGGCGGACATCGCCCGTATCTTCGATCCCTACACGCAGGCCCACCGCGGGCGCGGCGGCTCGGGGCTGGGGCTCACCATCGTCAAGGGGCTCGTGGAGGCGCATGCCGGCAGCGTCGTCGTCGAGTCGGAGGAAGGCCGCGGGAGCCGTTTCGTCGTGCAGCTGCCTCGAGAGACCGTGCCCGCTGTCGCGGACGCGGTCGCGGGGGCGAAAGCGTGAGGACCGCTCGGGCGCTCGTGGTGGACGATGACCCGGACATCCTGGCCGTGCTCCAGATGCGTCTGGAGTCCATGGGGCTCGACGTGTCGCTCGCCGGTAGCCACCACGAGGCTGTCCGGCTGCTCGCCGCCCGCGGCTTCGACGTGGCCCTCTTCGACTTGCGCATGGAGCCGGTCAATGGCCTCAAGCTCATGGAGGACGCCCACGCGCAGCACCCGCGCATGCCGGTGCTCATCATGACCGCTCACGGCACGATCGACAATGCGGTCGAGGCGGTGCGGCAGGGTGCCTTCGATTACCTGACCAAGCCCTTCGTGCCGGAGGAGCTGCGCGGCAAGGTCGGCCGGGCGCTGTCCGAGCGTCGCTGGGCGCGGGACCGCACCCTCCTCCGGGCGGTCGGCGAGACGCTCGGCTCCTCCGGCACCATGGACCGCATTCTCGATACCATCGCGCAGGCGACGGTGGAGGCGACGGAGGCGGAAAGGGCCGCCGTTTTCTTGCTGGAAGGCGGCCGCCTCGTGCCCATGGCGAGCGCGGGCCTGGGCGGGGGCTCGCTCGACGAGCTCGCCGAGGCCGCGCGCGCCGTGATCGACAAGAAGATGCCTGCCATGGTGTCCGGCCAGGAGGGGCGCATGATGCTGGGCGCGCCGCTCTTTGTCGGCGGAGGGGCTGCCGGTGCCCTGATGGTGGAGACGCCCATCGAGCCCACGGCCGAGGACCTCGAACTCCTGGCGCTCTTCTCGTCGCAGGCGGCAGTGGCGCTCAAGAACGCGCGGGAGCTCGAGCGGCTGCGGAGCGGGGCGCTGGCGGCGCTCGGTCGGATGGCCGCGCAGGTCGCCCATGAGCTCCGGAATCCACTCGGTGGGCTCAAGCTTTTCGCCGAGTATCTCGAGCATCGGCTCGACCAGGCCGCCGACCCGGAAGGCGCGGATGTCGCGCGGAAGATCAACCGGGAGATCGACCACATGACCGAGCTCGTGCGCGAGATCACGCAGTTCGGCCGCCCGTCGGCACTGCGGCGCGGGCTGACCACGCTCAACGGGCTCTTGGAATCGTGCCTGGTCCTGGCCCAGGCGCGGGTGAAGGACGCGGGGATCATGGTCGTGCAGGAGCTCGATCCGTCGCTGCCGCCCGTGTCCCTCGATCATCGCGAGATGCGGAAGGTCTTCCTGAACCTCCTCGTCAACGCCTTCGAGGCCATGCAGGGAGGCGGCACGCTCACGCTGCGGTCGCGCCTGGCCGAGCCGGGCTGGGTCGAAGTGTCAGTGGAGGACACTGGCCCCGGCATGAGCGAAGAGACGCGGGCGCGCATGTTCGATCTCTTCTTCACGACGAAGGAGACGGGCACGGGGCTCGGCATGCCGATCGCGCGGTCGGTGGTGGAGCAGCACGGCGGTCGCCTCGAGGTTCGAAGCCAGGTCGGCCGCGGTACCCAGATCCGGGCGCTTCTGCCCGTGGAGGCGCCATGAAGCCCGCGGTCCTCGTGGTGGACGACGAGCCAGCGATCGCCGACGGTCTCCGGCTCATCCTGGAGCGCGAAGGCTATGAGGTGGAGACCGCCGGCAGCACCGCCCAGGGGGCCGCGCGGCTCGACGGCCGCGACTTCGCGCTGGCGCTGGTGGACCTCGTCCTGCCGGACGGGGATGGCATCGGCCTCTTGAGGCTCCTCAAGGCCCGCGACCCCGACATCGAAGTCATCATCATGACCGGGCACGGCTCGATCTCGAAGGCCGTGGAAGCGACGAAGGAGGGCGCCTTTTACTTCGTCGCCAAGCCTTTCGATTCGGCCGAGATGCTCACCCTGCTCGGCAAGGCGTTGGAGAGGCGGCTGCTTCTCGCCGAGACCTCGGACCTCAAGCGCCAGCTCGCGGAGCAGATGGGCTATGGCGAGATGTTCGGCAGCTCACCCACCATGCGGCGCGTCTTCGAGCTCCTGGACTCTGTCGCAGCCTCGGACGCCAACGTCTTCATCGTGGGGGAGAGCGGCACAGGCAAGGAGCTGGCCGCCAACGCGGTGCACGCCAAGAGCCCGCGCGCCGACGGCCCGCTGGTCAAGATCAACTGCGCCGCGCTGCCCAAAGATCTCATCGAGTCCGAGCTGTTCGGCCACGTCAAGGGCGCCTTCACGGGCGCCACCTCGGACCGGCCCGGCCTCCTCGAGGAGGCGCACAAGGGCTCGCTGCTGCTCGACGAGATCACCGAGATGCCGCCCGATCTCCAGGCCAAGCTCCTGCGGGTGCTCGAGGACCGGAACGTGCGACGCCTCGGCGGCACCCGAGCCGTGCCCGTGGACTTCCGGCTCATCTCCTCCACCAACCGGGACCCAGCGGCGGCGGTGCGCGACGGCTCCCTGCGCCAGGACCTCTACTTCCGGATCAATACCGTGACCGTGGAGTTGCCCCCGCTTCGCGAGAAGACCCAGGACATCCCGCTTCTGGCCAAGAGCTTTCTCGAGCGCTTCCGGCTCAAGCACGGTCGGGCGGTGGAGGTGATAGACCCTGAGGCCTTCCGGCGGCTCCTCTCGTATTCGTGGCCGGGTAATGTGCGCGAGCTCGAGCACGTCATCGAGCGCGCCGTCCTCGTGGCGCGCGGCCGGGAGATCACGCCGGTGGACCTGCCCGACGCCCTCAATGTCGGCGCCCCGATGGTGCTGGCCTCTCCTTCAGCTGGCTCGCTCGAGGAGATTGAGCGCATGTCCATCGTGCGCGCCCTCGAGTCTACCGGCTGGAACAAGCAGGCCGCCGCGGCCATCCTGGGCCTGCGCCGTCCGACGCTGTACTCGAAGATGCGGCGCCACGGCATTCCGCAACGCAGGACGCCAGCCTAGCGTTCCGGCGGCGACAGTGTCAGGGTGTGACGTCATGTCCTTGACGGCCTACCCGGAGAGCGCCCGCCTAAATAGCCGTATCCGTGTTCATGCAACTCCGGCAGGGATCGTGCACTTGCCTCGTCGCAGGAGGTGACGCGATGCCGAGAATGCTTGTGATAGACGACGATTCGGCCTGGAGGGCCCTGTACCGGATGGGGTTCGAAAGCGAGTTCGAGGTCTTCGAGGCCGTGGACGGGCTCGATGCCCTGGCCGCGCTGGAACGCGTGAAGCCAGACGTGATCGTGCTTGATCTGCGGATGCCACATCTCGACGGCTTGGGGTTTCTGCGCCAGCTCGACCGTCGGGGCATCAAGATCCCGACCATCGTCTGTTCCGGCACGTTCAGCCTCGAGAGCCCGCCAGCGATACCGGGCGTTTTTCCGGCCGCGAAAACGCCCGACCTTCAGGGGATCTGGAGCGCCCTCGAATCCGCTCTGCCTCAGGGCAGCGAGAACGAGGTAGCCGTCCGGTCCCGCCGAGTCGTAGAGCAGACCCTCTGGCGCGACTGACGGCGTAGTCTCCCCGCCTCGGCCCTTGCCTAGCGCCGAGGCACTCTCGCCATTCTGCCTATCAATTGGGCAGAGCTCCGCCTGATCGATCCCTCTTGCCTGACCCCGAAGCTATTGATTTGTCTCGTCCGAACGGAGTACAGTCGCCCGGCATGACAGGTGCACAGCAGAGCCTCCCGGGAGGGCCCCATGAAAAAGATCGAGGCCATCATCAAGCCGTTCAAACTCGATGACGTCAAGGAAGCACTGACAGGCATCGGCGTCATCGGGATGACGGTCTCCGAGGTTCGCGGGTTCGGCCGACAGAAGGGCCATACAGAGCTCTACCGCGGCGGTGAGTACACCGTGGACTTCCTCCCCAAGATCAAGGTCGAAGTCGTGGTCCCGGACAGCCTTGTGGACAAGGTGGCGGGCGTTCTGGCCGGAGCGGCCAAGACAGGCAATATCGGCGACGGCAAGATCTTCATTCACCCCGTGGACACCGCGGTCCGGATCCGCACCGGCGAGCGCGACGAGAGCGCGCTCTGAGCACCTCGATCAAGGAGGACAGGCCGCAATGAGAGCATTCCCGGTCACTGTGCTGATCCTGCTGGTGTCGGTCGTGGGCTTCGTGGCGGCCGGCGAGCTCTGGGCTCAGGCGCCGCCCGCCGCGTTATCGCCGGCTGACACACCGGCAGTGCCGACTCCGGCCGCCCACGGCTCGCAGGCTTCTCAAGCCCCTCAGGCTTCCAAGATCGACGCTGGCGACACGGCCTGGGTGCTGATGTCCGCGGCCCTCGTACTGCTCATGACGGCGCCGGGCCTGGCGCTCTTCTACGGCGGCATGGTCCGCCAGAAGAACGCGCTCGGCACCCTGATGCAGAGTTTCATCATTCTGGCTCTGATCTCGGTACAGTGGGTGCTCTGGGGCTACAGCATGGCCTTCGGCCCCGACAAGGGCGGCATCATCGGAGGCCTCGAGTGGGTGGGGCTGCGAGGTGTGGGCGCCGAGCCCAACCCGACCTACGCGGCGACCATCCCGCACCAGGCTTTCATGCTCTTCCAGATGATGTTCGCGGTGATCACGCCCGCGCTCATCACGGGCGCCTTCGCCGAGCGCAAGAAGTTCTCGACGTTCATCGTGTTCGTGCTGGCCTGGGCAACGCTCGTCTACGATCCGCTGGCTCACTGGGTCTGGGCGGACGGCGGCTGGCTTCGCAAGCTCGGCGCCCTCGACTTCGCCGGCGGCACCGTGGTTCACATCTCATCGGGCGTCTCGGCTCTGGCCGCGGTGCTCGTGATCGGCAAGCGCAAAGGCTACGGCCAGCACCCGATGCCGCCCCATAACCTGCCCATGACGGTCATGGGCGCGAGCCTGCTGTGGTTCGGATGGTTCGGCTTCAACGCGGGCAGCGCGCTCCAGGCCAACGCCCTCGCCGCGCACGCGTTCACGACGACCAACACGGCGGCGGCCGCCGCGGCGCTCGGCTGGATGCTCACCGAGTGGAGCTCGCGCGGGAAGCCGACGGTGCTGGGCGCCGCCTCGGGCGCCGTGGCGGGGCTGGTCGCGGTGACGCCGGCCGCGGGCTTCGTCACGCCCATGGCCGCCCTCGTCATCGGCGGCCTCGCGGGCGTTCTCTGCTACACAGCCTGCAACCTCAAGACCAAGCTCGGCTACGACGACTCGCTCGACGTGGTGGGCGTCCACGGCGTCGGCGGCACGTGGGGGGCGCTGGCGACGGGGATCTTCGCCACCAAGGCCGTCAACGAGGGTGGAGCGAACGGTCTCCTCTACGGCGACCCGGGACAGCTGTGGAAGCAGCTGGTGGCGGTGGTGGCCACCATGGTGCTGGGCTTCGTGATGACAGTGGTCATTCTGAAGGTGCTCGACGCGGTCATGGGACTGCGGATCAATGAGGAGGACGAGATGGCAGGCCTCGACCTCTCGCAGCACTCGGAGACCGCGTATGCTCTCGGCGGCTCCTCCTATGGCGAATACGGGATGACCGGGGGCGGGACCGGTGCTTTCTCGGAAGCGATGAAAGCGGCGCAGGCCAAGCGTCCCGTCCATTAGCAAAGAGCACGAGAGGGAAGTTTGGCGGAATCGAGGACCGTGGCGCGCCTTCCGAAGGTGCGCCGGCGCAAGACCGGGGGAGTGCGGGGGCCATGTGAGGCCTCCGCAGACGAACGTTAGTCGAGCCCGAGACCTCGCCGCGGAGTCTCGGACGGCAGGGGGCCATGTCGAGGGCCCGCAGACGCACGGCTCTCACTCTTGACGGGCTACCGACAACCGCATAGGGTATCCGGCGCACAGGGTATCCGGGCCGGTGGGCATCGACGCTCCACCGGTCCGGCATTGTGATCTCACGTCACCGCAAAGGAGGCAGAGCGCATGACCCCGAAGGATGTGTTGAAAATGGCCAAGGAGAAGGGCGTCAAGATCATCGATCTGCGCTTCATCGATCTCCCCGGCCTGTGGCAGCACTTCTCGATCCCGGTGTCCGAGCTCAACGAGGGCATGTTTCAGGACGGCCTGGGGTTCGACGGCTCCTCCATCCGGGGCTTCCAGACCATCGACGAGTCGGACATGCTCCTCATTCCCGACCCGGGGACGGCGCAGATGGATCCGTTCACGGCCGTGCCGACCTTGGTCCTAATCTGCAACGTCAAGGACCCGATCACGGGCAAGGCCTACAGCCGCGACCCTCGCTACGTGGCGCAGAAGGCCGAGGCGTACGTCAAGAAGTCGGGCGCCGGCGACACGATCTTCATCGGCCCCGAGCTCGAGTTCTTCTTCTTCGACTCCATCCGCTTCGACCAGAGCTACAACTTCGGCTACTACTTCATCGACTCCGACGCCGGCGCCTGGAACTCGGGCCGGGAGGGCACGCCGGATCGGCCCAACCTCGGTTACAAGCCGCGCTACAAGCAGGGCTACTTCCCCGTGCCGCCCATGGACCAGTTTCAGGACATCCGCTCCGACATGGTGCTGGCCCTCGAGTCGGTCGGCGTCCGGATCGAGGTGCACCACCATGAGGTGGCGACCGGCGGGCAGACCGAGATCGACATGCGCTTCGACACGCTGACGAAGATGGCCGACAAGGTCTGCTGGTACAAGTACTGCGCGAAGAATACTGCCAAGAAGTGGGGCAAGACGGCGACCTTCATGCCCAAGCCGCTCTTCCAGGACAACGGCTCCGGCATGCACACGCACCAGTCGATCTGGAAGAACGGCAAGAACCTCTTCTACGAGCGCGGGGGATACGCCGACATCTCGAAGATGTGTCTCTACTATATCGGCGGCATCCTCAAGCACGCTCCGGCGTTGCTCGCCTTCATCGCGCCGAGCACCAACAGCTACAAGCGGCTCGTGCCGGGCTACGAGGCGCCCATCAACCTCGTCTACAGCCAGCGGAATCGCTCGGCGGCCATCCGCATCCCCATGTACTCGAAGTCGGAAGGGGCGAAGCGCATTGAGTTCCGGACACCGGACCCGACCTGCAACCCCTACCTGTCGTTTGCTGCGTGCGTGATGGCCGGGCTGGACGGAGTCGCCAACAAGATCGATCCCGGCAAGCCGGTGGACAAGGACCTGTACGAGCTTCCGCCGGCCGAGCAGAAGAAGATCAAGCAGCTGCCCGGCGCGCTGGACGTGGTGCTGGACCACCTCGAGAAGGACCACGCGTTCCTGCTGAAGGGCGACGTCTTCACCCCTGATCTGATCGAGACCTGGATCGAGTACAAGCGAAAGAACGAGGTCGATCCCGTCCGGCTGCGTCCGCACCCGTACGAGTTCGCCCTCTACTACGACATCTAGCAGGCGGCAGCAGGCGGCTGAAAAAGGCCCATCTGCTTCGTTGGCGCTCGCCGGCCGCACGCTCAACGTACAGAGAGTACGCCTCGCGTGCGGCCGTCGGGCGCCGCCTCGCATGTCCCGGTGCTCAGCGAGCAGGCGCTCCAGCCGACCTGCGTGATGGCTGAGCAGCAGATCGGACCGATGGCAGACGTAATCCCTGGATTCCTCATGCTCGACGAATGGCATCGTCCTTGCTGGTTCACCTGCGTATGAAAATCCCTCGCTGGAGAGTCTTGATCGTCGATGATCACGCTCCGTCCCGCGCGGCGGCTGCTGAGGCTGTCGGTGCCCAGGGCGGCACCATCGTGGGCAATGGCAGCCGCGTCGAGGACGGCGTCCGCCTCGTGGACAAGCATCACCCCGACGTGCTGCTGCTCGCGGTAGGCCTGCCCGACGGCGACGGCGTCGAGGCGGCGCGCCGGGTCATGGCGGCGCTGCCGTGCCCGATCGTCTTGCTCACGAGCCACACCGATCCCGATGTCACTGCGGGCGCCGTCGAGGCCGGGGTGCTGGGTTTTCTCGTGAAGCCTCTCAGACCCGAGGAGTTGGCGCCCGCGCTCGACGTGGCCGTCTCCCGCTTCCGAGATCTTGTGGCCGTGCGACAGGAGAACGAGGCGCTCAAGCAGAAGCTCGAGTCCCGCAAGCTGGTAGACCGCGCCAAGGGCATCCTCATGAGTCGGCTCGGTCTCAGTGAGCCGGAGGCCTTCCGGCGTATCCAGAAGACGGCGATGGATACGCGAAAGACTATGGCCGAGGTCGCCCAGGCGCTCCTGCTCACCGATGGCTTGGGGCCGCTCCGCTCGGCCCGGTAGTCCTGCCGAATTCTGAGGCATCGAAGGGCTGCTGCCTACTTGGTAGGCAGCAGCCCTTCGATTTTGGGTCACATGCGTTTCCCAACTGGCTGAAAAGACTGTCGCCGTAGACGGGCACAAGGCTTGCTCCCCTCGACGGGCGGCGCGCCGAGACAGCGGGGTCTGAGGCCGAGCGCCGATTCTGCAATGGACGAGGCCCGATGACGGGTCCCACCACTCACCCCGAAGTTAGTAAGGAGACGGGCATGCAAGGGTTCTCGCGCAGGGACTTTCTGAAGGGAACCGCGGCGGCCGGCCTGGGTGCCGTGGCGGGGCTCGGCTTCCCGGCCGTGCTTCGCGCCCAGGGCGGCGGGACCGTCAAGGTGGGGGTGCTCCACTCGCTCTCCGGCACCATGGCCATCAGCGAGGTATCGCTCCGTGACGTCTGCATGATGGCGTTCGACGAGATCAACGCCAAGGGCGGGGTGCTGGGCAAGAAGATCGAGCCCGTCGTGGTGGACCCGGCGTCGAACTGGGACCTCTTCGCCGAGAAGGCCAAGCAGCTCCTCCTGCAGGACAAGGTCGCGGTGACCTTCGGCTGCTGGACCTCGGTGAGCCGGAAATCCGTGCTGCCTGTCTTCGAGAACAACAACGGTCTGCTCTTCTATCCCGTGCAGTACGAAGGCGAGGAGTGCTCGAAGAACGTTTTCTACACCGGTGCCACGCCCAACCAGCAGCTCATCCCGGCCGCGGAGTACCTGATGTCCAAGGAGGGCGGCGGGTACAAGAAGTTCTACCTGCTGGGCACCGACTACGTCTTCCCGCGCACCGCCAACAAGATCCTGCGCGCGTTCCTACTCGCGAAGGGCATCCTGGCCGACAGCATCGCCGAGGAGTACACGCCCTTCAATCACCAGGACTACCAGACCATTGTCGGTAAGATCAAGCGCTTCGCCTCCGGCGGCAACGCCGCGGTGCTCTCGACCATCAACGGCGACAGCAACGTGCCCTTCTACAAGGAGTTCGCCAACCAGGGCCTGCGCTCGGAAAACGCGCCGATCATGGCCTTCAGCGTGGCCGAGGATGAGCTGCGCGGCATGGACACGTCGGCGCTGGTGGGTCATCTGGCCGCGTGGAACTACTTTCAGTCTGTGGACACGCCGCAGAACAAGAAGTTCGTGCAGGCTTTCAAGAACTACGCCGAGAAGAACAAGCTGCCGGGTGGCTCCAAGCGCGTCACCGACGACCCCATGGAGGCCGCGTACTTCGGCGTCTACATCTGGAAGCAGGCCGTCGAGAAGGCCAAGAGCTTCGACGTCGACCTCGTGCGCAAGGGCGTCTATGGCCAGGAGTTCCTGGCGCCGGGCGGCAAGATCAAGATGGACGAGGCGAATCACCACACCTACAAGCCGGTCCTGATCGGCGAGATCCTCAAGGACGGCCAGTTCAAGGTCGTCTCGCGCTCGAAGGGCCTGGTGAAGGCCGAGCCCTGGAGCAAGTACACCAGCCCCGACAAGGGGTGCGACTGGGTCAAGGAAAAGGGCACGTACCAGAAGAAGGCCTAGGCACGTGATCACGTCTCTGCTGTTGGCGCTCGCGTTGCTGTCGGGGCTGACGGCCCCGGCAGCAGCGCAGACGCAGGGCGCGCCGCAGGGACCGACGCCGGAGATCGTCCAGGCGATCGCCCTCGTCGCCTCGAGCGATACCGCCGTCCAGGAAGCGGCGGCGGTGTCGCTCGGCAAGACCGGCGACCGCAACATCCTGCCGCTGCTCGAAGCGCTCCGCGAAGGCAGCGTGTATGTCCGGTCCCTGCCGGGAGGCAAGAAAGAGACGGTCATCGTCGGGGACAAGATCAGTGAGGGCGACAAGACCCTGGTCCCGATCTTCAGCGCCTATGGCCGGGCGCCCGTCCTGGGGCCTGACGGCAAGCCGCTCCTCCTGGACCTGGCCAAGCTCGAAGAAGTCTCGACGGGTCGCAGCCTCCGCCTGGCCATCCGGCCGCTCATCGACGGCTTCTCCGGTCAGAGCCAGCTCACCGATCCCGACTGGACGGTGCGACGCGGTGCCGCCACCAAGATGGGCAATGCTGGCGACCCCGGGGCGCTTCCGGCGCTGACCGAGGCTCTCGCCCGGGAGCAGGATCGCTGGGTGCGATACGCGATCGAGGAGGCCATCGCCCTCGTTCACCTCAAGGGCGGCTCCCCGGCGGAGCGCGCGATCGCCGCGACCCGGCTCGGCACGCTCGGCAGCGGCGACGCGCTCGAGCGTCTCAGAGAAGTCGCCGACTCGGCCGACACGGCGCCCGCGCTCAAGCAGGTGGCCGCCGACTCGGTGAAGCGCATCGAGCGCTGGACCCTCCTGACCCAGGCCATTCAGATCCTGTTCCAGGGGCTGTCGCTGTCCTCCATCCTGCTGCTCATGGCCCTAGGCCTGGCCATCGTCTTCGGCCTCATGGGCGTGATCAATATGGCTCACGGCGAGCTGATGGCCCTCGGCGCGTACACGACCTTCGTGACGCAGGGATGGTTCCAGGCGCGCGCTGCCGGCTCCTTCGACTACTACTTCCTCGTGGCCCTGCCGCTGTCCTTCCTCGTCGCCGGGGCCGCCGGCTTTGCCCTCGAGCGCGGGGTCATCCGCTTCCTGTACGGACGGCCGCTCGAGACCTTGCTGCTGACGTGGGGCGTGAGCCTCATGATCCAGCAGGGGCTGCGGCTGTGGTTCGGCGCGGCCAATGTGGACGTGATCTCGCCCACGTGGCTGTCGGGCGGGATTCCCGTGATGGTCGGCGTGCAGCTGCCGTACAACCGCCTCTTCATCATCGCGCTGGCGGCCGTCGCGGTGGCGGGCATGTACGTCCTGCTCTTCAGGACGGACGCGGGCCTGCGCGTCCGCGCCGTCACCCAGAACCGGGGCATGGCGGCGTGCCTGGGAGTCCGCTCGCGCCGCGTGGACGCGCTGACCTTCGCGCTCGGGGCGGGGCTCGCGGGCCTGGCGGGCTGCGCGCTGACTCAGATCGGCAATGTCGGCCCCGAGCTCGGCCAGAACTATATCGTGGACTCCTTCATGGTCGTGGTGACGGGGGGTGTGGGCAAGCTCCTGGGGACCATACTGGCCGCCGTCGGTATCGGCGGCCTCAACAAAATCATCGAGCCTGGGCTCGGTGCCGTTTTCGGCAAGGTCGTGATCCTCGTGCTCGTGGTCCTGTTCCTGCAGCGGCGTCCCTCAGGTCTCTTCGCGGCGAAGGGACGCTATGCGGACTCGTGAGCGCTGGGCTCTTCTCGCCGCGGCCGTCGCCCTCGTGGTCATTCTGCCGGCGCTCAACGCCCTGCCGCAGGGGTCGCCGCTTCGGGTGTCCGACTTCACGCTCAATCTCTTCGGCAAGTTCCTGACGTACGCCATCCTGGCGCTGGGTATCGACCTGATCTGGGGTTACACGGGCGTGCTGTCTCTCGGCCACGGCGTGTTCTTCGGGCTCGGAGCCTATGCCATGGGCATGCACCTGATGCTCGAGATCGGCGCCAAGGGCGTCTATCAGAACGTCCTGCCGGACTTCATGGTCTGGAACCGCGTGACGGAGCTGCCGCTCTTCTGGAAGCCCTTCTACAGCGCGTGGTTCACCGTGCTGGCGGTCGTCGCCGTTCCCGGCGTCGTCGCCGCCGTATTCGGCTTCCTGACGTTCAGGAGCCGCATCCGCGGCGTGTACTTCTCGATCATCACGCAGGCCCTGGCTCTCTGCTCCTGGCTCACGTTCAACCGGAACTCCTTGAACCTGGGCGGAACGAACGGGCTCTCCGGCTTCAAGACGATGTTCGGCTTCTCGCTCAACGAGTCTACGACCCAGCGCGCGCTCTACGTCGCCACGGCCCTCAGTCTCTGCGGCGCCTACCTCCTCTGCCGGTGGATCGTCCGATCTCCTGCCGGCAGGGTGCTGGTGGCCATCCGGGACAGCGAGACGCGCGTGCTCTTCTGCGGCTACTCACCGGCGGCCTTCAAGGTCTTCGTCTTCATGATCTCGGCGATGCTGGCGGGGGTGGCGGGCGCGCTCTACGTGGGCCAGGTCGGCATCATCACGCCCGCCCGCATCGGCGTGCTGCCGTCGATCGAGATGATCATCTGGGTGGCGGTGGGCGGACGGGGCACGCTGATCGGGCCGGTGGTTGGCGCCTTCGGCGTCAACTGGCTCCAGAGCCTGCTCACGACCCATTACCCGGATCTCTGGATCCTCGTGCTGGGGGGGATGTTCGTGACCGTCGTGCTCTTCTTTCCCGACGGCGTGGTCGGCACCGCGCAGAAGCTCATGCCCCGTCTCAGGGGCGTCAAGGCACGTGGATCAGCGGAGGAGCCGGCGAATGGGGCGCCCAAGACCATCGAGATGACGCCCCGATGAGCGCTTGCGCGGAGAGGCCCTACCGTCGAGAGGACGCCCCGATGAGCGCCGGCGCATGACCGGCTCGATCATCTACCTCGAAGACGTGACCGTCGAGTACGACGGCTTCAAGGCGCTCAACGGTCTCAACTTCTACATGGACTACAGGGAGCTCCGTGTTGTCATCGGGCCCAACGGCGCCGGCAAGACCACGTTGCTGGACGTCATCTCGGGCAAGGTGCAGCCGACCTCGGGGCGCGTGATCTTCGGCCGCGGCACAGACCTCGTGGGCCGGCGCGAGAACGAGATCGCGGGGCTCGGCGTCGGGCGTAAGTTCCAGACGCCGTCCATCTTCGCCAACCTCACCGTGAAAGAGAACCTCGAGCTCGCGCTGGCGCGCGCCAGCAAGGGCGTCCTCGCGACACTCCGGAGCTGCTTGACCGGTGAGCAGGCGGGCCGGGTGGAGGCCACGCTCGAGTCGATAGGGCTGGCGGTCGAGGCGGATCTGCGTGCCGGCGGTCTTTCCCACGGCCAGAAGCAGTGGCTCGAGATCGGCATGGTCATGGTCCAGGATGCCGAGCTCCTGCTGGTGGACGAGCCCGTTGCGGGGATGACCGACGAAGAAACCGAGAAGACGGGGCGGCTGCTGCAGGGCGTGGCCGAGGAGCGGGCCGTGCTCGTCATCGAGCACGACATGGAGTTCGTGCGCAAGATCGCCCGGACGGTGACGGTGCTCCACGAGGGCAGCGTGCTCTGCGAGGGTCCCGTCGAGCAGATGCAGAAGGACGAGCGCGTCATGGAAGTCTATCTTGGCCGGAGCCGCGACGCTCATGCTTGAGATCCGGGGCCTCGACGTTGCCTACGGGGAAAGCCAGGTGCTCTGGGACGTCTCGCTCGATGTCCCCGCTGGCGGCGTCGTCTGCCTGATGGGTCGCAACGGAGTGGGGAAGACCACCCTGCTCAAGGCCATCATGGGCCTCTTGCCGGCGCGCGCCGGCCTGATCACGTTCGACGGCGTCGACCTGGGCGGGCGGCGACCCGAGGAGCGCGCGTCCGGCGGCATCGGCTACGTGCCGCAGGGGCGCGAAATCTTCCCGAACCTGAGCGTGGCGGAGAACCTGCGCGTCGGCTTCCTCGGCCGCCCGGCCTCCGCCGGCAATGGACGCGGCGTGAAGGCCGACCTCGAGGAGATCTTCGACCTCTTCCCCAAGCTCAAGCAGCTCCTCTCCCGCAAGGGCGGCGTGCTCTCAGGGGGCGAGCAGCAGCAGCTGGCCATCGCCCGGGTGCTCCTGGCCAGGCCGAAGCTCCTGCTGATGGACGAGCCGACCGAAGGCATCCAGCCCAATGTCATTCTCCAGATCGAGGATGCGATCCAGCGGATCAAGGAGCGCGGCATCGCGGTGCTGCTCGTCGAGCAGTACCTCGAATTCGCCTGGCGGCTTGCGGACTCCTACGCCATCATGCGCAAGGGCGCCATCGTCTCGAGCGGTTCGACCTCCGACCTCCGCCAGGATGTGGTAAGACAGCACCTGACCGTCTGACGCAAGGATGACAGCGCCATGCACCTGACGCCGCGAGAGCAGGACAAGCTGTTGATCTTCACGGCCGCCGAGGTGGCTCGACGCCGCCGGGGGCGTGGTCTGAAGCTCAACTATCCCGAGGCCCTTGCGCTCATCACGGCCGAGGTGCTCGAGGGTATCCGCGACGGGAGGAGCGTCTCAGACCTCATGGCCTTCGGCGTCACCATCCTCAATCGCGGTGACGTGATGGAAGGCGTGGCCGAGATGCTCGAAGAGGTCCAGGTCGAAGGCACCTTTCCCGACGGCACGAAGCTCGTCACGATTCACCATCCAGTACGATGACGACGACAGGGGAGATCCGATGATTCCGGGCGAGTACCTGCTCGGCGAAGGGGACATCGAGGCCAATGCGGGCCGCCGGACCGCCCAGCTGACCGTCGCCAACACCGGCGACCGGCCGATCCAGGTGGGCTCGCATTTCCACTTCTTCGAGGCCAATCGCGCGCTGCGCTTCGAACGAGAGCAGGCCTGGGGAATGCGCCTCAATATCCCCGCCGGCACGGCCGTGCGCTTCGAGCCCGGAGACGAGAAGGTCGTGACCCTGGTCGAGCTCGCCGGGGCGCGGGAAGTTCACGGCCTCAATGCCCTGGCCGACGGCAAGGTGGACGCCGCGCACAGGGACGCGGCGGTGAAGAAGGCCGGCCAGGCGGGCTTCCAGGGGGCGTGAGGAGATGAGTCTGCGGCTGCCGCGGCGCCAGTACGCTGATCTCTACGGCCCGACCGTCGGCGATCGCGTTCGACTCGCCGATACCGAGATCCTGATCGAGGTGGAGCGCGACTTCACGATCTACGGCGACGAGGTCAAGTTCGGCGGTGGCAAGGTCATACGTGACGGCATGGGCCAGTCGGCGCGCGCCACGGCCGCGGACGGCGTCCTCGATCTCGTCATCACCAATGCGCTCATTCTCGACCACTGGGGCATCGTCAAGGCCGACATCGGCGTCCGCGGCGGCCGCATCGTGGGCGTCGGCAAGGCCGGCAATCCCGATATCCAGGCGGGCGTCACCCAGGGCATGATCGTCGGCGCTTCGACCGAGGTCATAGCAGGTGAGGGACGCATCGTCACCGCCGGTGGCATCGACAGCCACATCCACTTCATCTGTCCCCAGCTCGTCGACGAGGCCCTCTCGGCCGGGCTGACGACCCTCATCGGCGGCGGCACGGGGCCGGCGACCGGGACCAATGCCACGACGTGCACGGCCGGCGCCTGGAACATCTACCGGATGCTCGAGGCCTCGGACGGCCTGCCGATCAACCTTGGCTTCCTCGGCAAAGGGAACGCCTCGCGGCTCGACCCGCTGCGCGAGCAGGTGGCCGCGGGCGCCATCGGCCTCAAGCTCCACGAGGACTGGGGCACGACGCCGGCCGCCATCGACGCGTGCCTGTCCGTCGCCGAGGAGATGGACGTCCAGGTCGCCATACACACGGACACGCTCAACGAGGCAGGCTTCGTCGAGGACTCGATCCGCGCCTTCAAGGGGCGGACCATTCACACCTATCACACGGAGGGCGCGGGCGGGGGGCACGCGCCCGACATCATCAGGGTCTGCGGCGAGCCCAACTGCCTGCCGTCCTCGACGAACCCGACCATGCCGTTCACGGTCAATACGATGGACGAGCACCTCGACATGCTGATGGTGTGCCACCACCTGAATCCGAAGATCCCCGAGGACCTGGCCTTCGCAGAGTCCAGGATCCGCGCGGAGACGATCGCGGCTGAGGACTGCCTCCACGATCTCGGCGCCATCAGCATGCTCTCGTCCGACTCGCAGGCCATGGGGCGCATCGCGGAAGTGATCACGCGCACCTGGCAGACGGCGGACAAGATGAAGCGGCAGCGGGGCTCGCTGCCCGGCGATGGGCGGAATGACAATGTCCGGGCCCGGCGCTATGTCGCCAAGTACACGATCAACCCCGCCATCTCGCACGGGATTGCGCACGAGGTGGGCTCCATCGAGCCGGGCAAGCTGGCCGACCTGGTGATCTGGAAGCCGGCCTTCTTCGGTGTCAAGCCCGAGCTCGTCCTCAAGGGGGGATTGATCGTCACGGCGGCCATGGGGGATCCCAACGCCTCCATCCCGACGCCCCAGCCCGTCCGCTACCGGCCGATGTTCGGCTCCTATGGCGGTGCGGTCTTCTCGACGTCGGTGACCTTCCTGTCCAGGGTCGCGCTCGAGGACGGGGTGCCGGGACGGCTGGGCCTCCGCAAGATGGCCGTGGCGGTCGGCCGGTGCCGGGGGCTCTCCAAGGCCGACATGGTCAACAATGCCTACTGCCCGCGCATGGAGGTAGACGCAGAGACCTACGAGGTGCGCGCCGACGGCCAGCTCTTGACCTGCGAGCCCGCGCGCGTCCTGCCGATGGCGCAGCGCTATTACCTTTTCTAGTCGTGGTCGTCATCACCGAGCCCCACCTTCACGTCGAGCCTCGGGCCCTCGAGGGCAAGCAGCGCGACACGCTCTGCCTCACCTGGGAGGAGCGGCGGTGGACGCGCAAGCGCATCGTCACGAGCGGGGGCAGGGACGTGGCGCTGGCGCTGCCGACCGGCAGCCTGCTCCGGCCCGGCGACATCGTGGCCGTGGAGGGGGATTGGTATCTCGAGATCGAGGGCAAGCCCGAGCCCGTCCTGGCCGTGACACCGAAGGACAGGCGCGAGGCCATACGCATCGCCTTCGATGTCGGCAACCGCCATTTCCCCGTGGCGATAGTGGGCGATGACCTTCTCGTCCCGGACGACACGGCCATGGAGCAGCTCTTGACCCGCCTTGGCGCTGCCTGGAAGCGATGCGCGGCGGTTTTCGCCCCGCTTGGCGCCGGCCATCAGCATGAGCATGGCGAGAGCGCGCTCGACGGCCACAGCCATGGGCATGTCCATCGCCATGAGTGAGCGTGTGACAGAGTTGGGGCTGCTCTCGCTCCTGCACTTCGCGGACAGCGCCTTTCCGACGGGCGGCTACGCGCACTCCTTCGGCCTCGAGACCTGTTGCCAGGCGGGGCTGGTGCGAGGGCGAGAGGATCTCGAGCGATTTCTCATGGCGCAGCTCGAGGGCTCGGCGGGACCCTGCGATGCCACGGCGGCCGCGGGCGCGCTCCGGGCTGCGGCCCGCAGTGATCTCCGGTCCTGCCGGGAGCTCGACGCGATGCTCGAGGCCATGAAGCCGGTCAAGGAGTTCCGGGAGGGCAGCCGCCAGATGGGGCGCCAGACGCTGCGAGTGGCGGCCGCGCTGACCGGGGATGCGCGCCTCGTGGAGTACGCGGCCGACGTGGACCGGGGCCTTGTCCCGGGACACCACGCCGTCGCCTATGGGCTCGCGGCCGCGGCGCTGGGCTGGGACCCCGAGACGGCAACGACCGCGTATCTCTATTCCACCACGGCACTGCTGGTCGGGGCGGCGCTCAGGCTTCTATCCATGGGACAGCTCGAGGGTCAGCGCGTGCTGTGGGGCCTTCATCCCGTCATCGCGCGGGTGGCGCGCGAGGCGGCGCTCCGCGACCCATCGGAGGTCTGGAGCTTCGCTCCCGGTATCGAGCTCGCGGGCATCCGACACGCCGCGCTCGAGATGAGGCTCTTCCGCTCGTGAGCCTGGATGCTCGCATCCCGCGCCCGCTCAGGATCGGTATCGGTGGGCCCGTCGGCTCGGGCAAGACGGCCCTGGTCGAGGCGCTCTGCGTGCGCCTGCGGGAGCGCTACGATCTCGCCGTGATCACCAACGACATCTACACGCAGGAAGACGCGCAGTTCCTCGTCCGGCGCGGCGCCCTGCCGCCGGACCGCGTCCTCGGGGTTGAGACGGGCGGCTGTCCCCACACCGCCATCCGCGAGGACGCCTCGGTCAATCTCGAGGCGGTGCACCAGCTGCTGGGGCGCTTCCCGGCGCTCGAGATGCTCTTCGTGGAGAGCGGCGGGGACAACCTGGCCGCAACCTTCAGCCCCGAGCTCGTGGACGCGACCATCTACGTGATCGACGTCGCGGAGGGGGACAAGATCCCGCGCAAGGGCGGCCCGGGAATCACGCGCTCGGGCCTCCTCGTCATCAACAAGATCGACCTGGCGCCCTATGTGGGCGCCGATCTCGGTGTGATGGAGCGTGACTCGAAGCGCATGAGGGGGGACAGGCCGTTTGTCTTCACCAATCTCCGTGACGGGACAGGCGCAGACCGCGTGGTGGACTGGATCCGGCGCGAGCTCCTCTTCGAGTCCTGAGCCGTCGGCGCCCGGCCGCACGGGGCGCGACGGCTTCCTCGGGCTCGCCTTCGAGCATCGTGACGGCCGCACCGTCCTCACCGGCCGTCGCTTCACCCTGCCGCTCCAGGCTTTCGAGCCTGTGGATCTCGACGGCACGGGCGTCGCGACGCTTCTGCTCCTGAATCCCACGGGCGGCGTGCTGGGCGGCGACCGCCTCGAGACCCGGCTGGAGCTTGGCGCCGGGAGCCATGTGTGCCTGTCGACGCCGAGCGCCACCCGCGTCTATCGGAGCTCGGGACCGCCGTCCGTCCAGCGACTGACCGCCCGCGTGGGAGACGGTGCGAGGCTCGAGTACGTGCCCGACCACGTCATTCCCTCTCCGGGGGCGCGCCTCATCCAGAGCGTGGAGGTGACGCTCGGGCCCGGCGCCGCCGCCATCCTGTGCGATGCCTGGTCTGTGGGGCGCGCGGCACGCGGCGAGTCCTGGCGCTTCGACCTCCTCGACAGCGGGACGCAGGCGCGCGATGCCGAGGGGCTGCTCTTCAAGGACCGCGTGGTGCTGGGTGGCGCTCAGGGCTGGGGCGGCCTCGGCGCTGCCGAGGGCATGGCCTATGTGGCCACCATCGCGTGCCTTGCGCCCGCGCACGCAGGCCTCGACGATCTCGCGGTGGATCTCACGGGAGCGCTGGCCACGACGGTGACAGAGGTGAAAGCGGGCGTGACCACGCTGGCGCGCGGCGGAGTCATGGCCCGTCTGCTCGCGCCGACGGCGCCTGCGCTCCAGCGCGCCGTCGAGGCGGTCTGGGCGACGTGCCGCATGCATCTCTGGGGATGCGCGCCTGCGGCACTGCGCAAGATGTAGGCGAGCCTGGTGGACGAGAGCTCCGGCACAGGTCCTGGCGCGCGGGCACGCCACCGCCTCCCACCTGGCGTGAGCGCCGTCCCCGATCCGGCCAGGGCCGCGCGCTACGTGGCCGAGGTCGCGCCCCTGCTCGGCCTGACGATTCCCCCGGAGTGTCGAGATGCCGTCGTGGGCAATCTCGCGGGGCTGCTGGCCGCCGGCTTCCTGATCCTGGATTTCCCCATAGGCGAGACCGAGACGGCACCGGTCTTTCGGCCGTGACGGACGGCGATGCGGTTGCGACGGCAGAGGCGGTGCGCGCCCGGCGCGTGAAGGCCCGGGACGTGACGGCCTCCACGCTGGAGCGGATCCGGGCGCGCGACGCCCAGCTCAACTGCTTCACCACTGTCCTGGCGGAGGAGGCGCTCCGGGACGCCGAGGCCGTCGACGCGGCGGTCGCCGCCGGCCGCGATCCCGGGCCGCTCGCGGGCGTGCCGTTCGCCGTGAAGAACCTCTTCGACATCGAGGGGCTGACCACGCTCGCGGGATCGAAGATCAACCGGGAGCGCCAGCCCGCGGGCCGCGATGCCACAGTGGTCGCGCGACTGCGGCAGGCGGGCGCGGTCCTCGTGGGCGCGCTCAACATGGACGAGTACGCCTTCGGCTTCACCACCGAGAACACGCACTACGGCCCCACGAGAAATCCCCACGACCGGTCCCGCGTGGCCGGCGGCTCATCGGGCGGCTCGGCGGCCGCGGTGGCCGGAGGCCTCGTGCCGCTCTCGCTCGGCTCCGATACCAACGGCTCCATCCGGGTGCCGGCGGCGCTCTGCGGCGTCTTCGGCCTCAAGCCGACCTATGGCCGGCTGTCACGCTCCGGGGCGGCGCTCTTCGGCATCAGCTTCGACCACGTGGGCCCTCTCGCCGGGTCGGTGCGCGATCTCGCCGCGGTGTACGACCTCATGCAGGGCCCCGACCCGCTCGATCCCGCGTGCGCGGAGCGGCCCCGCGAGCTGTGCCTGCCGCGACTGGGCGAGGGCATGGCGGGCCTCCGCATCGCGGTCGCCGATGGTCACTTCTCGACGGGAGGCAAGGCCGAAGTCTTCGCGGCGGTGGGCCGCGTGGCGGCGGCGCTCGGGGCCACTCGCACGGTGCGCATTCCCGAGAGCCACCGTGCGTGCGCGGCGGCCATGATCATCACGGCCTCCGAGGGAGCGAGCCTCCACATGGACGATCTCAAGATGCGCCCCTTGGACTTCGATCCCATGACGCGCGACCGCTTCCTGGCGGGCGCGCTCGCGCCGGCGGCGCTCTACGTCCGCGCGCAGCGATTTCGCGCATGGTACAGGGAGCGGGTGCGCGAGATCTTCCGCGAGGTGGACGTGCTGCTGGCTCCGACCACACCGTATGCGGCGCCCCGCATTGGCCAGGACACGGTGACCGTGGCCGGGGCCGAGGTGCCGGCGCGCGCCACCCTCGGGCTCTATACCCAGCCGCTGTCCTTCGTCGGGCTGCCCGTCATCTCGGTGCCCGTGAGCAGGACCGGCCCTCTGCCGCTGGGTGTGCAGCTCGTGGCCGCGCCGTGGAACGAGGCCGCCCTCTTCCGGGCCGCGGCGGCTCTCGAGCGCGACGGCATCGCCGCCGCCAGCATCGTCGCCTGACCGGACGCCCCCTTTCTCGCCAGGCACAAGCGGACGATCGCGCGAGCTGGCGTATGCTGCCGCGGAAATCTCGGCGCCGGGGCCGTCAGGCCCCGGCGGACAGGAGGACCGAGCCATGGATGTCAATATTCCCGAGGTGGTGGCCGAGGTCCGGGCGGCCTTCGAGCGCTACGAGGCGGCGCTCGACGGGAACGATGTCGAGGCGCTCGACGCCTGCTTCTGGCGCGACCCGCGCGTCGTGCGCTACTCGCTCACCGACAATGCGTATGGGTTCGAGGCCATCCACGCCTCGCGGCTGGCACGGCCCAAGGTGGACATCCGGCGAGCGCTGACGAACACCATCATCACGACCTTCGGCCGCGACCTGGCGACGGCGAACACGGAGTTCGAGCGTCTCCGGTCCGGCAGGCAGGGCCGCCAGAGCCAGACCTGGGTGCGCATGCCGGAGGGCTGGCGCGTCGTGAGCGCCCATGTCTCCTTCATGCCCACATCGTAGGCAGGACACACATCTTGCCCTGCTCACGATAGAGGCGCAGTTGCTTATCTCGTGGGCAATGCCCGGCCGCCCTCCCTCGCCCTCCTCTGAACTGGGTGATTTTGTTGGTCCCCTCCTGAGGCACAAGCCTTGCTCTGTCGTGGGCCGGGTGATTCGGCCCACGGTCGAGCGAGAGGGGGAGGGAACCAGTGGATCAAAGATCCGGGAACACCGAAGCCCTGACCGATCGGCTCGTCGAGCGCTCGGTCGAGCACGCCGTCTTCGGGGACCGCCGCGACTTCCTCAAGCAGGTGGGTGCGGGCACGGCCGCCGCGGCGCTGGCGAGCGTCTTTCCCATGGCCGCCGCCAAGGCGCTGGCCCAGGCCAAGCTGGGCCCGCCCGAGAAGAAGGACCTCAAGATCGGCTTCATTCCCATCACCTGCGCGACGCCGATCATCATGGCGGAGCCGATGGGCTTCTACAAGAAGCACGGGCTCACCGCCCAGGTGATCAAGGCGTCGAGCTGGGCCATGATCCGCGACCTCTCGATCAACAAGGAAAGCGATGCCACGCACATGCTCTCGCCCATGCCGCTGGCCATCACCATGGGCGTCGGCTCGCAGGAGGTGCCCTACGTCATGCCGGCCGTGGAGAACATCAACGGCCAGGCCATCACGCTCGCGAACAAGCACAAGGGGGTCAAGAGCGCGGCGGACTTCAAGGGCTTCAAGTTCGGCGTGCCCTTCGACTACTCGATGCACAACTTCCTGCTCCGCTACGTGGTCGCCGAGGCCGGCATCGACCCGGATAAAGACATCCAGATCCGCGCCGTGCCCCCGCCCGAGATGGTGGCGAATCTGCGGGCCGGCAACCTCGACGGTTACCTCGGACCCGATCCCTTCAACCAGCGCGCCGTGTACGAGAACGAGGGCTTCATCTGGATGCTCTCGAAGGACATCTGGCCGGGGCACCCCTGCTGCGCCTTCGCGGCGCGGAAGGAGTTCGCGGAGACCGCGCCGAATGCCTTCGGCGCGCTGTTCCGCGCGATCGTGGACGCGACTCAATATGCGCACGAGAAGAAGAACCGCAAGGAGATCGCCGCCGCCATCGCCCCTCGCAACTATCTCAACCAGCCCGTCGAGGTCATCGAGGCGGTGCTGACCGGCCAATTCGACAATGGACTGGGCCAGAAGATGAACGTGCCGGACCGCGTGGACTTCGATCCCTTCCCGTACCACTCGATGGCAGTCTGGATTCTGACGCAGATGAAACGGTGGGGCTACATCAAGGGTGACGTGGACTACCAGAAGGTCGCGGCGCAGGTCTTCCTCGCCGACCAGTGCCGCGAAGTGATGAAGTCCCTCGGCTACAAGGCCCCTGAGAAGAACTCGGTCGTGCACACGTTTCTGGTCGGCAAGCAGAAGACCTTCGATCCAGCCAGGGCCGCGGAGTACCTGAGCGGCTTTGCGATCAAGCGGGCGTGAGCGTGATGACGGCGGCCCGGCGCGAGCGGCTCAGAACGGTGGTGTACTGCCTCGTCCTGCTTGCCGTCTTCCTTGCCGCCTGGCAGGCGCTGGCAGGGGTCGGCGGCAAGGGGGGAAAGGGTGCAGGCATACCCGGACCCGCAGCGGTCGCTCAGACGGCGTGGGCGATGCTTGCGGATCCCTTCTACGACCGCGGCCCCAACGACAAGGGCTTCGGTCTTCAGCTGGGCTACAGCCTCGGCCGCATGATGGGCGGGTACCTCGCCGCCTCGGTGGTCGCCATCATGCTGGGCGTCGCGCTGGGATCGTCGCCCGCGCTGCTCAAGGCCGCCAACCCCTTCATCCAGATCCTGAAGCCCGTCTCGCCGCTCGCCTGGATGCCGCTCTTCCTCTACACGATCAAGAACGCGGGGCAGGCCGCGGTGCTCGTGATCTTTGTCTCGTCGTTGTGGCCGACCATGGCCAATACGGCCTTCGGCGTGGCCGGTATCAAGAAGGACTATCTCAACGTGTCACGGCTCCTGCAGCTGTCCTGGCCGCGGCGCTTCTTCCAGGTCATCCTCCCGGCCGCGGCGCCGGCCATCCTGGCGGGTCTCCGGATCTCGATGGGCAGCGCGTGGGTCGCCATCGTCGCCGCCGAGATGCTGATCGGCGGCACCGGGGTCGGCTACTTCGTGTGGAACGAGTGGAATAACCTCGCGCTCGACAGCGTGATCTTCGCCATTCTCGCCATCGGTCTCGTCGGCGTGCTGCTCGACTTCGCCTTGGGCCGCGTGGCGAAGCTGGTCGCCTACACGGACTAGGGCCGGGACGACGCGATGGCGTTTCTCGAGATCGACCACGCCACGAAGTTCTTCCCGGACCCGGACGGGGCGGGGGAGGTCTGCGTCTTCCGCGACGTCGCCTTCGGGGTCGAGCGAGGCGAATTCCTGACCATGGTCGGGCACTCGGGCTGCGGCAAGAGCACCCTGCTCAATATCATCGCCGGGCTCGAGACAGCGTCGCTCGGCGGCGTCGTGCTGGAGGGCCGCGAGATCCGGGGCCCGGGCATGGACCGCATGGTGGTCTTCCAGAACTTTTCGCTCATGCCGTGGATGACGGTGACCCAGAACGTGCGGCTCGCCGTGCGCTCAGCCTATCCGTCCTGGTCGGGGCCGCAGGTGGACGACTGGGTGAGGCGGTACGTCGAGATGGTCGGGCTCACCGAGGCCGAGAACAAGCGGCCGTCGGCACTGTCGGGAGGCATGAAGCAGCGCGTCGGACTGGCACGGGCGTTCGCCACCGAGCCCAAGGTCCTGCTCCTCGACGAGCCCTTCGCCCAGATCGACGCGCTCACGCGAGGGGTCATCCAGGAGGAGCTGGTGCGGATGTGGACAGCCTCTCGCAACACGGTGTTCATGGTCACCCACGACGTGGATGAGGCGATCCTGCTCTCCGACCGCGTCGCGCTCATGACCAATGGCCCCGACGCGCGCCTGGCCGAGATCGTGGAGGTCAAGATCCCGCGCCCGCGCTTCCGCTCGAGCATCATCGACGATCCGGCGTACGCGCGTCTGCGCAGCCACATCATCCACTTCCTCGTGGAGCGCTCTCGCCACCTCCAGGAGCAGGTCCTGGCGGAGGAGAGCCGCACCGCGGGAGACCTCGTTCCTACACGCTGAAAGGAGACAGATCATGGACCGCGCTGCGGCGCTCCAGAAGATCCGGCAAGCCCGGGAGGCCAAGGGCCTCTCCTACGACGACCTCGGCCAAGCCATCGGGACCAAGGATCCGATGTACATCGCGGCGGCGCTCCACGGGCAGCACCGCCTGAACGCCGAGGAGGCCAAGAAGCTCGCGCAGGCACTCGGGATCGAGGCCGAGACGGCGATGGCGACCACGGCCATGCCGCACCGCACCGACTTCCCGCTCACGACCGATCCCTTCAAGTACCGCCTCATGGAGCTGGTCGGGGTGTACGGCGACGCGCTTCGCGAGCGCTCGAACGAGCTCTGGGGTGACGGGATCCTCTCCGCGATCGATTGCAAGGTGACGCTGGAGAAGAAAGGCGAGCGCGGCATCATCACAATCGACGCGAAGTTCCTGCACTACAGGGAGTTCTAGCAGAAGAGCGTGAGTCTCGCTTCAATGGGGAGGCGGCTCGGAAAGGAGCACAGCCAGCATGGAAGGCCGAGCTGAAGCGGAAGAGTTTGACCGGCTGCTGAGCACCGTCCTCCCGACGGTTGTTCGTGATTCGGCGGCGCTGGAAAGCGGGCGGCTGTACCGGAGCGTGATGGCGCGGGTGGAGGCCCCGCTCCTGCGGCACGCGCTCGAGCTGTCTGCGGGCAATCAGCTCAAGGCCGCGCGCCTGCTCGGGATCAACCGCAACACGCTGCGCAAGCGGCTGAGGCTCTTGGGGCTCTTGCCGCCCTCGCGGCCCAACGGAAACGGAGCCAAGCCGGCCTGAGGGCCGTCGCGCGTCGTCGCGTTCCGGGGTAGACTCGCACCCCGTGCGACCGAGGGCCCGGCTGGTCCTGCTCGTGCTGCTCGCGTCCGCATGCGCGGGTGTCGGCACGGAGCCTGTCCCCGGCAGGCCGGCTCACCACGTCGAGGGCGGCTTCCGCAACACCGATCCGTCCTTCGAGCGTCCATCCGCCGGCACCCGCTTCGCCTACATCTGGCGCCGGACCTGGGAGCCGGCCAGGAGCAGCGATGTCCCGCGGGAAGCCAATGACGGGGCCGCGCTGCGCGCGAACCGGTCCGAGCCGACGGTGACGTGGATCGGGCACGCGACGGTCCTGCTGCAGCTCGACGGGGTCAACCTGCTCACGGATCCTCACTGGGGCTCGCGCGCGAGCCCGGTCTCGTGGGCGGGGCCGAGGCGGCTCCAGCCTGCGGGCCTCGCGTTCGAGGACCTGCCGCCGATTCACCTCGTGGTCATCTCTCACGACCATTTCGATCACCTGGATCTCGACACCGTGAAGCGGCTCGGGGCCTCCCACAATCCGCTCTTCGTGGTCCCGCTCGGCCTCAAGGCCTGGTTCGGCCGCCAGGGCCTGTCGCGCGTGGTGGAGCTCGACTGGTGGCAGGCCTTCGAGCACGGCGGGCTCCGGATTGTGTGCACGCCGGCGCAGCACTTCTCCCAGCGTAGCCTCTGGGACACCAATACGAGGCTCTGGGCCTCCTGGGCCGTCGTGGGATCGTCCCGGCGCTTCTATTTCAGCGGCGACACCGGCTACTTCGACGGCTTCCGCGAGATCGCCCAGCGGCTCGGGCCATTCGATCTCACGGCGCTCCCCATCGGCGCCTATCTGCCGCCCTCGATCATGCGCCTGGTGCATCTGACCCCCGAGCATGCGGTGCGCGCCTTCGAGGACCTCCGGGGTCGCACCCTCCTCGGCATTCACTGGGGCACGTTCGACCTGGCCGACGAGCCGCTCGAGGAGCCGCCGCGTCGCATGCTCGCCGAGGCCGAGCGGCGCGCCATTCCGCCGCAACGCGCCTGGATCCTCAAGCTCGGAGAGACACGGCGCTGGTAAGATGGCGCCCTGATGGCGAGCCGCGTACTCATCGTCGAGGACGAGCCTGATATCCGCGATCTCGTCCTCTTCCACCTCCGCCGCGATGGCTACCAGGCCTCGAGCGCAGGCAGTGGCGAGGAGGCGCTGCGCCAGGTGCGGCAGGCGGCGCCCGACCTCGTCGTGCTCGACCTCATGCTGCCGTCCATGGGTGGGCTCGAGGTGTGCCGGCGCCTGCGACAGGACGCGGCGACGGCGGCGCTGCCGATCGTGATGCTCACCGCCAAGGGCGACGAGGTTGACCGGGTCCTGGGGCTCGAGCTCGGCGCCGACGACTATGTCGTCAAGCCTTTCTCGCCCAAGGAGCTGCTGGCGAGAGTGCGGGCCGTCCTGCGGCGCGCCAAGCCGACGCCAGGCGCCGCGCCCATGACGCTCGGCTCCCTCGCCGTCGATCAGGGGACGCGTACCGTGACGGTCCAGGGGACGCCGCTGACCCTCACGCACAAGGAGTTCGAGCTGCTGCGGGCGCTCGCGGAAGCGCGAGGGCGTGTCCTCTCGCGCGAGTTTCTTCTCGACCGTGTCTGGGGCTATTCGCGCGCCGGCGAGGTCGAGTCGCGCACCGTGGACGTGCACGTCCGCCGGCTGCGCGTCAAGCTCGGCTCCGAGGGACGGCGCATCCTCACGGTCAAGCACGTCGGCTACCGGCTGGATCCGGAGGCGTGATGCTCCGGCGGCTCCTCCACGCGTTCCGTAGCCGCATCGCGCTCAAGCTCACGCTGACGCTGGTGGGCTTCGTGGCCGCTAGCATGCTCACCGTCGGGCTCTACCTCTCGCGCGGGCTCGAGCAGGTGGCGGTCGAGTCCGTCGAAGCTCGGCTCGCGACCGCGGCCCGGGTGCTGCACGATGACGCCCGCAGCGCGCTGCCGCCGGGCCGGCACGAACGAGCTGCCCAGGCATTCGCGGAACGGGTGGCGCGATCAGCGAGCGCCCGGGTCAGTCTGATCGCTCCGGACGGCCAGGTGCTCGCCGACTCCGAGCGGACACCGGAAGGGGTCGCCGCCATGGAGAACCACGCCGGCCGGCCCGAGATCCGCGCGGCCCTGGCGGGAGGGACGGGGCGCGATGTCCGCCGTTCTGCCACGCTCGGAGCGCCACTCATCTACGTGGCGGTCCCGGTGACCGATGGGGGACGCATCGTGGCGGTCCTGCGCCTGGCCGCGCCTGTCGAGGCCGCGACGCCCGCGTATGAGGCGCTTCGCGCGGTCATGCTGGCCGGGGGCGCGGTCGCGCTCGTGCTCGCCCTCGCGATCGGGCTCTTCGTCGCCGGCCGGGTGACACGGCCCGTGGTCGAGATGCAGGGCGTGGCCAGACAGATGAGCGAGGGCAACTTCGAGGTCCGCGCCTCCGTTCGCTCGCCTGACGAGATCGGGACCCTCGGTCGCTCGCTCAATGCCATGGCCGGTCGCCTGCGCGAGAAGATCGGCGATCTCGAGCGTGAGCAGGCCAAGGCCACGGCCATCCTCGATGCCATGGTCGAGGGCGTCATCGCCATCGACGACCACGACCACATCATGTTGATGAACGAGCGCGCCCGCGGGATCTTCGGCCTGGGCCGGGCGCCGGTGGAGGGTCGGCCCCTGCTCGAGGTGGTTCGCAACGTGGACCTCCACGACCTGCTTGGCGGGAGCCGCGTGACCGCGGACGGCACGGTCGTGAGCCGGGAGATCAAGCTGCGGGAGCCCTCGGACCGTGTCCTGCAGGTTCATGCCGTGCCGCTCCGCTTCACGGGCGGGGTGCGTGGGGCGGTCATGGTGCTTCACGACATCACGGAGCTCCGACGCCTCGAGCACGTTCGCACCGAGTTCGTCGCCAACGTGTCGCACGAGATCCGGACGCCGCTCACGGCCATCCGCGGCTACCTCGAGACGCTGCTGGACGGGGCGCTGGAAGAGCGGGAGCACGCGAGGAAGTTCCTCGAGATCGTCTTCCGCCACACCGAGCGGCTCGGACGCCTGACCGATGACCTGACCGATCTGTCGAATATCGAGCTCGGCCGGATCTCGCTGCGCATCGAGCCGACACGCGTGGCCGACGTCGCGGAGTCCGCCCTCGCCATCATCCAGCCGCGCGCGGGGGCGGGGCAGGTGACCGTGGAGACGGCGCTGCCCACCGACCTCCCGGATGTCCTCGCCGACCGGGACAGGCTGGCGCAGATCTTGATCAACCTCGTGGACAATGCCGTCAAGTACACGCCCAGGGATGGCCGGGTATGGGTCGAAGGGCGGCGGACGGAGGCCGGTATGATCGAGCTGGCCGTGCGTGACACGGGCGTGGGCGTGCCGAAGTCCGACCTGCCGAGATTGACCGAGCGCTTCTACCGCGTGGACAAGGCCCGCTCGCGCGAGCTCGGCGGCACGGGGCTGGGACTGGCCATCGTCAAGCACCTCGTGATGGCACACGGCGGCGAGCTCTCCATCGAGAGCCAGCTCTGGAAGGGCACCGTGGTGCGCTTCACCCTCCCGGCCGCCGGATAGCCCGGTCACCTACATGACGCTGCCCCCCGGGCAGGTCGGCGGCAGCGGGGTGACGGCGCTCGCGACTAGACGGTGATCTCGCGGGAGGTCAGCCGGTAGCGGACGGAATCGGCCTCGAGGCTGTCCCGGCGCTCGTTCGCCGTCTCGGCCTGCGGGTACATGAAGAAGGCGAGGGGGTCGCCCGGCGAGTTGGGAAGCTTGAGGTCGGCGGCGTAGTTGTACGCCAGCCAGTTCATCTCGAAGGCGCCGAAGAGCTTGGCGCGGGCCTTCTGCACCTTCGGGTCCGTGAGCGGGGTCCCGCCGTTCTCCTCGAGCACGAGCTTGCGCACGTCCGCCGGGTCCACCGGCACCCAGCCGTGGCTCGCCGCGTAGAACTCGGCGCGGCAGTGCTGGGCCTTGGTGATATCGCCGCTCTTGCCCAGGCTTTTGTACTCCGCGGAGTCCGCCACGCGGACGCCGTAGATATCGCGGGCGGGCACGCCGACCGAGCGGGCCATGCCGACGAAGAGGGCGTTCAGGTCGGCGCACTTGCCGCCGAGGTTACCCGTCTCCAGGAGCACGCGGATATCGCCCAGGCCGCAGCCGCGCACCTTGGGATCCCGGAAGGTATTGTCGACGATCCACTCGTAGAGCGCCCTGGCCTTCTCGACATCGGTGCCAGCGCGCTTGGTGATCTCGCGCGCCGTCTTGCGCACGATGCCGTCCGTCGTGATGAACTTCGTGCCCAAGAGGTACTTCTGGAGCACCGCTGTGTCCTCGGGAGTCGGATTGCCCGGCGCTCTCAGGTCGACGGCACGGTCGCGGGTGGCGAAGCGCGTCACCACCTCGGCCACCGGCGCAGTCTGTCCCGCCGGCCACTCGGCGTAGAAGATGCCGGAGCCGTACTTCTCCTCCCGGTACACCCGCATGGTCGTCGCGTTCCCGGTCCAGCTCTGGTGGAGGCTCTTCTGGTAATCGGTGTCCTGCATGAGCGGCAGGGGCACCCAGGCGCGCGTCACGCCGGAGGGCTTGACGATGTCGAGCCGCGTGACCACCTCGTAGGTGCGCCACTTCGCTTCGTCCGGCACGGCTGCGGCGATCGGGCTCTTCGAGCGCCCGAGGCCGGCGACCATCACTCCGGCCGCAAGGCCGGCGCCGGCCGTCAGGAATGTCCGTCGATCCATGAGAATCCTCCTTGGTAGGCTCGCCCCGCTTCGGCAACCGCCTCCATATCTTAAAGACGTGGTCGAAAGAGTCAAATTGGCTGTTTCGATGTGAACCCGAACGCGCCATCGGATTGACCGATGCCCCGCAAGACGAGCAGGGAGCAGCGTTCAGCCGGCTACGGCGCCTGTGCGGACGAAGTCGAAGCCGCGGCGCGGCAGAAATTAACCCAAACGTAACATGGCGGTCATGTCGTTGAAACATGCCCGCCGGATGATCCAGTCACACCTACCTGACAAGGGAGACGACATGACGAAGCAGACGGTCGTGGCGGTGATCCTCGGGGTCGCCGTGTTCGGGGCGGGCCTGGCGGTGGCCCGCGGCCAGGTGCAGCTGGATCCAGGACTGCAGCCCTACAAGACGGTCAGCGGCGTCAGCGGCAACATCTCGAGTGTCGGCTCTGACACGCTCAACAACCTCATGACGCACTGGGCGGAGAGCTTCGGCCGCTTCTATCCCAACGCCAAGGTCCAGATCGAGGGCAAGGGATCGTCGACGGCTCCTCCGGCCCTCATCGCGGGCACGGCCCAGCTGGGCCCGATGTCGCGGGAGATGAAGGGGACCGAGATCGACCAGTTCGAGAAGAAGTTCGGCTACAAGCCGCTGGCGATCCGGACGTCCGTCGACGCTCTCGCCGTCTTCGTCAACAAGGACAACCCCATCAAGTGCCTCAGCATGAGCCAGGTGGACGCGATCTTCTCGAAGTCTCGCCGGGCCGGGCACAAGGAGGATGTGATGACGTGGGGTCAGCTCGGGCTGACCGGCGAGTGGGCCCAGAAGCCCACCAGCCTCTACGGGCGCAACTCGGCCTCGGGCACCTACGGCTTCTTCAAGGAGCACGTGATGAAGAACGGCGATTACAAGGACACCGTCAAGGAGCAGCCGGGATCGGCGGCGGTGGTCCAGGGCGTGACGGTGGACCGCTTCGCGGCGGGATACAGCGGGATCGGCTACGCCACGGCCGGGGTGCGGGCCGTGCCGCTCAGCGAGAAGGACGGCGGCAAGTGTGTCGAGGCCACTGCTGACAACGCCTACTCCGGGGCCTATCCCATGGCGCGCTTCCTCTTCGTCTACATCAACAAGGCGCCCGGCAAGCCGCTCGATCCACTGACCCGAGAATTCGTGAAGGTGATCCTCTCCAGGGAGGGCCAGCAAGGCGTGATCAAGGACGGCTACTTCCCGATTCCGGCCACGATCGCGAAGGAAGAGCTCGCGAAGATCCAGTAACGTGGCCATTGACGCGAAGGTCCTCGCGGCGGGCGGGCCGGCACCACCGGCCCGCCCGCTCGTCGTCAGCCGCGAGCGGACGGGGCGGCGCATTGTCATCGACCGATGGGCCTCGAGGCTCGTGGCGGTGGGTGGCGTCGTCATCATCGCGTGCATCCTCGCCATTCTCTTCGTCATCGCCGCCGAGTTTTATCCGCTGTTCAGGCCTCCGACGGCCACGTTCGTCGGGACCTACGGCGCGCCTGTCGCCGGAGTCGGCCCGGCAGCGGGAGACGCCATCGGGGTCGACGAGTACCGGGAGATGGCCTATACCCTCACGTCCCTCGGCAGCCTCGAGTTCGTGTCGCTCAAGGGCGGCCAGTCCGCGCCAGCCGTCGCCGTGCCGGGGCTCGGCGGGGCCACGGTCACGTCGGTCGTTGCCGTCGGCAAGACGCGGCTCGTTCTCGGCACCTCGGACGGTCGGACGATCCCGCTCGAGATGAGATTCGATGTCACGTTCAAGGACGGCAGGCGCGTCGTGACGCCGGCGCCCGACTTCGGGGAAGCGATGGCGCTCGATCCCGAGAAGAAGCGGCCGGTGACCCGGCTGGCGGCCTCGGGTGGCGGCACGGATGGGGGCGGCATCACCGTGGCGCAGATCGGACCGGCCGACCTCGTGATCCAGAGCATCAGCGAAAAGAAGGCGCTCATAGGCGGAACCCGGCGCGAAGAATCGCTCCAGGCCTTCACGCCCGAGATGTCGGGCGAGATCACGGCATTGAGGCTCGACGGAAGGGGCGAGGATCTCTTCATCGGGACGACCCGAGGCCAGGTGGTCCGGTACGAGGTGAAGGACCCGTCCGCGCCCAAGCTCGCCGAGACGGTGGCTGTCACGAGCAAGCCGGGCACACAAGTGACGGTGCTCGGCTTCCTCCTGGGCGACCGGACGCTCGTCGTTGGAGATCGACAGGGCGGGGTCGGCACCTGGCAGGTCGTGCCGCCGCCGGGCGGCGGGGAGAAGCAACTCACCCCGATCTACGAGTTCGCGCCTCACCTCGGCGCCGTCGCGGCCATCACGGCCTCGAAGCGCGACAAGAGCTTCGCGACAGCCGACGACAAGGGTCAGGTCCACATCTCCTACGGCACCTCCGGCAAGACGCTCTTGCGCGTCACGAGCGGGGCGCCTGGGCTCACGGCCTTGACCTTTGCCCCCAAGAACGATGCGGTCCTCGCTCTGGACGGCAGGGGCCGGGTGGCCCAGTGGAGCGTGGACAACCCGCATCCCGAGATCACGCTCAAGACGCTCTTCGGCAAGGTCTGGTACGAGGGCTACTCGCAGCCGGCCTGGGTCTGGCAGTCCACTGGTGGCACGGACGATTTCGAGGCCAAGATGAGCCTGACCCCGCTCATCTTCGGGACGATCAAGGGCACGCTCTACGCGCTCGTGTTCGCCGTCCCCCTGGCGCTTCTGGCCGCGCTGTACGTGAGCGAGTTCATGCATCCCTCGGTCAAGGCCTACGTCAAGCCTGTCGTCGAGATCATGGCGGCCTTGCCGAGCGTGGTGCTGGGCTTCCTGGCCGGGCTGTGGCTGGCGCCCGTGCTCGAGCCCATCGTGCCCGGGCTCTTCCTGCTGCCGCTGGTGCTGCCGATCGTGATTCTGGCAGCCTACAGCCTCTGGCGTCTCGTGCCGCTGCGGGTTCGCGCCCGCTTCAAGATGGGCACCGAGGCCTTCCTCCTCGTCCCGGTGGTGCTCGGGGGCGTGTGGCTTGCCCTCACGGCGGGTGGTCTCGTCGAGGCCGTCCTCATGCACGGCAGCTATCGGAACTGGGTCCTCTCCGCCTTCGAGCTGACCTATGACCAGCGTAACTCGCTGGTCGTCGGCGTGGCGATGGGCTTCGCGGTCATTCCGATCATCTTCACCATTGCCGAGGATTCGCTCGCTAACGTACCGGGCCACCTCCGGGCGGGGTCGCTGGCGCTCGGGGCCACGCGGTGGCAGACGGCGCTCCGGATCGTTCTGCCGACCGGCAGCCCCGGGATCTTTTCGGCCGTCATGATCGGCCTCGGCCGGGCCGTGGGTGAGACGATGATCGTGCTTATGGCCACCGGCAACACGCCGATCATGGACTGGAACGTCTTCAGCGGTTTCCGGGCCATGTCGGCCAACATCGCGGTCGAGCTGCCCGAGGCGCCCGACGGGGCAACACTGTACCGCGTGCTGTTCCTCTCGGCCTTCCTCCTCTTCTGCATGACGTTCGTCCTCAACACCGCGGCCGAGCTGGTGCGACTCAAGCTCAGGAAGAGATATCGCTACCTGTGAGCGTGCGCCACAAGGGCTTCTGGTCCAGCGGAGAGCCGTTCATCTGGCTCACGGGCGGAGCCTTGACGCTGGCGCTCCTGCTCGTCGCGGGCCTCGTCGCCCTCATCGTCTACAACGGCACGGGCTTCTTCTGGCCCAAGGCCGTCGTGCGGCTGACCCTGGCCGACAGCTCGATGATCACCGGCCAGCTGGTCGAGCGCGAGCCGGTGCCGGGCAAGCGGAACGAGTACCGTATCAAGCTGAAGGTCGCCAACCGTGACCTGTACGGCGCAGACTTCCTGTGGGTGGACGAGGCCAAGGTCGCTAGGCGCGAGTACCCGCCCGACGTGGCCGTGATCGAGCGGACCGAATGGGGGCTGCTCATCGGGAGCATCAAGGAGGTGCGGGACGGCGGCAAGGCCGTCGCCGTCGGCTCGACGGCGGGCTGGGCCGAGGTCCGGCGGCGCTTGGCGGAGACCAATCGCGTACGGCGTCAGATCCGGGCTATAGAGAAGGTCGACATCGGGCAGGTCAACGCCCGGCAGGAGTCGCTGCGCCTCAAGCTGAAGTCGCTCGAGCAGCGGGGCATCACGTCGGGGCCCCAGGTCGAGGCGCTCCAGAAGCAGCTGGCGCCCCTCGAGGCACAGTACCAGGGCCAGACGGCGCGGCTCGCCGGGCTGCGGAAGAGCCAGACGCTGACCGTCGTGGTGGCGGCGGACCATGGCAAGGAGAAGGACCTGCCGCTGGCTCAGGTGCTGGACGTCCGATTCCCGAACAGGATGGGGCTTCTCGCCAAGAGTGCCTATTACCTTGGCCACGTCTGGGAATTTGTCACCGGCGAGCCACGGGAAGCCAATACCGAGGGTGGGGTGTTCCCGGCGATCTTCGGCACCATCCTCATGGTCATCCTGATGAGCATCGTGGTGACACCGCTCGGGGTGCTCGCCGCCTTCTACCTCCGCGAGTACGCCGCGCAGGGGCCGTTCGTCTCGGCTGTGCGGATCGCCGTCAATAACCTGGCGGGCGTGCCGTCCATAGTCTTCGGCGTCTTCGGGCTGGGTTTCTTCATCTACGGCGTGGGCGGCTCGATCGATCGCCTGTTCTTCGCCGAGGCCCTGCCCACGCCGACCTTCGGCACGGGCGGGATTCTCTGGGCTTCCCTGACGTTGGCCCTCCTGACCGTGCCCGTCGTGATCGTGGCCACGGAGGAAGGGCTCGCGGCCATCCCGGGCGGGACGCGCGAGGCCTCGCTGGCCCTGTCGGCCACCAAGCTCGAGACCACGCTGCGGGTCGTGCTGCCCGCGGTCATGCCCTCGATCTTGACGGGCCTGATCCTGGCCATGGCCCGGGCGGCGGGCGAGGTTGCCCCCCTCATGATCACCGGTGTCGTCAAGCTCGCGCCGTCGATGCCTGTGGACGGCCAGTGGCCGTTCTTTCACTTCGAGCGGAAGTTCATGCACCTGGGCTTCCAGATCTACGACACGGGCTTCCAGTCACCCAACGTCGATGCGGCGCGCCCGATGGTGTTCGCGACGACGCTGCTGCTCTTGCTCATTGTCGTTGTCCTGAACCTGTTCGCCATCGCGACCCGCAACCGGCTGCGGAGGAAGTACGCGACGTCGGCCGTCTAGAATGGGAAGATAAGGAGAGCGCCATGGCCGGACCTGTGAGCGTCACCGGAAGCCTGCACACCTCGACCGCACCGTCGGTGATCATGGAGATCCCGATGGTCGAGATCGAGCAGGTCAACCTGTGGTACGGACCCAAGCAGGCGCTCAGGGACGTGACGATGTCCATGCCCAAGCATCGGATCACGGCCTATATCGGCCCGTCGGGGTGCGGGAAGTCAACCCTGCTCCGCTGCCTGAACCGGATGAACGATCTCGTGGACGGAGTCAGGATCACGGGCAGTATCCGGATCGGCGGGACGGACATCTACGACCCGAGCCTGGACGTGACCGAGCTCCGAAAGCGGGTCGGCATGGTCTTCCAGAAATCCAACCCGTTCCCGAAGTCCATCTTCGAGAACGTCGCGTACGGCCCCAGGATCTTGGGGGTGACCAACCGGTCGGACCTCGAGGAAATCGTCGAGCGGAGCCTGCAAGCCGCCGCCCTGTGGGACGAGGTCCAGGACCGGCTCCAGGACTCCGCCCTGGGATTCTCCGGCGGGCAGCAGCAGCGGCTGTGCATCGCGCGAGCCCTCGCCGTCGAGCCGGACGTGCTGCTGATGGACGAACCGTGCTCGGCCCTGGATCCCATCGCCACGGCCAGGATCGAGGAGCTGATGCTTGAGCTCAAGAACAGCTACACGATCGTCATCGTGACCCACAACATGCAGCAGGCGGCGCGCGTAAGCGACTACACGGGATTCATGCTCCTGGGCGAGCTGGTGGAGTTCGGCGTCACGCGCGAGCTCTTCACCAACCCGCGCGACAAGAAGACGGAAGACTACATCACCGGCCGGTTCGGCTAGAGCCGAGCTCGGAGAGCGCCATGCAAAGACATTTCCACGAGGAGCTCGAAGCGCTCAAGCAGACGCTGCTCGCCATGGGAGGGCTGGTCGAGGACCAGATCCGCCGGGTCATGCGGGCGCTGATCGAGCGGGACGATGCGCTGGCTCAGGAGGTCGTCACGCGGGATCAGCAGGTCAATGCCTACGACGTCGAGGTGGACGAGACGTGCGTGAGCCTGCTGGCCCTGCATCAGCCGGCGGCCGGTGACCTCCGCTTCATCACTACGGCCATGAAGATCGTGACCGACCTCGAGCGCATCGGTGACCAGGCCGTGAACATCGCTCAGCGGGTTCTCGAGCTGAACCGCGAGCCCCAGCTCAAGCCCTATATCGACCTGCCGCGCATGGCCGAGAAAGCCCAGCGCATGGTCAAGGAGAGCCTGGACGCCTTCGTGGCGCGGGACACCGAGCTCGCCCGCAAGGTCTGCGCCGAGGACGCCGCGGTGGATGCGCTGAAAGAGCAGATCTTCCGGGAGCTCCTGACCTTCATGATGGAGGATCCGAAGACCATCCCGCGGGCCATCCGCCTGATTCTCATCTCGCGCTTCATGGAGCGCGTGGCCGATCACGCGACGAATATCGCCGAGATGGTGATCTACCTCGTCGACGCGAAGATGGTCCGCCACACCATTGCCTGATGCCGTGGGTGTATGCTGAGGCCGTGAGTCCAGAAAGACGCTACCAGCTCCAGGACGAGGAGGCCAATCGCAAGATCGACGCCCTGCTCGAGCACCTGCGGGTGCCCGCGGAGACGTGGCGGTACCAGGCAGAGATGCTGACGACCGTCCTCAAGACATCCGGGGACGGCGCCCAGGTCGCCGATCTCAAGATCGCCAATACCGCGCTCAAGGAGCTTCGCTACGGCTTCAAGGTCTTCGCCCCCTACCGTGGCGTTCCCAAGGTGACCGTCTTCGGCTCGGCGCGTACCCCCGCCGACCATACCGTGGCTCTGCAGGCGCGTGCCTTCGGCAAGCGCATGGCCGATGACGGCTGGATGGTGATCACGGGCGCGGGCAGCGGCGTCATGGGCGCCGCCCAGGAGGGCGCGGGCCGCGAGCGGTCCTTCGGGATGAACATTCGTTTGCCATTCGAGCAGGACGCCAATCCCTGGATCGCGGACGATCCGAAGCTCATCTCGTTCAAGTATTTCTTCACCCGCAAGCTCTTTCTCGTCCGGGAGGCCTGGGCGATGGCCTTCTTTCCCGGAGGATTCGGCACGGGCGACGAGGCATTCGAGGCGCTGACCCTCATCCAGACGGGCAAGGCCGAGATCAGGCCGGTCGTGCTGGTCGACGCGCCCGGCGGCTCGTACTGGCGCCGCTGGGCGGAGTTTGTCGAGGAGCAGATGGTCGGGCACGGGATGATCTCGCCTGAGGATACGGCGCTGTTCCGGATCACGGACAGCATCGATGCGGCGGCCGCCGAGATCGAGCGCTTCTACCGCGTCTTCCACTCGCACCGCTATGTCGGCGACAACCTCGTCCTGCGCCTGCGCCGCGCACTCGGGCAGACCGCGGTCGGCGAGATCTCGCTTCGCTTCTCGGACATCCTGAAGGGGCCGGCGGAGCAGGTGCCCGCGCCGCTTTCCGCCGAGCGCGGCGAGTTCCCCGACCTGCCCCGGCTCGTGCTGCGCTTCAACCGGAGCGGTTTCTCCCGGCTCCGCCAGCTCATCGACTTCGTCAACGGAAGCTCGGAGCCTCTCGCCCCGCCCTCTGCCTGACGGGAGATGGATCTAGGATTCCGCTTCCGGCCGCTCCTCCGTGGCCTGGCAGTTGGCGCAGACCCAGGTGCGCACGAGCGTCATGCGCGCCGGATCACGGCGCAGGGTCCATGGGAAGAAGGCGTTGGCGCCGCAGCGCGGGCAGCGCTCGGTCTTCTGGCCAATGCCCACCTCGCCTGGCAGCCACGGGACCTTGGGCGTCACGGCACACATTCTACGGTAAGATGCCCTCCGGGGTGCCCACCGCTTACGTCGTCCTGATTCTCGGAGCCTCCTGCTAGAATGTCGGCATGAGGCGGATCCGGGTGGGGCTGGCCCAGGTCAATCCGACCGTGGGCGCCATCGAGGCCAATGCGCGGCTCGTGGTGGACTGGATGGAGCGCGCCCGTGGGGCCGGCTGCGATCTGGTCGCCTTCCCCGAGCTCGCGCTGACCGGCTATCCACCCGAGGATCTCCTCTTCAAGCCGGCCTTCATCGAGGCCAACATCCGGGCGCTGGCCGACGTGGCGAAGCAGAGCCGCGGGCTCACCGCGGTCGTCGGCTTCGTCGACAAGCGCGACGACATCTTCAATGCCGCCGCCGTCCTCCACGACGGCGCGCAGGTCGGTACCTACCACAAGCAGTACCTGCCGAACTACGGCGTCTTCGACGAGAACCGCTACTTCCAGTCCGGCACCGAGTCGCCGGTCTTCGCGCTGGGCGACACGGTCCTGGCCGCCAATATCTGCGAGGACATCTGGTACCCGACCGGCCCGACTACACTCCAGGCCCTGGCGGGCGCCGAGCTGGTCGTGACGATCAATGCCTCGCCGTATCACGTCGGCAAGGCCCAGTTCCGCGAGAAGATGCTGGCGACCCGCGCGGCCGACGACCTCGTGTGCCTGGCCTTCGTCAATACCGTGGGCGGCCAGGACGAGCTCATCTTCGACGGGCAGTCTTTCATCTTCAACGAGAAAGGCGAGCGGATCGCGCGGGGCCGGGCCTTCGAAGAGGACCTCGTGGTGGCGGACCTGGACCTCGACCAGGTTTTCCGGGCTCGGCTCCACGACTCCCGGCGCCGCAAGGAGAAGCTCACGACCTCCCTCCCGACGCGCCGCGTCTCGTTGCCGGCCCTGCCCGCGCGGGAGAAGCCCAAGCCACGGCCCCACGAGGTCCAGGCGCTCGAGCCCCTCGAGGAGATCTACCGGGCGCTCGTGCTGGGCACGCGCGACTATGTCACCAAGAACGGCTTCCAGCATGTCGTCATCGGGCTCTCCGGTGGCATCGACTCCTCGATCGTCGCGGCCATTGCCGTCGAGGCGCTCGGCGCGGCGAACGTCACCGGCGTCACCATGCCGTCACCCTTCTCGTCGGCGGGCACGCGGCGGGACGCGGCGCGCCTGGCCACGAGCCTCGGCATCGACATGCTGCGCATCCCGATCAGCGGCGTCCTCAAGGCCTACAAGCGCTCGCTGGCGGCGGCGTTCAAGGGCCTCAAAGAGGACGTGACCGAGGAGAATATCCAGGCGCGCATCCGGGGTAATTACCTGATGGCGCTGTCGAACAAGTTCGGCTGGCTCGTCCTGAACACCGGGAACAAGAGCGAGATCGCCGTCGGCTACACGACGCTCTACGGCGACATGGCCGGAGGGTTCGCAGTCATCAAGGACTGTCCGAAGACGCTCGTCTACAAGCTCTCGGAGCACGCCAATGCGCGCGCCGGTCGGGAGCTGATCCCAAAGAGCGTGTTCACGCGGCCCCCCTCGGCCGAGCTCCGCCCCGACCAGACCGATCAGGACTGCCTGCCGCCGTACGAGGTCCTCGACGCCATCCTCGAGTGCTATGTCGAGGGCGACCAGGGCGTGGCCGACATCGTGGCGCGGGGCTTCGACGCGCAGACCGTCAAGCGGGTGATCGCCATGGTGGACCGGAACGAGTACAAGCGCCGCCAGGGTGCCATCGGCATCAAGATCACTCCGCGGGCCTTCGGCAAGGACTGGCGCCTCCCCATCGTCAACAAGTTCCGCGAGTAGCCTCAGAGCTTTGCTGGTGAAGTAACGGGCGGGGCTTGGGGGGTGCTCTCCCCGGACCACGCTGACTTGCAACCCAAGCTGCCCTCTCGCATCGGGCCACGAGATGTCAGTCTTCCGCTCCGGCAACGCGCAGGGGGCAGCCCCCGTGGACCCGTATCTTCTGCGCGTTGCCGAACGCAACGACCGAAATCTCGTGGCTCGTTGCGAGAGGAGGCAGCGGACTGCGAGTCAGCGTGGTCCGCGGGGACCGCCCCCTCCTGCCCCACCCGGCGTATCCTCGGCGGGTCTCGAAGCCGAGCGCGTTAGTTGGCGGGGAGGGCGTCGAGAGACTGGAGCTGGGCGAGGCGGCGGTAGATGCCGTCCTCGCGCGCCATCAGCTGGTCGTGGGTGCCCACCTCGGCGAGCCTGCCGTCGTGGACCACCACGACGCGGTCGGCGTGCTTCACCGTTGCCAGCCGGTGGGCGATCACCAGCACGGTGCGGTTCTTCATGAGCTCCCCCAGCGCCTGCTGCACGAGAAACTCGCTCTCCGCGTCGAGGTCGGACGTCGCCTCGTCGAGGATCAGGATAGGCGGATCCTTCAGGAAGGCACGGGCGATGGCGATCCGCTGACGCTGGCCCCCGGAGAGCTTCACGCCCCGCTCACCGACGGGCGTCCGGTAGCCGTCCGGGAGCGCCGCGATGAAGTCGTGAGCCTGCGCCATGCGCGCGGCCCGCTCGATCTCCGGCTGCGTCGCGCTGCGCCTGCCGTAGCCGATGTTGTAGCCAATGGTGTCGGCGAAGAGGAAGGTCTCCTGGGTCACGATGCCCGTCAGCGCGCGCAGGGACGCGACCGACACCTCCCGGATGTCGCGCCCATCGACCACGATGCGACCGGCCTTGACGTCGTGGAAGCGCGGCACCAGGTCCATGAGCGTGGTCTTGCCCGCGCCGGACATGCCCACGAAGGCGACCATCTCCCCCTTGCGCACCGTCAGCGAGATGTCGCTGAGCGTGTCCTCGTCGGCCTCCGGATAGCGGAAGGACACGTCCTCGAAGACGATCCGGTCGCGGAAGTCGGTGACGATCGCGGCAGTCGGGCTGTCGATGATGGTGGGCGGCGTGTCGAGGATCTCGAAGACGCGCTCCACGGACGAGATCGACTGCTGGACGGTGTTCATCATCCGTCCCAGCTGGCGCACGGGGCCGTAGAGGAGGATGACCGCCGCGGTGAACGAGAAGAACTCGCCCGGCGTCAGCGCCCCGCTGATGACGCGGTACCCGCCGTACCAGATCGCGCCCATGATCCCGACCGCGCCCAGGATCTCCATGATCGGCTCCGCCATCTCGTCCACCCGATGGTCCTTGAGCGCGAGCCGCATGATCCGGTCATTGACCCCGTCGAAGCGCTCCTGCTGCAGGCGCTCGCGGCCGAAGGCCTTGACGATCTTGTTGCCGGTGAACGCCTCCTGGAGCACGATGTTGAGCTCGCTCATCTTCTGCTGCGAGCGCTTGCCGATCTTGTAGAGCTTTCTCCCGAGCGTGCGGAAGAGCACGGCGACGGCGGGGAACATGGTCACGGCGATGAGCGCGAGGACCCATTCGCGGATGAACATGACCGTGAGGAGGGCGATGATGGTCCCCATCTGCCGCACGGCCATGACCAGCACGGTCGAGGACAGGCGGGCCAGGCGGTTGACATCGTTGACGACGCGGGTCATCAGCTCCGCGGAGTGGACCTGAGCGTAGAACGACAGCGACATGCCCTGGATGTGGCTGTAGAGCTCGCGCCGGATCCGCGCGATGACGCGCTCGCCGACCGCCGCCATGAGGTAGGACTGCCAGTAGCGGGCGAAGCCCTTGACGAGATAGGCGCCCAGCAGCACGAGCGGGAGGACCTTCAGCATGAAGAGATCCCGCTTGAGGAAGATGTCGTCCATCGCGGGCTTGACGAGCCAGGCGATGAACCCCTCGGCGGAGGAGACGACGAGGGCCATGGCCCCACCGACCGCGAGCCACGGCCAGAAGGACCGCAGGTAGGGCCAGAGCCGCCAGAGCAGGCGGTACGTGGGCTTCGCGGCCATCAGGTCGGGCGCTTGGCGGCCAGCAGCTGGCGGTAGAGCGCCTCGGTCTTGTCGATCTTGGCCGTCACCGAGAACTCCGCCTCGACCCGCTTGCAGCCGGCGCGCGCCATGGCCCTGGCTTTCCCCGGGTCCTCGATCATCCGGAGGATGGCGCGGGCCAGGGCGTCGATGTCGCGCGGCGGGAACAGATAGCCCGTCTCATCGTCGGTGATGAGCTCGGGATTGCCCTCGAGCTCGGTGCCGATGACCGGCGTCTCGACGGCCAGCGCCTCGCGCAGCGTCCCCGTGATGCCGAGCCCCGCGTACGAAGCGTCCACGCAGACGTCGCTCGCGGCCAGGACCTCGGGGATGTCCTCGCGGTAGAGGAAGACCAGCACCTTGTCCGACAATCCGCGCGCGGCGGCCTTCTCGCGGAGGATCGCGGCCTTGGCCTCATTGGCCCCCACGAAGAGAAGCCGGGCCTGTGGCGCGCGCCGGGCCACCGTGGCCATGGCGTCGAGCGTGTCGTCATTGCCCTTCCAGCTCCGGATCCCGATCTGGGTGATGAGGTAGTGCTCGGGGCCCAGACCGAGCTCGCGCCGGACGGGGGTGCGGTCCACGCCCGGGTGAAAGCGGCTCATGTCGGTGCCCGAGTGGATGACGTGGATCTTGCCCGCCGGCACGCCCTGCGAGATGAGCCCGCGCTTGATCGACTCCGACACGGCCACGACCGCGGTGACCCGCTTCGTGGTGTAGCCGAGGCGGTTGAAGGGGTCCAGGGGGAAGCTGACGCCGCGGTTGAGGATCAGGACGGGGATCCTGGTGAGGAGCCCCGCCATGAGCGCCAGCGTGCGTGCCTTGCCCTTCTGGGCGTGGACCACCTGGATGCGATGCTGCCGGATGATGCGCACGAGGCCGGGGATGGAGTTCAGGTCGACCTCGGAGCGCATGGGCAGCGCATGGTGCGGCAGGCCCGCCTTGGCGCATTTCTCGACCCAGCCTTCGCCGGGCCGCGTGGTGATGACCACCTCGTGGCCGCGGTCCTTCAGGCCCCGGCTCAGCTCGAGCAGCTGGACGGCGGCCCCGGTGAAGTAGTCGCTCTTCGGATAGAGCTGGAGGATCCGGAGCGGCTCGCTCACTGCCTGAAGAACGCCGTGACTCCGGCGATGACCTCGTCGATTTCGGCTTCCGTGTGGCGGGCGGAGATCGGCAGGCTCAGGATCTCCTTGACGATGCGCTCGGTGTGCTCGAGCGGTCCCGGCTTGAGATACTCGACGGCCGGCTGCCTGTGGCAGGGCACGGGATAGTGGATGCCGGTCGCGATGCCGCGCTCCTTGAGAGAGGCCGCGAGCTGGTCGCGCCGGGACGTGCGCACGACGTACAGGTGGTAGACGTGGCGCGCGCCCGGCGTCTCGGCCGGCAGGACCAGGGGCAAGCCGGCGAGGCCCGCGGCATAGCGGGCCGCCAGCGTGCGCCGGTGATCGTTCATGGCGTCGAGGCGGCGAAGGAGCACGCGGCCGACCGCGGCCTGGATCTCGTTGAAGCGCAGGTTGAAGCCGATCTCGACATGGATGTCCTTGTTCTGCCGGCCGTGGTCGCGCAGCCGCCGACAGCGCGCGGCCACCTCGTCGTCCTCGGTGACGAGGAGCCCGCCGTCACCCATGACGGTGAGGTTCTTCGACGGGTAGAACGAGAATGCGGCGGCACGGCCGAAGGAGCCGACCTTCTTGTCCTGCCAGGCGGCTCCGTGGGCCTGGGCGCAGTCCTCCAGGAGCCACAGCCTGTGCGTGGCGCAGAGCTCCCGGATGGCGGGGAGGTGGGCCGGATGGCCGTAGAGGTGCACCGGGATGAAGCCGACCGTGCGCGGCGTCACCTTCGCCGCGGCGTCCTTGACGTCCACCGTGTAGGTCTCGTCGACGTCCACGAAGACCGGCGTCACGCCCGCGAAGCAGATGGCCTCGATGGTCGGGAAGGCCGTCTGCGAGGGCACGAGGATCTCGTCGCCCGCCTTGGCGCCGAAGGCCTTGATCAGCATCCAGAGCGCGGACGTGGCGCTCGTCGTCAGGACCGCGTGCTTGGCGCCGTTGTAGGCGGCGAATTCCTTCTCGAACGCCTTGCACTCGGGACCGAGGATGTACTGGCCAGATTCGACGGCGGTGATGACGGCGGCCTTGATCTCGTCATCGATCGGCGGGCGCGACAGCGGGATGGGCATGACAGGCGTCTCCTCAGAGGTGGACGCGACGGTACTTGCCGCGATAGTAGAGCAGGGGTTCGAGGCCCGCGTCGCCCCGGCAGTCGGCGGCCTCCACGCGGCCCACGAATATGGTGTGGTCGCCACCCGGATAGGCGTGGACGATGGTGCACTCGAGCTCGGCGAGCGAGTCCTTGAGCACAGGGACTCCGAGCGAGCCCTGGCGATAGCCGATGTCGTCGAACTTCTCGGCGGCGTGGGCGATCGGCTTGGTGGCGAAGCGATTGGAGACGGCCTCCTGGTCGGCCGCCAGGATGTTCACCGCGAAGCGTGTGCCTTCAGCGAGCGCCTGGTAGCTCTGCGCGTCATGGGCGACGCAGACCAGGACCAGGGGCGGGTTGAGGGACACGGAGGTGAAGGCGCTGGCGGTGAGACCCGTCGGGCGGCCATGCGCGTCCACCGTGGTGATGACGGTCACGCCCGAGCAGAAGTGGCCGAGGACGCGACGGAACTCGTCGGCTCCAATCACCCGTTTGTTGTATCAGTTCCGGGCCGATTTTTCAAGTTCTCCGGTACTTTGGCGCGCACTCTGAGACTTCGCTTCCTTGACGGCTGCAAGCCCCGGACCCTATACTTCAGCTCAAGACGCATCGGACCGATGCCCGAGGAGACCGAAACCCCATGGCTCACGCGCACAATCCCGCCGCCCCCCAGGCGGAACTGATCCCGGAGGTCAAGCACACGCTGGCTGTCTCCTCCGGCAAGGGCGGCGTCGGCAAGTCGACCGTCGCCGTCAATCTGGCGCTGGCGCTCAAGCGGCGGGGCCACCAGGTCGGGCTCGTGGACGTGGACGTCTACGGGCCAGACGTGCCGCTCATGATGGGCGCCAAGGGCCGGCCGGGGATGTTCGAGAACAAGATCATTCCCGTCGAGGCCCACGGCATCAAGATCATGTCCATCGGCCTCCTGGTCGCCGAGCGCGAGGCCCTTGTCTGGCGCGGGCCGATGATTCACTCGGCGGTGCAGCAGTTCCTCCGCGACGTGCTCTGGGGCCCGCTCGACTACCTCGTCTTCGACATGCCGCCGGGCACGGGCGATGCCCAGCTGTCGCTCTCGCAGGTGATTCCGCTGGGCGGCGTCGTCATGGTCACGACTCCACAGGAGGTGGCGCTCCTCGACGTGCGCAAGGCCCTGGCCATGTTCCGCAAGCTCAACGTGCCGATACTCGGCATCGTCGAGAACATGAGCTACTTCGTCGCTCCCGACACCGGGAAGAGGTACGCCATCTTCGGCGAGGGCGGGGGCGAGAGGGTCGCGCACGAGTTCGAGGTGCCGCTCCTGGGTAGCCTTCCGCTCGAGATGGACACGCGCGCCGGCGGCGATCAGGGCGTCCCGGTCGTGGTCGGCCAGCCAGGCTCGCCACAGGCGGCCGCGTTCGGCGCTCTCGCCGGAGCCGTCGTCGAGCGGCTGGACAACCTCTCGACGATCAAGCTCCCCACTATCGGGTGAGCCCCGACCTCCGGTGGGCCAGATCTTCGTTCCGATCTTTCCGCTGCCGGACCTGACGTTCTTCCCGCACACCGTGCTGCCGCTTCACGTCTTCGAGGCGCGCTACCGCGCCATGGTCACCGACTGCCTCGCGCGTGACAAGCGCCTGGCCGTGGTCGGCCTCAAGCCCGGTTTCGAGCCTTCCTATGACGGCAAGCCGCCCGTCCACGACGTGGCGGGCATGGGCGGCGTCATCCGCTGGGAGCGCCTGGCGACGGGCCGCTACAATATCCTGCTCAGGGGCGAGGCGCGCGTCCGCATCGACCGTGAGCTGCCCTCCGACACGCTCTACCGCATGGTCGCGGCGACCCCGCTGGAAGAAATCGGGGCCGAGAGGCCGGGCGTCGCCGATCTCGTGGCCAGGGTGACTGGACGCTGTCTCGGCATCCTCAAGGCGGTGAAGCGCCCCACGGCCGAGATGGAGGAGGCGCTGCGTGGCGTGGCGCCGGGCATGCTCTGCGATCAGGTGGCTTCGGCCGTGGTGCCGAACGCTCCGGCGCGGCAGCGCCTGCTCGAGGAGCTCGACGTCGAGCGGCGGCTCGACATGCTGGCCGAGACTCTCGACGATCTCTACACGCAGCTGACGGGGGAGCGGTGATGAGACGGCTCGCGCTCCTCCTGCTCGTCCTCGTGGCGCTCGCGGCGCCGGCCGAGCCCGCCGCCACGGCCTGGGGCTGGCTCGGCGTTCGCATCCGTGACCTGTCGGAGCAGGAGATGGAGGAGATCTCGCAGAAGCACGGCATCCGCGAGGGCTTCGGTGTCTACATCGTCGAGGTGATGAAAGAGACGCCGGCCGAGGCGTCGGGGCTCAAGCCCGGGGACCTCGTGGTGGCCTTCCGCGAGCGACCGGTCGTGGACACGCGCACGCTCCAGCGCCTGGTCGCTCACACGTCGGCGGGCGACATGGTGGGGCTGACCGTGCTGCGCCGCGAGGAAGGCCGCCGCCGTCTCACCGTCCGGGTCGGGATCATGCCGGACACCGTCGCCGCCGACCGCGTCGCCGCCGAGTTCGGCTTTCTCGTGCGCGACACGGAAGGACAGGCCGAAGAACCGGGCAACCGGCTGTCGGGGCCGCCGACCGTGGCGGCAATCGTCCCGAAGGGCTCTGCCGAAATGGCCGGGCTCCAGGTCGGTGACGTCCTGGTGGAGGTCAATGGCCGGCCCGTGCTGACGCTCCAGGCCGTGCGCGAGGCTTTGCTCGCGTCCCCGCTCGAGCGCCCGCTGCCGCTCGTCGTCCGGCGCGAGTCCGGACGGCTGGCCGTGGTGCTCAAGACCGCCTGGCCTAACCAGTAGCTCACAATCAAGGGAGACATCACCATGACGCTCAAGGGCAAGCGCATCGCCATCCTCGCGGAGAACATGTACCAGGAGATGGAGCTCTGGGTCCCGTACTACCGGCTGAAGGAGGAAGGCGCCGAGGTCAAGGTCGTGGGCGCGGGCGGCGCCACGTCCTATCATTCGAAGACCGGGTATCCGGTCAATGTCGACGTGCAGGCCGACCAGGTGAGCGCGGTCGAGTTCGACGCGGTGGTCATCCCGGGCGGCTATGCGCCCGACATGATGCGCCGTCACGACGGCATGGTGAAGCTCGTCCGCGAGGCCTCGCAGCAGGGGAAGGTCGTCGCGGCGATCTGCCATGCCGGCTGGATGCTCGCGAGCGCCGGCATCTTGAAGGGCAAGAAGGCGACCTCGTTCTTCGCCATCAAGGACGACGTGGTGAACGCCGGCGCTCAGTGGGTGGACCAGGAGGTGGTGGTGGACGGCAATCTCATCACCTCGCGCAAGCCGGACGATATCCCCGCCTTCTGCCGCGAGATCGTCAAGGCGCTCGGCAAGGCGTAGGACTTCACCCTCACCCTGCCCTCTCCCTCAAGGGAGAGGGATACTATTGCCGAATCCCTCTCTCCCACCGGGGGAGAGACTTCCTATGGGGTGTCAAGTGAAAAGTTTAGGCCGCCGTCTGGTGTAGGTGTTGGCGTGCCATGGTGGCCAGGTGATGCGTTTCGCTGTAGGGCACTTGGCGTTTCCACATGACGAAAATGATTTTGAG
>WNGF01000448.1_pt1 | contig 73731 bp, 51 predicted proteins | sample 5400641 | NCBI WGS metagenome assembly WNGF01 (sample SAMN13153371, study PRJNA577476) | soil metagenome | isolation source: 80 cm soil or saprolite under grassland replicate 2 | place: USA:California | collected 2016-06-15
CCTGCGCACCACCACCTACGCCGAGCTGGCCCGTGCGGTGGCGGCCACCGCGGCGGGGCTCAGGCGGCTGGGGGTCGAGCGCGGCGACCGGGTGGCCGCCTACCTGCCCAACGTGCCCGAGACGGTGATCGGGTTCCTCGCCACGGCCAGCATCGGCGCCGTCTGGTCGAGCTGCGCGCCCGAGTTCGGCGTCTCCAGCGTGGTGGACCGCTTCCAGCAGATCGAGCCCAAGGTGCTGCTCGCGGTCGAGGGCTACCGCTACGGCGGGCGCTGGCACGACCGCCGCGAGGCGGTGGCGTCCATCCGCGGGCGGCTCCCCACGCTCCAGGCGACCGTGCTGGTCCCGGCGCCGGGACAGAAGGGCGCGGGAGCGACCGCCGCCGCTCCGGGGACCACCGCCGCCCCAGGGGCCACCGCCGCCGCCCCGGGGACCTCCGCCGCCCCGGGGGGGACGGTGACCTGGGCCGACCTGCTCGGGACCGCGGACAAGCCGGACCCGGCCCCGACCTTCGAGCGGGTGCCGTTCGAGCACCCCTTGTGGATCCTGTACTCCTCGGGCACGACCGGGCTGCCCAAGCCGATCGTGCAGGGCCACGGCGGGATCGTGCTCGAGCACCTGAAGTCGCTCGCGCTGCACCTGGACCTCGACGCCGCCGACCGCTTCTTCTGGTTCACCACCACGGGCTGGATGATGTGGAACTTCCTGGTGGGCGGGCTGCTGCTCGGGGCGACCGTGCTGCTGTACGACGGCAGCCCCGGCCACCCGGACATGGGCGCGCTGTGGCGCTTCGCCGAGGCCGCCGGCATGACCTATTTCGGCACCAGCGCCGCGTACGTGCTGGCGTGCATGAAGGCAGGGGTCGAGCCCGCCGCCGTTGCGCGCCTCGACGCCCTCCGCTCCGTCGGCTCGACCGGCTCGCCCCTGCCGCCCGAGGGCTTCGCCTGGCTGTACCGGCACGTCGGCGACGACATCCTGGTCGGCTCCGTCAGTGGCGGCACGGACGTGTGCACGGCGTTCGTGGAGTCGTGCCCACTGCTCCCCGTCTACGCCGGCGAGATCCAGTGCCGCGCGCTCGGCGCCAGGATCGAGGCGTTCGACGAGCACGGGCAACCGGTCACCGGACAGGTCGGCGAGCTGGTGATCACCGAGCCGATGCCGTCGATGCCCCTGTTCTTCTGGAACGACCCGGACGGCAGCCGCTACCGCGACAGCTACTTCACTCCCTGGCCGGGCGTGTGGCGCCACGGCGACTGGGTCGAGATCACCCGCCGCGGGAGCGTGGTGATCACCGGCCGCTCGGACTCCACCCTGAACCGTGGCGGCGTCCGCATGGGCACCAGCGAGTTCTACCGGGTGGTCGAAGGGCTCGACGAGATCACCGACAGCCTGGTGGTGGACGTGAGCGAGCCAGGCGACGAGGGCCGCCTGCTGCTGTTCGTGGTCCTGCGGCCCGGGACCGGGCTGGACGGTGGGCTGGAGCGGCGCATCCGCGACGCGGTCCGGCGCGAGCTGTCGCCCCGCCACGTCCCCGACGAGATCCACGCCATCGCCGACGTGCCCCGCACCTTGAGCGGCAAGAAGCTCGAGGTCCCGGTGAAGCGCGTGCTCGCCGGCGTGCCGGTCGAGCGAGCGGTGAGCGAGGGCGCGCTGGCCAATCCCGACGCGGTCCACGCGGTCGTCGCCCTGGCCACCGGACAGCGTCGGGGACCCTGACGGGCCTGCCGGAAGCCTCACGCCCTACCGCATCCCGAGGACCTCCGCGCGCCCGTCACCGTCCGGGGCGAGCAGCTCGGTCGCGTCCACGAGATGGTAGGCGTAGCCCTGCTCGGCCAGGAAGCGCTGGCGGCGCTGGGCGAACTCGGTGTCGTTGGTGTCGCGGCTCACCACGGTGTAGAAGCGCGCGCGGCCGCCGCCGGCCTTGGGGCGCAGGATGCGGCCGAGCCGCTGGGCCTCCTCCTGGCGGCTGCCGAAGGTCCCCGACACCTGGATGGCCACGTTCGCCTCGGGAAGGTCCAGCGAGAAGTTGGCCACCTTGGACACGACCACCCGCTTGAGCCGGCCGCTGCGGAAGGCGGCGAAGAGCTGCTCGCGGTCGCGCACCGGCGTCTGGCCGGTGATCACCGGCGCGGCGAGCCGCTCGCCGAGCGTCCGGAGCTGGTCGAGGTACTGCCCGATGACCAGCACCTGGTCGTCGCGGTGGTGGTCGGCGAGGTGCCGGACCACCGCCAGCTTGGAGCCGGCGGTGGCGGCGCGCCGGTAGCGCTCCTCCGGCTGGGCCATTGCGTAGTCCATGCGCTCCGGATCGGTGAGGTCGACCCGCACCTCAACGCAGTCGGCCGCCGCGACCCAGCCCTGCGCCTCCAGCTCGCGCCAGGGCACGTCGTAGCGCTTGGGGCCGATGAGGCTGAACACGTCGGCCTCGCGGCCGTCCTCGCGCACCAGCGTGGCGGTGAGGCCGAGCCGGCGCCGCGCCTGGATCTCCGCGGTCATGCGGAACACCGGCGCGGGCAGCAGGTGCACCTCGTCGTAGACCACCAGCCCCCAGTCCCCGCTGCCGAGCAGGGCGAGGTGCGGGTAGGCGCCCTTGCGGCGGGTGGCGAGCACCTGGTAGGTGGCGATCGTGACCGGCGCGACCTCCTTGCGCGTCCCCGAGTACTCGCCGACCTGCCCGGCCTCGAGGGTGGTGCGGGCGAGCAGCTCGTCGCGCCACTGCCGGGCGGCCAGAGTCGAGGTCACCAGGACCAGCGTGCGCGCCCGGACCGCGGCCATGGCGGCCAGGCCGACCAGCGTCTTGCCGGCACCGCACGGCAGCACGATCACGCCCGAGCCCGCCGCGGCGAAGGCGGCCGCCGCCTCGAGCTGGTAGCGCCGCAGCGCGAACGGCTGCCCGGTCACCGCGTGGGCCTCGCGCAGGCCGGTCTCCAGCGGCGCGCCCTCCACGTAGCCGGCCTGGTCGTCGACGGGCCAGCCGAGCGAGACCAGCGCCTGCTTGAGCCGCCCGCGCTCGCCGAGCGGGACCAGGGCCCGCCGGGGCTCGGGCCGGCCGGCCAGGAGCGGGCCCGCCTGCCTGGAGCGGGCGACCTCCTCGAGCACAGCGGCCTCGGCCTCGGCCGCTTCCAGGACCAGGTGCTCGGGGTCGGTGGGATGGGCGCGCAGCACCAGCCGGCCGTAGCGGCCCATGGTGTCGACCAGGTCGGCGAGCAGGCCGGGCGGCACGGGGTAGCGCGAGTGCTCGACCAGAGCGGCGCGCACCTGCTCGGGCTCGATGCCGGCGGCGCGCGCGTTCCACAGGGCCAGAGCGGTGAGCCGGTAGGTGTGCACGTGCTCCGGGCTCTTCTCGATCTCGGCGAACGGGGCGATGGCGGCGCGGGCCGCCTCCGCTCGCGGGTGGTCGACCTCGAGCAGGATGCTCCGGTCGCTCTGAACGATCAGGGCACCGTCAGCCACGCCAGAGCCTTTCGAGCGGGTTGCGGTCGCCGCCGTTGCCGGCCGCGGCTCCGGGCGCGTCAGGACCGGCGCCGCCGGTGCGCAGGCGGGCGACCAGCTCAGCCGGGTGCACCGCCGCCTGCGCCGCCGGGGCAACGGCCACGCGCGCGGGCCCGACCTTGCCCGGATGCGCCCGGCCGGGGTGGCGCACGGCCTTGCGCGACTCGGGCCTGGGGGTGCCGTCGGGCTCCTCGGCCAGGGGCGCCTCGCCCGACTTGCGCAAGGCGGCCAGCAGGTCGCGCTGGGACCTGCCGGTCACGGCGACGCCGGGGGCGAGCTCGCGGAGCCCGAGCCGCCGCCCGGACGCCGAGCGCACAGCCGCCGCGACCAGGGCGGGGTCGCCGCGCAGGTAGGTGGTGGCGCCGCCGACGCGCAGCCTGCCGTGGCGGCGCGCGCTGTCCTTGACCAGGTACTCCAGCGGCTGGGGCAGGGGGGTCGCGGTGTGCTCGCGCAGGAAGCCCAGCACGTCGTCGACTGACATGCCCTCGTCGAAGGCGCGGCGCAGGCTCGGCTCGTGCAGGCGCCAGGCGCCGCCGGGCTCGCGGTCGGCGAGCTGGCCGAGCCGCGCGGCCACGCCCGGGGCAACGCCGTCCGGCGCCACCACCGTGAGGTCGCCCGCGATCAGCAGGCGGTCGGACCCGTCGGGGAGCGCGGCTCGCATGCGATCGGCAAGCTCGGCCGCGCCGGCGCCGGCGGCCCACGCGGCCGCCGCCGGGCCGGCCGCGGTCCGGCCGCCGGCCTCGACCACCAGGCCGAGGAGCATGGCCACGCCGACCACGAGCTGGGCGGCCCCGCGGTGGCCGTCAGGCTCCGGCCAGACCAGCGGCTGCCGCCAGGCGAGCAGGTCGGCGAGCTCGCCGGCGGCCACGGCCGAGCCGTTGCAGCGTTCGGAGAGGGCCTCGAGCAGGCCGAGGCGGCGGGCGGGGGTGGCCGAGCGGCGGTTGCCCGCGAGCGCGCGTGTCCGCTCGGCCCCGTCTGCCACCAGCCCGCGGCGACCGGCCAGATGGTCCTCGAAGGCCAGGTCGCTGCCGCGCCAGACCACCGCCAGGTCGGCCCAGCGGGCGGCCCGCGACCCCTCGAGCCAGGCGTCCGCCTCGGTCCGCAGCCCCAGCGTGCGGCGGTCCCATGAGCCGCCCACCGCCAGCAGCCCGGCCTCGACCTCGAGGTCCACCAGCAGGGCAAGCTCGTCGTCCGGGAGGTCGAGCTCGCGCGCCAGCCGCCTGAGGTCGCGCACGGCCACGGTGCCCGCCTTCGTGAGCGAGAGCGGGTCGCGGTCGAGCCGGCCGAGCAGCCCCTCGGCCGCCAGCACCAGGCGCAGCGCGGCGGCGCCGGCGAGCTCCGGAGCGTCCCGCACGGGATCGAGCACGTCGAGCCGGGGCGGTGCCGGCCACTCGGGGAACACCAGGCCCCCGCGCAGGCCGATGCGCGCCTCCCTGGGAACGACGAAGTGGCTGTAGGTGGCGGGCAGCAGCAGGCCGTGGTCGAGCAGCCAGCTCGCCGGCTCGGCGTCGGGATGGCGGGCGAAGCGGCCGTCGCCCACGCCCATGACAGTGATCGGGCCGGCCGCGGCGAGCGCCTGGTCGAGCAGGCGCCAGGCGGGCTCGTCGGCCTCGGCCAGGACCCTGGCCACCACCGCCGGGTCGGCGAGCCCGGCGCCCACGGCCGCGGCCAGCTCCGGCTTGCGGGCGCTGGCCGGGACCTCGAGGTCAAGGAGCCGGGCGACGCGGTCGAGCTGCTCGGAGGTGACCGCGATCTTGGCGAGCTCCGCGACGGAAGGACCGAGCGTCCCGGGGTCGCCGAACGGGGCGCCGAGGCCACGCGGCCCGGAGATGGCGCCGTTCGGGCCGGGGACGGCGAGCCCGAGCCCGGCAAGGGCGGCCAGGCCCTGGCGCATGCGCTCGCCGTCGAGTCCGGGCCCGGCGGCCTCGGCCAGCACGGCCGTGGTGGTCGGCAGGCCGACCACGGCGAGCAGCTCGGCAAGCTGCAGGGTCCCGCGGTCGAGCAGGCGCAGGGCGGCGGCCAGCGACGCTGGGCTGCCGGCGCGGCTGGCCAGCTCCGCGAACGACGCGGGCGCGGGCGCGGCGAGCAGGTCGGGCCGGCGCTCGAGCAGCCGTGCGAGCTCCGCATCGCCGAGCACCGCCAGCGTCGCGGCGTAGCCGGCCACGCAATCGCCTCCTCGTGGTTCGGGATCGAGCCGGTCTCATCGGGGGCGGCTCGACGATCGAGCGTACCGCAGTCCCGTGTCAGTCCAGCCAGTGGGATGCGCTGGGGCGACAGTGGAACGAACGGATCGAACATGATAAACACGTTCGAGTAGCAACGGAAGCTACGGAAATATTCTGACCGATCATCTCGATTTGACGCAGCCGGGCACGGGTCGCACAATTCCGGCCACCAGAGACCCCCCAGCCTCTTGCGACCGATACCCTCCAGCGATCCCCCGGACACCCATGACCTCTCGCCAGGCCGGCTTCGGCATCCGTTCGCTCGGCTGCGTGGCAGTTGCACCCAGCGGCAGCCGCGCCCCTCGCCATCGCGCGCCCGAGCGGCACACGGCTGCGGGAGCCGGCCTGGCGAGACCCGCGCGCCGCGAGCGTGGTCAGGCGCTGGCGCGCCAGGCCGGCTCGGGGCCGGCGAAGGCCGGGGCGACCTCGTGGGCGACCCGCTCCAGGTTGGCGCAGGCCGCCTCGTGGCCGATGCCGGAGGGGCGGGTCCACATGGCGACGTGGGTGAAGGGCAGCCGCTCCTGGAGGTCGGCCAGGGCGGCCACGATCCCGTCGGCGGTGTCGCACAGCACGGCCGACCGCTTCAGCCGGGCGGCCTCGATCGGCTGTGGCCGAGGCTGGTCGCGGTCGGTCGCCCAGTCGCTGTAGCGGTCGAGCTGGTAGGCGATGGCCGGTGCCAGCTCGGTTGCCCAGGTGCGCTCGGGGTCGTCGCTCACCCACAGGTGCACGCCGATCACGACGGGGAAGCCCTCGACCGGCCGTCCGGCGCGCTCCAGCGCCCCGCGCAGCAGCGGATAGGCGTCGGCCGACCGCTGGTAGCGGAAGTGCGCGAGCGCGAACCAGCCGTCGGCGATGCGCGCCGCCCGCCCGAGGGCCCGCTCGGCCATGCCGCCGAGGTAGATGGGCGGGCCGAGCGGCTGCGGCGAGCGCGGGCCGACCGGCAGCGCGGCGCCGTCAGGGCCGTCGGCGGCCAGGCCGTCACCGAAGGCGCGGCGCAGGTAGGCGACCTTGTCCTCCATGAGCTGGCCGCGGCGGGAGCGGTCGACCCCGAAGGCGTCGAACTCCCGCTCGACGTAGCCGTTGCCGAAGCCGAGCACGAGCCGGCCACCGGCGACCAGATCGACCACGCCGGCCTGCTCGGCCACGTCACGCGGCCGGTAGAGGGGCAGCAGGAGCACCCCGGTGCCGAGCCTGATCCGGGAGGTCCTCGCCGCCACCGCCGCCAGGAAGGGGAGCTGCTGGCTCAGGTGGCCGTCCTCGACGGCGTGGTGCTCGCTGCCCCACACCGCCTCGAGGCCGAGCTGCTCCACGAGCACGGCTTCCTCGAGGCGCTCGGCGTAGTAGGTCGGGTCGGGCTGCCGCCCCTGGCCGGGCCGCAGCTCCATCCAGGCACCGAAGGTCGCGGGTCTCGACATGCCCTGACCCTACAGCACTGTGCTCAGCTCGTGGTGCTCCAGCCGCTCTCGTGCTCGGCGAGCTGCGCGACGAGCCGCGCCAGGAAATCGTCGACCTCGTGCATGGCGTAACCGCGCGGTCCGAACGTGAAGCGCTTGCCGGAGATCTCCTGCGCGGTCACGCGCGACGGTGCGGCCGGGTCGCCGCCGGCGCGTGCCAGCTCGATGGCGACCGCGCCGAGGAACTGGTCGACCTCCTCGACCCGGTAGCCGCGCGGCGCGCGGTTGAAGGTCTTGATGGCGATGTCGTGCGCGGTCAACGGGCGCGCGGCCGGCTCGGGCGGCGGCAGCGACCGCAGGACCGTGTGCAGCGGGGGCTGCAGCGGGGCACGGTCCGCCGACCGCCACTGCTCGGCCTCGGCCAGCGCCTGGTGCAGCCGGTCGAGCTCACCGGCGATGCGGTCGAGGAACTCGTCGACCTGCGACATGGCATAGCCGCGCCAGGACCCGTTGAACGTCGTCTGCTCGACCTCTTGCGGGGTCAGCACCGGCTCGGCGGGCACCGTGCCCCGCCCGAGGTGCTCCTGGAGGCGTGCGACATCCTGGGCGACCGTCTGGAGGAACTGGTCGACCTCGCTCGCGCGGTAACCGCGCCGGACCTTTTTGAAGGCCTTGACCGTAATGGCCTCCGGGGTGAGCCGTACGTCGGCATTCATGGGCCTGTAACCTCGCCGCGCCCGATTTCACGGGTGACCCTAACACCGCCGAGACTTCCGTGCCTCCCCTGATGTCATTGTTTTCGCTCTCCATCCGATTTGCCCAAACTCTGGCACTGAAGCGACCCGTGCCGCGGCTCGGCCAGCGCGAGCGCGAGCGCGCCGAGCTTCTCGAGCCGCCCGGCCCACCTCGCGCAGGCCTGGCAGCCGCCGCCGCGGATCGTCCCGCCGGCGACGCCCGGCCCCGGCCAGCCAGCTCGGAGCGGAGCTCGGCGCGCTCCCGGGTAGTCGCCGGGTGACCGGCAGCCCGACAGGCATTACCGCGATCCCACCACGAGGGTGGCAACGAAATTGGCCACTCGCATTTCGACGCCCACGTCGACGTCAAGCCCCTTCTTTTGCGTTGACACCGACGTCGGCGTCGACACCTCGGCTGTCCACAATCCCGCCGCAGCGGTTCGCACGGGGACCCGCCTGCGGTAGTGTTACTGTTGGTACACGTCACGCACCCACCCGCACAGACCAAGCTCGTCAGCGCGACGCGAAAGGAACCTGAGGCCAGTGAGCGAGCCCAGCGCCCCCCGCGGCGGTGCCTCCGAGATCCGCCGGGTCGCCGTCCTCGGCGCCGGCACCATGGGAGCCGCGATCGCCGCCCACGCCGCCAACGCCGGTCTCGACGTCGACCTGCTGGACATCGCCCCGACCGGGCTGACCGACCAGGAGCGCCTGCGCGGCCTGGCCCTGGACCTTCCCGAGGTGCGCAACCGCATCGTTCGGGCCGGGTTCGAGCGGATGACCCGGGCGCGCCCGGCGGCGCTGGCCAGCCCCGGGCTGGCGGGACGCATCCGCCTCGGCAACTTCGAGGACGATTTCGAGCGGGTCGCCGCCGCCGACTGGGTGGTCGAGGCGGTCATCGAGCGTCTCGAGCCCAAGCAGGAGGTCATGGCCCGGGTCGAGAAAACCGCGCGCCCGGACGCGGTGGTCAGCTCCAACACCTCGGGAATCCCGCTGCGCGCCATTGCCGAGGGCCGCTCCCTGGAATTTCGCCGCCGATTTCTCGGGACACATTTCTTCAACCCGCCCCGCTACCTGAAGCTGGTCGAGCTGATCCCGACCGCCGACACCGACCCCGCGGTGCTGGAGCGCGTGCGCGCGTTCATGGAGGACGTGCTCGGCAAGGGCCCGGTGGTGGCAAAGGACACCCCCAACTTCATCGCCAACCGGCTCGGCAGCTTCTCCGGCATGCACGACGTGCGCTACGCCTTCGACCACGGCTACTCGGTCGAAGAGATCGAGGCGCTCACCGGCCCGCTGCTCGGTCGCCCGAAGACCGCCACCTTCCGGCTGATGGACCAGGTCGGGCTCGACGTCGCGGTCGGCGTGGCGCGCAACCTCTACGACCTCGTGCCCGACGACGAGTCGCGCGAGGAGCTGCGCGTTCCCGAGCGGCTCGACCGTATGCTCGCGGCGGGCCGGCTGGGCCTGAAGTCCGGGGCCGGCTTCTACCGCCGCGACAAGCGCGACGGCCGGACGGTCTTCGACGTCATCGACCCCGACAGCCTCGAGTACCGGCCGAGCAGCAGGCCGGACCTGCCCATCGCGGCCGCCGCCCGCGAGCGCGACGACCTCGGCGGCCGCCTGCGCCTGCTGCTGGACCGCGCCGGCGACGACCGGGGCGCGCGCTACGTGCGCGACACGCTGCTGCCGGGCCTGGCGTACGCGGCCAGGCGCGTTCCCGAGATCGCCGACTCGCTGGTCGAGGTGGACCACGCGATGGAGTGGGGCTTCGGTCACGAGGCCGGGCCGTTCCGCACCTGGGACCTGATCGGGGTGGGCCGCGCGGTCCAGGAGATGGACCGGCTCGGCATCGCCGTGGCCGGCTGGGTCCGGGACTTCCTCGCCGCCGGCAACCAGCGCTTCTACCGCGACGGCGACGTCTACGGCCCGGTCACCGGCACCTACGGGCCCGTCCCCGGGGACGCCCGGGCCACCGACCTCGAAGCGCTGAAGTCCGGCGGCGGCGAGGTCGCCGCCAACGCCTCGGCGAGCCTGGTCGACCTCGGCGACGAGGTGCTCTGCCTCGAGATCCACTCGCCGGCGAGCGCCATCGACGTGGGCGTGCTCGAGCTCGGCCGGCGCGCCCTCGAGGAGCTCGAGGCCGGGCCCTGGCGGGGACTCGTCATCGCCAACCAGGCGCGCAACTTCTGCGTCGGCGCCAATATCGGCGAGGTCGGCATGACCGCCTACCAGGGCGCTTACGACCAAGTGGGGATGGCGGTGCGGGCGCTCCAGGAGCTGCTCGCGGGCTTTCGCTACGCGCCGAAGCCGGTGGTCGCCGCGCCGCACGGCCAGACGCTCGGGGGTGGGGCGGAGATCTGCATGCACGCCGACCGTGTGGTCGCCTCGCTCGAGACCTACATCGGCCTGGTCGAGGTGGGCGTCGGGCTCGTCCCGGCCGGTGGCGGCTGCAAGGAGCTGCTGCGCCGGATCGTCAGCCCGGCCATGCGAGCCGGCGGTGACGCGCCGGCGCTGCCCTTCGTGCAGCGGGTGCTGGAGACGATCGGCACCGCCAAGGTGGCCACCAGCGCCCTTGAAGCGCGCGAGCTGGGCTTCATGACCGAGCAGGACCGCGTCGTCCTCCACCCCGACCACCTGCTCCACGCCGCCAAGCACGAGGTGCTGGCGCTGGCCGACGGCTACCGCCCGCCGCTCCGCGAGCGCTCGGTGTACGCGGCGGGCCTGCCGACCCTGGCCGCGCTGGAGCTGGGCGTGCGCACCATGCAGTGGAGCGGCCTGGCCAGCGAGCACGACGTGCTGATCGGCGCCAAGCTCGCCCGCGTGCTCTGCGGCGGCGAGCTGTCCGAGCCGCAGTGGGTCGAAGAGGAGCACGTCCTCGCGCTCGAGCGGCAGGCGTTCATCGAGCTGCTGCGCGAGCAGGCGACCATGGAGCGCATCCAGCACCTGCTCACCACCGGGAAGCCGCTGCGGAACTGACCAGCTCGGAGATGGGGGATCGTCGATGAAGGAAGCCGTGATCGTCGCCGGAGCGCGGACAGCGGTGGGACGGGCGCCGAAAGGGACCTTGCGTGCCACCCGGCCCGACGACATGGCCGCGGCGGCCATCGCCGAGGCGGTCGAGCGCGCCGACGGGCTGGACCCCGCGGAGGTCGAGGACGTCATCCTGGGCTGCGCGGTGCCGGAGGGCCCGCAGGGGCTGAACGTCGCCCGGCTGGCGGCGCTCAGGGCCGGGCTGCCGTCCAGCGTCCCCGCCCAGACCGTGAACCGCTTCTGCTCCTCGGGCCTGCAGACGATCGCGGGAGCGGCCGAGCGGATCATGTCGGGGTTCGCCAGCACCATCGTGGCCGGAGGCACCGAATCGATGTCGCTCGCCCCCGCCCCGGCCGCCAACTTCTCGCCCAACCCCGAGCTGGTCCGCGGCCATCCCGAGTACTACATGAGCATGGGCCTGACCGGCGAGGTGGTGGCAGAGCGCTACGGCATCGCCCGCGAGGAGCAGGACGCGTTCGCCCTGCGCTCGCACGCGCGCGCCGCCGAGGCGGTGGACTCGGGCCGGTTCGACCCGGAGATCGTGCCGCTCCAGGTGACCTTCGACTGGGTCGACGAGGACGGCGGGCAGCGCCACCGGGAAACCACCTTCGCCCGGGACGAAGGGCCGCGGCGCGACACCTCGGCCGAGGCGCTGGCCAGCCTCAAGCCGGCGTTCAAGCAGGGGGGCACCATCACCGCCGGCAACTCGTCGCAGCGCAGCGACGGCGCAGCCGCGGTGGTGGTCATGGAGCGCGGGCGCGCCGAACGGCTGGGCCTCGAGCCCCAGGCGCGCTTCGTCGCCTTTGCGGTCGGCGCGGTGCCGCCCGAGGTCATGGGCATCGGGCCCACCGTCGCCGTGCCCAGGGCACTCGAGCTGGCAGGCCTGAAACTCGACGACATCGACCTGATCGAGCTGAACGAAGCATTCGCCTCGCAGAGCCTGGCGGTGATCCGCCAGCTCGGCTTCGACATGGAACGGGTGAACGTCAACGGCGGGGCGATCGCGCTGGGCCACCCGATGGGCGCGACCGGCACCAAGCTGACCATCCAGCTCCTGGCCGAGATGTCCCGGCGCAGGGCCCGCTACGGCATGGTGACGATGTGCGTCGGCGGAGGGATGGGGGCGGCGGGCATCCTCGAGAACCTTCGCCGCTGACGGAAGGGTCTCGAGGCGTGGGACCGGGGAGGGGAGCAGCCAGAGGACGCCGGCGAGGCCGCCGGAGGCCGCGATCCACAGGGTTGGGCGCAGGCCGACTGTGCTGCCGAGCGCGCCGCCGGCCAGGGAGCCGAGTGGGCGCACGCCGTAGTTGACGGCCATGTAGGCGCCCATGACGCGGGCGCGCAGCCGGTCCGGGATCACCGCGGCGAAGATCGAGCCGATGCTGATGTCGAGGACCATGACCCCGAACCCCGCGCCGAGCTCCGCGCCGAAGAGCAGGGCCAGCACCAGCGTCCTCGGCCCGCCCGCGAGCGGGACGAGCGCGAACGGGGCCGGGAAGAGCACGGACCCCAGGCAGAAGGCGGGTCCGATGCCGAGCCGCCTGATGAGCCGGCCGGTCACCAGCGACCCGAGCACGCTGCCCACGGCCCCCGCGCCCAGGACGGCGCCGAGGGTCCCCGGCGGGACGTGGAGGCTGCGGGTGGCGTAGAGGAAGAAGTTGATGGTGGCCCCCGACGCCAGCGACGCGCGGACGACCGGGGAGTGGCGGATCCAGCGCGCGCCGGCGCGGAGGTTGCCGCGCGGGTTGGTCTCGGCGGGTGGCTCGGCCGCTCGGATCCGGCCGAGGAACAGCGCGGAGGCAACGAACGAGCCGGCGTCGGCAAGCAGCGCGACCGGCGCCGAGAGAAGCTGGACGAGGAGGCCGCCGAGGCTCGGCCCGCCGACGAACGAGAACGCGCGGCTGCCGTAGAGCAGCGAGTTCGCCTCGACGAAGCGGTCGCGCGGTGCGACCGAGACGAACAGCGTCTCCCTGGAGACGAAGAACAGCACGCTGAGAGCCCCGGCGAGAAAAGCGACGGCATAGAGCTGGTCGAGCGTGAGCACGCCGAGCGCGTACGCGAGCGGGACGGTGGCCAGCAGTCCGGCACGGCCCAGGTCCGCGGCGATCATGATCCGCCGGCGGCGTCCGTGGCGGTCGACCCAGGCGCCCGCGTGCAGCGAGAGGAGCAGGTTCGGCGCGAGCCCGGCAGCGGCCAGGTAGCCCATCTGGGCCGGGGACGCGTGCAGGACGAGCACGCCGACCAGCGGCAGTGCCAGCAGCGTTACCTGGTCGCCGAAGAGCGAGATCGTCTGCCCGGTCCAGAAGCGGCGGAAGTCCCGGCGCTCGCGCAGCAACTGCGGGAGCACCCGTCCCGCGCGAGTGGTGACCCGCGCCATCTACGGCTCCCGGCGCGGGTCTGGCGGATCTGGCGGAGCCCGCTCCAAGGGAAATGCGTCCCACGGGAACGCGAGATGGAGGAACGTGACCAGCCGCGCTCCCGGCGGCCGCAGCGCCCGGTCCGGTGTCCGCTCAACGTAGCCGTCCACGATTGCCCGAACCTCGCGCTTGAGCTCGGCGAGCTCTTCGGCGGTCACGTAGAGGACGGTGTCGCCGAAGTCCGCGGCGTCCTGCCACGCCGGCGGCTCGCTCGCCTTGGTCGCCAGCCACCGCATGAGCGCCTCGAAGTAGCGTTCGGCGACGACGCTGCCGAACAACTCGGCCGCCGCCGCCAGCTCGGGGGTCGAGGCGACCGTGGGCCAGCTCGTGAACTGGGCGGTCGCCTTCCAGGGCCGCTCCCGCCCATTGCCACGGCCAGCCTCCTCGACCAGTCCGTACTTGGCGAGCTGGCGGAGGTGGAACCAGCAGCTCTGGGCGCTCTCGCCAAGTCGCTCCCCGGCCTGCGTCGCGGTCAGCGGGCCTTCGCGACGGAGCAGACCGATGAGCGAGAGCCGCAGCGGGTGCGCGACCGCCCGCAACGCCCGCGGGTCGGTCAGCTCCAGCCTCTTCAGCTCCAGCTTCTTGCGAGGATCCACACCGGCCATGCTTTTCAAGATATCTTGATCAAGAAGTCTTGTAAAGCCAGCCGCGGTCGTGCCGTCCAGCCCCACCCACTTGAGAAATTTCCCCGCGAGCTGCGGGCCAGCCCCGTGACCTCGACGACCGCGCAGACCACCCCGACCGACAAGGCCGCGAGGCGTGTCGTCGCCCGGTAATGGACGGCGACGACGGTTGGGCCGGGCGGGGGTCCCCTCGGAGCGACTGATTTGCGGGCGCAGCCGGAGCGGACGAGGGGACCCCCGCCCGGCCCACCCCCCCCGGTGACTACCCCCGCCCCCGCCCCAGTCGCGCCCCCGCAAGCTGCCGGCCCTGCGCCACCAACCGCCCGCCCTCGTCCCACACCTCCGCCTCCTCGTCGAACCAGCCACCCTGGAGGAGCTTTCCGCGCACGGCGCAGCGCAGCCAGCCGTCGGCCGGGAGGCCGCGCACGTAGACCGACATCTCCACGGTCGGCGCCCAGCGCATGATTCCCAGCTCGAAGCTTGCCGGCGGCAGCGCGTCGACGGCTTGGAGCAGTCCGAGCGGGTCGGGTGGGCGCCCGTCGTTGAAGCGGACCCAGCCGCGCATCTCGAGCTTGCCGGCGGGCTTGCCCTTGAACCAGCCGGCTGTGGCCGGGTCGAGGCGCAGGTCGAGATGGTCGAGGATGCCGACCCGGACCCCGCCGGGCAGCTCCGACCGGCCGCGCACGCACTCTTGGACCGGCGCGAGCTCCGGCGGCCCGGATGCGGCTTCCCAGTCGGGCTGGGCGTCCGGGTCGAGGCGGCCGGCGCTGACCAGCGCCTCCAGGCAGGGCTGCGCCTGCTGGACCAGGGTGACCCGGGCGCTGGACACCGAGCGGCCGCTGCGCAGCAACCGCGCGTCGAGCTCGGCCGGCCCGGCCGATGGGGGCGCGACAAAATGCCCGCTCACCGCGAGCGGGTGTGGCTGGCCGGTCGCCATGAGCGCGGCCCGGGCGGCGAGGGCGAGCAGGTAGCCGCCGTTCGGCCGGTTCCCGACCGTCCAGTCCGGGTCGATGGTGGCGCTGAAGCGCTCTCCGTTCGGCCGGACAGCCGTGGCCAGGTCGAAGTCGAACGTCTGCACGGTCATGCGGTCACCTTGGTGGGGTTGTGGGGGCACCGGCGGCGAGGTCGACCAGGTCGGCGAGGTCGGCGCCGCCCGTGCCGCGGCCTCGCGCCGCCAGGTGCCCGTCCGGACGGACGAGGTAGAGGCTGCCGGGACGGGCGCCGTAGGTGGCGGCGAGCACGCCTTCGCTGTCGACCAGCGCATGCACGCCCTCTGCGGGGGTGGGCGGCGGCTCGTCCTTGCCGACGACCACGTAGCGATCGAGGGGCGGGCGCGGCACCCGCTCCGCGGCGCGCGCGGCGGACGCGGCCGCGTCCGCGGGCCCGGCCGGCAGGTACAGGGCGACGAAGGCGTCCCCGAAGAGCTGCCGCAGCCTCCGGACGGGCACTCCGCGCGGGGTCGGGCACTCCTCCCCCGCAAGGCGGCACGGCGCGTCCGGGGCGATCGCTCCGGGACGCAGCACGTCGCCGGGGCCGGCGGCCGGGTCCGGCACGACCAGCGGGGAGCCGGCGTACACGAACGGCGCCGAGAGCTTGCCGGAGTTCACCCGCCGGCGCAGCGCCGGGACGCGAAGGCTGCCGCGCAGGACCGCCGCGCGGGCCAGGCGGTGCAGCCAGGTCGGCGGCACCATGAAGCGCATGGTCGCGTCGGTGATGGCGACGTTCTCGCGCGCGGCCGCTCGCCGCTCGGTGTCGTAGGTGTCGAGCAGCCCGGCCGGCGCCAGGCCCGCCAGCACCAGCCAGAGCTTCCAGGCCAGGTTCTCCGCGTCCGCCACGCCGGAGTTCAGCCCGCGCGCGCCGAACGGGCTCATCAGGTGGGCGGCGTCGCCCGCCAGGAACGTCCGCCCGACCCGGAAGGCGGCGGCGACCCGCTGGTGGAAGCGGTAGGTCGACAGCCACACGATCTCGTAACCGGCGTCGCCGACCACGGCGCGGATGCGCCGGTCGAGCCGGCCGCTGGCGCGCTCCTCCTCGATGTCCACGTGGGCCGGGATCTGCCAGTCGATGCGCCACACGTCGTCGGGCTGCGGGTGCACCAGCACCTGCCTGCCCGGGTTGAAGGAGGGACCGAAGAAGAACCGCCGCTCGTTCGGGAAGGGCAATTTGGCACGCACGTCGGCGATGAGGAAGCGGTCCTCGAACGAATGGCCCGGGAAGTCGACCCCGAGCAGCTTGCGCATGGCCGAGCGCGCGCCGTCGCAGGCGATCGCGTAGGGCGCCCGGACCTCCACCGGGCCCGCCGGCGTCGCCGCGGCCAGCCGCACGCCGCCGGCGTCCTGGGACACCCGCTCCACCCGGTGCGACCAGCGCAGCTCGATCAGTGGCTCCTGTCGCACCCGCTCGAGCAGGTACTCCTCCATGGCCGCCTGGGGCAAGTTGACGAACGGCGGGAAGGCGTCCCTGCCGACCTCCGGGAAGCGGATCTGGAACAGCTCCACGTCCCGGTAGTAGGTGCGCCCGAGCGTCCAGGAGACGCCGCGGTCCGCCATGGCCCGGCCACAGCCGAGGCGGTCGAAGATGTCGAGCACGTCCTTTTGCACGCAGATCGAGCGCGAGCCCTGCCCGAGCAGGCGCTCCTCCGCTTCCAGGACCACGCTGGCCAGGCCGTGTCCGGCCAGCCACAGCGCCGCGGTCATGCCGACCGGGCCTGCGCCGACGATCGCCACCGGCGCGCTCTGGCCGGTCAACCCTGGAGCTCCTTCCACACCGCGCGGTCGCGCGCCGCGGTCCAGATCCTGGGTCGCATGCCGCTCACCTCGTCCCAGGTCCGCTGCACGTTGAACGGCATGCAGTGGTCGAAGATCGGCCAGCCGCCGAAGCGCGGCTCCAGCGCGGCGTAGGCGAGGTCGAACGCCTCCTTGAGGGTGCCCTCGCGGCGGACGACCTCGGTCACGATGCGGTGGATGGTCGCGAGGAAGTCGCGGGTCTGGTCGACCGCCCGCGCCACGGCCCCGCCGCGGACGGTCGGGCCGCGCCCGCCGACCAGCGCGCCGGCGCCGAGGGCGGCCACCCGCGCCAGGGTCGGCCCGGCCCAGTCGGCCACGAACGCGTCGCCCATGTAGGGAGCGGCCTGGGCTTCGACGAGATCGCCGGCGAACAGCACGCGCTCGTCGGGCAGCCAGATCACGATATCGCCCTCGGTGTGGCCGCGGCCGAGGTAGCGCAGCTCCACCCTGCGGCGCCCGAGCCACACGGTCATCTCGTCGCTGAAGGTGACCGTCGGCCAGGTCAGCCCGGGGACCGAGCCGACGTCGCGGAACAGGCGCGGGAAGCGGCCGACCTCCGACTCGAAGTCCTGCTGCCCGCGCTCGGCGATCAGCCTGCGCGTGTTGGCGTGCGCGATGACCCAGTCGGCCCCGAAGGCGCTCGCGCCGAGCGTGCGCACCGCGTGGTAGTGGGTCAGCGCCAGGTGGCGGATGGGCTTGTCGGTGACCGTGCGCAGCTCGTCGATCCACTGCCTGGCCATGACCGGGGTGGCGCGGGCCTCGATGGCCATGACGCAGTCGTCCCCGACCACCGCGCCGACGTTGGGGTCCCCCTGTGCCGTGTACGCGTACACCCCGTCGGCCAGCTCCTCCAGGGTCGCCTCCTTGTCCGCGAGGTCGGCGGTGGAGGCGAACGGCTTGCTCGTCCCGCCGGTGTCGCTCGACATGCCTGCTCCCTTCCGCCCCTCGGATATGCGACCCGGACATCCTAAACACGAGCCCACCGTGTCATCCACAGAATGCGGAAAATCACTGGCACCGCGAACACCTCGACATCATGATCCTGCTCAATCCAATTCGCGCCGAGGAAAGGCGGCAGCGCATGCAGGGCAATCCTCGTGGTCTGTATTCGGCCGCCGAAGTCGGCCAGCTTGCGGGCGTGTCCAGATACCGTATCGGCCAGTGGACCCGGCACGGCTACATCCGCTCGTCGAGGTCGACTGGACCGCCGCGCGTCTACAGTTTCCAGGACGCCGCCGAGGCGATCGTGGTCCACGAGCTGATCACCCGCGGCGTCACCTATCGCGACATCCGCCGCACCATCGACAACACCCGCGACGAGTACGGCGACTGGCCATTGACCGCGGCGCCGCTCGCCACCACGGTCGACGCCGCAGGTCACGGCCCCGCGCGCGTCCTCCTCCAACTCCGGGACGTCGACCTCGACATTGGGCGTGACCACCGCAGCCAGGCGGTCCTGAGCTACCCCACCCTGCAAGCCGTCACCGAGCTCCTGCGCCGTGGCGGGTGGGCCATCCGGGATCACCCCGACATCCAACGCATCGAGGTCCACCCCGAACGCTTCCACGGCGTCCCGACAATCCGAGGCACCCGCATCCCAGCGCGCCAGGTCGCCGTCATCGCCGCTGAAGGATCGTCGGGGCTGCGCGATCTGCGGGAGGGATACGACCTCCACCGCGCCGACGTCGAGGACGCTGTCCGCTGGTACGGCGCGGTCACCGCGTACGACAGAGCCGCATAGCGAGTCCCGCTCATGGCCCCACTGATCACCGACGAGTCCCTCGACACGCGGCTCGCAGGCAGCCTGCGACGGCGCGGACGCGACTCGGCCAGTATCGCCAGCATGGGATTGAAAGGCCTCGAGGATCCCGATCTCGTGCGCGCGATCATCGAGGAATATCCGAAGGCAGTGCTCGTGACCGCGGATGACCATATGCCCGAGCACCACCCCGCCGACCTGACGGGGACCGGCATCACGGTCGCCACGATCGACCCGCAAAGGCCGGCTCACCTCGCCGAGAAACAGTGGCACTGGGAGACCGTACACCGCTGGGCGCACAGGATGGCCGAGCAGCCCCGCGGAACCTGGTACCGCTACGGCGAGCTCATCGGCCCATGGAGACCACGACCCCGCCACGACAGGACCGGCCCGCCCCGCACCTGTCGGGGGCCTACACCCCGCCCTGGACGCGCGACAGCAGGATCTGGGCGGTGGAGCGCAGGCGGCCGTCCAGGGCGTCCATCAACGCCACCACCGTCTCGGCCGCCCACTCCGCCGCGGAGCGCTGCTCGTCGGGGCTGGCGAGGTCACGGACCTCGCGGTAGTCGACGATCCGGGAGGCGCGCCGGTCGTCGAGCCGCTCCCAGGAAAGGATGCGGCCGACCCCGGTCTCGATCGCCATGCGCTCGGCGAACAGGTCGTCGAACAGCCGCTTGGTCGCGGTCCGCTCCTGCATGTCCAGGTAGACCCCGGCCCGCACCGCGCCGTTGGCGGTGAAGGCCACGTCGTAGAAGCCGAACGGCCCGGCGGCGAAGCCGACCCAGTTCTCGTAGCCGAACTTGGGCACGCGGAAGCCGGGCTTGCGTCGCGCCACCGACTCGAACATCGCCCGGAAGAAGCCGTGGCGCACCTCGGCCGGCTGCAGCCCACCGTCCTTCTCGGAGGCGAGCGGCGGCGGGACCGTGGGGATGTGGCTGGCGTCCCGGGCGGCGGGCTGCGCGGGCAGTGGTGTGGAGGCGGGCGCGGGCGGGGGTGCCGGCGGCGGCGGTGGTGCCGTTGCCGCTGGCGGGGGTGTGGGCGGGGGTGCCGGTGGCGGCGGTGGGGCCGTCGGCACGCTGCCGAGCGGTCCCTGCCGCCTGCTCGCCTTGCGCCAGTTCCTCGGCTGCACCACCACGTCCAGCACCGGCGCGGGCAGCGACCGGCCGATCCGGACCAGGCCGAGCTCGACGCCGAAGAAGTCGATCTTCGAGTCGGTCCGGTCGTTCAGCCACTCCAGGGTGCGGCGGAACTCCTGGTCGAAGCGGGGCGACACCCACACCACGACCGCCGACTCCAGCGTCGACGCGTGCAGGATGAGCTGGCCGAGGTGGTTCTGGTCGGCCTCCTCGAGCCGGTTCTCGATGACGATCGGGCGCCCGAGCGCATCTGTCCCGAGCACGTTGAACGCTCCGTTGTCGACCTCCCGCTGCATCGGCGTGATATCGATGCCGAGCGTCTGGCCCAGCAGGTCGACGTTGTGGACGAACCAGGGGGTCAGGTCAGGAAGCTGCTCACCCCAGAACGACCGCAGGTCGAGCCGCTCGAGGCGGCCGAGGCCCAGCCTCTCCATTTCCATTCGGGCCGCCATCCCACTCCTCTCCGTCGCCCCCTTCGCGGGCCAGTTGTACCGCGTCCCGATGGGGCGCCGTCAAACCGGCCACGGACCGGGCCACGGACAAGGTCACAATCAGGTCACGGACCGGGTCGCGCTGGTGCCAGCCACACCGTTGCGAGGGGGGGAAGGGTGACCCTGGCAGAGGCCGGCTGCCCGTCCCAGGTGATCTCCTCTGCCTCGATCATCCCCAGGTTGCCGACGTTGGAGCCGCCGTACAGCTCCGAGTCGGTGTTCAGCACCTCGGCCCAGCGCCCGGCCCGGGGGAAGCCGACCCGGTAGCCGTGCCGGGGCACGGGCGAGAAATTGCACAGGCACGCCACCGGCTCGCCCTCGGCCGACCGGCGGATGAAGGAGAGCACGTTGTTGTCGACGTCGTTGGCGTCGATCCAGCCGAAGCCCTCGGGCACGCTGTCGAGCTGCCAGAGCGCCGGGCGCTCGCGCGCGACACGGTTCAGGTCGCGGACCAGGCGCTGCACGCCGGCGTGGCCGGGGTCGGCCAACGCCTCCCAGTCCAGCGAGCGCTCGTGCGACCACTCCGCCTCCTGGGCCAGCTCGCAGCCCATGAACAGGAGCTGCTTGCCGGGATGGGCCCACATGAAGGCGAGGTAGGCACGCAGGTTGGCCAGCCGCCTCCACGGGTCGCCCGGCATCTTGCCGTACAGCGAGCCCTTGCCGTGCACCACCTCGTCGTGGCTGATGGGGAGGAAGAAGTTCTCGCTGAAGGCGTACATCAGCGCGAACGTGAGCTGGTGGTGGTGGAAGCGCCGGTAGACGGGGTCCTTGGCGACGTAGTCCAGGGTGTCGTGCATCCACCCCATGTTCCATTTGAAACCGAAGCCGAGCCCGCCGAGGTGGACCGGGCGGGAGACGCCCGGCCAGGCGGTGGACTCCTCGGCGATGGTGACGGCGGTCGGGTGCCTGGCGTAGACGACGGTGTTGAGCTCCTTCAGGAACTCGATCGCCTCCAGGTCCTCGTTCCCGCCGTAGCGGTTCGGCAGCCACTGCCCCTGCGCGCGCGAGTAGTCCAGGTAGAGCATGGAGGCGACCGCGTCGACCCGCAGCCCGTCGATGTGGAACTCCTCGAGCCAGTACAGGGCGCTGGCGGTCAGGAAGTTGCGCACCTCGTTGCGGCCGTAGTTGAAGATGAGCGAGCCCCAGTCGGGGTGCTCGCCGCGTCGAGGGTCGGCGTGCTCGTACAGGGCGGTGCCGTCGAAGCGCGCCAGGGCCCAGGCGTCCTTGGGGAAGTGGGCCGGCACCCAGTCCATCAGCACACCGATGCCGCGCTGGTGGAGCCGGTCGATCAGGTGGCGGAGGTCGTCCGGGCCGCCCTGGCGGGCGGTCGGCGCGAAGTACGAGGTCACCTGGTAGCCCCAGGAGGCGTCGTAGGGGTGCTCGGCCACGGGCATCAGCTCGATGTGGGTGAAGCCGAGGTCGGCCACGTAGTCGGGCAGCTCGTCGGCGAGCTGGCGGTAGCTCAGGCCCTTGCGCCAGGAGCCGAGGTGGACCTCGTAGACGGAGACGCGCGAGTCGACCCGCTGCCGCTCGGCGCGTGCGGCCATCCACGCCTCGTCGTCCCAGCGGTAGCCCGAGGCGAACACCACGCTGGCGGAGGCCGGCGGCGTCTCGGTCGCGAAGGCGAGCGGGTCGGCCTTGAGCGCCAGTGCCCCGTCGCTGGTCAGCACCTCGTACTTGTAGCGGGTGCCGGCTGCGACGCCGGGGACGAAGAGCTCCCAGACCCCGGACGAGCCGAGCACCCGCATGGGGTGCAGGCGGCCGTCCCAGCCGTTGAAGTCGCCGACCACGCGCACCGAGCGGGCGTTCGGTGCCCAGACCGCAAAGGCAGTGCCGGCCACGCCTTCGAGCACGGTCGGGTGGGCGCCGAGCCTGTCCCACAGCCGCTCGTGCCTGCCCTCGCCGAGCAGGTGCCGGTCCAGCTCGCCGACGGTGGGCGGGAACCGGTAGGGGTCGTCGACCGTGACGACCCGCTCGCCGTCCGAGACCTCGAGCCGGTAGGCCGGGAGCAGCGCCGCGGGTCCCGCGGGAGCGGCCGTCCCGCCGCCGGTGGGGAGCGCGCCCTCGAACAGCCCGGCTGGGTGGACCCGGTCGAGCACGGCCCGCGAGCCGTCGACCAGCACGCTCACCTCGCGGGCGTCCGGGCGCCAGGCGCGGACCCACACCCGGCCCCCCTCGGAATGGGCGCCGAGCAGGCGGTGGGGCTCGTGGTGCTCCCCGCGCACCAGGCGCTCGATCTCCTCTTGGATCGGCATCGGCATCGCTCTCTCCGCCCCCGCGAACGGCGGCCCTGACTAGGGACGCTTGCGGGGAGACTCCAGGGTAGCCTTCCGGTCGCCGAGGAGCCGCTGAACGCCTCCGATCGGGATGGTGAGCCATGCCGGCCGGTGCCTCGCCTCGTACATCACCTCGTACACGGCCTTGTCCAGCTCGTACGCGCGCAGCAGCAGGTCGGGCTGGTCGGGGAGCCAGCCGCCCTTGGCCGCCCTGGTCATGTACGCGTCCAGGAAGGCGCGCCGGTTCGCCCCGATCCAGGCCTGCGCAAGCTGCCCGAGCCGGGCCAGCTCGGTCCTGCTCGGGCCCGGGGTGTCCGGGTCCTCGCCGAGCACCAGCGGCGAGTGGGCGGCGTAGTCGAACGAGCGCAGCATGCCGGCCACGTCCTGGAGGGGACTGGCCAGGCGGCGGCGCTCCTCCAGGCTGCGGGCCGGCTCGCCCTCGAAGTCGATCACCATCCAGCGCTGCCCCACCCGAAGGACCTGGCCGAGATGGAAGTCGCCGTGGATGCGCTGGAGGTGCAGGGCCGCACCGGCCGCCCGCACCGCCCTGGCGTAGACGAGCTCGACCTCCTGCTGGTGCGGGGCCAGCTCCGGCACCAGCGCGGCGACCTGGGTGAGCTGGCCGACCAGGCGGGCGCTGAGCCGCCCGAGGTCGGGCTGGCCCTCGCTCACCTTGGGCAGGGCGTCCGCCAGGGCGGCGTGCAGCTCGGCGGTGAGCCGGCCGAGCTCCCGGGCCTCGCCGGCGAAGTTGCCGGGGTCGTCGGACTCGAAGTGGTCGGCGACGCGCTCGGTGGCGAGCCTCCAGCCTTCCACGCTGCCGGGGTAGTAGCGCTGGAGCACGCCGAGGGTCGAGCCCAGGCCCTCGACCCAGCCGAGCAGCGCGGGGGATGCCTCGAACCCCTTGGCGGCGAGCGCCCTGGTCACCTCGAGCTCCGGGTTCTCGCCCGGCTGCAGCAGCCGGAACAGCTTGAGGATGAGCCGGTTGGAGAACACCAGCGACGAGTTGGTCTGCTCGGCGTCCAGCAGCTTGCCCGGCCCGCGCAGGGTCTCGTTCCACTCGGGCGCGCGGTGGAAGCGGAGCTGGTCGAGGGTTGCCGCGCGCGACAGCAGGTCGAGGAAGACCGCGCCCAGGCGCTCGTCGACGACCGCGTCGTAGAACACGCCGTCGCGCGGCGGCTTGGTCTCGAGGATCAGCGCCCCGGGGTGACGGCCGACCACCGACCGCGCCTCGAAGCCGCGGTCGTGGCCCATGGGCAGGTGGTAGCGCTCGATGACGCCGTCGGTGTACGCCACCGCCGCCACCACCGCGTGGAGCGTCGGGCGGGCGCTGCGCAGCGGCACGTTGGCCTCGATGCGGATCTCGCCGATCTGCCGTGCCTTGCCGGCGAACCAGCGCTGGCGGGGCAGGAATGCGGCGAGAGCGGACTCCAGCTCGGTCATTCGGGCAGCCTATCGGGGGCGGACGTGAAGGACGTGGGCCACCTCGAGCGCGGGATCGAGGCGGACGTAGTTGGACGTTCCCTGCCAGGTCCAGCTCTGGCCGGTCAGCTCGTCGTGGACCTCGAACGAGCCGACCTCCCAGTCCAGCCCGAGAGCCGGCAGCCAGAGGTGCACCATGGTGTCGCGAGTGTTGTGCGGGTCGAGGTTGCAGACCACGAGGACGGTGTCGTCACCGTGGCGCTTGGAGTACGCGATGACGTCGGGCGAGTCGACCAGATGGAAGCGGAGGTTGCGCAGCCAGTGTAAGGCCGGATGGGCCCGCCTGATCTGGTTCAGTCGCGAGATGTACGGCGCCAGCAGCGGCTCCGACCAGTCTCGCGGCCGGTACTGGTACTTCTCGGAATCCTGGTACTCCTCCGAGCCGGGCTCGCGCGCCTGGCGCTCGCACAGCTCGAACCCGGAGTACATGCCCCACGACGGCGACGTGGTGGAGGCCAGGGTGGCGCGCACCTTGAACGCCGCCGGCCCGCCGTACTGCAGGTAGGCGCCGAGGATGTCGGGGGTGTTGACGAACAGGTTGGGCCGGAAGAAGTCGGCCGACTCCGACTGGGTCAGCTCGGCCAGGTACTCCTCGAGCTCGGCCTTGGTGGTGCGCCAGGTGAAGTAGCTGTAGGACTGGGTGAAGCCAACCTTGGCCAGCACCTTCATCATCGGCGGGGAGCTGAACGCCTCCGAGAGGAAGACCGCGTCGGGGTGCTCGCCCTTGACCGCGGCCAGCAGCCACTCCCAGAAGCGCACCGGCTTGGTGTGCGGGTTGTCCACCCGGAACACGCGCACGCCGTGGTCGATCCAGTGGTCCAGGATGCCTTTGCAGGCCGCGTACAGGGCCGGGGCGTCGGGGCTGTCGAAGTCGAACGGGACGATGTCCTCGTAGACCTTGGGCGGGTTCTCGGCGTACGCGATGGAGCCGTCGGGCCGGACGGAGAACCACTCCGGGTGCTCCTTGACCCAGGGGTGGTCGGGCGAGCATTGCAGGGCGTAGTCGAGGGCGACCTCCATGCCCAGCTCGGCGGCTCTGGCCACGAAGCCGTCGAAGTCTTCGATGGTGCCGAGGTCCGGGTGGACTGCGTCGTGGCCGCCGGCCTCGCCACCGATCGCCCACGGGCTGCCCGGGTCGTGGGCCTGCGGGTAGGGACTGTTGTTGCGCCCTCTCCGGTTGGTCGACCCGATCGGGTGGATCGGCGGCAGGTAGACTACGTCGAAGCCCATGGCGGCGATGGCCGGCAGCCGCTCCGCCGCCTGCTTGAAGGTGCCGCTCGAGGTGGCGGTCGCCCCCTCGGAGCGGGGGAAGAGCTCGTACCAGGCCCCGTAGAGCGCCCGCGGCCGGTCGACCCAGATGTGCAGGCGACGGGAGCGGGTGCGCCAGCGCGGCGGGTGCGCCTCGAGCACCTCGGCCAGGGCGGGGTCGGTGGCCGCGGCGAGCCGGGTGGCCGGGTCGGCATCGGCGCGAAGGCCGGCGACCGCCTCCACCAGCGGGCCGCGCCGCTGCGCGGGCACCCGGGCCCCCTCCCGCTCGAGCAGCCGGGCCCCCTCCTCCAGGTCGAGTTCGACGTCGCGGCCGGCGTCGAGCTTCTTGCGGGTCCTGCGCAGCCAGGTGGCGAGCTCGTCGGTCCAGGCCTCCACGACAAAGCTCCACGTGCCCGTGCGGGGCAGGGTCAGCTCCGCCTCCCACAGGTGCAGGCCGGGGCTGGTCTCGGTCATGCGCAGGCGCTGGGCCTGCCGGTCGCCGGGCCCGGCGAGCCGCACGGCCGCCGCGACCACCACGTCGTGCCCGTCACGGAAGACGGTCGCCCGGACCGGCACCGTCTCGCCGGCCACCGCACGGGCGGGCCATCGCCCGCAGTCGACCTGGGGCCGGATCCCTTCGATGACGACGCGCCCGATCACACCAGCAAGCTACCACCTGGAGCCGGCAGTAACGCCGCACCCGGACCTTTCGTGAGGAAAGAGCGCGCCGCGGGCGCTTGTATAGTCGGTGGTCATGAAACCCCTACATCGCTTCACGGTGCTGCCCACCGTGCCTGAGCCGCTCAAACCCCTATCCGAGCTGGCCCGCAACCTGCGCTGGACCTGGCACCCGCGGGTGCAGGACCTGTTCGCCGCCATGGACCCGGACGGTTGGGAGACATCGGGGCACAACCCCCTGCGCATGCTGAACGAGGCCGACGCCGACGTGCTCGAGCGCGCCGCCGCCGACCCCGCCTTCCTCGCCGGCCAGTCCGCCGCCGCCGAGGACCTGGCCCGCTACCTGCGGGAGCCGCGCTGGTACCAGACGCTCGCCGGGGCTCCCGGCCGGATCGCCTACTTCTCCCCCGAGTTCGGCGTGAGCGAGGTGCTGCCGCAGTACTCGGGCGGGCTCGGGGTGCTCGCCGGCGACCACCTGAAGGCCGCCAGCGACCTCGGCGTGCCGCTGATCGGCGTCGGCCTGTTCTACCGCTCCGGGTATTTCCGGCAGACGCTCACCGCCGACGGGCGCCAGCTCGAGTCCTACCCGGCGTTCAACCCCCAGGAGCTGCCGCTCGGGCTGGTCACCGACGTGGCCGGACGGCCGCTCATGATCAGCGTGCGCCTGCCCGACGGCGTGCTGCTGTGGGCGCAGATGTGGCGGGCCGACGTGGGGCGCGTGCCGCTGTTCCTACTCGACTCCGACGTCGACGCGAACGCCCCGGGCGAGCGGGCCGTCACCGACCGGCTCTACGGCGGCGGCGGCGAGCACCGCCTGCGGCAGGAGATCCTGCTCGGCATCGGCGGTGTGCGGGCGCTGGACGCGCTCGGCCTGCGGGCCGAGGTCTTCCACACCAATGAGGGCCACGCCGGCTTCCTGGGGCTGGAGCGCATCCGCCGCCTGGTCCAGGACGAGGGGCTGGACCCGGCCAGCGCGGTCGAGGCGGCCCGCGCCGGCACCGTCTTCACCACCCACACCCCGGTGGAGGCGGGAATCGACCGCTTCCCGCGCTCCTTCATCGAGCGCTACTTCGGCGCCAACGGCATCGAGACCGGGCTCGACGTCGACCGGATCATGGGGCTCGGCGCCGAGCCGGACGGCGACGGCTCCATGTTCAACATGGCCGTGATGGGCCTGCGGCTGGCCCAGCGCGCCAACGGCGTGAGCCGCCTGCACGGCCAGGTCTCCCGCGAGCTGTTCCGAGGGCTGTGGGCGGGCTTCAACTCCACCGAGGCGCCGATCGGCCACGTGACCAACGGCGTGCACGCCGGCACCTGGGTGGGGCAGGACTGGGCCGAGCTGTTCGAGCGCTACCTCGGGCCCGACTTCCGGACCTCCGACCGGCCCTGGGCGCCGCTGGCGGGCGTCCCGGACAAGGAGGTCTGGGAGCTGCGCCGGCGTGCGCGGCGGCGCCTGGTCGAGGACGTGCGCAGGCGCACCGCCGTCGCCTGGCGCGCCCGTGGCGCCAGCGAGGGCCAGCTCGGCTGGATCACCCGCGCCTTCGACCCCGAGGTGCTGACCATCGGCTTCGCCCGCAGGGTGCCCTCGTACAAGCGCCTCACGCTGCTGCTCAAGGACCCGGATCGGCTGACCCGCCTGCTGCTGGACCCGCAGCGGCCGGTCCAGCTCGTGATCGCGGGCAAGGCCCACCCGGCCGACGAGGGCGGCAAGGAGATGATCGCCGAGTTCGCCCGCTTCGCGGCGGACCCACGGCTGCGCCACCGCATCGCCTTCCTGCCGGACTACGACATGGCCATGGCCAGGACGCTGGTCGCCGGCGCCGACGTGTGGCTGAACAACCCCCTGCGGCCCTACGAGGCCTGCGGCACCAGCGGCATGAAGGCGGCCATGAACGGCAGCCTGAACCTGTCGGTCCGCGACGGCTGGTGGGACGAGTGCTACGACGGCCGCAACGGCTGGGCCATCCCCTCCGCCGACGACCCCAGCATCCCGCCCGAGCGGCGTGACGAGCTGGAGGCGTCCGCCATCTTCGACCTGCTCGAGCACGAGATCGTTCCGCTGTTCTACGACCGCTCCGCCGGCCCGCCGACCGGCTGGATCGCGATGGTCAAGCACAACCTGATCACGCTCGGGCCGGTGGTGCTGGCGGCCCGCATGGTCAGGCAGTACACCGAGGACTACTACCTGTCCGCCGCGGAGCGGTCCCGGCGCCTGCAGGCCGGCGGCTTCGCCGCGGCCCGCGAGCTGGCCGCCTGGAAGGAGCGCGTGACGGCGGCCTGGCCCGGCGTCCTGATCCGCCAGGTCTCCCGCGGCCAGGAGGACCCGGCGCTCGGCTCCCGCCTCACCGTGCAGGCGGTGGTGGAGCTCGGCAACCTCGATCCCGAGGAGGTCGAGGTGCAGATCGCCTACGGCCGGGTCGACGACGCCGACGAGCTGCGCGAGATCGACGTGCGGCCGCTCAAGCAGGACGGCCGCCGCGACCAGGGGGGCTGGGTCTTCGAAGGCGAGGTCCCGCTGGTGACGCCTGGCGCTTTCGGCTACACGGTTCGGGTGGTCCCCCGCCATCCCAGCCTGATCAGCTCGGCCGAGCTGGGGCTGGTCGCCTGGGCCTCCGGGTAGCGGCGGCCCTTGACCGCCGCTCGGCCGGCGGGCGAGCATGGCGCCACCCCTGACCGTCGCACCCGCTGGCGAGCCTTGAGGAGGCGCCATGGCCGGCACCGCCACCGAGCCGCTCGCCGGACGCACCGCGGTCGAGCTCGCCGCCGCCGTCCGCCAGGGCCAGGCGAGCCCACTGGACGTGGTCGAGGCGCACCTGGAGCGGATCGCCGCGCTCGACCCCCGGGTCCACGCGTTCCAGGTCGTGCGGCCGGACGAGGTCCGCGAGGAGGCACGCAAGCTCGTCTCCCGTGGCGACCTGGCCGAGCTGCCGCTGGCCGGCGTGCCCGTGGCCGTCAAGGACCACTTCGAGATGGCCGGCTACCCCAGCCGCAGCGGCTCGCTGGCCAGCTCCGCGGAGCCCGCGGCGGCCGACGAGGAGCTCGTCCGGCGGCTGCGCGAGGCCGGCGCCGTGCCCATCGGCAAGACGACCATGCCCGAGCTGGGCTTGTGGCCGTTCACCGAGACCGCGGCGTTCGGCGCTACCCGCAACCCCTGGAGCCTCGACCACACCCCGTCGGGCTCGACCGGTGGGGGCGCCGCCGCCGTGGCGGGGGCCATGGCACCGCTGGCGCTCGGCTCCGACGGCGGGGGCTCGATCCGCATGCCCGCGGCCTGCTGCGGCCTGGTCGGCATCAAGCCGGGAGCGGGCGTCGTGCCCGCGAGCACCGGCCACTCCGACTGGTGCGGCATGTCCGAGCCCGGCCCGCTCGCCACCACCGTCGCCGACGTCGCGCTCGTGCTGGACGTGCTCGCCGGCACCAGCGCCTACCGGGCGGTGGCACCTCCCGGGCGCGCCCTGCGCATCGCCGCCTCGTCCGCGAGCCCCGCCGTGGGGGTGAAGGTCCGTCCCGAGGTGGAGCGGTGCTTCCGCGCCACGGTCGAGGCGCTGCGCGGCGCCGGGCACGAGCTGGTCGCCGCCCGCCCGCCCTACCGCCCCACCGACACCTTCCCGTTCCTGCACCGCGCCTTCGTCGGCGGGGCCGAGGAGGCCGACCCGCTGCGCTTCGAGGCGCTGGAGCGCCGCACCAGGAGCTGGGTCCGCACCGGCCGGTGGCTGCGGCGGGTCCGCCGGCCCTCGCCCGCCTCGGCCGATGCCGTGCGTCGCCGCTTCCAGGGCTGGTTCGAGCGGAGCGGCTACGACCTGCTGCTCACCCCGACGCTGGCGACCCCACCGCTGCGGATCGGCGCCTACCAGGGCAAGGGCCTGTGGCCGACGATCCTGGGCCTCACCAGGTTCATGCCGTTCACCCCGCTGATGAACCTGCTCGGCTTCCCGGCGATGTCGGTGCCGGCCGGCAGCTCGTCCGAGGGCCTGCCCATCGGCGTCCAGCTCGCCGCCCCCCGCGGCGCCGAGCCGCTGCTGCTCTCGGTGGCCAGCCAGCTCGAGACGATCCAGCCCTGGCCCCGCCACGCACCGGCAGGCGAGGTCCAGCGCTCGTAGCCCCCCGAAGGGGAGGCCCAGACGGGGCGGGCCCACCCGCCGCCTCAGTCCGCGATCACCCCGAGCACCTCTTCCGCTACCCACCGCTTCGCTCGGAACGAGCCCGCCGGAGCCGGCCGCACAACGTTCTCGCCCTCGAGAAGATCCAGAAGGTTCTTCGCTCCCTGGACAGACGTGCCCAGCCGATCGGCTACCAGCCGCGCGGTGACGACCGGCAACTGGAGGAGGACCTCCTGCACGTCGCCGCGCAGCTCGCCAGCGCGTGCGCTGGTCAGGAGCGCTTCCGGAGGACCGCGAAGGAGCGTGGGCTCAGCCAGAGCTGCTCAGCGGCCACGAAGACGACGGGCTCGCCACGGTGGTCGGGGTCGGCGACCAGGTCGAGGGCCGTGTCGAGCACCAGCTCGTACTCCTTGGCCCAGGGGAGGCCAGGCAGGGCGAACGCCACCGGCTCGGCCCCGCCGTGCAGCAGCAGCAGGAACGAGTCGTCCACGATGCGCTCGCCGCGTGGGCCCAGGTCGGGGATCTCCTCGCCGTTGAGGAACACCCCGAGGGTCACGACGTCCGGGGCGCGCCAGCGAGCCTCGTCCATCTCGACCCCGTCCCTGGTGAACCAGTCGATGTCCTTGACGCCAGAGCCGTGGATCGCCTGACCCTGGAAGAACCTGCGGCGGCGGAGCACCGGGTGCGCTCTGCGCAGCGCGATCAGCGCGCGGGTGTACTCCAGCAGGGCCCCCCTGCGCCCGTCCAGGCGCCAGTCCAGCCAGGACGTCTCGTTGTCCTGGCAGTAGGGGTTGTTGTTGCCGTGCTGCGTGCGTCCCATCTCGTCGCCCGCCAGCAGCATCGGCACCCCGGACGAGAGCAGCAGGGTGGCCAGCAGGTTGCGCTTCTGCCGCTCGCGCAGGGCGAGGACCTCGGGGTCGTCGGTCGCTCCCTCGACTCCGCAGTTCCAGGAGCGGTTGTCGTCCGAGCCGTCGCGGCCGTCCTCGCCGTTGGCGTGGTTGTGCTTGTCGTTGTAGGAGACCAGGTCGTCCAGGGTGAAGCCGTCGTGGGCGGTGACGAAGTTGATGCTGGCGTACGGCCGGCGCCCGTCCGACTGGTACAGGTCGGACGAGCCGGTCAGCCGGTAGGCAAGGTCCGCCACGCCGGTGCGGGCGCCCCGCCAGAAGTCGCGGATCGTGTCCCGGTAGCGGCCGTTCCACTCGGTCCACAGCACCGGGAAGTTGCCGACCTGATAGCCGCCCGCGCCCACGTCCCACGGCTCGGCGATCAGCTTGACCTGGGAGATCACCGGGTCCTGGTGGATCAGGTCGAAGAAGCTCGAGAGCCGGTCGACCTCGTGGAAGCCCCGGGCCAGGGCGCTGGCGAGGTCGAAGCGGAAGCCGTCCACGTGCATCTCCAGCACCCAGTACCGCAGCGAGTCCATGATCAGCGCGAGCACCTGCGGGTGGCGCACGTTCAGGGCGTTGCCGCAGCCGCTGAAGTCCACGTAGGAGCGCGGGTCCGCATCGCCGAGCCGGTAGTACGAGCGGTTGTCGAGGCCCCGGAAGGACAGCGTCGGCCCGATCCGGTCGCCCTCGGCCGTGTGGTTGTAGACCACGTCGAGGATCACCTCGATGCCGGCGGCGTGCAGGTTGCGGACCATCGCCTTGAACTCGCGCACCTGCTGCCCGCGCCGGCCCGACGACGAGTAGCGCGCCTCCGGGGCGAAGTAGCCGATGGAGTTGTAGCCCCAGTAGTTGGTGAGCCCGCGGCGCACCAGGGCGTGCTCGGAGACGAAGTGGTGCACCGGCTGCAGCTCGACCGTGGTGACCCCGAGCCTGCGCAGGTGGTCCACGGCCGGCGGCGAGCCCATGGCCGCGTAGGTGCCGCGCTGGTGCTCGGGCACGTCGGGATGGCGCATCGTGAAGCCGCGCACGTGCGCCTCGTAGATCACCGTGTCGGACCAGGGCACGCCCGGGTGGCGGTCCTCTCCCCACGGGAAGCCGTCGTGGACCACCACCGACGCCGGCATGTGCGGCGCCGAGTCGCGGTCGTCGCGCACCAGGTCGTCGGCGTCGACCCGGTGGCCGAACACCGAATCGTCCCAGTCGACGATCCCCTCGATCGCCCGCGCGTAGGGGTCGAGCAGCAGCTTGGCCGGGTTGAAGCGCAGGCCGCGCCGCGGGTCGAACGGGCCGTGCACGCGAAACCCGTAGCGCTGGTCCGGCCCGACCCCGGGCACGTAGCCGTGCCAGGTGTGCGCGGTGACCTCCGGCAGCCCGAGGCGGCCCTCCGAGCCGTCGTCGGCGAACAGGCACAGCTCGACCGCCTCCGCCTCCTCGGCGAACACGGCGAAGTTGGTGCCCTCGCCGTCCCACGTGGCGCCCAGCGGGCGTGGACGGCCAGGCCAGACCGGCTCGACCGCGGGGCTCACTGCTGGTCGCTCCTCATGCTGGGGAGTGTGCCCGACCCTCGCAAGGCGCGGACGACCAGCACGAACTCATAGCACATTCTCATGTTCGGGGTAGCCGGCAGACGATATCATCCGGACTCGACAAGCTGGTCGGAAGCCCGGCTCTTGCTTGCACGGGCTGGACGGGCACGCCGAATCTGGCCGCGGAGGGCGACGTGAGCCAACCTATCTTGACCGAGGAGCAGATCGAGCCCCAACCAGCGGCAGGCGAGAGCGTCGTCGCGCGCTCCGCGTGGGAGCTGTTCCGGGTCCGGTTCTTTCAGGACCGGGCCGCGGTCGTCGGGGCGGCCATCATCATCGTGCTGATCGTGCTGGCGTTCGCGGCCCCACTGTTCAAGGTCATCTCGCACCACGGGCCGAACGACCTGTTCGGCACCATGCTCACCCCCGATATCGGCCTGCCCAAGGGCCCGAACGGGCGCTTCTGGTTCGGCGGCGACCAGGTCGGCCGGGACATCTTCATCCGCACCATCTACGGCGTCCGCACCTCGCTGTTCGTGGCGTTCATCGCGACCGGCTTCGCCACCGTCATCGGCGTGATCCTGGGGATAACCGCCGGCTTCGTGGGCGGGGCGACGGACACGGCCATCTCGCGGCTGGTCGACATCATCCTGTCCATGCCGCTGCTGCTGTTCGCGATCGGGCTCTCGACCGTGTGCTCGATCAGCGCGACGGGCTGCCTCGGGGGCCTCCTGCAGCCGGGCCTGAGCCTCGTGATCGGCATCATCGCCCTGTTCACCTGGCCGAACATCGCCCGCATCGTCCGAGGCCAGGTGCTGTCGCTGCGCGAGCGCGAATTCATCGAGGCGGCGCGGTCCCTCGGCGCCCGGGGGAGCTGGATCATGTTCCGGGAGCTGCTGCCGAACCTGGTCGCGCCGATCGTCGTCTACACGACCCTGATCATCCCGAGCAACATCCTCTTCGAGGCGGCCTTGTCCTACCTCGGTGTCGGGGTCCCGCAGTCGACCCCGTCATGGGGCCGCATGCTCTCCGACGCGACCAACGGCCAGCTGTTCACCTATGCCTGGTGGATGATGGTGTTCCCAGGCGCGTTCCTGGTCATCACCACGCTCTCGTTCAACCTGGTGGGTGACGGGCTGCGCGACGCTCTCGGCCCGACCGAACGGAGCTGACGGCGGTCCCCCGCGGGGAGAGAAAGGAGGGTCCAGGCGGCAACCCCAACCGAGCGCACCGGCGACGGTGCTCCATCTTCGGAAGGCGAGGAATCGAGGAATGATGGGCAAGAGACGACGTTTGCTCGGCATGGTGGGACTTGCCCTCGCTATCGCCCTGGTGGCCGCAGCCTGCGGCGGCGGGGGCGGCGGCGGTGGCGGCGGTGGGGGTGGCGGCGGCGTCCAGAAGGGCGGGGTCTTCCGGACCTCCCAGGACGACTTCGGCTTCACCGCCGCGTTCGACCCGACCGGCGAGTACCTGGCCAGCGCCTTCACGATGTACAACGCGCTGCTGCGCACCCTGATCGCGACCAACCACAAAGCCGGCGCCAGCGGCAACGAGCTGCACCCGGACCTGGCCACGGCGATGCCGACGATCTCCAGCGACGGGCTGACCTACACCTTCAAGCTCAAGTCCGGCATCAAGTTCGGCCCGCCGCTGAACCGGGCGATCACCTCCAAGGACATCGAGTACGCCTTCGAGCGCATCAACACCAAGCCCCTGGTCGCCCAGTACGGCTTCTACTTCTACGGGATCGTCAAGGGCATGGACGGCAAGGCCGCCAAGCCCACGCCGATCTCCGGGATCGAGACGCCCGACGACTCCACGATCATCTTCCACCTCGACACGGCGACCGGGGACTTCCTGTACCGGCTGACGCTGGCGGCGGCCGCGCCGATCCCGCAGGAGGTCGGCAAGTGCTTCACCAAGACCGGTGACTACGGCCGCTTCGTGATCTCCTCGGGCCCCTACATGCTCCAGGGGTCCGACAAGCTCGACACGTCCTCGTGCGCCGCCATGAAGCCGATCTCGGGCTTCGACCCGACCAAGAAGATCGTCATGGTCCGCAACCCCAACTACGACCAGGCAACCGACAACCTGCGCACCAACAACGTCGACGGCATGCAGATCACCGTCGACACCAACATCAACGACATCTTCAACAAGGTCCAGTCGGGCGCACTGGACGCGTCGTTCACCAACCAGCCGCCCAAGCCGATCCTGCAGCAGTACCTGACGCAGCCCGCCAAGAAGAGCCTGATCCACTTCGACTCGGGCGACCGCACCTGGTACCTCACGATGAACCTGTCGCAGCCGCCGTTCGACGACATCCACGTCCGCAAGGCGGTCAACCTGGTCATGGACAAGGCCGCGATGCTGCAGGCGTGGGGCGGCTCCAGCTTCGGGCAGATCGCCACCCACATCATGCCGCCGATCATGACCAACAACCAGCTCACCCAGTCCTACGACCCCTACGCCACCCCAGGGTTCCACGGTGACCTGGCCAAGGCGCAGGCGGAGATGAAGCAGTCCAAGTACGACAGCAACAAGGACGGCGTCTGCGACGCGGCGGTGTGCAAGAACCTGGTGATGATCAACCGGAACGTCACGCCCTGGACCGACCTGGAGCCGGTGGTCGCCTCCAGCCTCGGCAAGATCGGCGTCCAGGTGAAGCCGCGGGAGCTGGCGACCAGCGCCGCCTACACCACCATCCAGACCGTCAAGAACAAGATCCCCATCGCGCTGAACGCCGGCTGGGGCAAGGACTACGCCGACGCCTACACGTTCGCCTCGCCGCTGTTCGGCAGCTCCTCGATCATCGCGACCGGCAACGTCAACTACTCGCTCGTGGGGATCACCCCCAGCCAGGCCAGTGACCTCGGGGTCAACGTCCCCTCAGGGACCATCCCGAGCGTGGACGCCGACATCGCCAACTGCGAGAAGATCCCGGCCACCGACGCGAGCCGGACCACCTGCTGGGTGAACTTCGACAAGAAGGTCATGGAGCAGGTCGTGCCGTGGGTGCCGTACCTGTGGGCGAACAACCCGACGATCCAGAACCCCAGCCTGACCCACTACGAGTTCGACCAGGCATCTGGCTACATCTCCCTGACCGAGGTGGCCGTCAACAACAAGATCAACGCCGCGACGCTGTCGTGAGCTGACCCTGGGTGGGAGGCGCGGGTCGCACCGCGGTCCGCGCCTCCCCGACCCGTCCAGGGTTCGTGACGCAAAGGTTCGTGACCTATGTGGCGCTATATCGTCCGGCGGCTGCTGTGGGTGGCGCTCGTGATGCTGATCATCACGATGATCACCTACGTGATCTTCTTCGTGATGCCGCCCACCGACCCAGCCGTCGCCTTCGCGGGCAAGCAGCCGACACCGGAGGCCATCGCGGAGGTCAGGCGCCAGTTCGGGCTCGACAGGCCGGTCTGGATACAGTACGGACTGTTCCTCAAGCACCTCTTCGCCGGTGACCAGTACGGCTGGCCGGGCCTGGGCTTCTCGTTCGCGACCCGCCAGCCGGTCCGCACGCTCATGCTCGACCGCATCGTGATCACCGTGCAGCTCGCGATCGGCGCCGCGCTGGTGTGGCTGTGCATCGGCATCCCCATCGGCATCGTCTCGGCGGTCAAGCGTCGCTCACTGGTGGACCGGCTCTCCATGGGGCTCGCGCTGTTCTTCGTGTCGGCGCCGGTCTTCTGGCTGGGGCTGATGGGGCTCTGGCTCTTCTGGTTCAAGCTCGGCATCGCCGCGGGAACCGGATACGTCTCGATCGGGACGAGCTTCGGGTCGTGGCTCGGCCATATGATCATGCCCTGGGTCGTGCTGGCCCTGCTGTTCGCGGCGTTCTACGCCCGCATGACGCGGGGCAACCTGATCGAGACGATGGCGCAGGACTACATCCGGACCGCTCGGGTGAAGGGGCTGCCCGAGTGGAAGGTCATCTACAAGCACGGTCTGCGCTCCAGCCTGACCCCGGTGATCACCATGTTCGGCATGGACCTCGGAACGCTGTTCGGGGGGGCGGTGATCACCGAGACGGTGTTCAACCTCCAAGGGATCGGCCAGTGGGCGGTGGCCTCGGTGTTCCAGTCCGACCTGCCGGCGATCCTGGCCGTGACGATCGTCACGTCGCTGGCGATCACGCTCATGAACCTGATCGTCGACATCGTCTACGCCTATCTCGACCCACGCGTCAGGTACGCGTAGCCCTCCCTGGCGCCTCGACTCGGAGCCGGACCGCATCAGCGGGGTCCGGCTCCCTGTTCGTCCGTAACGAAGCGGCAGGGTACGTCTTTGGGTGCCCTGTTCTCGTTGGGCATGCTTGGGTATGCTTAGACCGAGGATGCACGCTGTAGTCAGCGAGCCTGGTCCGAGCCAGACAAGCCAGAGGGGAGTCGCTTCATGGCGCCGAAGTGGCAACCCCGAGCCGCCCGGCGGGCTGCCGTCGACGGGGTATACTCACCCGCCATGAACCCGCAGCCTCCCCCTGAGCGCCTTATGGGGCGCAACTCCGACTTCGCGTGGGACAGCTTCGACTCCTGCTCCTACCTGACCCACAACTACGGGACCCTGCGAGACGATGACCGACAGATCGTCGAAGGGGTCCGCGACTTCTTCGCGCCTCTCGATCCCGCCATGGTCAGGCAGGGGCTCGACGTCGGCTCCGGGACCAATCTGTACCCGGCGCTCACGATGCTTCCGCTGTGCGACAAGATCACGCTCTGGGAATATGCCTCCTCGAACGTCCGGTGGCTGCGGCGGGAGGTCCGGCGCTACTCGCAGTCATGGGACGGCTTCTGGGACCTGCTCTCACAGGATCCTCTGTACAAGTCGGTGGAAGACCCACGAGCGGCCCTCGTCAGGAAGGCCCTCGTCAGGAAGGGGAGCATATTCGACCTCCCCGTGTCCCGCTGGGACGTCGGCACCATGTTCTTCGTCGCCGAATCCATCTCGGCCGACGTTCGCGAGTTCCAGGCCGCCACGCAGAGGTTCGTCCGGTCGCTCAAGCCGGGCGCCCCGTTCGCCGCGGCGTTCATGAAGAATTCCACGGGCTATGACGTCGGGGACCGCCGCTTCCCCGCCGTCGCCGTCGACGTGGACGACGTGCACGACTGCCTCGCGGGCAGTGCGGAAGACGTGAAGATCGAGAGGATCAGCGCCGCCAACCCTCTTCGGACGGGTTACGATGGGATGATCCTCGCCTTGGGAAAGGCGACGTAACGCACTGACGTGCGAGGGGGGGTGCTCCAGAGCCTATGAAGGTGCAGCCGCGCCAGCAGATTCTCGAGATGTGGGAGGCAACGGCCCGGTCGTCGTTTCACGAGGGAAAGTGGGCGTGGGGGGGTCGGGACGAGGCCAACTCGATCAGCGACGCCGAGCAGCTCCTCTGCCTGATGCTGCCCGCGGCAGAGCTGCCCGCCTTCAGGTTGGACAGCCCGGACGAGACGGCCGAGGACGTCCTCGACGCGCTCCTGCTGCTCGGAGATGCCGTCGAGACTCCGAAGCTGCTGGTCAGAGTGATCACCGACTACCTTCGGAATTACACCGACGAGTCGGGCGCGCCCACCTTCGCAGGGGGCAGCTATTTCCAGTGCGACGAGCCCGCCAACGACATGACCGCGGAGCAGCGCAGGCTGGACGTCGTCGACTCGTTCTCCATGTCGGTGACGCTCATGCTGGCCACGCTCGGGTTCGTCAAGGTCTTCCGGGGCTCGGTCCGGCGGGCGGAGCTTCGACAGGAGGTCGACGAGCTCGAGGCGCTGGCGAGCGCCCGGCTGAGCGCCGCCATGGTCGGTCTGCTCCGCAGCTTCACGGTCAGCGTCTTCGACCCCAATTCCGCGCCGGGACGGGCGTTGTGCCGTATGGCCAATCAGAACGGGTGGCCGGACCGCCGGATCGTGGACGGCCTGCAACGAGCGCTGCGAGAGGTGAAAATCAGCCTTCGGGACGTCACCATCGGGTCGGGCCGGGCAACCGACCTGGACAATCCGAACCGCCTGTTCGAATGCGGTTGGTCATGGGGGATCGTCCAGGACGCCCCTGACATCAAGACGGTGGAGAGTATCGGGCCGCAACGCCGAGGACTGGCTCCGGCGACACCCTATCTCTATTTCACCGTCATCGCGCTGGACGGGATCCCCGACCTCTTCTCCGAGCGGACCAGGGTCCTGGGGCTGCTCAACGACGAACAGCAGCGGCTCGCCCGGGCGTTGCAGATACGCTGGGACCTGACGCAGTCGTACTGGGCGACGATCGCGAGCTTCGGGCCGGGCCGATGGCCGCTCGAGGACATCCCGTGGAAGACGACCGCCGGGAGGGAATCGGACTACTTCAGTCTTCTTGTCACCTCGATGGTGGTCAACGACCTCATGCGTCGCCGCGCCACGGACACCGATCTCGGCCGTCTCGCCGGCATCCTGGAGGAGTTGGCCACGCGGAGCAAGATCACCCGACGCCCGGTCCTCAACGACCCTGCGGTGGAGATGCACGTGCCCGGCATCCGGATGGGGCTGTCGGGCGCTGAGGAGCTCGGTGGACCACGCCTGAGCTGGGTGGTGTCGGACTTCGCGCCGCTGCTGCTGAAGCGCACCGTTCAGGTCGCGGGGCTCGCAAAGAGCACCGAGCTGCGTGGCCAGCTCGTGGCCCTCGCCAACGGCGTCTGGGATCACCTTCTGACTCGCAGACTGAGAAGTGGCCTCCCTGGCGACCTGTGGGATCAGCCCGGCGGCGCCTTCCACGTCGACGACCGCTACGAGCTTCCGTCGTGGTATTTCACGGAGCGCGTGATCGAGTGCCTGGTATCGGCGTCGAAGGTCGTCGGCAGCCAACCTCTGCGGAGCGAGCGCCTGACGGATATCGCGGCGGACCTGCTCACCGAGGCGGACCACCTCTTCGACCAGGAGCTGCTGGGAGGTTCCGCACAGGCGGGCCCGTCAATGCGGACGAGCCTGCAGAGGATACGGGCGAATCTCAACCGAGCGCGCACGGTCCTGCACACCCGCCCAGGCACTGCGATCGTGCTCGCCACCGAGGTTCTGCGCGATCTCGACCAACTGACCGTCGCTCGGCAGGACGTCGGCGGGGTGACGTAGCCGTGCTGGTCTTCGCCACTTCGGACAAGGGCGGCACGGGTCGCTCCGTGACGAGCAGCAACGTCGCCTACCGCCGAGCGCTGCAGGGCGGCGACGTCTGCTACCTCGACTTCGACTTCGGCTCGCCGACCGCGGGCGCGATATTCAGCATCAACACCGCTTTCCGGGGCACGCAGGACGGCGGGCTCCACTCCTACCTGCTGGGAACCGTCGCGGAACCTTGCCGGCTGGACGTCTGGGCGGAGTCGGACCGCCAGAGCCTGCGGAACCGGCCACCAGGCGCCGGGCGGCTGGTTCTCCTGCCCGGGGACAGCGGTGGAGGCGAGTTCCCCGCGAACCGCGACGTCGTGCAGCGGTGCATGAAGCTGTTCCTGCGGCTCGAGGAGGAATTCGAGCTGTGCCTGGTCGATCTCAGTGCGGGGCGCTCGTACGCCACCGAGATGGTGATCGAGGCGACGGCTCAGCCGGAGCTGCGCAACGTGACCTCCCGATGGCTGGTGTTCCATCGCTGGACCCGGCAGCACATCATCGCCGCGTCCGGTCTCGTCTTCGGTGCGCGCGGCATCCTTGAGGGGGGAGCGGCTCGCGGGCACGACCTTCAGACCCTCGGTGACTCGATCCGCTTCGTCCGCACCACTGTGGTGAATCCGGATTCGCCGGAGCTCGCGGGACTGCGACCGGCGCAGGTGGCATGGCTGCGAGACTGCAACCGCGCGCTGCAGGAGCTGGCCAGCCAGAGCAAGCTGGGCCGCACCGCCATGCTCGGGAAGATTCCCCTCGACCCACTGCTCCAGTGGCGCGAGCAGCTTATCTCCGACAACGACGTGTGGGCGCGTCAGATCGCCAACCAGGAGACGGTCGAGGCGTTCGACGAGCTGGCCAAGCGCCTCGTGGACGAGGGGGCATGGGAGGGTCTGTGAGCTCGGCGGACGCGGTCTTCGGCGAGGCGGCGGCGGAAAGCCGGGTCGCGGCGGTCCCGCTCTCGCACCTGTCCGTCGAGGTCGGTCACCTGTATATGGAGGACTTCGCGGGGGGCAGGGAGCGCCTCCGGCGCCACTTCGAGCGTGTGAGGCCGTGGGCGGAGACCGCCCGTCGTGCGTGCGCGGAGAGGTCGTCTGGCCGGAAGCCCCGAGTGAGCACGTGCTTTCTCGTCGACGACTACTTCGCCCGGTTCAGCTCGCCAGCCCAGGTGGTGCCGGAGCTGATGGCGACCGCGGAGGAGAGCGGGACGCGAATCGACTACCTCGCACGCGAGTCCGCGTGCGCCGAGGCGGACGGAGTCTCACTCGCCCGCCTCGTGGAGAGCCGGCTCGTGGCCGACCCGGCACCTGACACAAATGGCTCACGGCCACCGGCCACGGAGGCGGGGTGGCTGTGCAACGGCCAGCGGTCGCCGGCGACCGGCTTCGCCGAGGCCATGGGCGCGGTCACCCCCTGGGCTCCCCCCGTCCAGAACGCTGCCCGCCGCCACTCGATCTTCCTCGACGTGGAGCTCTGGGACGAAATCGGCGGCCGAAGGACGTGGTCATGTCCGTTCCTTGCGGCGGTGTGGCAACTGCTTCGCCTCGGGATGCTCAGAAATTTCGGAGAGAGCGTCGTGACCCCGCGGCGGTGGAAGGGGGCGTTCCCCGAGCACTGGGACGAGCTCCCGCCCGTGGTTCAGCTCAACCCCACCGCCTCGCCCTTCAGCGCGTACCGCACCTTCTCCGTCCTGTCCTCCGGCTTTCTTCCCGTCGAGCACGCGGTCCGGACCATTCTCAGCCAGGCGGCCATCGACCCCAGGGTATTGGAGCAGATACGCGACCGCAGCGGCGCTGAAGGCGTCGAGGTCCCACGGGAGGTTGTTGACAGGATTGACTACGTATTCGTGGGGGAAGCGTAAGGACGGCCGTCGCCGACCGCGAAATGTCTGACGTCGTCGAGAGCACCGTGCTGACGGTGGGGGAGGTCCATACGGGGATCCTCCGGAATTCGACGTCCGTATCGCGGGCACTCTCGACGCAAGCGCTCTCTCTGCTCCTGGGCGAGCGGGTGCGCCTCTTCCAGCGGCCGATCGCGTATGCGGTTTCGCCGGATATTCTCACCGGGCTCGACTGCCGGCTCCCAACCTCGTCGGGCGCGCGGGTGCGAGGCATCGGTACCGCCATATCCCATGCGACGATAACGGGCGGTCACGTGCTCCAGGGGTCCACCTACGCGCGAGTGGTGAAAAGTGAAGCCGACCGCCGGCTGCCGTGGTCCCATTACCTGTCGCGGCCGGGAGTCGTGGAGACGGTCGGCAAGGTCGGCCGGGACGACCTGGCCGATGGCTTCACCGCCGCGAAGCCGTCCGCGGTCGACCTGGACCTCGGCGCTGTCAGTGGTCGCTGCATGGACGCCGTTCAGGTGTCGCCAGGACTGGACCGGACGCTGCCGTTCCGACCGCAGCGAACGCAATTGCGCTGGGTGGCGGCGGCGGGGGGCCACGGGACGGCCGACGGCCCCGTCAGGTTCACCATCCAGACCGGCACCCTGCGGACGCTCCGGCTCGGGTTGGGCGAGCACGACGTGCCCACCGTCGTTGCGTTGTGCGAAGACCTGGCGCTGCACGACTGGCTGCTCACCACGCTCCTGGAGCTGATCGAGCGGAGCCGCCTCGGCGCCGGGCCGCAGGTGCAGGTGGTCACCAGACTTCGCCCGGCGATCGATTACCTGCTCCACCTCTGGATGCCGGCGGCGCGAGTCGACCGGTCCGTCCTGCCGATCTGGGAGAGCCTTGAACGGCGACCGGGGTTCACCCGGCAGTGGGAAGTCTCGGTCAACCGGATCCGGGACCAGATCGCAGTGAGTGCCGTTGCGCTGTTGAGCGCTGCCGCGGCTGAGGAGAAAGTGCGATGAGCATGACAAGCGAGGATGCCCTTCCTCTCGACGGCCACAGCCAACGAGCACATCGCGACGGCCACCCGCGGGCAGCGCTCCTGAAGGTCTTCTGGACGGTTGTGGCCGGCCTCGTCAGCTGGTGCGGAATGCGGCGGTGATCCCGGCATCGCCTCCTCTGCTCTACGATTTCGCCGAAGCGGAGATCGCCCGCATGTCAGAATTCCTCAAGGAGCTGGGCGAAGGCAGCGACGTCACCTACGACGGCGAGGACCGGGACTGGCTGCTGGGACTGGCGCGCCACGCGAGATCGACCATCGACGCGACGAGCTTTTCCACTGTGGACGCCGGGAGCAACGGCTTCGACGGCGGATTCTGGGTGAGCGACCTCGGCCAGCGCTACCTCGAGGTCCAGCGGGACGCCGCCCAGCGGGGAGTGGCCATCCGCCGGATTTTCATTCTCGACCGGCCCGAGCTGAAAGACGACCCCGCCTTCCTGGGCGTGTACCGCCTGCAGGTGGCGATGAACATCCAGGTGCGATTCCTCGATGCATCCACCATGCCGGCGATACTCAAGATCGCGCCGCTGTTCGACTTCATCCTGTTCGATGACGTCCTCAGCTACGAGGCGGTCCCGGCGCCGCGGGTGTCGAGCGCCGCCAACCCCAACATCAGGAACACCGAGCTCGTGCTCCGCCGGCGCCGGGTGGACGAGCGGATCGAGCGCTACAAGAACCTCTGGTCCCACGCCCAGGCGTTCGAGTAGCCCGCCCGACGGGCCGGTGGCCGGAAGGGCTCGCGCGCGCTGCGCTAGCGCGCGAGCACGCTGGCGGTGATCTCCTCCGCACAGCCCCACGACAGGGTGATGCCGGCGCCACCATGACCGTAGTTGTGCCAGATCCCGGCGGGGCCCTGTGGATCGGCGCCGACGCGGACCTCGGGTCGCACGGGGCGGAAGCCCACGCGCTGGGCAAGGATGCGCGGCTCGGCGAGGCGTGTGTCCAAGCGGGCGCACCGGGCCACGATCGCCCTGGTGGTCCGCGGGTCAGGCTGGCCGCGCTCATCATACGGCTCGATGGTGCCGCCAAGGACAAGCTTGTCGCCGTGTGGAATGCAGAACGTCTGCTCTCCATGGTCCTCATCGTCCTCGATCTCGACCATGCCGACTCGGATGCCCGGGTTGACGACGAGGACGATCTGCCCACGGACCGGCAGCAGCTCGGCGTCGCGCGCAAGCTCCCTGGCGCCCGTGCCGGAGCAGTTCACGATGGCGTGCGCCGTGCCACGCACGGCGTCCAGCGACGTCACCGTCTGCCGCTGCAGGGTGCCGCCGGCGCGCGCAAGGCGCCGCAGCAGCCAGGCGAGATAGACCGGCATGTCGAGGGCGGGGACGACGAACCGGTAACCGTGAGAGTAGCCGGCCGGCAGCTCCTCGGCGACGCACGGCCGCGGCGCAGGCGCGAGTGCCCACCATTCGGGCGCAGGGACCGGGCCATGGCTGATCTCGATGCTGGCGATCATCCGAACGCCGGAGCCGCCGGAGCGCGCAAGTGCGGTGAGCACCTCCAGGCTGCGTTGGCCCCAACGACGGATGCGGACAGGATCGCCGCCGATCCGGTAGGGCGCCCAGACCGCGCCGGCCGCGGCCGAGGTGGTGCGCTGCGGTGGGTCCCGGGTGAGGACCCGGACGCGCGCTCCGGCTTCGGCGAGGCACACCGCGGTCGTCAGCCCGATCACGCCGGCGCCGATCACTACCACATCCGCGCGGTTCATGGAATCACGAGGTCACGCACATCGCCGGGACCAGCCACCGCACCACCTCCCGCTTCGACGCCTGCACCGAGCCCTGGAGCCAACGAGGACTCGCGAAACCGGTCAATATTTGTACATCGTTCCGAGTGCGACCATCCCGTCATACCCTACGGCATTCGGATGGTTCTGCACGAGAGCGAGCAAGCGGTACGATCACGTCTGCCGGTCAGCGGCGCAGGTTGATCAGGTCGCGGCGGACCGCCCGCACGCCGGCGTCGTTGCCCTTGCGGCGGTACAGGTGCAGTGCCCGCTCGAGCTCCTGAATGGCCTCCTGGCGCCGCGTCGCGATGCGCAGCACCGTGGCGAGGTCGGCGTGTGCCTGCGCCTGCGTATCGAGCTGATCGGTCGTCTCCGCCAGGGCGACCGCCTGCCTGGCGGTCCGCTCGGCCGCGTCCAGCTCGCCGCGGTGCGCGGCCAGCACGGCCTGGGTCGACTGCCGCCTGGACTCGGCGTCGACGTAGTGGCGAACGCCGAGCCGCTGGCAGGCATCGAGCGTCTCCTCGGCCTCGGCGTAACGGCCCTGGTACAGAAGGACCCGGGCCAGCAGGACCGTGGCGCCGGCCTGAGGGGTCGTCGCCCCCATGTGCTCGAGCGCCTCACAGCTCTTGCGCAGGTGCTTCTCGGCGCCGGTCAGGTCCTCCTGCAGGATCATGACCATGCCCTCGGAGGCGGCGTCGATGGCCTGGGAGAGCAGCTCGCCGAGCCCGAGCGTCATGACGCGCGCCTGTTTGTGGTGCTCGCGAGCCTCCTCGAAGTCGCCGGCCATCGCGGCGATCTCGCCGAGCATCGTGAGGACGGCGGCCTCCAGGCTGCGGATGCCTGTGCTCCTGGCCAGCGCCAGCGTCTCGTGGACGCGTCCGGTCACCTCGTCGACGGAGAGCTTCCCGGAGAGCAGGATCCGGCAGTACAGGCGGAGGGCAGCGGCCTCCTGTGACCTGTCGTCCGCCTCTTGGGCGAAGCCCCGCGCCCGGGCGGCCGCGGCGCCCGCCTGGGCCGACCTCCCCGTTATCCAGTCCAGGTGCGCGAGGACGTGCCAGGCCCTGGCCAGGCCGAGATCGTCGTGCAGCGGGGTGAGCGCCGAGATGGCGTGCTCGCTCTCCCGCCTGGCGTCGCGGACGAAGCTCTCCAGGTCGGTGAAGGCCAGCAGGTGGAGCCGGCCGAGCGCGGCGTGCACCGTCTCGGCTTCCAGGCCGGCCGCCTGCGCCCGTGCGATGAGGTCGTCGTAGACCTCCAGCCCGTGCTGCAGCTCCCCTGTTGCCTGGAGCGCGCCGGCGAGGTCGAAGAGGACCCGGACGCTGCTCGGGTCGTCCCGGGGCATCAGCGCGGACGCACGCTCGAGCAGCGCGACCGTGAGCCGGATGTCCCCGCGGATCGCGGCCCGCCGTCCGGCGGCCGCATACCGCTCACCGGCCCGCCGAGCGAGCTCCCGCCCCGCGGCGTCGACTGGACCGAGCTTGTGCTGGTACTCGTAGGCCTCGTTGAGGTGGTACGCGATGAGCTCGTCGAACTGGCTGAGACGGTCACCGGCGGTTCCCTCGACCCATGCCGCGTAGCGGGCGTGCCGCTCGGCCCTGACCTCCTCGGTCATGCGCTCGTACGCGGCATTGCGAATGAGGATATGGCGGAACCTGAAACCCTCGCCGCCCTCGACCGCGGGCAGCGGGAAGACCGCGCCGTGATCGGGCTGGACCAGGTCCAGCCGGGACAGCGCCTCGAGACAGTCCGCGACCTCGGACGGTCGCATCTCCGGCGAGAGCGCGACGATGTCGGCCGTGTGGAACTGCTTGCCCACGACAGCCGCCCGCTCGATGATCACCTGCTCCTCCTCGGTCAGCCGCGCGAGCCGGACCGTGAGCAGCGGCTCGATCATCCTCGGGAGGGCGACCGTCTCCAGCTCGGCGGCTCTCGCCACCCAGCGCCCGTTCACCAGGCGCAGGATGTCCCGCTGGATGAGCTCTTCCACCACCTCTTCGATGTAGAGCGGGTAGCCTTCGGCGAGCTCCCAGATGTACGCCAGCACCTCGACGTCCAGTTGCCTGCCGTCGAGCAGGTGCTCCACCAGCTTCTCGCCCTCGGATTCACGCAGGGGCGACAGCGAGATGCACAGCGTGTTGGGCTTGCCGCCGGGCCAGCGGTCCCGTTGCTCGCGGAACTGCTCGGGGCGCGCGACGCACAGGAGCATGAGCGGCACGGCTCGTGCGTGCTCGGCGATGTGCTCGATGGCGTCCAGCAGCGACTGCTCCGCCCAGTGCAGGTCGTCGATGAGCACCATCAGCGGGCGGCTGCGGGCGAACGCCTCCAGGAACGTCCGCAGCGCGGAGTAGCTGTCGCCTTGCACGCCGGTCTTTGCGGTGAAGCCGATGAGCTGGGCGACGCGCAGCGCCAGCTCTCTCGCGCGGTCGTGGTCCAGCAGCGGAGCGGCGAGCCGTTCGTAGACAACGTCCAGTGGGTCGGTCGGTGCGATCCCGGCCGCTTGAGTGACGATCTCCATGATCGGCCAGAAGGTGACGCTTTGCCCGTAAGAGAGGCAGTGGCCCCGCAAGACCATGCTCTCATCGCTCAGCTCCTGGATGAACTGGTCGACCAGCTTCGATTTCCCGATCCCGGCCGGTCCGAGGAGGATCGCCAGATGGCAGGTGCGCTCGGCGGCGGTCCGCTCGAACAGGTCGCGAAGCAGCCGCCGCTCCAGCTCCCGCCCGATGAGGGGCCGGTCGAGCCGCCGCATCCGTCCCGGCACGCCGTGCACGACGTGATGGATGCGGTAGCCGACGACAGGCCTTCGCACACCCTTCAGGTTCGTGAGCTCGACCTGCTCGGCGTGCACGGCGTCGCGCACCAGCGAGTAGGTCTCCTCTCCGACCAGGATCCCGCCGGCACCGGCGTTCTGCTCGAACCGTCTCGCCAGGTTGACGGCATGACCGGTCACCATGTCCTCCACCGAGGCGCCGCCGGGATGGATGAGCGCCCTGCCGGTGTTGACGCCGACCCGTGCGAGGAGCGAGACGTTGTGGCTGCTCTCGAGCTGGGCGCTGAGCAGGGAGAGCGCCTGTTGCAGCTCCGAGGCTGCGCGCACGGCACGCAGCGCGTCGTCGTCGTGCGGGGTGGGGGTGCCGAACACCGCCATCAGCCCGTCGCCGTGCCGGGTGCCGACGCCGCCGCCGTGCCCGACGACAATACGCTCCGCCGTGTCGTAGAAGCGGTCCAGGACCCGACGAAGAGGGACCGGCTCCAATTGGTCGCCGAGCCTCGTGGAGTCAACGATGTCGCAGAAGAGAATCGTAACGATCCGGAACTCCTCGGACCGCGCCTCAACGCCCAACCGCGCCCCACAGGTCGGACACGACTCCGCTGACGCCGGGACGTCGCTCCTGCAAGCGGGACATCTTGTCATTTAGGTAGTATAGCTTATTAAACGCGTACGGCTAATCTGTTGTCAACGTCTTCCATGCCGCGAGACGCGCGCTGACGCCCCGATCCCGACGTTAGTATTCCCATCACAGGGAGCCGGGGACAGAGGCGACCGGGCTCGAGAACGTCGAGCTCGTCTTTCGAGCCAGGAGGACGTGCCATGACTCATCCATAAGACGCCGCCAGGGGACAGTCAGCCTGTCAGCTTTGTGACAGCACAACCTCGAAGTCCGCACTTCGATTTGACAGCTACCGGTCCGCGCCGACCTCGATGGACGATCGAGCTCGCACCGGACCGCCGGCCGGGGCGGGCCGCGCACCGGCCAACAGCTCGTTGGTCCACTCAGCGGATGTCCCGAGTCGGAAGAGAGCCAGTATGACCGCGTTTCAGCAAGAGCACGTCCTGGTCACCGGTGCGTCGGGATTCATCGGCAGCCATCTCCTGGAGGCGCTTCTCCGGGAGGGCGCGCACGTTCGCGCGCTGGTGCGCTACAGCTCCAGTCACCTTGGGACCGACGTGGCGCAGGTCGCACCGGACGGCGACCTCGAGGTGGTGTTCGGGGACCTGCGCGACCTGGCGGCGGTGCAACGGGCGGTCAAGGGCGTCGACCACGTCTTCCACGTCGGTGGCCTGGGATGCGTCCCGTACTCGCTCCAGGACCCCCTCACCTACGTCGAGGTCAACATACGCGGCACCGCGCACGTCCTGCAGTCGGCGTGCGACGCCGGGGTCGAGCGGATCGTGCTCATGTCCTCCTCCGAGGTATACGGCGAGGCGCTCTGCAACCCCGTCGACGAGGAGCACCCCGTGCAGCCGCGGACGCCCTACGCCGCCAGCAAGCTCGCTGCCGAGCAGCTGGCGACGAGCTACCACATATCGTTCGGCCTGCCGGTCACGATCGCGCGGGGATTCAACGTCTACGGCCCCCGGCAGCCAGAGCGCAACCTGGTCCCGGGGCTGGTGCGCCAGGCGCTTCAAGGCGACAGCCTGCGCGTCGGTCACCTCCATTGGGTCCGCGATTACACCTATGTGACCGACGTGGTCGACGCGCTCATGCGCCTGGCGGCGACGCCCGGCGCCGTCGGCGGCACGTTCAACGTCGGCTCCGGGCTCGGAAGGACCGCCGAGGACCTCATTACGTTCATCTCCAAGGTCATGGACAAGGAGCTGACCGTACGCAGCGACCCCGCGTTCACCCGGCCCAACGGCATCCAGGCGCGATCCCTTGTCGCGAATCCCGATGCAATCTGCCGGCTCACCGGCTGGCGGCCGAGGGTTCCTCTGGACCAGGGGCTGGCCGAGGTCGTGCGCTGGCATCGGCAATGGAGCGGCCAGGTCCACCCGATCCGATATGGGCAGGCATGAGCGCGCTGGTGGTGGCGTCGAATCGTGGCCCTCTGCAGTTCACGCTCCACCCCGACGGCGCGCTGTCCCGGACAAGAGGGGCCGGTGGCCTGATCAGCGCGTTGACCCCGGCCCTCGAAGGCCACGCGTGCACCTGGATCTCGGCCGCGATGACCGAGGGCGACGGCGTGGTCGCCGAGGCGGAGCTGTCGGCGGGTGCCGCGCGGCAGCGCTCGGGCATGGCGGAGCTCCGCATGCTCCGCCTGGACCAGGAGGTCCGCAGGCGCCATTACCAAGAGGTCTCCAACAGAACGCTCTGGTTCCTTCACCATCACCTGCTCGATACCGGCGCGGTCGCGTTCGGCCGCGAATTCCACGAGTCCTGGGCGTCGTACCGGGCGGTGAACCAGGCGTTCGCCGAGGCGTGCGGCGACGCCGCCGACCCGGGAGCGGAGGTGCACGTCGAGGACTACCATCTCGGCCTCCTCCCCGCGCTGCTCCGCCGGCGCCGTGCCGACCTGCGCATCCTGCACCAGGTCTGCTGCCCCTGGGCCGACCCCGAGTACTTCGGCGTCCTCCCCGACGCCGTCGCCGACGAGCTGCTCCACGGGATGCTCGGCGCCGACGTGGTCGGGTTCCTGACGGCCCGCTGGGCGCGGAACTTCCTGCGGTGCTGCGACGGCGCGGGACTCGCGGTCGACGCGGCGCGGAGCACCGTGCTGGCGCCGGACGGCCGCGACGTGCGGGTGTGCTCCTTCCCGCTGGGGGTCGACCCGACCGCCCTCCGCGGGCTGCTCTCCCGGGCCAGGCCCGAGCGCTTCGTCGAGGACGACGGGCTGCGGCTGATCGTGCGGGTCGATCGCATGGAGCCCGCCAAGAACCTGGTCCGTGGCCTGGACGGCTTCGCGGCCTTCCTGGAGTCGCACCCGCAGTACCGCGGCAAGGTCGCGCATCTCGTCGTCAGCAACCTGTCGCGCGAAGGGATGGGCGAGTACCAGCGCTACCGGGCCGAGGTGGAGCGGCGCGTCGACGAGGTCAACCTGCGTCTCGGCCGCCCCGGGTGGACCCCGGTACGCCTTGTCGTCATGGATGACCACCCCCGAGCGCTGCGAGCGCTCGAGCTGGCCGACGTGGTCCTCGTCAACCCGCTCTGGGACGGGATGAACCTCGTCGCCAAGGAGGCCGCCTGCGTGAACGACCGCGACGCGGCGCTGATCCTGTCACGCAACGCCGGCGCCGCCGAAGACCTTCGAGACGGGGCGCTGCTGGTCAACCCCTTCGACGTCGCGGAGCTGGCGGACGCGCTCGAGCGGGCGATGACGATGGACCCGTGCGAGCGTCGGCGACGAGCGGCCACGCTCCGCCGAGCGGCCGCCGCGATGCCGCCGGTCACGTGGTTCGCCGCTCAGCGTGAGGCTCTGCCCGCCGGCCGGGGGAGACATCACAGCGACGCCGATGTGATTTGATTACACCCCTGTGTCCGATCCGCCTCCTCGACACCTCACGCCAAGGCGGCAGCGCAGTGCCGCCTCGCCGCGGCGGTGGCTGACCGTCGGCGGTGTCGTCGTGGTGCTCGCCGTCCTGGTCTCCGTGACCCTCGTGGTGGTCCGCGGGGGGGAGGCGCGGCGCTCGGGCGGGACCGTCCCGCCGTTCACCGCCGCCTCCCCGACCCGGCCGACCACGGCTTCCGGCGGGCCGCCGCCGAGCGCTCCGGCCCAGCCGCTCCAGCCGACCCCGGGCAACCTGCTCGCCAACGGCGATTTCGAGCGCGACCTCGGCGGCTGGGGGGTGCTCGGCAACGGCCTCGCCGACCGCGTCGCGGTCGCCCACTCGGGCGCCTGGGCGGTGCGGATCCGAGTCGGCCGGTCGGAGCCGGGCCGGACCCGGTCGCAGCGGCCCGGCATCCTCGCCGCGCACGTCTTCCGGCCCGAGCAGGGCCGCAGCTACAAGGCCACCGCCTGGATCCACGCCAGCAGGCCTGGGACCGAGGCCGCGCTGGCGCTGCGCGAATACGTCGGTGGCGGCCAGACCGGCGCCGACGTGATCGGGGTGATGCTGCCGGATACCGGCTGGCACGAGATCGCCGTGATCCACAAGGTCCACCGCTCCGGCGCCCGCCTCACCCTCGAGGCGACCGCCGTCAGCCTCCGTCCCGGCGACGACCTGCTCGTCGACCAGGTGAGCATCACGGCGTCGTAGCGCCGGTCCGGCCGGTTCGCCTACGCACAACTCCCGATCATCGACGGCTGCGGGTTTGCCTCTTGTCGGCCGCGCGCATTCTGATACGTGCGACCTACCTCGCCCGCCATACGCCGGACCGACGGGGACCGGGAGGGCAACGATGCGCTGGCTCACGCGCTGCCTGGCCGTTGCGGCCACCCTCGCGTTGCTGGTCGCCCTGCTCCCGGCCGCCTCGGCCGAGATGCTCCTCGGGCTCCGCGACCTCGACTGCTCAGGTGTGACCGTGAGCGGCACCGGGCTGCCGGCGAGCACGGACGTGTCGGTGACGCTCCTCGACGGGGTCCACCTGCGCGAGCTCGTGCGCCAGTCGATCACCATCGGCACCAGCGGGTCGTTCACGTGGCGGACGCGCGTGTCGCTCGGCGGGCTCCGCTCGGTGCGGGCGGTCGTCACCCGGCCGGGCACCGCCGCTCCGATCGCCTGGGCCGAGCACGTCGTCCCGAGCGCGTGCCCGCTCGCCCACACCGGCTCGGGGCATGTGCTGCCCATGGTCGGCTTCTCGCTCAGCTCGATCGCGTTCGGCTTCCTGCTGCTGACCGCCTTCGCCTACAAGGGCCGCCACGTCGGCCTGTACCAGGGCCGCCACCTCGCGGTGCGGTGCGGCGGGAATCCGTAGCGGTCGAGATCGGTCACCTGTCACCTCCGGTTGCTCCGGCTCGGACGTCGCAGCGGTCTTCCCTGTGCGGAGCTCGGGTGCACCGACGGAAGCGAAATGCGGAGACTCGAATGTGGTGACATCGCGGTGACACTTCGGCGACGTTCTCATCATTAGATTCCACAGATGCTGTCCGACCTCTTTCGCATTCTTCGCCAATGTGCTTAAATCGCTCTTACCGACCAGCAATGTTGCCGAGATTGCAGGACACGACCAGGAACGCGCGACGACCGCGCAGCCAAGCGCCTCCCTCCGCCTTCGAGGAGGGTCCATGACCGGGACGCAGGCCAAGGACGTACGGCTGTATCTCTTAGGCGGATTCGAGCTCCGTGTCGATGGCAGATCTATCCCTATCATGATGGCGCCCCAGCGGGTCGTGGCCTTCCTGGCGCTGCGGGACCGATCGCTCGCCCGCACCTACGTTTCGGGGACCCTCTGGCCCGACACGGCGATGGTCCGGGCGAACGCCAACCTCCGATCCGCCCTCTGGCGGCTCCAGCGCAGCTGCCCGATCGTGATCGACGCGTCCATGCAGCACCTGCGCCTCGTACCGGAGGTCGAGGTGGACCTCCGAAGCGCTGTCGACATCGCGCACGGCCTTCTGGAGCCCGCGGTTTCGCCCGCCAACGGCGAGCTCGACGCGTCGGCTCGTCTCCAGCTCTCCGGCGACCTGCTCCCCGACTGGGACGATGACTGGTTGCTGATGGAACGGGAACGCTTCCACCAGCTCCGCCTTCATGCGCTGGAGCTCCTCTGCGAACGCCTTTCCAACAGCGGTCGATACGCCGCGGCGGTGGACGCAGGGCTCGCCGCCGTGCGCGGCGAGCCGCTTCGGGAGACGGCGCAGATGGGGTTGATCCGCGCCTACGTTGCGGAGGGCAACCACACGGAGGCGGTTCGGCAGTACGTGCGCTACGAGCAGATGCTGAAGGACGATCTGGGGATCGAGCCGTCGGCGGAACTGCGTGCCGTTGTCGACCGCGGCCGCGTGGGCCCGCACGGCCGCGATGGACGCGGGTCGAGCGACGGCCTGCTGCGCCAGCGCGTCGCAGAGTACCGGTGGTGAGCGGCGCCGCTCGTGATCGTCGACGCCTGCCCGCGCCCGACCTCCAGCCCGGTGATGCCCAGGTGACAGTCCTGCGACGAGCCCCGGCTACGGTCCTGTAGTCGTTGTGACGAGGCACTGCGCTGCCGCGCTCGGAGGAGCCGCCGATGGCCGAACCGCTCGCGCCGTCCTCTCGACCGAGGTTGGTCGACTCGATTCCGTCGGTGCGACACAGAGTTGCTCGTCGCCTCCTCGGGATCCCCGCCGAGGAGGCGACGTTCGCCAGGCGCGGCTTCACGCGTACCGGTCCGAGGGCGCAGGCGCACCTGGAAGCCGTTGGCCACGCCTTCCTGCGCGGCTATCACGCCGCCCTCGAGCGCGATGACCCTTGGGAGCTGGCCGGCGGGCTTGCCGAGGTGGACCGGGCACTGGTGGGGTTCGCCTTCGAGGGCGCGGCCATGGCCCTTGCGCTGCTGGACGGCCTGACCCCCTGGAAGCGCGACCGGGTGGCGGCATTCCTCGCCGGGCCGGGCGCACCACATGTCTACATGGTGCATGTTGGGGTCGGTTGGGCGATGGCCCGGCTGCCCTGGCGGCGGCTGGCGCCGCCAGGCCCCCCGCTGGACCCGTTCCTGCGCTGGCTGGCGATCGACGGGTACGGGTTCCATGAGGGGTACTTCCACCCGGCCCGCCACGTCCGGCATCGCGCGCCGCCATCGTCCCGCGCCACCCCCTACACCCGGCGCGCGTTCGACCAGGGCCTCGGGCGTGCCCTGTGGTTCGCGGACGGCGCCAGCCCCGAGCACGTCGGAGGCACCATCGGGGCCTTCCCGCCGGGCCGACGGCCGGACCTGTGGAGCGGCGTCGGGCTCGCCGCCGCGTATGCCGGGGGCACGGACGCGACCGGGCTGACGGCGCTGCGGCGGGCGGCGGGAGCGCTCGGAGCCCACGTCGCGCAGGGCGCCGCCTTCGCCAGCAAGGCCAGGCAACGGGCCGGCAACGTGACCCCGCACACCGAGCTGGCGGTGCGGATTCTCTGTGGCGTTCCCGCCGCCGCCGCGGCGGCGATCACCGACGAGGCGCTCGCGGGGCTGCGCGACGAGGGCGACGTCCCCGCCTACGAGGTCTGGCGGCGGCGCATTCGGCGCCGGCTCGTCCCAGGGGAGGTGTGCGATGCCGGCTGACACCGCCAGGCTCCGCCGGCACGCCGCGCGCCTGCTGGCCGTCGTCCTCGTGGTGGCGACGTTCCTCCTCACCCAGCTCCCCGGGGTCTCGCGCAGCGAGCGGGCACGGCTCGCCGCGCGGTTCCACTTCACCGCGCTGCCGATCGCCGAGCCGGCCGGGCTCCCGGTGCAGCGGATCCGCAACGTCAACCCGAGATACCAGCGGATCCAGGCGTGGATCTCGTCGGTCGGCGCGGGCGTCGCGATGGCGGATCTGGACGGCGACGGACGCGCGAACGACCTGTGCTACGTCGACCCGCGAATCGACCGCGCGGTGGTCGCTCCCGCACCGGTCGGGCCCGCACGGTACCAGGCATTCGTCCTGGACCCGGCGCCACTGCCCTACGACCCGTCGGTCATGGCGCCGATGGGCTGCCTTCCCGGCGATTTCGACGAGAACGGCCTGGCGGACCTGCTGGTGTACTTCTGGGGCCGGACACCGGTCCTGTACCTCGCACACCCCGCGAGGAAGGGCGCGCCCACAGCGGCCTCGTACCGCCCGGCCGAGCTCGTGCCGAGCCCGGCGGGCACGACCTACCGGGGCGAGCGCTGGTACACCAACGCCGCCACCCAGGCAGACCTCGACGGCGACGGGCACCAGGACCTGGTGATCGGCAACTACTTCCCGGACGGCTCGCAGGTCCTCAACGCGCACGCGCGGGACGACGTGGTGATGCAGCATTCCATGTCGCGCGCGCTCAACGGCGGGGGCGACCACGTCCTCCGGTGGGTCGGCGCAGGGCGGTTCGTGGACGTCCGCGGTGTCCTGCCGGACGTGGCGACGCATGGCTGGACCCTGGCGGCCGGAGCCGCCGACCTCGACGGCGATCTGCTGCCCGAGGTGTACTTCGCCAACGACTTCGGGCCGGATCGCCTGGTCCACAACGAGTCGTCCCCCGGTCGGCTGCGGTTCCGCCTGCTGCACGGCCATCGCGGCCCGACGACGCCCTCGTCGAAAGTGCTCGGCTCGGACTCCTTCAAGGGGATGGGGGTCGACTTCGGTGACCTCAACGGCGACCGGGTCCCCGACCTGCTCGTGAGCAACATCACCGTGCCCTACGCCCTGGAGGAGAGCAACTTCGTCTGGTTGAGCAGCGGAGCCGTGGCGGGGATGCGACGCGGCCTGGCCCCCTACGACGACGGGAGCGAGCCGCTCGGCCTGTCGAGGAGCGGCTGGGCGTGGGACGCCCGCCTGGCCGACCTCGACAACGACGGCGTCCTCGAGGCGATGCAGGCGACCGGTTTCGTCAAGGGAAGGGTGAACCGCTGGCCGGAGCTGCAGGAGCTGGCCATGAGCAACGACCAGCTCCTCGCGAACCCGGCGCACTGGCCGCGCTTCCGCGCCGGGGACGACTTGTCGGGCGCTGGCGGGGTGCGCCTGTTCGCCCGCGCGCCAGGCGACCGGTACGTGGACGTCAGCGCCGAGGCCGGGTTCGACGAGACCGCTGTGAGCCGTGGCATCGCGCTCGGCGACGCGGACCGCGACGGCGACCTCGACCTGGCCGTCGCCAACCAGTGGGGCCCGCCCGTGTTTTACCGCAACGACTCCCCGCGCGGCGGCGCGTCGCTCGGGCTGCGGCTGCTCCGGCAGCCCTCCGGGAGCCCCGCGATCGGCGCGGAGGCGACGGTGCGGGCTCAGGACGGACGCGTGCTGGCCGCGCAGGTGGACGGCGGCAGCGGCCACTCCGGGAAGCGGAGCCCCGAGCTGCTGCTCGGACTCGGGTCGAGCGCACCGGAGCCTGTGCGGGTGGAGCTCGGCTGGCGAGACGCCCATGGGCTGGTGCACCGGCAGACCCTCTGGCTCTCCCCGGGCTGGCACACCGTCGAGCTCAATGACCACGCCCAGGAGGTGATCCGGTAATGGCGAAGCGGCAGCGAGACGTCCGGCTGGCCGCGCTGCGGCGGTTTGCGGTCGCGATCACCGCGCTGAATGTCGCAGGGCACACAGTCCTCGGGTTCGAGCAGGCGTGGATCGTTCCAGTGGCGGCGGTGGCCACCGCCTACGCGATGGAGCTCGGATTGGAGGCAGTCGACGCCGCCGCCGGACGGCGGCGGCCGCGCTTCGCCGGCGGGCCGCGCCCACTCGTCGACTTCCTGCTCCCCGCCCACATCACCGGGCTCGCCGTCAGCATGCTGCTGTACGCGAACGCCCGCCTGTGGCCGATCGTCTTCGCCGTGGTCGTGGCGGTCGGCTTCAAGACCATCTTCCGGGTGCCGGTCGGCAACGGCGCAACCAGGCATTTCCTGAACCCCTCCAACGCCGGGATCGCGGTCACCCTGCTGCTGTTCCCCTGGGTCGGGATCGCCCCGCCCTACCACTTCACCGAGAAGATCGACGGCCCACTGGACTGGGCGCTGCCCGCCGTCATCGTCGTCACGGGGACCTTGCTGAACGGCAGGCTCACCGGACGCCTGCCACTGATCCTCGGATGGCTGGGCGGATTCGCCTGCCAGGCGGCGGTCCGGAGCCTGGTCTTCGGCACGCCGCTGGTCGCCGGGCTGCTCCCGATGACCGGGGTGGCCTTCATCCTGTTCACGAATTACATGATCACCGACCCGGCCACCACGCCGGTGGCCCGCCGAGCGCAGGCAGTGTTCGGCGCCGCGGTCGCGGGCGCGTACGGCGCGCTCATGCTCCTGCACATCGCCTTCGGGCTGTTTTTTGCGCTGGTGATCGTCTGCGCAGCCCGCGGCGTCGTGCTCTACGCCACCGCCGTGACGGCCGCCGCCCGGGCCCGGGTGCCGGCGCTTGCCCCGGCGCGTGCCGAGCTGCACCGGGTGGACGCGTGAACGCAGCCGTCGCGATCGTCGGCATGGCGTGCCGCTACCCTGACGCGGCCACGCCGGCCGCGCTGTGGGAGAACGTCCTGGCGGGCCGCCGTGCGTTCCGGCGGCTCCCGGCCGAGCGGCTGCGCCTGGACGACTACTGGTCGCCTGACCGGTCGGCGCCCGACCGCTTCTATGCCACCAAGGCCGCGTTGCTGGAGGGCTACGAGTTCGACCGGGTGGCCTACCGGGTGGCGGGGAGCACGTTCCGCTCGACCGACCTCGCCCATTGGCTCGCGCTCGACGTGGCCGCGGCCGCGCTCGCCGACGCGGGCTTCCCCGACGGCGCGGGCCTCCCGCGGCAGACGACGGGCGTGCTCGTCGGCAACACGCTCACCGGCGAGCTCTCCCGCGCCAACGCGTTGCGTCTGCGCTGGCCGTACGTCCGCCGGGTGGTGGCCGCGGCGCTGGAGGACGACGACTGGGCGGTCACGCGCCGCGAGCGGCTGCTCGCGGTGCTGGAAGAGCGGTTCAAGGCCCCGTTCCCCGCGGTCGACGGCGACACCCTGGCAGGCGGGCTGTCCAACACGATCGCCGGCCGGATCTGCAACCACTTCGACCTGGGCGGCGGGGGCTACACGGTCGACGGGGCCTGCTCGGCTTCGCTGCTGTCGGTCACCACCGCCTGTACGGCGCTGGTCGGCGGTGACGTCGACGTGGCGGTCGCAGGGGGCGTCGACCTCAGCATCGACCCCTTCGAGCTGGTCGGCTTTGCGAAGGCCGGCGCGTTGGCCGACGCCGACATGCGCGTCTACGACCGGCGCTCAGCGGGCTTCTGGCCAGGTGAGGGCTGCGGCATGGTCGTGCTGATGCGTGCGGCGGACGCGCTGGCGCAGGCCAGGAGGATCTACGCGCTGGTGCGCGGCTGGGGCGTGTCGTCCGACGGCAGTGGAGGGATCACGCGCCCCGAGGTCCCGGGGCAGCTCCTCGCGGTGCAGCGGGCCTACCGGCGGGCCGGGTTCGGTGTCGAGACGGTCCAGTACTTCGAAGGTCACGGCACCGGGACGGCCGTGGGGGACCGGACCGAGCTGGAGACGCTCACCCGGGCGCGCCAGGCGGCGGACGCGGACGCCCCCGCCGTGATCGGGACGGTCAAGGCCAATATCGGGCACACGAAGGCGGCGGCGGGCGTCGCCGGGCTGATCAAGGCGACGCTCGCCGTGCACGCGCGCCTGCTCCCGCCGACGACCGGCTGCCTGGACCCCCACCCGCTGCTGTGCGAGCCCCGGCCGGCCCTGCGGGTCCTGGGCCGCGGCGAGCCCTGGCCGTCCGTCGAGCCGGCCAGGGCCGCGGTCAGCTCGATGGGGTTCGGCGGCATCAACGTGCACGTCGTGGTCGAATCCCCGGCCGGGCAGGCGCGGCCAGCCCGCCTGGACCGGCGCACCCGCGGGCTGCTCTCGTCGGCACAGGACGCGGAGCTGTTCCTGCTCGACGCGGACTCGACGGTGGAGCTCGCCGGCCGGGCCGGGCGCCTGGCGGCGGCCGCCGCAGGCCTGTCAGCCGCCGAGCTCACCGATCTGGCCGCGTCGCTGGAAGCGGCGCTCGCCGACCGGGCCATTCGCGCCGCGCTCGTCGCCACCAGCCCAGAAGAGCTCGAGCAGCGTCTCGGCAGGCTCGGGCGGTGGCTGGACGAGGGCGTGGCGCAGCGCATCGACCCGGCCGCCGGGGTGTTCCTCGGCGCCCGAAGCTCGCTGCCCAGGCTGGTGTACCTGTTCCCTGGGCAGGGCTCGGATTCGCGCGGTGCGCCCGGCGCGCTGCGGCGTCGCTTCGACAGCGTCGAGCGGCTGTGGGCGTCGCTGGCGCCGCAGCGCGCCGACGACCCGGTGGCGACCCAGTACGCCCAGCCCCGCATCGTGGCCGGGTCGCTCGCGGGCCTGCGAGCGCTGCGGGTCGCCGGGATCCGGGCGGCCGCTTCGATCGGGCACAGCCTGGGCGAGCTGACCGCCCTGCACTGGGCGGGCGCCATCGACGCGGAGGCGCTGGTGCGCATCGCGACCGCCCGCGGCCGGCTGATGGCGACCCTCGGCCGACCGGACGGCGCGATGGCGGGCCTCGCCATGGCGCCGGAGGACGTCGCGCCGTTGCTCGAAGGCGAGCCGGTCGAGCTGGCCTGCTTCAATGGGCCGCGGCAGACCGTGGTCTCGGGTCAGGCCGCGGCCGTCGAGCGGGTCATGGCAGCCGCTGAGGGCCGCGGCGCCCGCGCGACGCGCCTGCCCGTCTCGCACGCGTTCCACTCCCCGCTGGTGGCCCCGGTCGCCACGGCACTGGCCAAGCACCTCGCCGCCGAGCCGTTCGAGCCGCTGCGCCGGACGGTGATCTCGACCGTGACCGGCGGCCCGCTCCCCGCCGACGCCGACCTCCGCGAGCTGCTGCGTGCCCAGGTGACCGGACCGGTCCGGTTCCTCCAAGCGCTCCAGGCGGCAGCGACCGGCGCCGACCTGCTGCTCGAGGTCGGCCCGGGCGACGTGCTGTCCGGGCTGGCGGCGCAGCAGACGCAGGTCCCGGTCGTCGCCGTGGAAACCGGGTCGGGCTCGCTCGCCGGCTACCTTCGCGCGGTCGGGGCCGCCTTCGCGCTCGGCTACCCCGTCCGGCACCAGGCGCTGTTCGCGGGACGGCTGAGGCGTCCGCTCGACCTCGATCGAGAGCGACGGTTCCTGCGCAACCCGTGCGAGTCGGCGCCGCTGGTGCCGCTCCCGCCGCCCCCCGCCGCCGAGCAGGCCCCGGCCTCCGCCGGCCACGAGGCGGCCGCCCCGGTCACCGTGCCGACGATCGAGCTGCTCCGGCAACTGGTGGCCACGCATGCCGAGCTGCCGGCGGACGCGGTCACGGGCGAGAGCCGCCTGCTCGACGAGCTGCACCTGAGCTCCATCGCCGTCGGGCAGATCGTGGTCGAGGCGGCCCGGCAGCTCGGCATGCCACCACCCGCCATGCCGTCCGGCTACGCCACCGGCACGCTCGCCGAGGCCGCGGCCGCGCTCGACACCCTGCGGGCGACTGGCGGCGCGCGCGAGCAGCCGGCGTCGAGCGTGGTCGCCGGGATCGCGCCATGGGTGCGCGCCTTCTCGGTCGCGCTGGTGGAGACCCCCCCGCCGGCGGCCAACGCGGTCGGCGAGAGCGGCTCGTGGCAGGTCCTCGCGCCGGACGGCCATCCGCTTGCCGCGGTCCTCGGCCGTGCGCTCGAGCGCTCGGGCACCGGCGGCGGTGTGCTCGTCTGCCTTGACGACGGGACCGACCAGCGGCACCTCGGGTTGCTGCTCGAAGGGGCTCGTGCGGTGCTGGCGCCCGGCGGGCCCGGCCGCTTCGCGTTGGTCCAGTCGAGCGGCGGTGCCACCGCCTTCGCCAAGACGCTCCACCTGGAGGCGCCATGGGTCAAGGTCACCGTCGTCGACGTCCCGGCACTCGAGGAGGCAGTGCCGTGGGTCGTCGCCGAGGTGGCCGCCACCAGCGGGTTCAGCCACGCGCACTACGACCCGGACGGGGTCCGGCGCGTCCCGGTCCTGCGCCCGCTGGCCACGGGCGACCCGCCGGGCCCGATCCCGTTCGGCCCGGACGACGTCCTGCTCGTCACGGGCGGCGGCAAGGGGATCACCGCGGAGTGCGCGCTCGCCATCGCGCGGGACACCGGCGCGCGTCTCGCGCTGCTCGGCCGGTCGGACCCGGCCGCGGACGGGGCGCTGGCCGCCAACCTCCGGCGAATGGCGGACGCGGGCGTCCGCCACCGCTACGTCCGTGCGGACGTGGCCGACGAGGCGGCGGTCCTGCGGGCGGTCGCGGAGGTCCAGGAAGCGCTCGGCAGCGTCACCGGCGTGCTGCACGGCGCGGGCACCAATACCATCGCGCCGCTCGGCGGCCTCGATGAGGCCGCGCTGCTGCGCGCCGCGGCGCCGAAGGTGGCCGGGCTCCGCAACGTGCTGCGGGCGGTCGACCCCGGGGCGCTGCGGGCGCTGATCACCTTCGGCTCGATCATCGGGCGCGCCGGGCTGCGCGGCGAGGCGGCCTACGCGCTGGCGAACGAGTGGATGACCCGCCTCACCGAGCGGGTGCGGGCCGAGCGCCCGGCCTGCCGCTGCCTGGCGGTCGAATGGTCGGTGTGGTCGGGTATCGGCATGGGCGAGCGCCTGGGCGCTGTCGAGGCGCTCGCGCGCGATGGCGTCACGCCGATCGGCCCGGACGTCGGCGTGGCCATGCTGCGTGCGCTGCTCGCGGCGCCGAGCCTCCCGACCACCGTGGTGGTCACCGGCCGTGTCGAGGGACTGCCCACGATCCAGTTCGAGGCGGGCGAGCTGCCCCTGCTGCGCTTCCTGGAGCGGCCGCTCGTGCACTACCCGAACGTCGAGCTGATCGCCGACGCGGAGCTCTCGCCGGCCACCGACCCGTACCTCGACGAGCACGTCTTCGACGGGCAGCGGCTGCTGCCCGCCGTCATCGGCATGGAGGCGCTGGCGCAGGCGGCCATGGCGGTGACCGGGGCGGAGCGGCCGCCGGTGCTCGAGCGGCTCGAGTTCGCCCAGCCGATCATCGTCCCAGAGGGGCGGACGAGCCTCCGGGTCGCCGCCCTGGTCCACGAGTCAGGCGTGGTGGAGACGGCGCTGCGCAGCCGCGAAACGGGCTTTGCCGTCGATCACTTCCGGGCATTGTGCCGGTTCACCGGATCTGCGCCGCCGCAGCCCGCGCCGGCCGGCGACGCCGGCCTGCCGGTGGTCCCGCTGGACCCGGAGCGCGAGCTGTACGGGCGGCTGCTGTTCCAGGCGGGGCGGTTCCGCCGGGTGCGGCGGTACCGGCTGCTCGTCGCCAGGGCGTGCGTCGCCGAGCTCGCCGTCGGCGACCCCGGCGGCTGGTTCGGACCGTACCTGCCTGCCGGCCTCGTGCTCGGCGACCCTGGCCTGCGGGACGCCTGCATGCATGCCGTGCAGTGCTGCGTCCCCGGGTCGACCCTCGTGCCGGTGGCCGTCGAGCGGCTCGTGCGCTACGCAAGCCCCGTCGGCGGGGCACCGGTGGCGGTCCACGCGACCGAGCGCGCGCACGACGGCGACCGCTTCGTCTACGACCTGCTGGTCGTCGGCGACCGGGGCGATGTGCTGGAGCGCTGGGACGGGCTGGACCTGCGCGTGGTCCGCGGCCGGCCCGCGAACGGCCCGCTCCCGCCGGCGCTGCTGGGACCGCACCTCGAGCGCCGCCTGGCCGATCTCGCCCCCGCCGCGGGCGTGGCCGTCGCAGTGGACCCGGTGCTCGACGGCGGCCCGCCGTCACGGCGCGCCCGGAGCGATCGGGCCATCCAGCGGGCGCTCGGGCGGCCGGCGACGATCCGTCACCGTCCGGACGGCCGGCCAGAGGTCGCCGGTGGAGAGTTCGTCTCCGCGGCCCACGTCGAACAGCTCACCCTCGCCGTCTCGGGTCGGCAGCCGGTCGCCTGCGACGTGGAGGCGGTCGTCCACCGGCCGGCCGAGGTGTGGGAAGGGCTGGTGGGCGCGGACGGCGTCGCCCTCGCACGGCGCATCGCCGCCGCCACCGGTGAGGAGGAGCGCGAAGCGCTGACCCGGGTGTGGAGCGCGGCGGAGTGCGTCCACAAGGCCGGGCGCTGGCCGGTCGCGCGCTTCCAGCTCCTGTCCACGACGCCGGACGGCTGGGTCGTGCTCGCCGTCGGCGAGACCCGCGTGGCCACGCTCGTCACGTCGCTGCCTGCCGCACGCGGACAGGTCACCTTCGCGATCCTCACGGAAGGGAGGGACCCGGAATAGACGCCTATGAATACCGGCACGTGGTCGGCTTCGAGGAAACGAACCTCGTCGGCAACGTCTATTACGTGAACCACATCCGCTGGCAGGGCCGCTGCCGTGAGCTCTTCCTTCGCGACCACGCTCCCGAGGTCCTGGGCGCGCTCGCCGGCGACCTTCGCCTCGTCACCGTCCACTGCGACTGCGAGTACGTCGCGGAGCTGGCCGCGTTCGACGAGGTGGTCGTCCGCATGCGGCTCGAGCGCCTCGGCCAGACCCAGCTCACCCTGGGATTCGAGTACGTGCGCCGGCGGCCTGGAGCGGCCGACCAGCTCGTGGCCACGGGCAGCCAGCGCGTCGCGTGCATGCGCCGAGAGAACGGCGGGCTCGTCCCGGCGCCCGTGCCCCCCTCCCTGCGGCTCGCCTTGGGGCCGTACCAGGGCGTGGCTGGACATGGATGACCTGATCCAGCGGGTCCCGCCGGCCGGCCTTGCCGGCCTTGCCGGCGGCGCCGTCGAGGCCGAGCTGCGCTCGACCTTCGCGCTGTACCCCACCGGCGTCACCGTGATCGGGGCGCGGGACGGCGACCGCATGCGCGGGATGACCGCCAATTCGTTCACTTCGGTGTCGCTGGTGCCTCCGCTCGCGCTCGTGTGCGTCCGGCGGAACGCGCTGATGCGCCAGGTGATCCTGCGGGCCAGAGCGTTCGCCGTATCCGTGCTCGCCGCGGACCAGGAGGCGCTCGCGAGGTATTTCGCGGATCCACGCCGCCCGAGCGGCCCGGAGCAGTTCGACGTGATCGATTGGTGGTCGGCCCCGCTGACCGGTGCGCCGATGCTCGCAGGCTGCCTCGCGTGGTTGGACTGCTGTCTGGGAGACGTGACCGAGGCCGGCGACCACGACGTGATGTTCGGGCGGGTGGCCTGGGCCGCGACCACCGACCGGCGCGACCCTCTGCTGTATTTCGCCAAGGGCTACCAGCGCCTGCCCCCGCACTTTGACCACCCTCGACACCAGAATCGTGGCGAGCAGTAGGAGGCGCAGATGTCCACCGAGCCAAACGTCATCGCGCTGCCGCGTGGGTCCCTCACAAGGCGCCTGAACGGACCGCTGCACCGTCCTGTGCTGCTGGTCTTCATGGCGATCGTCGCCGGGCACTGGCTCGAGCACCTCACCCAGGCCTGGGAGGTCTGGGTCCTGCACTGGCCACGCACGCAGTCGCGAGGTCTCCTCGGCCAGGCCGTCCCCTGGCTGTTCAGGTCCGAGCAGCTGCACTACTGGCTCGCGGCCATCATGCTGTTGGGGCTGGCGTTGCTGAGGCCGGCGTTCGTCGGGCGGGCGCGTGGGTGGTGGACCGTCGCTCTCGTGATCCAGTTCTGGCACCACTTCGAGCACCTGCTCCTGCTCGGCCAGGCGATCTCGGGCAGGTACCTGCTCGGCCGGCCGGTGCCCACCAGCGTGCTCCAGCTCTGGTTCCCACGTATCGAGCTGCACCTGTTCTACAACGCGATCGTGACCGTGCCGATGGTCGTGGCCGTCTACCTGCACCAGCGCCCACCGCGCACCGAGGGTGCGGTGCTGCCGTGCAACTGCGCGCGGCGCCGGCGCCGGCCCGCCGCCTGAGCTCGGCCGGCGGCGAGCCCTCATGATTGAGACCAGCGCCCCGACGTGGCCAGGCCGCGGCCTCGACACCGTGCCGAACGGGCCGACCGCGACCGCGCGCGTGGAGGCGGTGGTGCGCGCGCTCACGGCGATGCGGGAGCGCCTGGGCGAGCCGCAGAGCCTCCGCGATCTGGCGCAGGCTGCGTACCTGAGCCCGTTCCACTTCCACCGCGTGTTCCACGGCGTCACCTCGGTGACGCCGGGTCGCTTCCTCGCCGCGGTGCGGATGGCAGAAGCCAAGCGTCTGCTGGTCGAGACGCCGAAAACCGTGACCGAGATCAGCATCGCCGTCGGGTACTCGAGCTTCGGCACCTTCACCACGCAGTTCACCCGCCTGGTCGGCGTCCCGCCCGGCCGGTTCCGCGCGTGGGCAGCCGGCACCGCCCACCTGTCGGTCAGCGAACTGCTCGAGCCGCTCGTGGCGCACCCGCGCCGGGCGGGTGCGGGGCCTCGCGGGTGGGTGAGCTCCCGGCCGGACGGCTCAGCCGGCGTGACGGTCCTCGGCCTGTTCCGCTCCGGCATTCCCCAGGACCGCCCGATCGACTGTGTGGTCGCCCCGGCTCCGGCCCGCGTCCAGTACGGGTGGGTTCCGCGCGGCGGCACCGGCGAGGTGCTGGCCATGAGCGTCGCCGCGCGGGCGACCGTGGGCGATGTGCTCACCGGCAACGCCCGTCAGGGCCTGTTCGTCGGGGCGACGAGGGAGCCGGTGCCGTTCGGGGAGGACACCGGCCGGGAGGAATTCCTGATACGGCTCCGCGAGCCGAGGGTCACCGACCCGCCGGTCCTGATCGCGGTCCCGCTGCTGGCCACGGAAGCGCGTGCAGCGCGCTGAGCTCGCTCCCGTGGCCAGCAGCAAGCCGGTCAGCTCGACCAGCCGTGCGGGCCGCTCGGCGGGCCGCTCGGCGGGCGGGCGAGGAACATCGACTGCGCTCGGCGTGCGGCCGAGACCCAGAACGCCGTCAGGATCCGGCGCTCCTCCAGCGGGTCCTGGAGCTGGAGGCCTTCCCAGTTGCAGTGGAAGACCTCGAGCAGGGAGCCTCCCAGCCCGGCGGGCTCGATCCACAGCCGGCCGCCGAGCGCCCGCTCCCATGACGGGCGCCGGAGCTCGAACTCCACGTAGGGCAGGTACGACGGGAACTCCTGAGCCGCCTCGACCGACCTGGTCACGTTGAGGAGGACCGTTCCGCTCGCGTCACCCATGACGACCGTCATGGGATCGCCCGGCGCGAGCGACCCCGCCGCTCGCTGCAGCCAGAACTTCACGGCACCGCTGCTGGTCAGCGCCTCCCATGCCTCGAAAGCAGGCGCGGCGAGCTCCGCCTGGACGTACGGGCCCATGCGACGCCACGGCCAGCGCCATGACGTGCGCGTCCGCAGGTACCCGGCGAGCTGCTCGAGGATTCCGGGCCAGCCCATGCCGTTCCAGGACCGCCAGTCCGACGGTGGGTTCACCGCCTCTTCGGTGACGGTCACCGTGGTGGCGCCGTCCGTCGGCTGCACCGTCCAGGTGACGCACGCGGCCGGGCCGATGCCCACCCACCGCCAGAAGTAGCGCAGGGTCCCAGGGGTGTCGGTGCCGGGTGGCTCGGCCGTGGCCGTGTGGCACCAGAAGAACTCGCCGTCCTCGAAGTCGAGCATCGAGTCCTCGCCTGCGGCCGCCCATGGCCCGCGGCAGGCCGCCAGCCAGTCGACGACGGCCGCGGGGTCGGTCAGCGCCTCCCAGACGGCGCCGGCTGGCGCGGGGATCGCGATCTCCGTCACGAGCCGCTCCCAGCGGTCCCGCACGACCGGGCGCGCGACCACGGCGTGCAGGGGGGGAAACGCGGGGGCGCCGAACTCGGGCACGGATGGCCAGGCCGTCCCGCCGTCGGCCGCGACCCGGTCGGGCCTGGTGGTGTCATGCACGGTCATCGCGGCCTCCTGTGGCGCGGGTACCGGACACAGCCGGGACGGGTCGGGCGGGGTCGGCCGTCCGGCCCGTCCCGGCATCGTCGGGGGACGTCAGCGGATCTCCTCCGCGCTCAGGTAGCCGCCCATGGTGAACCGCAGGCTGGTGAGGTAGGCGACGGGCTCGCCCTCCGGGTGCGCGACGTCGTACAGCGGCAGCATCCGGTAGATCTGGCCCTTGCCAGGCGCTCCGGCAGGCGGGATGGTGCGGACGTCGTCGATGGTGAGGATGACCGGCTCCTTGTTGTAGAGCTTCAGTCCCAGCTTCGGCACGTCGAAGGTCGCGCCGACCGCCATGCGGCACGCCTTCGCCGAGGGCCCCTCGCCGGCGTACGGGTCGAACGGCGCCCGGATCTGGCCGGCCGACAGGCAGCTCGAGTTGAGGCTCACGGTGATCGTCCCGAGCTCCTCTGACTCACCGACCATCTTCATCTCGAGCAGGTTGGTGTAGACCTCGGCGGCCGCCCACTGGTCGGCGGTCGGCTCAGAGCGGATCACCCGAACGTAGCCCTTGAATTCGACGGTGAACTCGCCCACCCCAGGGACAGCGAAGGTATCGACCGAGCTGATGCCGAGGTTGTCGATACCCGGTGGCGTCGGAGTCCACGGCGTCACCTGCGTCCCGGCGTACAGGTTCGGCACGCCCTCGACGGGGACCCGCGGTCCGTAAACGATGGTTGGCTCCTGTACAGCGCTGGTCATGGTGAACCTCCTGTCTGCAAGCCGCCCGGTCGCTCAGATCGCCTGCTGCCCGGTCCAGTCGCAGCAGGTGAGGCCGGGCTTGTCGGGGATCCCGTCCATGTTGGAGTCGATCTCGCCGTCCACGGTGGAGTAGACGTCCCGGGAGTTGAGATCGATGTGGCCGTCGGCGTCCCAGTCGTTGAGCTTCCCCTTGAACGTCCCGAGGATGAAGGCGTTCGTCATGGGCCCGACCTCGTCGTCGTGCAGGGTCGACAGCACGCCGTTGCCGGGCAGCAGGATCTCCTCGAGCGGCTTTCCGGCGACGCGGGCCAGGTTGACGTAGCCCCAGCCGCTGAAGCGACCGCGGACGTAGCGGATCGCAGGCGCCTCGCGCACTGCGAACTCGGGCTCCAGGTACCAGGTGCCGTAGCGCGTGAAGCCGATGTTGGCACGCCGCACGCCGGCGGATGGGTCGTCGGCGTGGCCGGACTTGAAGAAGGTCCGAGGCACCAGCGACTCGAAGAAGAAGTTGCCCCGGTCGCGGTGGGTGCGCTCGGTGAAGCCGCGGAACAGGTAGTTGTCGATGTGCGTGCTCCCGTCGGCGTGCAGGCCGTCGATCGTCTTGGCGATGACGAGTTGGCGCTCGCGGGTGGCCACGTTCGGGCAGGCGTGCGCCTGGCCGTAGATGCGCGCGAGTCCCTGTGGGGCGAGCGAGATCTTCCCCCAGTGCTGGTTCGACTCGTCCAGCCGGACGTACAGGTCGCAGTGGATGAGCAGGAAGATCGTCTCGTCGAAGGTCCGGCCTTCGGTGAACCGGCTGGAGCGCTCGTCGAACGCCGGGTCGCCGGTCTGCAGCTCACCGATGAACAGCCGGGCCCACTCCGCGATCTCGGGGTCGCTGTCGGACAGGAAGCGCTGCAGCGCAGCGACCGCCCCGGCACCGCCGAGCTTCTCGATCGCCCACAGCGCGTCCCACCGGACCTGGCGGTTCACGTCCTCCTCGACGGCCTGCGTCAGCAGCTCGATCGCGTCCGGGTGGTCACGGTCCGCGTACTCGAACAGCGCCTGCTCGCGCATGGCGGGGTCGGGGTGACACAGGGCCTCGTCGAGCAGCGCGGCGTTGGCGCGGTTGTCGAGCCGTACGGCAACCCGGTCGAGCGCGTAGCCGAAATCGCTCGCCCACGCCGCGGGGTCGCCGGCGACAAAGCGCGGGTCGACGTTGCTGAGCGTCGTGCGGTACGAGAAATTCAGCGCATCGCGCCGCTCAGTGCCGAGGTCCTCGAGCAGCACCGGCGGTGCGCCCGATCCTGCCAGCGCTTTCCCCCAGCTCCCCGCATTTCCCTCCGCCAGTGCGGCGGGCGACTTGTTGCAGAGGTCGATGGCCATTGCGGTCTTCCTTTCGTCGTGGCTGTCGATCCAACGTCAACCTCGAACCGCTCACTGACCCTGAGCCTCCTGCCAGGGGTTGACTCCCCAGTGCTCCACCACCTTCCCGTCATCGTCGATGCGTATCACGTCGAGCGCCGTGACCGCAGTCGGACGGTTCGTCGCACGCCGGCCGGCGAAGTCGCCCCGGTGGGTTCCCCGTCCGGTGTGGAAGACGGCCACGAGGTCCCCCTCGCCGATCATGAAATCGATTTCTTCCCTCCAATCCGGGAAGGACGCCCGGTGGGCGGCGAAAAGCTCTCTGCCCGCCTGGCGGCCTCGCATCCCGTGCTGCTCGGGGACCGGTGAGTTGACGGCGTGAGATACAAGATTGTCGGAATGAAGCTCCGAAAGCCGGTCGATGTCGCCCTGGCTGTACAGCTCGTACCAGCGGCGGACGATCTCCTTGTTCTGCTCGACCGATGGCATGAGACCTCCCCTCGGTTCCGCGGCCTGGCTCGTGGACGGCATGGAGGGCAATCGCGGCGTGCCGGGTCGCGGTGGGCCACGCTGTGCGACCACCGCGATCACCGACGACCGGCGACGATGCGCTATGACGTGCTATGACGTGGCGTGCGCCGGGTTCCGCATCGCCGCCTCCACCTCGGACGGGACGATTCCTTCGCCCAGCAGCGAGCAGGCCCGGAACAGCGCGGCATGCGAGGCGAGCGCTCCCCGGACCACCTCCGAGTACAGGTCCTTTACCGTAATGGCGAGGTCGCGCAGCGGCTGCATGAAGACGAGGAAGAACTCGGGGAAGTCGTTGGCCGCCAGAGCTTGCGCACCGTAGTCCTCGAGCTGCTGCAGGACCTTCACGCGGACTTTGACCTTCCGAAGGAGCTCGATCCGGGATTCGACCAGCATCTCGAAGCTGGTGTTGGCGGTCTCTGCCAGGGCGGCCTGGAACTTCAGCCCGCGCCCGGCTGCTCTCGCGCTGTCCGCGAAATCTTTGAGCTCGAAATACTTCCCGACAGCGCTGTCGATCTGGTTGATCGTGCCAGAGAGCGCCGCAAAGCACCGTGCGTAGCTCTTGCGGCCGTCATCGGCGGATTCTCCGACGCTCGCGCCGATCTTCCCGTTGGCGGCGCTCCCCCACGCCGCGACGATGCTGCCCACGGTGTCGTCCATGGCTCCGAGTGCCGTAATGCAGTCGGCCACGCTCCTCAGAAGGGCGGACGTCGCCTCCTCGCCGATCACCAGCCCAGAGCAGATCGACGCCGTGTCTCCGTTCATCCCAGTCGGAGGACACTCATTGTGAAGACTGAGAACACCCATGGAAAGCCTCCTCTCCCTTCGACAGGCCATTTCTTCCCGACTATAGGAGCGGGGCGTCGCGGGCGCTTCTCCCATATTGCTTCAGCCCAGTCTGGCGGGCAACATATCGGCCGCGGAAGCGAGGCACTTCTTCGTTCTTGCGAAAGCAGCCGTGCAGCGTTGACGAGCCGTCGGGTCAGTCATATCCTCCTGAGCCCACAGTCGCCGATGCGGGAACAGGCGGTCGACTCCGACCACGACCTCCGGAAAGCAGGGCGGGCTCTTCATGGCCGAGCACCCGATGGCTGGAGCACGATCTGAGCGACAGTCCCCACGCGACGCTGCGGTCACCCTCCCGCCGGGTCAGCACGTCTCCCGTCGGTGGCCGGTGATCCACGTGGGCGCGGTGCCCCAGATCGATCTCGAGGGCTGGCGCCTCGAGGTGACCGGTGAGGTCCGCAGCCCAGTCCGCCTGACGTGGGAGGACGTGCTCGGTCTTCCAAGCGCCGAGATCGAGTTCGACGCGCATTGCGTCACGCGATGGAGTCGCCTCGGGATGCGCTGTCGGGGGGTGCATTGGCGAGAGCTGGCACGCCTGACGCGGCCGACACCCGAGGCGAAGTTCATTTTGGCGCACGCCCACGAATACAGCTACAGCGCGAACCTACCGATCACGGCGGTTGAGGACGACCGCGCCCTCATCGCCTATGAGATCGAGGGGGAGCCCCTCGATCCTGAGCACGGCTGGCCACTGCGGCTGTTGGTCCCGGACCGGTATTTCTGGAAGAGCGTGAAGTGGCTCCAGCGCATTGAGCTGCTCAAGGAAGATCGGCCCGGCCTTTGGGAAGGACGCGGCTATCACAACGAGGCCGATCCTTGGAAGAGCCAGCGCTCGACTTCCGGCCGCGTTGAGTTCCTCCACGGCCTGTCCCGGTAGCGAACGCCGCTGGAGCCGTCGATGCGACCGGGCTCGTCAAACTCTACCGTAGCGATTTGCGCTCTTCTTCGGACGGCCAGAAGAGGCCCATCGGTGGATCGGCGATCGGCATGGCGTCGCGGCTGTGCTCGACCACCTCCGCGGCCCGGGCCAGCGTGTCGATCCACATCGAGGCGAACCGCACGCGCAGCGTGCGGCGCTCGCCGTCGGGCAGGTCCAGCGCTCTCCAGCCGTCGTGGTGCAGCAGGAGAAGCGCACCGGAGGAGCGGCGGCGAAGCCTCAGGTCGCACGTTGTCGGGCGCCCCCAGCCCGCCCCGCCGATCCGGAGCCGGACACCGATAGGAGGGGTCCACTCCACGTCCACGATGGCGGACGTGGACGACCCGCGGTCGTCGACGAGACGGAGCTCGACGCCGGGCGCGAGAAGCGGGCCCGCGACGGCGGTGCACCAACCGTCCACGCCGTACGCGAACAGCGCCTCATAGGCAACATCGGGTGGGCTTTCGAGCTCGATGCTCGCGTCGACCTCGGAGCGCCAGTCGTACCGGCTGCGCTCACCGGTGCGCAGGAACCGCTCCAGCCGCCCCAGGAAGTCAGCCCACCCGCGCCCGAGCTCGGCAAGGTCGCCAGAGGCGCGCTCGGGTTCGCGATCGGTCACGGTCACCAGGCAGCCGGAATCCCGCGGAACGAGGCGCCAGGCGATGCGGTCCTCGGGCCCGATGCCAAGGAACCGCCATGCGTACTGCAGGACTGACGGCGGGTCGAACCGATCGACGTGCAGTGTGAAGAAGTCTCCGTCGCCGAAGTCGAGTCGGGCGGTACCGCCGGGCCGCAGGCGTGGCATCGTCCCGAGCCACTGGTCGACCGCGTCCGGGTCGGTGAGTGCGGCCCACACTTCGTCGATCGGACGATCGACCACGACGCTGACCCGAACGAGGCCCTGCCCCGGCGTGAGGTCGACGGCCGGCTCGCTCGACTCCATGATCGGGTAGCCGCCGGACTCGGACTGCACGACCTTGCTCGACACCAGGATCACCTCCCGGCTCGATGGTCACCCGGATCCGGTGACCCTACTGGGTCGGTCCGGCCACGTACTACTCACAGGTTGCTCACTCCCGCCTGGTCGGAGGTCCCTCCCGGCCGAGCGGGCGGGCCAGGCGCGCGTCTGGAGTTGAGGGAACGCCATGCCGACCAGCGCGCTCGATGGCCGCCGGGACCATGCCAGCAGGCACTCGACCGCGCGAAGCCCTTCCCGCAGCGGGATCGGGACGATTCCCATCCGGCGGCCCGCCTCGACCGCACCCATCTCAGCCGCCATGCCTGCACCGTCCCAGAGCGACCACTCCGCCGTCAGCCAGCGCACCCCTCGCACCTGACCGGCGTAACGGTCGACCTCGCGCCGGAGCAGCTCGTTCGCCAGGGCATACGCTGCCATGGACCGGTGGGGGAACCGGGCGACCATCGAACCGAACGCGAGCACGACACGCAGCCTGCTGAGGTCCATGGCCTCCACGATCGACCGCAAACCCAGCACCTTCGGCGAAAGGTGCCGCTGGAGCGCGGCCGCGCTCAGGCTCTGGGTGGGCGTGGCGTCCAGCACGCCCGCGCAGTGCAGCAGCGCCGTGACCGGGCCGACCGGCCGCAAAGCGCCGGCGACGGCCTCGGCATCGGTGACGTCCGTACGCAGACAGGTGTACCCGAGCCCCCCGGTGCGCGCGCTCTCGAGCTGGTCGGCCGCGGGCTCGGCGCAGTCGACGAGGACCGGGTGCACGCCGAACCGACGCACGAGCATCCGTGCGACCTGGAAGCCCAGCCCGCCCAGGCCGCCGGTGATCACCACCCGGTCGCCGGAGGCCAACGGCGGCCGACCGGACGGCAGCGCCGCGACGGACCATGCTGGCAGCCGTACGCGCCCGCTGCGGTCGATCATCGCTTCGCAGACGCCGGCAGGCGGAGCGGACGCAAGGGCATGTGCGGCAGCCATCGCCTGGCGAGATGGGCTGACCTCGATCGCAAGGCAGGTGAGCGACGGTTGCTCGAGTTGCAACACCCGGAGCAGGCTTGCGCCTCCCGCGCCCTGATGGACCAGCACGGCGCGACCGCCCGTCCGCAGGGCGTGGTGCACGGCCTCGGCCAGCGTCGCCGCCGCCTGCGAGTTGAACTCGGCCGGGAGGACGGCCACCGTCGCGCGACGGCCGTTGCCGCATGCGGGCCAGGCTCGCACCAGCGCTCCAAGCTCCCCCGCGCCCGCATCGAAGCACGTCCAGTCGCTCGGCCGGACGCGGGGAAGCACGGCCGGCCTCGATGTCGGAACGAGCACCTGCAGGCGATCATCCACGCATCGCTCACCTCCCGCCGACCGCACAATAGGGGGACGGCGGGCCGCCTGTCACTGGCTGAACGGCAGTGCAAAGGCCCCCCACCGACAAATCCGCAAGACCGAAGAACTCTGGCAGCGGATCAGGATCAGGTCCAGGGCCTCCGGGGCCACGCGGACAGGACGCCCCCGGGGGTGGCGCGCCCGGTGGACGACCGCCGGGTCGATCCGCCACGCACGCTGGCGCCTTGCGAGGCCGAGTCCTTTCGGGGCTCCGCGGCCGGGCAGCAGAATCCGACAACTCCAATTACTTTGCGCGCAGCGGCTTGACTTCCTCATCACCCACAGCCTTCAATGCGCCCGTCAGGTCAGAAGAGCCTGACAGGTCCGGCGAGCCGAACTCGGCGCCTTGCTACAAGGCTGACGGCAACTCCCGGACCTCCGCCGCGAGCAGGAGGGCGTGGTGCACGAAGCACTTCAGCTCCTCGTCCTGCTCATCGCCCTGGTCGTGGTAGCCAGGGCGAGATAGCGGGATAAGCACCGAGGAGGCGGGATGGCCCCCGCCTCCTCGGTGGCCAACTCCAGCGAGCCGGGTTGGCGCCTTACTACAACTGGCAGTATACGCTCTGCTAATAACAGTTTCCCATTCGCGAGGCCAATCTATTTGGGCTGGGGCCATCTGGCCGTGCTTCGAGCGGGGCCGGCCGCAGTGACCGCTGCGTGTAACGCCGCCACGGTGTGCGGCCGGCCCCTGACCGACAGAGGTCCTTCTCCCCCCTGCCGGCTCCTACGCCACGGAGGACCTGAGCTGGACACCGGCGCGCGGCTGCATGCGCGATCGCCGCACGGAGGATGGGAGAGATGGGGCGCGAGCGGATAGACTCTGGTGCAAGCCGTGGGCCTCCTTCTCAGGTCTGCGGCCGGGCCTCGGGGGCGGTGACGCGCCTTCGGGGCCCACTCATTCATAGCAGTATCGTCAACGCTCTTGTGGTCGTTGTTCTACACCCTGACGGCGC